>Ga0137415_10007117_pt1 | contig 11091 bp, 10 predicted proteins | sample CZODoug3_1_1_16f_FD_183082 | JGI IMG/M metagenome (GOLD analysis project Ga0137415, IMG submission 183082) | Vadose zone soil fungal communities from Angelo Coast Range Reserve, California, USA - CZODoug3_1_1_16fungal (Hybrid Assembly) | ecosystem: Environmental > Terrestrial > Soil > Vadose...
CCTTGAACTACTCCAAGGCTACCAGGATTGCGCTTTCGAGGCCTTGGTGGCGCGCTATCCGGAGTTCACCTCTAGCGAGATCTATCAGGAGATCTCTCGCTTAAGCCGGGCGGGGAAGGTGATCATCACAAGGGACGTGGGGATCTTCACCATCAGACAAGCTGCAGTTGTCAGCTAAGCGCCGGGAATGAACATGGCCGCGCCCAGAAAATGGGTTCAAGTCTTGTAATCACACATGCTGCGGCCCGTGGCGGGGATCTGGTCCATGTGGTTTCTTTGGTTTATTTAGTTTGTTTGGTTCGTTTGGTTTGGAACGAGACAAACCAGATAAACCAAACCAACCAGATAAACTGTCTTCGAGTCGCCCCTCAACCGCACAACGTTCCCTTCCCCTCTAGAGTGATGAATACGCCATCGACTTTGCAGTAGACTCGCGCATCACAGTTTGCTGAGACCGTTTGGCCTATCAACGGCTGGCAGAAGCAGCCTCACTGGTGATCTCTACGAAAAGGAAGCGCATGGCACATACCGTCCGACAAGCCACCATTCGCGATCTGGAGCAACTCGTCCCGCTGTTTGACGGCTATCGTCAGTTCTACGGTCGCGTAAGTCATCTTCGCGCGGCAAGAGAGTTCTTGCTGGCTCGCTTTAACAACGACGAGTCCACCGTGTTCCTCGCACATGAGGACGAGAGGGCTATTGGTTTCACGCAGCTGTATCCGAGCTTTTCATCGATCTCACTCGCCCGCATCTTCATACTCAATGATCTATTCGTCTACGAGCAGGCGCGCAGAAGAGGAGTGGCCTCTGCTCTGATGTCTGCTGCCGTGAAGTTTGCAACTGCGTTGGGTGCGGCTCGCCTCTCACTGTCAACGGCCATCACAAACGACGCTGCTCAGGCGCTGTACCACTCAGCTGGTTGGAAGCGTGACGACCAGTTCTTCGTCTACGATCTTGAAATCCCGACGTGACCTGAAGGAGAGAAGGGACCAAAACTCATTTCGTGGCCTGTGGCGGGGATCTAGTTCATCTGATTTCTTTGATCTGTCTCGTTTGTTTGGCTCGACGAACGAGAGAGACAAGACAGTCCCGCGCGTCGCTTCCTGCATTTTCAATTGGACTTCCAAATATCTTGGCGCTTACCGTAAAATAGTGTGTGCCGTCACTTTGGGAAAGGAGAGATGCCTATGACACTATTGTGGAAATCAATGGCTGTCGTGCTGACAGAGGTTCTGGTCATAGCAGTAGCCGTCGCACTGCCTCTCCTACCGGCATTTGGCGAAGGTGGTGCGCGGCGAGACGTTGTGCTTCATGAGGCTGAGCTCGCGCGCGCAGAAGGTGCAGGGCCTTCCTCACTTTCCAAAAACGCGACGATCATGGATTGGGATGGGAAAGTGCTTCGCAAGGGTACAAATGGTTGGACGTGCATGCCCGATAATCCCAACACTCCAGGCAGGGACCCAATGTGCATGAACGAACCGTGGCTCAATTTTAGGGACGCGGTGAAGAACAAAAGGAACCCAACTTACACACAAGCCGGTATTGCGTACATGCTACAAGGCGACACCCCGGTGAGCAATACGGATCCATATGCGAACGCGCCAAAGCCGGGAGATGATTGGGTAGAAGGACTCGGCGCACACATCATGATTCTCGTACCTGACGTGAAGGCGCTGAAAAACGTGTCAACCAATTCGAAAAACGGCGGACCATGGATCATGTGGCCTGACACACCCTATGCTCACTTGATGATCCCGATCGATAGTTACCCATCACACTAGGCTGACGCCAGCCGATTTTCTTAGAAAGGATGGGCCAGCGGAATACGGACTGGCCCTTCCTGTCGCATCACAGGTAGTGAATATTGGGAATACAGCCGTGCAGAATCAGGTGCAGGTTGATGTGCCCCGGATTTGACAGACACCTTTGAAAGGGGACAGGATTTCCCGAGGAGGTGTCCGATGGGTTCACGCCGAGGTGTTCTACAACCGCCAGCGGCTCCACCAGGCACTGAACTATCGCGGCCCAGAGGAGTTTGAGCGACAGACCGGTGGTTCTTAATCCACGTGTTGGGGGGGGCCACCTCAAGTCTTGCAATCACACATTCCGCGGCGCGTGGCGGGAATCTCGTCCATCTGGTTTCTCTGGTTTATTTAGTTTTTTTGGTTCGTTTGGTTGGGAACGAGACAAACCAGATAAACTGTCTGCGAATCGCCCCTCCCCTTCCACAAGACGACTGTCGTCGTTCGATGCAGGACAAAGACATGGCCCAGGCCGCCCTCCCTGATAACGTTGAATGTGTTCGCTCAGAATGCCCTTGTTGCTTTGTTCAGAAACCACTCTATTTCTAGGTCAATTGACTTCTCCTCGCTATACTCTTCCTCAGAATGCTGTAGGGTCATCCAGATATCGATGGAATGCCTATGGAAACTATGACCAGTATCGTCCTGCCAGATTTCCTCCCCTACTTACTGGCAATTTTCGGATTGCTCGTCCTGTGGCAAAGCTATCAACTCCGCGTGATGAAGGGGCGAATCCTGGCCATCGATATTTTCGACCGATCGGGCATCCGCATGTATCTCTATGCCGTGGCCGACGATCTACAGGCGTGCGAAGTGTGCCGCTCAGCTCATGGAACGGTTTTCCCTCCCAGCGAAGTGATGAAGCGCCAGTTCTCGCCGATCAAGGGAATATGCAAGAGCCCCGCCCGTTGCGCCGGCTTTCTCGTCGGCTTATACGGCGCATGGCCCGAAGCGAACCAGATCGTCGTGCGATTACGATTGTCCCGCAAGCGCGAACCGATACAGTTGGACCAGGATGAATTGAGGGAGCTGATTCTTGGTCCCTGGGAGCGGAGCATCAGCGCCAACACCGACCGGTTCGGTATCTCCGTGCTGGAAGCGGTCTTGGGAGATAGCACGAATCCAAGTCCCGCAATGGAAAAATACCGCGATACGATTGAATCTGCTAAGGAGGTTCGACATATGCCTCTGATCGTGCCAGCGTATTTTCGCCTCGTGGAACTCTTAACTAGGCAGGGACAAACAGCTGTAGCGCTCCATTTCATCGAGCAATTTGAGAAACGTTACAAGGGGAAAACATCGGGACCCTATGCGCCTACCGAAAAGGAGTTAGGTCTCATGAAGCTCAAGAAGTCCCACCTGAAAAACGCTGCACGAACGACCACGCCCGCGCCAACGACTTGAAATATTTCTCGGGTAATTTAGTCATAACTTGGGGGCAAGCAACTGTCTTGACTGTCAAGTGTGCTGAGGCTGTTCCGTCCGCCAGTGCGTCCGATGCGTGAGCATCGCGTTGAGTGTCATCAGCCGTTTACGCATACAGGCGACGAGCGCCACCTTCGTGGATTTTCTCGAAGAATGAATGTCAGGTCTTACAATCAAACATTTCGCGGCGCGTGGCGGGGATCTGGTCCATCTGGTCTGTTTGGTTCGTTTGGTTTGTCTGGTTTGTCTGGTTCACAGAACGAAATAAACTAGATAAACCAGATAGACCAAACAAACTAGATAGACTGCCTCTGAATCACCCTCCCCTCACACAACGATGGACCAGGCCGATCCTGAAAAAGTAGAATCTCTCCGCGTGTTCATGTGAGAGGTATGTCATGAGCAGATGTCAAAACCAATTTACGAAGAGTTCCCACAGGAATGGTCATCACAGCAATCAGTATGGTATTAAAACCATTCCCCCGCACTGAAAACGATATGACGCTGTCATGTTTTGCCAATTGACAGGTCACACTCCTCAGATGAGAATACAAGACACAGGTCGCGCGAGCATCGCGCCGGGTTCGGTTGACTGGCGAGGAGGGAGTGGCTATGAAAACGATTGTTGTTCCTTTGCTTCTAACGCTGGCGGTCGTTGGTTTTTTCTTTTCCTGCGCTGAAATTCCGCCCCCGGTTGATTCGTCGTCCACGGCCCGGGATCCAGGGGTGCGCGGCGGAGCCGCGGGTGCAGGCGCACCCCTCGCGGGACTGACCAAGACAGAGCTTGTTTTCTTCAACGCCGGCACGGATGAGTTCGTGGAAGAGGAAGATGTCGCCGACGGCCTGGGACCGACGATGAACCTTGGCAGCTGCGCCGGCTGCCACTTACAGCCGGCGGTCGGCGGAACGAGCCCACCGGTGAATCCCCAGGTTGCATTCGCCACCCTGAATGGCGCGGCCAACTCCGTTCCATCATTCATCACGGCAAACGGGCCGGTGCGCGAGGCTAGGTTTGTGAAAAACCCTGACGGAACGCCGGACGGCGGCGTCCACGATCTGTTCACCATCACGGGCCGGTCGGACGCGCCGGGATGCATGCTCTCCCAGCCGGACTTCGAGAAGGAGCTCGCGCGCCGCAACGTGATCTTCCGGATTCCCACCCCGGTGTTTGGCGCGGGCCTGATCGAACAGATCCCGGACCAGACGATCCTCGCGAACCAGGCCAACGACATACCTAAAAAGAAAGCGCTCAAGATTGCCGGCCGGCCCAATATCGTCCTCGCCGGCCATGCGATCTCCGGCCAGGCGAACAACAACGGCAATGACGGCACGGTTGCGCGGTTCGGATGGAAAGCCCAGAACAAATCGCTCCTGTTGTTCTCCGGCGAGGCGTACAACGTCGAAATGGGGATCACCAACGAGCTGTTTCAGACCGAGCGCGATGAAACCACGACATGCCAGGTTGCGACCGTTCCCAACACCATCACCGACACCGCAGGCAAGAAGCCTGTTGATGCCGTCAGTCCGATCGAAAAGTTTGCACTCTTCATGCGTTTCCTGGCGCCACCGGCGCCTTCGCTCGATACCCCGGGCGGGGCCAATTCAATCGCAAGAGGCCGAAACCTGTTCAGCGATACCGGGTGCGCTCTCTGCCATACGCCCACGCTCAACACCGGCAATGCCGCGGTCGCCGCCTTGCGCAATCAGCCTGCGAATCTCTTCTCCGACCTGTTGGTCCATGACATGGGCCCAGGGCTCGCCGACGGAGTCACGCAGGGACAGGCGGGCCCCAGAGAGTTTCGCACCGCCCTGCTGTGGGGTCTGGGACAGCGGCTGTTCTTCCTGCATGACGGACGAACGTCGGACTTGCGAGAGGCGATCCGGGCGCATAGCAGCGGGAGTTTCTTTACCTTCAACGCATCCGAAGCGAACGAAGTGATCAAGAACTTCAATGCGCTCAGGGACAATGAGAAGCAGGACGTTCTCAACTTTCTGCGTTCCCTGTAGCCGACGCGCGACACGAAAACCTGTGGGAGAGATGGGGCCATTGCTTGACTTTGCACCTCGGCTAGAACCACAAGACATGGACAGACGCCCGTAACCACTTCGCGGCGCGTGGCGGGGATCTGGTTCATTGGGTCTCGTTGGTCTATCACTTTTGTTTGGTTCATTTGGTTGGGGAACGAAACAAACCAGATAAACTCCCCTGCCCTCCCCTCACACAGCGATTGACCAAGCCAAGCCATAGAAAGGAGAATGTCCCGGTTTTCTCATACTCACCCTGAGCGGGGAACACAACGGCAGAGCGGCAGCATCTGTGCACGATCAGGGGACCGAGGGAGACCCTGGCGGCGGCGCTTCATCAGAGCGAGCGCCGTCAGTTGATTTTCGCGGATGACGTCATCGCTGATCATGCCGCAGTTGACACACCGCCACCCATGAAAGCCGGATGAGAGACTGGCCTGCTGATCGGTGCTGTAATCACTGACAGCAAGGCCGGCGCATCGTGGACAGTTCATCATTCATCTCCGAAAAGGCCAACCTCGAGACACGAATGAAGCACCACTCGGCCCCAATAGCTCTACGGTATGGAACCAGTATCAAACATGTGTCCTATGGGCGGGGGTTGCAAAATGTTGGTCCACCACTGCAGCGTGAATCAACGCTTGCCCGTCCTGGAAACCCATCACATACCGCTTGAACACACCGGGCGGACAATACTGATACTGGTCCGTGTGATTTCTATTGAGGAGAGCGTCCCGGAGCCCCTCTTCTTCAGCTTGCCATCCTTCACGGTCAAGCTGCGTACACGCCTGCGTTTTCTGCAGTCGACACCATTCAATGCGAGATGCGATGGATTTGGTCTTATATTCCATGGCTCTCCTCCCATTGCTGGATCGTACAAGCGCTGACTGTGTGGCCCGTCTGCCTCGTCGCCCGCTAATTTGATAGGGGGAAAGGCTACCGTCACTTTTCAGCATCACTCGCGGTTAAAGCGCAAAGAGGATGCCAGGGGATCAAAGCATCGGACACTTTCTCTTTTTTTTCTTACTGAGTGCCAGTTATCCTATATGTTCCAGTCAGTTGCAGTGGTTCGATGGCTGATCCCAAAGACTACGATCGGATGCTAGATGGAGGCAGGTTGGGGGAATCTGCAGGATAAAGTATCCAGCCCAAGACAAACTGTCCTGCTCGGCAGGATTGGTGATTGAAGGTCAGACTTAGCATTCCAACGCTGCCCGGCGCGTGGCGGAATCTGGTTCATCTGGTCTCCTTCGTCTATCTCGTTTGTTTGGTTCGACGAACCAGAGAGACGAGACAGACCCGCGCACCAGATGGACTGCCTCTGAATCGCCCTCCACTCACACAAGGCTCCGACCATACAGCAGTCCGCTGCACAACGAAGGCATGGACTAGGCCGACCCTTAGAAAGTAGAATGTCCTTGTCTCGTCATCCCTTGCGTGAGAGCGATGAGCGTCAAGCGTTACACAAATATGGTTGAAGCCATTGAGGAGTTGAAGAAAAGAGGGTTCACCGCAAACTTCGAGTTTCTTGATCAAACCTTCCGAGATGTGGACAGCGGCAGAACCTTCAAGGCTGACGAACTCACCATCGTAGAACACTATCGGTTCGAGGGAGCAAGCGATCCGGATGACATGTCCGTCGTCTATGCCATAGAGAGTGATGATGGACTCAAAGGGGTCATTGCTGATGCCTTTGGTCTCTATGCCAATCCAGACCTCGGCGGGTTTCTAGAGAAGGTAACAACTCAAGAAGGAAATTGAATAGTTGCCTGCCCCCATTTCGTAACGCGTGGCGGGCCAGCTCCATCAACTGCCTGCCGAGTTCCTCCGCAACGAGTCGCCCGTCGGCCTTATTCTCCCTCCCCCATCGGCCCGTCGGGCTCCACCGACTGGCGGTAGCCCTAGCACATGCGGATGGTGAGCAGTTTCTAAGCTCGGCCTAATGCTCGGCTAATTTTGACTGGTTAAGCTTAAGACATACTGGAGCTTAACCATGCATCACATTGGAATGCGGGTCTATTTGACGGCGATCGCATTGTTTATCTCCTCCCTCCTCGCACGATCCACTGCGTCTCGAGATAAAGTGCGGCCAAAGAAGACTCCACTGTAATTCGAGATATTCCTTTCCCCCGGGAAAGCCGCAATTTTCAGAAATTGGAAGGTGTCAAGCCCCATTCGCGGCGCGTGGCTGGGATCTTGTCCATCTGGTTTCATTGGTCTATCTCGTTTGTTTGGTTCGACGAACCAGAGAGACGAGACAGACCCGCACACCAGATAGACTGCCTCTGCGGGGGACAGGAAAATGGGATAGGCTGAGCTAGTCCGGGATGTTGATAACTAGAACTGCTCTGATGTTGACTAGAACTGATTCCAGAGCATTTGGTTTGTTACTTCGTGGTGAAAAAGCACTTCCGAAGCCTTCACTATCGTGCCGAGCTCTTTCGGAGAACGATCTGCCACCAACTGTTTGAAGCTCGCATACTTTTGCTTGCTGTCCTCGCCGAGGATCTCGCCGATAAACTTCGACGAGTTAAATAGCGCGATCGCATCATTGATGTAACTCGGAAGGAATCGCACGCGGTCGCGTGCCGTCTCATCCTTTTCCAGGCGCTCCCCTTCTAAGCCGGTCTTGAGCATCGTGTACAGCACGAGGTAGGGGTTGGCATCAGGGGCGACTGAGCGCAGCTCGATGCGCGCAGTCTTTTCGTTGGCCATCGGAATGCGGATCATAGAACCGCGATCGATCGCCGAGACCTTGACCTGGTTCGGTGCCTCAAAATGCGGATCCAGACGGCGATACGCATTCACCGACGAATTAAACACTAGACAAATCTCGGACGCATGATTCAGGAGTTTGAGAATGAAGTCCCACGCCACATCAGAAAGGCCATCTTTACCCTTCGCATCGTAGAAGATATTCTTGCCATTTTTGCTCAAGGAGAAGTTGGTGTGCATGCCGGAACCATTGATCCCAACGAATGGCTTCGGAAGGAACGTGGCCGTGTGCCCCATGGATCGAGCCACTTGGCGACAGATCAGTTTGTATAGCTGCACATTGTCTGCCGCGCGAACAACATCCGCATAGGAAAAGTTCATTTCGAACTGCGAGGGCGCGACCTCTGGATGATCTTTTTCGTTCTTGAAGCCTAATGCACGCTGTGCCTCCGCCGACTTATCAATGAACTGGCGAAGCGTGTCCATCGGAAGCGAGTGATAGTACCCGCCCGTTGAGATGAGTTGAAACCCATTCTCGCCGTAGCGTTGCTCGGCGTTCTGCCCTTCCACGAGGAAGCCTTCTATTTCGCTGGCAGCATGCGCGGTCATACCCTGTTTTTTCTTGAGATTCTTCGTATACGAATTCAGCATGCCACGGAAGTCGCTATGATACGGCGTACGATCAGCGTTTAAAACGGATGCGAAGAAGGTCACCTTGCCTGCCCCAATGACGTCGGCCGGAAAGTAGCGGATGGACGACCAGTCAACTTCAAGACGCAGGTCCGACTCATGTTGCGGCGTGAACCCACGGATAGACGACCCGTCAAAGGTAAGATTTCCCAGGGACTCCAGAAGGAACTTCTTGTCGTAATCGAGCATGTGAAGACGTCCTTCAACATCCGAGAAACACAATGTCACAGCCTTGATCTGCTTCTCCTTTTTAAGCCACGCTGTATATTCCTGCTCCAGCTCTTTTGCGCTGGCCTTCTCGGCGCGCTGCGCAGCCTTTAGATTCATCTCTTCAAGTTCCTCATACGGTATCTCGAGGAAGGACTTCAGGTCAGCAGATTTATCTTTAGCCATGGTTCCTTTAATAGGCTCTTGGCACGAAAGTGTGGGCCTGGATATCCAAGGAGCAATTACCGGGTGCGGACTTAGTCTGTCACACCTCTTCTGGGCGTGCAAGGGTTTGCGATGCGGCGTATCGAGCGCACTCACCGGAAAAGCCGAAGCTCCGTCATCGTGCACCTGGGACGGACGGGTAAGGGATAGCTGTGCGGGCTGTGGCCAGAGGATGCAGCCCATGACGGTGACCACACCGGAAGAAGAATGAATGTCAGCAAAGGATTTGGAGTCAAGAATGAGTATTAACTTATGAAAACCACAGGGAAAACATCGAAACCATTTCGCGGCGCGTAGCGAGGAGCTGGTTCATCTGGTTTGTTGGGTTTGTTTAGTTGGTTTGCGGCACGAAATGAACAAGATAAACCAGACAAACTAGATAAACTCCCCTGCCCTCCCCTCACACAGCGATAGACCGAGCTCACATGATGAAGTAGAATGTCCCGGTTTCCTCATCCAAATATTTAACCTTCAGGGTCGTCGAGAAAAACTCATTCTGCTGGAACTCAGGGTCGAGAGCCTGAAGGAGGATGCGTGATGAATCACGAATGATACGGAAAGGGCGGGCGTATTCGTTTCCCGCCGAGAGGAGGGATCATGGTGATGCTGCCGGTTAAGATCTCATTACGGCATCGAGGGAAAGTCTTGGGGCTGGACCGCGAGGCGGAAACGATGACGCTGCTCGGCCCAACAGGCGAACCGCTGGGGGCGGTGTCATGGGATGCCGTTATAGATTTCATTCAGGGCTATGTCAATGAGGCCCAATCCCATCGAGCAGTCCGAAATTACCCCCGCAGTCGTCTCGCGGCGAAGGTTCGGCTGTTGACAGCGGACCACAAACACCTCGACAGTGTCACCTGCGAGATCGGCGGAGGTGGGGTTTTCATCGAGACCCATCAGCCGCCGCAGTTAGGGACGGCCCTCGCGCTAGAACTTGTCCTGCCGGACGATCCGACCTCGCCGATCAATGCACAAGGCAACGTAGCCTGGATCCGGCCTAGGGAGGAGCATTATGTATTCTTTCCAGGGATGGGTGTCCAGTTCACCGAGATTTCCAAGGAAGGACGGGCGCGCCTTTTGGCCATGGTTAAGAACCTCGATCATGCGCGCCAGGGGGGTTGAGCCCCTCCGTCTGAAGGTGAGCGAAGCCCGAACTAATTCTATCGGAGGAATGGGAAAGAAATCGGTGTTAGGCCCCATTTGCAGCGCGTGACGGGGATCTGGTCTATCCGGTTTCTTTGGTCTGTCTCGGTTGTTTGGTTCCATGAACGAGAGAGACAAGACAGACCCGCGCATTAGATAAACTGCCTCTGAATCGTCCTCCCCTCACTTCACATAAGGCTCCCGCAAGCGCTCATAGGTCTGGAGCGGCACCTCCGCGTGACGGAGGCGATCACTCACCCGCCGGTACCCGACGGGCACCTTCTGATCCAAAAGGTACACAGAGCCCTCTTGCCGGCTTCCACCGCACCACCCCTGGCTGTCTCCCAGTCCGGCTGTACCGCTCGCCTGCCATATCGGTTACTTCCGCCTCCAGCGCCTAGGCCACGGCCTTCAGCCCCAGCGGAATCAGCGCTTGGATCAGAGCCACTCGGGGGAAGAAAAAGGTGTCAGGGTACATTCAAAGTCCTAGTGCAACAGTTGGTGAAAGGCATGGGCGGGGCTATGCCAATTCAAGATTTTCCGAGGCCGATCGTTGAACATCGCCTGCACCCGCTTGATCTCGGTTCGCGACAGCCGAGTGAACCGGGTGCCTTTGGGAAAGAACTGACGTAGCAGGCCATTCGTGTTCTCGTTCGTCCCCCGCTCCCAGGGAGAATGTGGATGCGCAAAATAGACCCGCATCTTGGTTTGTTTTGTGAAGAGGCGGTGCTCGCGCATTTCCGGCCCTTGGTCGTACGTGAGCGAGCGGCGGAGCTGGGCCGGCAGGGTCCGCAGTTCGCGCGCGAAGGCCTGCCGCACCGTGGCCGCGTCCTTGGCCTTCAGGGGCCACCAGCAAGGT
>Ga0137415_10007118_pt1 | contig 11090 bp, 10 predicted proteins | sample CZODoug3_1_1_16f_FD_183082 | JGI IMG/M metagenome (GOLD analysis project Ga0137415, IMG submission 183082) | Vadose zone soil fungal communities from Angelo Coast Range Reserve, California, USA - CZODoug3_1_1_16fungal (Hybrid Assembly) | ecosystem: Environmental > Terrestrial > Soil > Vadose...
AGGAATGCGACCGCTGCGATGTACTCGTCCTGGATGCCGCCGCGGTTGTACCAGAAGTTGGTGTTCGCCTCCAGCACGGCGGGGTTGACCTCGCGCTTGCTGATGTAGGCCTCGGAGTGGAATCCGTCAGTGATCGTGGCCCAGGCCGGCGCCCCCGTGTAGTAGCGAAGATTCGCTGTCCCATCCGCGGGCGCGCCGACGTACCGCGAGTAAGCGTTCTGGTGCATGTCGAGGATCACGTACATGCCCTGGTCCCGGGCCCAGCCGACGACCTGTGCGATTCGCTCCAGGTAGGCCTGGCTGAACTGTCCCCGTTGAGGTTCGATGAGGCTCCACGAAAGCGGCAACCGCAGCGAGTTGAATCCGAGCGCGGCCATCTTCGCGATGTCGTCTTTGCACAGCGGCGGCACGGGCATGTAGGCGGTGTTGGCCGGGCAAGACTCGCCGTCGTATGCCTGCCTGTCGATCGCGTAGTAGGGGGGAGGGTCCGGCCTTGTGGGATTGCCGCCGTACCAGAAGTCGATCAGGCCTCCCGGGATGGCGCCGTGCAGGAGCACCATGCGGCCCTGGTCGTCGGCGACGTAGGGCACGCCGCCGTTCGGGTGCGCCACGTGCAGCCAGGGCAGCGCGCCTTGCGGCACCGGGCCGGCGGCGGTCGGTGGCGGCGTGAGCCTGACGATCATCGAAAGCAGCAGCGCGCCTGGGTATGTCCAGGCCGCCAGCACCAACACGAGGAGCGCCGCCGGCACGCGCCAGCGGTTGCGCCCCCGGGTCACGAGGCCAAGACCCAGTACGCGATTCCGAACAGCGCCGCCGCGAGCCCGATCCCGCCCGCAATCAGCCCGACCCCGGCCGACGTGCCTCCACCCAGGGTGCCGTCCGATGCCCGGATCCGCAGGAGTGAGCGGGCGCCGGTCCAGATCGCGAACGGAGCGAAGATTCCAAACCAAAGACCGAGAAGGCCGAGGACCAAAGCTCGCGTCGCGGCGCGATCTCGGGTCCTGCGGTCCTCGATCATCACGTCACCAGAAAGAACCGTCCGCCAGTAGGAGATACAGGATGGGTCCCAGCCCCCAGAAGAAGGTGACGATGATCCACAGGAGCTTCTTCAAACCGCTCATGTCGGTGCGCCCGACGATGTTGATGATGCAGAGGACCCAGGCCAGAGGATGGAGAAAGATCGCCAGCAGAATTTCGATTAGAAGTTTCATCGCCTAATAGCATGCCCCAGAAATAAAGAGGCGCGGGACCCGCCCGCGCCTCCAACCGAACAATGAGTACCGACGCCGCTACGAAACGTCCGCCCAGGTCATCGTTCCCACCTCCACCTTGGGATCAATCCGCTGTTTCTGTTTCCGGCGCCTCGCACTGCTTCTTCTCGGTCTTGTCCTCCGCCTTGGCCGCGGCCTTCTCCGACTTGCCTTCTGTCTTGTCGGCAGCCTTGGTGGTGCTGGCGGTCTTCTCAGATGCGTCTTCCGCTGCGCTCGCCTTCGTCTCCGACGCGTCTTCGGTGGTGTCGGCGGCGTTACCGGCGGCGTTACAGGTGCTGTCGTTGGTCGATTCCGATTCGCTCTTCGACTCGGACTTGCTAGAAGCGATGGCGCTCACACATTGGCCGTGCACGCCATTCGGTCCCTTGGGGCATGTTTCCCGCGCAGCAGACGCGACCGCGTCGCCGTGTGAGTCCGAGCTCGTGAGAGTTACCGCGCCGACGCTGGCCAGGACGCCTGCCGTCCCGAGCGCCAACACGGCACCGCCCCCCACCAAAAGAAAGCGGATCCTCGACATTCTTCCCTCCACGAACAAGACTCCCTCCTCTGTGGCCAAGAAGAACCCAGCCGGTGCCGGAAGTACCCAAATTGAGGTGGGCGCGCCCGGGCCTGTATGAGTCACACTAACCAGGGAGCCTTTGATTGTGACGTTGACACGAGCTTTGATCGCGTGAGCAGCCGTAAGTTGAGCCGCGTGCGCGTGATGACCGGTGCCGCTCGCGAGAACCCGATCGAGCTCGAATCCGACGGCAGCCTTGCCGCGCGGGAGCTGAGCTTCCTGGTGAAGCTGGCCCAGGCGGCCGCCTCGACGCAGAAACCGGACGAGCTGCTCGCGCTCATCATCGGTGAGGCGACCTCGGCCATGGGCACGGACGTGTGCTCGCTCTACTTGCTGACCCCGCCGGGTCGCGAGATGCTCCTGACGGCCACGAACGGGCTCAACGAAAAGATGATCGGCAAGGTCGTCATGCGTGTGGGCGAGGGCATAACCGGCTGGGTGGCCGAGACCCGGCGTCCCGCGGTTGTCCCCGATGTGAGCAAGGAGCCTCACTGGAAATGGGTGCCGGGCCTCGACGAGGACCGCTTCCAATCGATGCTCTCGGTCCCCATCGAATCGGGTCCGCGCCTGGTCGGCGTGCTCAACGTGCAGACAGCCGAGCTGAAGGACTTCGATTCGGGCGACATCGACTTCTTGCGCGCGATCGCTGCGCAGGTTGCGGGCATCCTCGAGCGCAGCGAGCTCCAGCGCCGCATGGAGGTCCAGCTGGGCGAGATCCAGCTTTCGCACGATATCCACGAACGCTTCACGAAGCTCTCGCTCGAGGGCGCCGGCATCTCTTCGATCCTCGAGGTCGTGGGGGCGCTCGCAGGCGGCCGGGCCGCGCTCTATTCGCCTGATGGGTACCGGGTCAGGGGAGTGGGTGAGGCGTCGGATGGCATGCCGCCGCGAATCCATGTGCCACAACCGCTGGCGCAGGCCGGTGCGCGCGAGGTGCGCATCAACGCCGGCAGGCCCGCGCGCCCGCTCGACGTCGTGCCTGTGCGTGCCGGAAGCGACCTCCTCGGCTTCCTGGCCGTGGCCGTGGACGAGCAGACGGTCGACTCACATGGCAGGCGTCGCGCGCTGGAGCACGGATCGACGGTGCTGGCGCTCGAGCTTTCCAAAGAACGCGCGGCGGCGGAGGTCGAGCGCCGGCTGCGCGGCGACCTGGTCGAGGAGGTGCTTGCCGGCGGGATGGAGGGCGACGAGGCCGAGCGGGTGGCGAGGCAGGCCGAGCGCCTTGGACACAGATTGCCCCATCGAGCCTGGGTGGTCGTGCTGGAGCCCGACGACGACGAGACCGAGGCGGCTCTCGCCGGTCGCGGCCAGCAGGACCGCCTCGACGCGGCGCTCAGCGGGCTCATCCGGTCTCGATTTCCAGGGGCGCTGACCCTGGTCCGCTCCGCGTCGGCGGTCTTTCTGGTCCCGGACGAGATCGCCTCGGACCTGCCCGCGGTCGAGAAGCTGGCCGGCCTCGTCCTCGCCGGCGCCGCCCCGGTGATGAAGCCCGGCACCGCGTCGGTGGGCATCGGCAACATCGCCAACTCAGTCGGAGAGCTGGCGCGATCCCACGTCGAGGCGCGGCAGGCGCTTCGGCTCACGCGCCGCGCCGGCGGGCGGAGTCGCGTCGCTTCGTACCGGTCGCTGGGGGCGTTCCGCCTGCTCCTCGAGGTGCAGAGTCCGGACGCGCTCCGCCGCTTCGTCGACGAGCTCCTGGGGACCCTGCTCACGTACGCGCAGTCGCGGGACACCCCGCTGCTCGAAACTCTCGAAGCGCTGTCAGCGGCGCGATGGGTCCGACGCGCGGCCGCGCGTCAGCTCGGCATCCACATCAACTCGATGAGCTACCGGGTCGACCGGATCCAGGCTTTGACCGGCCTGCCGCTGGACGACCCGGAGACTCGCGTCGCGATCTCGATCGCTCTCCGCGCGCGCGCCATGCTCGGCATGTAAGGGTCAGCCACATGGCTTGACGCCGATCTCCTCGGCCAGGACCGATACCACGTGGTGGAAGGCCGTGCCCTGTGTTTCTACGCAGAGGGCGTCGACGACGGCCTGAGCCTCGTCGACCGCGCCGCTCTGCTTCATCAACAGAGCGGCGCCCAACGGCGCGCGAGGTTCCAGTTGCCAGCCGAATGGCTGGCGCTCGCGATCTCGCCACCATGCCAGCACTGCATTGCGGCTCACGGTGGCGTCAAAAGCAGGTGCAGCGTCGGCTTGCAGCCGAGCGGCGATATCGGCCACAGCCGCATCGAGATTCGTGTATTTCCACCACAGGTCGCGGCCGCCAGGCGGGATTTCACCCAAGCGCGCTCTGAGCCAGCCTTCGTACTCCTTCACTCCGCGGTCCACGCCTGGAACGCCCGCCACAGATCTATTCCAGCTGGAGGTGAAGAGCTCGTCGATCTCACGAACATAGACACAGAGGTTGACGGTGAATTCGTCGCCCCACTTGCCGGCCTGGAAGCCCACCACGTGAATCAACCCTGGTTCCGCCACGCGGTTGAAGGTGGTCCCAAAGCGCCGAAATCCGGCTGCCTTCAAAAGCGGTGCAACGTAGGCGACGACGCCTGTCATCGCCTTGGGGCTTGGCATGTAGATCAGGGCAGCCGGCTCATCTGGATGGCCAGGCCCCTCCCTGTATGGGCGACGACCTCGATACGGCCGACCATCGCAAGGATGATCGCCGTCACGAGCACGGCACTCAGCCCACTCATGCTCGTCCCTCGGCCGGCTGCGAGGGTCAGGTTCCAATCCAGTACCGGCAGCACGACCACGGCCAGGGCCAGGAAGACCCCGCCGATGAAGGCGAGCCGCGCGTAATGGTGCCGCAGCTCCGCTGAAAGGCTCGTCCACCGGAAATCGATGGCGACGACGAACAGAGTGAACCCGATGATCACGGCGCCCTCGAGAACCACGAACGCGACGTCGGTCAAGCGGTTGGGCCCGTATGGGGTCAGGGACTCTCTGATCGCCTGCGTCAGGCCCGGGTTCGAAACCGCGATGTAACTCGAGTAGTAGACGGGCAGTGAGAGCAGCGTCTGGGCGAAAACCGGGGGCCGGATGACCCCGGACATCAGGATCTTCAAATCACCCGCGGCCTTGACTCTGCGCACCGCGAGTAACACGCCGACAGTGGCCGCCACAACGCCAACGGAAAAGACCAGCCATATGCCGAAGGGCGCGTAGAGGGCTTCCACCGAAGGCACTGACGAGAATGCGAACGCCAGCCTGTGCACCTCGATCGCAACGGGTCCCAGCGCATAGATAAGGAAGGCTCCGTTGCCAAAACCAAGACCGAACTCATCGATCACGTCGGCCAGCAGAATCAGGAACACTGTGGCCGCGGTGAGCTCCAGGACGATCAGGAGCCTCGGGAACCACCCCAGTGGAGACGGCAGTGCATAACTCGACTCCATCAGGGAGGTCCACCCAGACGCCTGTCCCAGCGCGAACGCGATGGCAAGCGCCCGCGTCCAGCGCTCCAGCCGCAGCCTTCCGCCCGGTGTGCTTGCGATCGTGTGCACGCGCGACGAGATCCCCTCGATCAGGGTGATGACGATCAACGCGAATATGTAGGGCGTGAGCCCCATCACGGCGACGCTGACGCCTGCAAACGGAGGACCGGTTCCGATGGCATGGATGGGGCTGGACAAACTCAGCGCCTGAAGGCGTGCGTCGATCAGGTTCGGATTCAATCCCGTAACGGGCACGTCGTCGAGGGCGCGCCAGGCCACGAGGCATAGAGCCGTGACCAGGAGCCGCCTCCAGCCGATTGCCGCCCACAGCCGAGTCACGGTTGTGCGGAGTCTAGCCGTGAAAAAGCAAAGGGCCCCGGTTTCCCGAGGCCCTTTCTGGAGGGTGGCTAGCGAGGTTTAGACGTCCGAGTAGAGCATGAACTCCCACGGGTGCGGCCTCAGCGCCACCTGGTCGACCTCGCGCTTGCGCTTGTATTCGATCCAGGTGTCGATCACGTCCTTGGTGAAGACGCCGCCCTCGATCAGGAACGCGTTGTCCTTCTCGAGCGCATCCAGCGACTCACCGAGCGAGCCCGGTACCGACTTGATCTTCGCCTTCTCCTCGCCATCCAGCTCGTAGATGTCCTTGTCGACCGGTTCCGGTGGAACGATCTTGTGCTTGATGCCATCTAGCCCAGCCATGAGGCATGACGCGAAAGCGAGATATGGGTTGGCGGCCGGGTCGGGTGAGCGGAACTCGACGCGCTTCGCCTTGGGGTTGGTCGTGTACATCGGGATGCGCACGCACGCGGAGCGGTTCCGCTTGGAGTAGACGAGGTTGATCGGCGCCTCATACCCCGGCACGAGCCGGCGGTACGAGTTGGTGGTCGGCGCGCAAAGCGCCAGCAGCGCCGGCGCGTGCTTCAGCAGCCCGCCGATGTAGTAGATCGCGGTCTGGCTGAGTCCCGCGTAGCCGCTCTTGTCGGCAAACAGGTTCTCGCCGTCCTTCCACAGGCTCTGGTGCACGTGCATCCCGGAGCCGTTGTCCATGAAAAGAGGCTTGGGCATGAACGTCGCGACGTAGCCGTGCTGCGCGGCGACGTTCTTGATGACGTACTTGTAGACCATCATCTTGTCGCCCATCTTGGTGAGCGTGTCGAAGCGCATATCGATCTCGGCCTGGCCGGCGGTGCCGACCTCGTGATGCTGGACCTCGACCTGCACGCCGGCCTCGATGAGCTTGAGCATGATCTCCGACCGCAGGTCCTGAAGCTTGTCGGTCGGCGGCACCGGGAAGTAACCCTCTTTGTGCCGCGGCCGGAACGCCAGGTTCGGCTCTGAGTTCTTGCCCGAGTTCCAGATGCCTTCGTCGGAATCGATGTGGTAGTAGCCGCTGAAAGCGTTCTGGTCGAACCGCAATGAGTTGAAGAGGTAGAACTCGGCCTCGGGGCCCCAGTAGCTGACGTCGGCGATACCTGAGCGCTTGAGGTGCTCCTCCGCCTTCTTGGCGATGAAGCGCGCGTCGCGGCTGTAGGGCTCGCGTGTGATCGGGTCGACCACGTCGCAGATCAGGAACAGCGTCTTGTGCGAAAGGACCGGATCGATGGTCGCGGAGTCCGGATCGGGGACGAGCATCATGTCGCTCTCGTCGATCGCCTGGAAGCCGCGGATGCTCGACCCGTCGAATCCCAGTCCGGTGACGAAGCTGTCCTCTTCGAGCTCTCCGAGCGGGAGGCTGAAGTGCTGCCACGTACCCGGTAGGTCGATGAATCGGACGTCGACGACCTCGACGCCCTCAGCCTTCGCGCGCTCGATCACCTCGCGCGGGCTGGTCTTGCTGCCGCCTTTGGTCACAACTGCCATGAACACCCTCCTGAAACCCTGGATTTCGCTGACGGGCCCCGAAGGCATCGTAGGAACTGACTGCGGTTGGGATCACGGTAGGCCCGAACGAATACGGCTGCCCGGCTTATGTGTGGATCACACGATTAGAGATATCCACAGGGGCTGTCCGGTCGTGCGAAGCGCACGAGCCGCAGCAGGGGTCTTCGTCCGGAGCACACGTTTCGGGCGGGGTCGTCGCACCCATAGCCTGACCAGGAACCGATGGCCAAACCACACGGAGGTGACGTTCTTGTCGATGCCGAGCTCTGATCTCAGGATCGCGCTGTCGAAGCGCAAACCGTTGTTCTTGATTGCCGCGGGTTTCGCATTCCTGGCGGGTGTGATTCCACTTGCCGTGGCCGCCGACGACAACACTGCCACGCAGGCGGCCGGCGTCGCCGCCGACACCGTCTGGGTGATCGTCACCGGCTGTCTCGTGATGTTCATGCAAGCGGGCTTCGCGATGCTCGAAGTCGGCTTCAGCCGCATGAAGAACGTCGGCACGGTGGTCGCCAAAGTTGTGACCAACCTGAGCGTGAGCTCGATTGCTTATTGGGCGGTCGGCTTCGGCTTCGCCTTCGGCGCCGGCGGCATCTTCGCCGTCATCGGCGGCAGCGGCTTCTTCCCGACCTTCAGCCCAGGCTCCCAGATGAATCTGCCGGCGATCGCCGGGAGCACGGCGCCCGCGGCGGCCAAGTGGTTCTTCGAGTTCGTGTTCTGCGCGGTCTCTTTGGCCATCGTCTGGGGCACGATGATCGAGCGCACCAAGTTCATCGTCTACATCCTTTTCGGCGTTCCATTTGCCGCCCTCATCTATCCGCTGATCAGCCACCAGCTTTTCGGCGGCGGCTTTCTGATGGCGACACTCGGCAGTCAGGACTTCGCCGGCTCCACAGTCGTGCACCTCACGGGCGCTACCGCTGGTTTGGCCGGCCTCTTGCTCCTTGGGCCGCGCATCGGCAAGTACGAGAAGGGCAGGTCGAACGCGATCCCGGGCCACAACATGCCTCTGGCCCAGCTCGGGGTGCTGATCCTGTGGTTCGGCTGGTTCGGCTTCAACCCAGGATCGACCCTGAACGCGACGAACCTTCATTTCGCCGACATCGTCGTCGTCACGAACCTCGCGGCGGCCGCGGGAGCGGTAGCGGCGCTGGCCACCATCTACTTCATCACGAAGACGATGGACGTCGGCATGATCGGCAACGGAGCGATCGCGGCCCTCGTCGCCATCACGGCGCCATCCGGCTACGTCGAGCCGTGGGCGGCGATCGTCATCGGGGCGGTCGCCGGCGTGATCGTGGTCGTGGGCGTGCTCGTCCTCGACAAGGTCCTCGACGACCCGGTCGGGGCGCTACCCGCGCACGGCCTCGCCGGCATCTGGGGCACGCTCAGCTGCGGCCTCTTCACCGTCCCGGCGCTGGCCAAGTTCAACGGCGTCGGCCAGGGTGGATTCTTCTACACCGGCAGCCTGCACCAGCTCGGTGCCCAGGCGATCGCGGTGACAGCGTCGTTCCTCACCGTGTTCGTCCTCAGCTATTCGCTCTTCTGGATCATCAAGAAGACGGTGGGCCTCCGCGTCTCGGCGCGCGAGGAGATGGAAGGCCTGGACATCAGCGAGCACGGCATGTGGGGCTATCCGGAATCGTTCATGCCTGTGCCCGGCGGTGTATACCGGCAAGCGGATACGCCGACGGTCAACCCACTCCGATCGCCCGAACCAGTGGGCAGTCCGGCCCGGAGTGAGGGATCCGCAGCATGAAAATGGTCATGGCGATCATCCGGCACGAGCGTCTGCAGGAAGTGCAGGACGTGCTCGACGAGTGCGGCGTTTCCGGAGTGACCGTGACCGAGGTCAAGGGCTGTGGCGCCCAGCGCGGCTACACGGAAAAGTACCGCGGCGCCTCCGTCCACATCTCGTTGATTCCGCGCCTCAAGGTCGAGGCAGTGATGCAGGCCGAAATCGTGAAGACCGTGGTCGACAAGCTGGCGGAGGCCGCGCGAACCGGCGACCATGGCGAGGTCGGCGACGGCAAGATCTTCGTCATCGACGTCGAGGATGCGGTTCGCATCCGAACCGGCGAACACGGCCCTGCGACTGTCAAACACGCGGAACGCGCCATGTGGGGCCACTGAGCACCCACCCGAACCGGTAAAAAACAGTGCGGTCGGGATTTCCCCGGCCGCACTTTTTCTTTACCGAAGAAAGTCGGTTTTAGGCTGCTCCCGCTTCGTCGGCAGTCGCCTGCTCGGAAGCCGGAACGTTCTTTTCGATCCAGGCCTTGATCGGTGCCTTGCCACCCGGGTAGCCGATCAGCCGGTCCACAAGCTTCCCGCCGCTGAAGATGCCCAGCGTGGGGATGCCCATGATCCCGTAGCGGATCGCGATCTCCTGGTTGATGTCAACGTCCAGCTTGCCGATCGTCACCTTTCCGGCGTACTCGTCGGCCAGCTGCTCCACCACGGGCGACATCATCCGGCACGGGCCACACCAGTCGGCGTAGAAGTCCACCACCACGGGATTGCTTGCCTGGAGCACGTCGGCCTCGAAAGTCGGGCCGTCAAAGTGCTTCATGTTTTCCATGTCAATTACAAGCCCAAGGCACCCCTTGCTATTCCCCAGCCATAATCGGTGACCATGGCAGCCGCCCCAGGCATCCGGACTCCGTCTGACTTCGACCAGGCTCTCCATCAGTTCGGAGCCCGCCTCTTCGAGGCAGCTCCCGGCCTGGTGACGTGGGTGCTTCTGCTGGCGCCGGCCTGGATCCCGATCATCTTTCCCTGGCCTGGAGCCTTCGTCGTGGCGGGCGGCGTCCTGCTGTTCGACGTCTACTGGCTGGGGCGGTCGATGACGGTGGTCACCGGCGTGTACAGCACCCTTTCGAAGATGCGCCGGGACATGAAGAAGGACTGGCTCGCGGTTTGCTACGAGGACCAGGCGAAGGGCCTCCACGACCCTCTCCAGTACATCCACCTGTGTGTGATCCCGACTTACACGGAGCCCTACCACGTGCTCGAGCAGACGGTGCAGGCCATCGTCGACGCCAACTACCCGGCGGACAAAAAGATGATCGGGATCATCACCCGAGAGACCGACAAGCCGGGCTGGGCGAACGTGGCCAGGCTGAAGGAGAAGTTCGGGGACCGACTGCGCGGCTTCTACCACATCAAGGATCCGCTCGAGCCGGGGATCGTCATCGGCAAGTCGGCGGCCATGAACTGGGGCGGGCGCTGGATGGTCCGGGTCCTGACCGAGGAGGGCTACGACCTCAACCAGGTGTTGATCACCGACCTCGATTCCGACTATCGCGTCCACCCCCAGTACTTCGCATGGATCAGCCACTACCACGCCCGCGAACCGCTGCGCGACTACGTCATCTGGCAGCCGGTGCCTCTGTTCCACAACAACATCTGGCAGGTGCCGATGGCTGTTCGCGTCATGTCCGCGGCCACCTCGCAATGGCAGATGTTCTTGCACTCGCGGCCGCACCGCCTGGTGTGCTTCAGCAGCTACACGTGCAGCCTGGAATTCGTGCGCAGGGCGGGTTACTGGGACAAGGACGTCATACCCGAGGATTCGCGGTTTTACTGGAAGGCGTTTTTCGTTTTCGGCGAGCGGTTTTCGGTGAAGTCGGTGTTTCTACCTCTGTATGGCGACTCGCCCAACTCGCGCGACTACGCGTCGACGCACATGAGCCAGTACAACCAGATCAAGCGCTGGGCCTGGGGCATCACCGACGTGCCATACGTGCTGGCCCGATTGTTCAAGCACCCGGAGATCCCTTTGGTGCTGCGAATCCGACGCTTCCTCAATCTCTTCCTCAATCACCTCAACTGGATCTTCCTGCCGCTGCTGCTGATGTTCGGGGCGTCGGTGCCGATCTGGGTCAGCCAGGACTTCGCGCTCACCGACCTGGGCCAGGCGCTGTGGTCGTGGTC
>Ga0137415_10007119_pt1 | contig 11089 bp, 11 predicted proteins | sample CZODoug3_1_1_16f_FD_183082 | JGI IMG/M metagenome (GOLD analysis project Ga0137415, IMG submission 183082) | Vadose zone soil fungal communities from Angelo Coast Range Reserve, California, USA - CZODoug3_1_1_16fungal (Hybrid Assembly) | ecosystem: Environmental > Terrestrial > Soil > Vadose...
GCGCCGTTTCCCTATTACATCGGCTACCTGCAGCCGTCCTCGGCGTTCGGCCTCGAATATGCCGTCAATTCCATCGCCATGCCGATGATCGGCGGCACCACCAGCTGGGTCGGCCCGCTGGTCGGCGCGATCCTGCTCGGCTCGCTGCAGCAGCTCGCGACCGTCACCATCTCGTCGGCGGTCAACCTGCTGATCGTGGGCCTGTTGCTGGTCGGCTTCGTCATCATCGCGCCGAACGGCATCGTCGGACTGGTGCGGGACGGGCTGCGCAGGAGGGCAAAATAATGCCGCTGCTCGAAGTCCAGGGCGTGAGCAAGCGCTTCGGCGGTTTCGTTGCGCTCGACGGCATCGACCTTGCCGTCGGCGCGGGCGAGCGCATCGGCCTGATCGGGCCCAACGGGTCGGGCAAATCGACGCTGGTCAATTGCATCTGCGGCACGCTCGTGAACGAGACCGGTACCGTGCGCTTCGACGGCCACGTGGTCGACGGCCTGCTCACCCACCAGCGCACGCGTCGCGGCATGGCCCGCAGCTTCCAGCTGCCGCGCCCGTTCGCGACGCTCACGGTAGCCGACAATCTGCGTGTGCCGCTGCTCTACACGGTCAATGCCAGACCCGGACAGAAGCTTTCGGCCGCCCAACTCGACGCGCGCTGCGCCGAGCTGCTGCAGCTCGTCTCCCTTGCCGACAAGGCGACGCAGCTTCCGCGCGACCTCACCCAGGTCGACATGCGCAAGCTCGAGCTGGCACGCGCCATGGCGGCGGAGCCGAAGCTCCTGATCGCCGACGAATCCATGGCGGGGCTGTCGCAGTCGGAAGTCGACGACATCGTCGACCTGCTGATCCGCCTCAACGAGCGCGGCATCACCATCATCCTGATCGAGCACATCATGCGCGCAGTGATGAAATTCTCGCAGCGCCTGGTGGTGCTAGTCTCCGGCAAGAAGATCGCGGACGGACCGCCCGACGTGGTCATCCGCGATCCCGAGGTGGAGAAGGCGTATCTTGGCCAATAGCCTCACCATCGAGACGATCGACGCGGCCTACGGCGCGGTGCGCGTGCTCGAGAACGTGTCGCTCAACGTCAACGGCGGCGAGACCGTGGTGCTGCTCGGCACCAACGGCAACGGCAAGTCGACGCTGATGAAATGCATCATGGGCATCGTGCGCCCGCGCGCCGGCCGCATCGTGGCCGAGATCGACGGCGAGAAGCACGACCTCGTCGGGCTGACCACCGAGCAGATCGTCGATCTCGGCATCGCGCTGGTGCCGGAGGGTCGACGGCTGTTTCCGCGCCTGAGCGTGGAGGAAAACCTGCTGCTCGGCGCCTTCCGGCGCAAGGCGCGCGCGAGCCTCAAATCGAACCTCGAATTCTGCTTCGGGTGCTTCCCGCGTCTGGCGGAACGGCGATCCCAGCTCGCCGGCTCCATGAGCGGCGGCGAGCAGCAGATGCTGGCGCTCGCGCGCGCGCTGATGCTGGCGCCGCGCATCCTGCTCATCGACGAGCCGTCGGTCGGCCTGGCGCCGATACTGATCAGCCGCACCATCGACAAGATCAAGGAGCTCAAGGACCGCTACGAGCTCACGGTGCTGATGGCCGAGCAGAACTTCCCGCAGGCGCTGCGCATCGCCGATCGCGGCTACGTCATCGTGCACGGCCAGATCGCCTTCGAGGGCCGCTCAGCCGACGAGCTCAACAACAACGAGCTGATCCGGAAGTTTTATCTGGGGCTGTGAACGTAGCCCGGATGGAGCGAAGCGCAATCCGGGATTTCCGCCGCGCGGCGACACCAACCCGCATTGCGCTGCGCTCCATGCGGGCTACGGAATCCAGGTCGAAAACGGTTACTTCGCCTTCTCGTAGGGATAGATCACCTTGCCCGACTCGTATTCGGTCGGCGTGATCACGACCTGGGTCGAGATGTCCTTGAACTGGGCGACGTCGTTGCCCTTGATGTTCTGGAACTGGATCTGCAGCACGCGTGACTGCGCCCATTCGCCCTTGGCGCCGAACTTCACGTCGCCGACCACGGTCTTGAACGTGTTGGCGCGGATATAGTCGCCGAGCTTGGCATCATCGAGGCTCTTGGTGCCCTCGACCGCCTGCTGCAGCACCTGCAGCTGGGCATAGCCCCAGGGCGCCATGTAGTAGCCGAGCGGATCGACGCCTTCGCCCGCGGCCTTCGCCTGGTAGCGCTTGATGAGATCGGCGACGCCCGGGAACTCCATCTTCGGCACGGGCAGCCAGAAGTCGTAGTTGATCCAGCCGTTGAGCAGGGGCCCGAGCTGGGTCTTGATCGCGGTCGCCTGCAGGCCGACCATCGCGCCGCCGATCGCCTTCGGCTTGAAGCCGATCTCGTTGACCGCGCGCACCATGCCGACCGAATCCGGCGGATAGGAGCACACCACGACGATATCGGGATTGCTCGCCTGGATCGCGCGCACGATCGGGGCGAAGTCGTTGGTCGACGGCGGATAGGTCTTGTCGTAGACGACCTTGAGCTTCGCCTTCTGGGCATTCTCGCGCGCCCCGTCAGCGGCGTTGCGCGAGAATTCCTGGTCCGCGGCGACGATCGCCACCGTCTGCGGCTTCGGGTCCTGCGCCATGGCGGTATCGAAGAAGCCCTTGGCGAAGGCCGACTTGGTGTCGGGTCCGGATGGGATCATGGCGAAATAATTCGGATAGTTGAACTCGCTGTTCACGGCGAGGCCGAGCAAGCCGATGAAGGTCTTCTTTCTCTGGATCACGATCGGCATGGCCGGCGCAATCTGCGCCGTGGCATAAGGCCCGATGAGCAGCTCGACCTTGTCGATGTCGAGCAGCTTCGTATAGATGGCCGGCACCTCGGCGGGCGAGCTCTTGTCGTCGTAGTAGACGAGCTTCACCGGGCGGCCGAGCAGCCCGCCTTTCGCGTTAACGTCCTCTTCCCAAATCTTCTGGGCAAGGAGCGCGGACTTGCCGTTGGGCGCGAGCCCTCCGGTCAGCGCCATGCTGAACCCGATCTTGATCGGTTCGCCGGTCTGTGCCGCGGCCGGCGCGGCAACGAGCGCAGCCGCCATCAGCGAGGCGGCCGCGACCACGGCACCGGCAAATGGCCGGCCTTTCACATCAAAGGGCATCGTTATTCCTCCCATTTCATTGGTTCTGGCACGCTTATAGCTGCAACCGCCGGATATCGGCTAGTGGGGCCGTCGCAGCGGGACATCGGGAAATGGTCTTATTTGGTCGCATCCCCGGCGTCGACCATGATGGTCTCGACCTCGCCGGCGCCGTTGCGGCGGAACGCCGCGGCGCGGTCGTATTCGGGCGAGGTGAAGCAGGCGACGCCCTGCTCGAAGGTCGGGAATTCGATGACCACGAAGCGTTGAAACTTGTGTGGTCCTTCCATGATCTGGTGGCGGCCGCCGCGCGCCAGCACCTTGCCCCCGAACTTGGCGATGATAGCAGGCACGAGATCGGTGTATTTCTTGTACGCGACGGGATCGTTGATCTTCGACCGGGCAACCCAGTAGGCCGGCATTCTCACCTCCGTCACAACGACATCATTCTTCGCGACACAATGGACCACCCGCGGAGATCTCAGCAAGGGAGCAGGACAGTGGCACGCGCCGTTCGCCAGCAAACCACGTGTTGACCCTGCGCATTGTCCCTCGCTATAGCCTTTCCAGGCGAGGCGCGGACCTGTCGCGGAGACGGGCGCGCTCAAGAGCAAAAAGCACATCGCCGCGAGCGTGGGGCGCGAAGGGAGGACAGCGTGGATAGACGCAGCTTCGTCATCGGCTCCGCCACGGCGGCGGTCGCCTCTCGGGTCTCCCTCGCTCAGGCGGCCTATCCGACCCGCGCCATCACCATCATCAACCCGTTCCCGCCCGGCGGCGCCTCGGACGTGGTGACACGGCCGCTCGCGGCGGTGCTCGAGCCGATGGTTCAGAAGCCGGTCGTGATCGAGACCAAGGCGGGCGCCGCCGGCCAGGTCGGCGCGCAGGTCGCCGCCAGCGCCAGGCCCGACGGCTACACGCTGCTCTCCCACATCACCTCGATCTGCGGCTTCGCCGAGGTCGACCGGCTGTTCGGGCGCCAGCCGAAATTCACCAATGCAGATTTCATTCCGCTTGCGCGCTTCGTCGCCGACCCTTGCGTGCTTGTGGTCAACGACCAGCAGCCCTGGAAGACGCTCAAGGACTTCGTCGAGGACGCCAAGGCGCGCCCGAACGAGATCATCTTCAGCTCGTCCGGTCTCTACGGCGCGCTGCATATCCCGATGGGGCTGCTGATGATGTCGGCCGGCGGCTTGAAGCTGCGCCATCTGCCCACCAACGGCGGGGGCCCCGCCATCACTGCGCTGCTCGGCAACAATTCGGCGGTGCTGGCCTCCTCGGTCTCCGCATGCCTCGCGCAGATCAAGGGCGGCAAGTTGCGGCCGCTGGCGCTGTTCGGCGGTCAACGCTCGAAAGCGCTGCCCGACGTGCCGACGATGAAGGAGCAGGGCTACGACGTCGAATACTATCTGTGGGTCGGCATGTTCGCGCCCAAGGGCACGCCGGCGCAAGTCGTCGGCTATCTGCGCGAGACCTTGAACAAGGCTGCGCACAGCGACCAGTTCAAGGTCGCGCTGGTCAATCTCGGGCAGGAGCTCGACTACATGGATCAGCCCGCGTTCGCCGAGTTCTGGGAGGCCGACACCAAGCGTATCGAGGCCGCCATCCGCGCCATCGGCAAGGTCGACGGGTAGGCGGCGGTCTTTCAGCTCCCCTCCCCCCGCGCGCAGCGCGGTGGGGAGGGGGTCGGAGGTGGGGGTCGGGAGATTGAGTGAACGCCAACCGCGAGAACGTGACCGACGCGTCCCGCGTGCCCGCAGGCTCAGACGCGACATGACGGACGCTGAGAAGAAGCTGTGGTGGCATTTGCGGCACATTCCGGTCGCGGATTCGCACTTTCGGCGCCAAGCCACCATCGGGCCTTACTTCGCGGATTTCGCATGTCACGAGCAACGTCTCGTGATCGAAGTCGATGGCGGGCAACATGGGGAAACGAGCCACATGTTGCGGGATGAGAAGAGGACCCAATTTCTCGAGCCGCAGGGCTATCGTGTCCTACGATTCTGGAACAACGAGGTGGTGGGCAACATCGAAGGAGTCATGCAGGTCATCTCGGACGCGCTTGCGGAGCGGCCCCCCACCCCTGACCCCTCCCCGCCGCGCTGCGCGCGGGGGGAGGGGAACGGAAAGACCGCACGGGTGGAGGAGGATGGAGAGAGCGCCCGGGCGATGAGAACGGAGAGAGCGTGACTTTACGCAGCGATCACGTTGTCGGCGGCGCTTTCGTTGTCTTCGGGCTCGTCCTGATCGCGTCGAGCGGCGATCTGCCGGTCGGCACATTGTCGTTTCCCGGCGCCGGCATGATGCCCAAGCTCATCGCTTTGCTGCTCGTGGTCTTCGGGCTCCTGCTCATCATACGCGGGCGCGAGAGCGCGCCGCTTGCAAGCATCAGCTGGGCTGACCTGCCGCACGCGCTGCGCGTCGTCGCGATCGCGGCCATCGCCATCGCGCTCTATCAGACGCTAGGATTTTTCATCACCATGGCGCTGCTGCTGTTCGCCCTGATCTTCGGCGCCGAACGGCAAAACCCGGTGTATGCCTTGGGCTTCAGCATCGGCGTGGTGGCGCTGACCTATTTCCTGTTCGAGGTGGCGCTGAAGACGCCGCTCGAGCACGGCACGATCGGATTCTAGACGATGGGCACGATCGAAAGCCTTTGGCTCGGCTTCTCGGTAGCGCTCCAGCCCGATGTATTGTGGTACGCCTTTCTCGGCTGCCTTGTCGGCACGGTGGTTGGGGTGCTGCCCGGCATCGGGCCGCTTTCCGGCATGAGCATCCTGCTGCCGGCGACCTTCGGTCTCGACACCACCAAGTCCCTGGTGATGCTCGCCGGGATCTATTACGGCTCGCAATACGGCGGCTCGACGACCTCGATCCTGATGCGGATTCCGGGCGAAGCCTCCTCGGTGATGACTTGCATCGACGGCTACGCCATGGCGCAGAAGGGCCGTGCCGGGGCGGCCTTGTGCATCGCCGCCGTCGGCTCGTGGGTGGCCGGCACGTTCGGCGTGATCATGCTGACATTGATCGCGCCGCCGCTCGCAACGTTCGCACTGCGGTTCGGGCCGCCGGAATACACCGCGCTGCTCGTGCTCGGCCTCATCTTCCTCGCCTACATGTCCTCGACCTCGCTGCCGCGCACCTTGTTGATGGCGTGCTTCGGGCTGCTGCTCGGCACCATCGGCATCGACAACATGACCGGCCACTTCCGCTATTCCTTCGACATTGCGGAGCTCGGCGACGGCATCGGCATCGTACCCGTCGCAGTCGGCCTGTTCGGGCTCGGCGAGATCCTGTCGACCCCCGCGGCCAACGTCGTGGGCAAGGTGATCACACCCAAGCTGCGCGAGCTGCTGCCGAGCCGCCGGGAATGGCGGGAATCGGCGATGCCGATCGCGCGCGGGTCGGTGCTCGGCTTTCTCATCGGACTCACGCCGGGCTCTGCCCACATCATTTCGAGCTTCCTCTCCTATGCGGTCGAGCGGCGCCTCTCCAAGCACCCCGAAGAGTTCGGCAAGGGCGCGGTCGCGGGTGTTGCAGGACCGGAATCGGCGAACAACGCCGCCTCCACCGGCGCCTTCGTGCCCATGCTGGCGCTGGGGCTGCCGACCGGCCCGATCACTGCCGTGCTGATGGCGGCGCTGATGATCCACGGAGTGCCGCCCGGCCCAACCCTGGTGAACGAGCATCCCAACGTCTTCTGGGGCTTCATCGCCTCGATGTATGTGGGAAACCTGATGTTGCTGGCGCTCAACCTGCCGCTGGTCGGCATTTTCGTGAACGTGCTGCGGTTGCCCTACGCCTATCTCTATCCGCTCGTGATCATGTTCTGTGTGATCGGCGTCTACGAGGTGAACCATTCGATCGTCGATGTCTGGATCATGCTGATCATGGGCGTGATCGGATATGGGCTGCGCAAGTTCGGCCTCGATCCGGCACCGCTCGTGCTCGGCCTGGTGATCTCACCGACCTTCGAGATGAGCTTGCGCCAATCTTTGATCATGTCGAACGGCAATTGGACGATCTTCTTCCAGCGTCCGATCGCGGTCGCGCTGCTCGCCGTCTGCGCCGGGCTCCTGGTGCTGGCGGCGCTGTCGGCGATCCGCAGCCGCAAGGACTGGCGCGCCAAGCTCGCCGAGGTGGAAGCCGGCGAAAGCTGACGCCCTGCCTTGCGGCGATGAACCATTACACGTTCCGGAGCGACAGACTCAGCAAGCAGCACGGCGGGCAACCGGCCGAGCCGGTTCCCCCTTCGCCGCAAACACACTAATCTGCGGTTGCTTTGCGGAGTCGATTCTACCCGATGACTGGATTGCCTGTCGGTCGATGCCGGAACTGTGACGCCCCAGTCTCCTATTTCGCCCGCGCCTGTCCCGACTGCCACGCGGCCAACCTGCCGAACCCGGTCGCGATCGGGGCGGCGCTCGCGGCCGTGTTATTGCTCGGATCCGTCGTCGCGGTGGGCTTGCAGTTCTTCCAGGCCGCGGTCCCGGCGACACCCCCGGCCTCCGGGACGACCGTCGATCCCAAGGAGGATTACGGCTGGATCGTCCAGGCCATGGCGGACTGCGACGAGGAAGCCAAGCAGAAGCAGGACATGCTGAATTTTCTCATCGTGCCGCTGACCGCCACGGGCGTGTCCGTGGCGGGCTGGAACCCGGTCCCGATCACCAACGTGGGCAATGCCGGCACGCTCCTGAACTCGACCGACGCCTTGATCGGGCTGAGAAACCGGGTGTTCGTGCTCTATCAGAAGCCGCTGACCTTCGCGGTGAGCGATCCGGTGAGCAAGACTGTGTTCAAGTGGAAGCCGGCCGTCGGTGTGACCTCGCTCAAGTCGCGCGATACCGGCCTCGCCAGCCTCATGGTCGGCTTCGAGATTCCCGACCTCGCCAAGGAGATCGAGTGGGGGCCCGTCATCACCCTCAAAAAGGGCAGCTGCTACTGGATCAATCCGCTCTTTCGCGCGAGCCCGCGTGGCGGATGATGTGAGAAGACGTTGTAGCCCGGATGGAGCGCAGCGAAATCCGGGGTGTTCGCCGCGCGGCAATATCCCCCCGCATTCCGCTTCGCTCCATGCGGGCTACGGCAGGTCGTTCGCTCGGCACGCCATGAATCACGCCCAAAGGCGCTCTTTATCGAGTCCTTTGTAGAGGTCGGCGACATAATCGCCGTAGCCGTTGAACAGCAGCGTCGGGCGACGCTCGCCGATGCCGATCAGCTCTTCCGTCGCCTGGCTCCAGCGCGGATGCGACACCTGCGGATTGACGTTCGCCCAGAAGCCGTACTCGGACGCCTGCAGCGCTTCCCAATAGCTCTTCGGCCGCTGGTCGGTGAAATTGAAACGCACGATCGATTTGATCGACTTGAAGCCGTACTTCCACGGCACCGCGAGCCGCAGCGGCGCGCCCTGCTGCTTCGATACCGGCTTGCCGTAGGCGCCGGTCACGAGAAACGCGAGCTCGTTGCTGGCCTCGGCGATGGTCAACCCCTCGACATAGGGCCAGGGATATTGCGATGCGCGCTGGCCGGAAGCGACCGACGGATCGAGGAAAGTCTCCATGCGCAGATATTTCGCCGACGACAGCGGTTGCGCCAGTTCGACCAGGCTGGCGAGGGGAAAGCCCGACCATGGGATCGCCATCGACCAGGCCTCGACGCAGCGATGCCGGTAGAGCCGCTCCTCGAGCGGCATCTTGCGAATGAGATCGTCGAGGCCGATCTCCTGTGCCTTCTCCACCATGCCGTCGATTTTGACCGTCCAGGGGCGCAGCTTGATCGCCTGCGCCGCCTTGGCGACGTTCTTGCTCATGCCGAATTCATAGAAGTTGTTGTAGTTGGTGTTGATCTTCTCCTCGGTCACCGGACGATCGAGCGCGAACTTCTCGTTGCGCTTGGCGGGGTAGAGATCTTTCGTCGGATCCGGCAGGTCGCCGACGCGCTGAGCGAGCGCCGTGCCCGGCGACAGCGACACTGCGGCAGCCCCGGCCGCCGCCAGGAAGGCGCGGCGGTCGAACAGATGCTCGGGGGTGGCAAGGCGTTCCGGGATTTCCCATCCGCGGCGGCGAATGACGGGCATGAGGATCGTCCTCCGGATTCGGCAGGACTATCCGATACGCCCGCCGGCCATCACGGGCAAGTCACGGCAGCGGCAGGAGTCCGGAATCGGCGATCAGCAATCGGTGATCGGACTCAGATCACCGCGCGCAATGCCAGGTGCAAACCGAGGATCAGCGATCCCGCGAAGAAGCAGATGCGGAACGTCGGCGCGGGCACGCGCGCCCTGACCCACTGCCCGAGCCCCACGCCGATCAGCGCCGGCGCGAGCGCAAGCAGCGACACGCCTGCGACCGAGGCCGGCAGCGCGCCGTCGGCGACGAGCACAATCGCCAGTGCCACCGTCGACACCGTGAACGAAATCCCCATCGCCAACACGAGATCGTCCTTCTGCAGCCCGATCGCCTGCAGGTAGGGCACCGACGGGATCATGTAGACGCCGGTGCCGGCGGTCACCACGCCGGTGATCACGCCGATCAAAGGCGACAGCCACGGCTCGAGCCTTGCCGGCACGGAGAATTGGAACGAGGTCAATCCCAGGATGCCGTAAAGCGCGAGCACGATCCCGAGCCCGACCGACGCGCGCATCCCGTTGTCGGCGGAGAGGAGGCCGGGGCCGGCCCACAAACCCAGCGCCAGGGTGCCGACGCAGGTGCCGACGAGCATAGGCCATGTCCGCAACAGCAATGGCTTGGATTGCGGTCCCACGGCCTGCCAGACATTGGTGATGAACGACGGGACCATCAGCACCGCGGCGGCCTGCGCGGGCGTCATGACCACGGCGAGAAGACCCATCGAGACGGTCGGCAGACCGAGGCCGATCACGCCCTTCACGAAGCCCGCGAGCAAGAACGTCAGCGAAACGATGATGAGAGTGCCGATTTCCATGCGCCGCTTATAGCAGCGCCGTCATCGGCGCGACCTTCGGATGTCGCGAATACAGGCTTCGTGTCGGACGCAGACGAACGAAGGGCGCTCGCCGTCGTCCGACTTCCGTCGACCCGTTATTGCCTGGTCGCATGATCCCTCGGGTCAAGCCCGAGGGCAGGCTTATCCGAAAAGTCCGTCAACTTTTCGGATCATGCCCTACGCCGCCGCCTGCGCGCGCCGCGCCGCCACGATCTGGTCGGCGGTACGGCCGGTCAGCTCGGCCATGTGATCGAACTTGAAGGTGAAGCTCCCGACCCCGGCGGTGACGGAGCGCACCTCCACGATCAGGTCGCCGATCTCGGATTCCGGCATCTGCACGCGTACCACGTCCCAGGCGTCCCAGCCCGCGCGGGTATCGAAGCCAAGAATCTGGCCGCGCCGGCCCGACATCAGCGCGTTCATCTTGGCGGTCGCTTCCGACGGGCAGACGATCTCCACCTGATGGATCGGCTCGAGCAGCACCGGGCCGCATTGCGGCAGCCCTTCGACGATGCCGATGCGGCCGGCGGTGCGGAATGCCATGTCGGAGCTGTCGACGGCGTGGTAGGAGCCGTCGATCAGCTTCGCCGACACGTCGACCACCTGGAAGCCGAGCGGGCCGTGCTTGAGCGCGTTGATGATGCCCTCCTCCACCGACGGGATGTAATTGCGCGGCACCACGCCGCCCTTGATCTCATCCATGAAGGTGAAGCCGGAGCCGCGCGGCAGCGGCTTGATATCGAGCACCACGTCGCCGTACTGGCCATGGCCGCCGGACTGCTTCCTGTGCCGCCCGCGCTGGACGACGCCCTTCTTGATGGTCTCGCGATAGCCGACGGTCGGCTTCTGCGAGGTCGTGACGACGCCGAAGCGGTCGGCGAGTCGCTCGGTCGCCACCCGCAGCTGCATCTCGCCCTGCCCCCACATCACCACTTCATGTGTCTCGGCGTTGTGGACGACGCTGATCGAGGGATCCTCCTCGAGCAGCTTGCCGAGCGCCTGGCCGAGCTTGACGTCGTCCTTG
>Ga0137415_10007120_pt1 | contig 11089 bp, 14 predicted proteins | sample CZODoug3_1_1_16f_FD_183082 | JGI IMG/M metagenome (GOLD analysis project Ga0137415, IMG submission 183082) | Vadose zone soil fungal communities from Angelo Coast Range Reserve, California, USA - CZODoug3_1_1_16fungal (Hybrid Assembly) | ecosystem: Environmental > Terrestrial > Soil > Vadose...
ACTGGTTGGCGAAACCCGCTGCTGCCAACAACTTCTGCCCTACACCCCCGTACCGCGGTGCATGCTGACAGGCAGACACAGATTCCCGGTGGCGGACCCGCGGATGGGTGTCAGCAGTGACGACACGGCTTCGCCAGAGGGTAACTCTGGAACACAGATAGACACCACCAACTACCAAAGGAGCGCGACCATGCGCGTCAAACTGAGTTACATAACACCGTTGTTGGGTGCGGCCGCTGCCGCTACTGCGATCATCGCCGCACCGATCGCCGCCGCCGCCACTGCTGATCCGGGTGCGGTTCAGCAGTCCTGCGGCGCGAGCGGTTCTGGAACGGTTTGTCAATCGCCGGGCAACATCCAGATCAACGACTCCCCACCGCCGGTCAATTTCTATCCGTACGGCGGCGAGGCCTTTCTGCTCGGCGGTGGCGGCGGCGGATTCCACGGCGGCGGTGGACACCGGTAGCGGTCAATGACCTTGCGGGGGCGCCGGTGTGACATTTGTTGGCACGCAGGCGCCCTTTCGCAACGTGGCGGCTGAGAGACCCCCAGCTAGCGGGAAGCATTGATTGGTGTCAGCCGTGACGACAGGCGTTCGCCGAGTCGCAATTCTGGAACACGTACATACAGAGCCGGCCATCGAAGGAGAGCGACCATGCGAATCGGACTGAACTACATCGCACCACTGTTGACGGCGGGAGCTGCCGCGGTAGCTATCGCCGCCGCACCGATTGCCGCTGCCGCACCGACGGCCACGGGCGATCCAGCTCAGGTTCAACAGTCCTGTGCTGCTTTGGGGGGCACGCAAACCCAATGCCAGACGCCAGGCAATGTGCAGGTCAACGATGCGCCTCCGCAGGTCGATTACTTTCCCTACGCAGGGGGCGGGACCTAATCTCCTCGGGGTCAACGGACCCATGCCACCAAAATCGTTGTAGCCCTCGATGTATGGGTGCAGACACACGTTCTCGAGGCTATCCAGAACAAGGAGATGCTGTGTGGGGAAAGCGCCGCGACATGACGGTGCGCGCCCGGTTGCCGTTTAACGCCGAGCCACCCGGCTCGGTGCTGGCTGGAGCTGAGATCACCGCTCTTGATGCCTTTTACAGTCGAAATCACGGTCAGTTTCCCGACATTGCGCCAAACCAATGGCGCCTGAGAGTCGACGGAACGGTCGACAAGCCGCTCACCTTGACCTATGACCAACTGACCAAGGAGTTCACCACGCACTCGGTGATCGCGACGCTGGCATGCGCAGGCAACCGACGCGCCGAACTGCTGCAGGTGCGCCCGATACCGGGTAAGGACCCCTGGGCCCACGGAGCGATCTCGACCGCAGAATGGCGTGGAGCGAGGCTGGCAGAGGTTCTCGAGGCGGCCGGTGTGCACCATGACGGCGGCTTGCACGTGGCGTTCAGTGCCCCCGATGTGGCGCCCGAGGCCGTCCCCGTTCAGTCGTACGGCAGTTCCATTCCGCTGTCCAAGGCATTGTCGCAGGAAGTGCTGCTGGCGTGGGAGATGAATTCCGAACCTCTTCCACGCGTGCACGGAGGCCCGGTGCGGGTGGTGGTGCCGGGTTATATCGGGGCTCGCAGCGTCAAGTGGCTCACCGCAATCCGCGTGCAACCCGGCCCGTCGGAGAACTACTTTCAGGCCAGCGACTATCGCATCCTTCCTGCCGACGCCGATCCCGACACCGCGGCGCCAGGCGAGGGCATTTCGTTGTCGTCGCTGCCTCTCAACTGCGACATCCTGGTCCCCGGCGACGACAAGCAGATTCCTGCGGGCCCGCTGACGATCAGCGGGTGGGCCCTGGCTGGCGACGGTCGCGGCATCGGCCGCGTCGACGTTTCCCTCAACGAAGGTCGCACCTGGCGACAAGCCGACCTGCAACCCGTCATCAGCCCGTGGTCCTGGCGGCTGTGGTCAATGACCGTAGAGGTCCGACCGGGACCGATCAGTGTGACGGCCCGCGCGTGGGATGACACCGGCGTCACGCAACCAGAATCCCCGGCATCGTTGTGGAATCCGCGCGGGTACGGCAACAACGCGTGGGCTCGGGTCGATTTGACGATCGTATGACGCAGCACAGCGGCCATCGCCGGCGTCCTAGCCGAGCACGCCGCAGCCGGTAGGGCCGAGGCTGTCTCGCGTTCTTCTCACAAGTCCTTGTCTCGCTCATAGGCCCACCGTTCGCAGTGACGCTGAGCCCACTCCACCGTCCATCCCGTCAGGGCGGCGCACGAAACCGCGATCATCCATGTCATCGTTTGCCCCTTTTCACTAGGCGGTTGCGGTTAATGGTCGCGCTCTAGCAAACAGATGTCGTCACGGCTGGCGCCCAATTACCGCCCCCGCCAGCTGGGAACTGCGCCTTCCCGCCAGTGGGTAGTCAGCGGCGCTCTGCCGCACCTCGGAGAATCACAGAGGCCCGCGCGGCTATGCTGAGTGCGCGCGGCTGGTTGAAGTCCGCCGAAGAGCGATGCGAGTTTTCTGGTGACGCCGAAGCAGTTACGGCAACCTGGCTCGGCGCGGCTGCCGGGCAGCATTTTCGCGGGCAGAGGCGCCGACGCAGGAATGGGCCCGCGCACCATGCGCCTGCGTGTACTCGCGCTGGCGAACCGTCCCAAGGCTCCGTCGCTGGTGCTGGGTATCGCGGTCGCGGTGGCCTTCATAGTCGCCGAGACGCTCACCGTGTGTTCGCTCAACGTGGTTACCGACTCGACCGGCCGCTTCGGCACGCTCTTCCTGCTTGGCGTTCTGGTGGTTTCGATGGTGTGGGGATTCGGCTTGTCGATGACGATGTCGGTTGCCAGCGCCATTGCATTCGCTTACTTCCGCAATTGGCCGACCGCCCAGTTCGCCCCGTTCGAACCCCAGAACTGGACGGTGATTGGCGTCTTCCTCGTCCTCGCGTTGGTGGCGAACGCACTGGCCGGCATGGCGCGGGTCGGCGAGAGGTTCTTCGACCTGTCTCCCGACCTGTTGTGCATCGCAGGCCAGGAAAGGGTCATCAGAATCAACGCGGCCTTCAGTCAGATACTCGGCTATTCACTCGACGACTTGGCCTCACGCCCCTTTCTCGATTTGGTCGTTGCCGAAGATCGAGATCACGTCGGTGCCTTGCTTGAACAGCTGCCCGGCTGTGCTGAGCCGGTGCGTTTCGAGAATCGGGTGATCTGCAAGGAGGGTTCGCCGCGTTGGATCGAGTGGAGCGTCGTTTGGCATCGAGGCCTGTTCTACGGCGTTGGGCGCGACGTAACCGAACGCCGCCGCGACCAAGACGAATTGCACCAAGCGAAGGTCGTGGCCGATGCGAGCCGCAACAAACTAAGGCGGCTCGCCGACCAGCAGGCCGCGTTGCGGCGGGTGGCAACCGCAGTGGCGCGCGGGGCGAGCCCGTCGGAGGTATTCGCCGCAGTGTCCGACGAATTGGCAGGCGTCCTGCACGTGGTGAACGCGGGGCTTCTTCGATATGAGCCCGACGGCACGGGGCTCGTGATCGCCGTTCACAACGAGCAGGGGATTACGACGATGCCCCTCAGCGGGGAGCGCATTCCGTTGGAGGGCGACGACGTGGGGGCCCGAGTGTTGCACACCGGACGACCGGCCCGGATTGACGACCACGCAAACGCCCCTGGGTCGGAAGCCGAGCGCATACGTCAGTCGGGCATCGGTTCGATCGTGGGCGTTCCCATCGTTGTCGACGGCGCGCTGTGGGGCGCCGCGATCGTCGGCTCGAGGGGCCCCGAGCCGCTGCCGCCGGACACCGAGGAGCGGATCGCCGATTTCGCCGATCTGGTCGCGACCGCGATCGCCAACGCCGCCACTCGAGCCGAACTGCAGACGAGCCGCGACGAGCTAAGTGTGCTTGCGGAGCAGCAGGCCGGCCTGCGGCGCGTGGCGACGCTGGTTGCGCGTGGAGCAAGCCCGTCGGAGGTGTTTTCAACGGTGGCCGACGAGATGGCTGCATGCCTGCGTGCGCACAACGCATCGGTGAACCGCTTCGACGGCCACGAGGTGGTCGTCCTCGCCCTGTCTCATCTCGACGAGGGAATGACGTACAAGCCCGTCGTCGGCGAGCGCCACACGTTGGAGGGCGACAACATCGCAACGAGGGTGCTTAGGGCCGGCCGTCCTGCGCGACTTGACAGCTCGGACGCGGACCAGGCTCCGGGTTCCATCGCCGCACGCCTTCGTGAGATGGGGCTCCGCTCCACGGTGGCGGTGCCGATCGTCGTCGAGGGACACGTGTGGGGAATGGCGGCCGTCGGCTCGTCGGCACCTGAGCCGCTGCCGCAGGACACCGAGGTACGCATCGGTGACTTCGCCGATCTTGTCGCAACGTCGATCGCCAACGCCGCTACCCGCGCCGAACTACAGGCGAGCCGCGCCCGCATCGTCGCGGCCGCCGACGACGCACGCCGCCGTTTGGAACGCGACCTGCACGACGGCGCCCAACAACGGCTGGTCTCGCTTGGGCTACAGGCGCGGCTGGCCGAGACGTCGGTGCCGCCGCAACTGGATGGCCTCAAAAGCCAGCTGTCCCGCGTCGTTTCGGGATTGACGGACGTCTCTGTAGATCTGCAAGAGATCTCGCGCGGAATTCATCCCGCGATCTTGTCCAAGGGCGGACTCGGTCCCGCGCTCAAGACTCTGGCCCGCCGCTGTACCGTTCCCGTCACCATCGACCCCGCTATCGACCGGCGCTTGCCTGACTCAGTCGAAGTTGGCGCCTACTACATCGTGGCCGAGGCGCTGACCAACGCGGCCAAGCATGCCCGCGCCACCCAGGTGGAAGTGTGCGCAGATTCAAGGGATGACAACCTCTATCTCTCGATTCGCGACGACGGAATCGGGGGCGCCGACATGGCCAAGGGCTCAGGGCTGATCGGTCTCAAAGATCGGGCCGAGGCCCTCGGCGGTCAGATGCAGCTAACGAGCCCATCGGGGGCAGGCACGTCGCTGCACATCACCATCCCACTCGACAGTCCGTGAGGAAGCGACCAACTCAATGAACAGTCCTGACGAGTTCCATCCCGGCCTGAACGACAGCAGCGCAACGTATGTCGACCGGTCACTACGCACGCGAGTGCACCACATCAAGGCTTCAGACCTAAGTTCGGCGACCGCCCAGACCGCGGGCATGCGGCGACGTGCCGCGATTACCGGTGGCTCCGTCGGATCGGAGAGGATCTGGATGGGCGAGACCTGGGTGTCGCCGCAGACAGTGTCGGACAACCATCACCACGGCGAGTCCGAGACAGCGATCTTCGTCCGAAGCGGAAACCCCGAGTTCGTGTTCCACGACGGTGTACAGGAGGTCAGGATTGTCACCGCTCCGGGCGACTACATCTTCGTGCCGCCGTACGTTCCGCATCGAGAAGAGAACCCGCACACCGCCAATCCTGCGGTGATCGTGATTGCTCGCAGCACGCAAGAGGCAATAGTGGTGAATCTGCCTGCGTTGTACGCGCTCTCAGATCAGCCCGAGTGACGGGCTGGCGTCATTGGGGCCAACCCGACTGCGCGATGATGTTGACGAAGTCCTCGCGGATGAAGTGTGGATCAAAGTGCGCAAGGACGTCGTCGTTCATCGTGCCGAATGTCGTCTCCGGCCGGTCCTTCATGCCGTCGTAGAAGGCGCGTTGTATGCGATTCTTGAAGTCTGGGCGTGGGTGCGCGGCGGTGACGGCTGCGCGTTGCTCCTCGGTGATCTCATCGAGTTGCTGGCCGAGCACGTCGGTCTCCACGCCGAGGGTAACGAGATGGACCTCCGGTTCGAGGTGTTCGGGGATGCCCGGGGTGGTGTGAAGGGCGATCGACAACCAGACCATCCTGGCTTCGGCAGAACTGTATCCCTGATCCAGCAGGAATTGCCGGGCCATGTCGGCACCGTCGACTTCGAATCGCTGATGCTGGGTGCGGTATTTCGGTGTCAAGCCGAGGTCATGGAACATGGCGCCGACGTAGCCGAGTTCGGGGTCGGGCGAAAGCCCGCGGCGGCGTGACTTGAGCATGCCCCACAGGTAGACCCGCCGCGAGTGATGGAACAGCAGGTCGGCGTCCGCATCAAGGACCAATTCCGTGGCCGCCTTGACGACAACGGTGTCGGGGATGGCGACTCCAGCGATTGTTTCCGTCATTTCTCTGTCCTCGTCGTGGCGTGGGCCATGGTGACCTCGATTGCGAATCCGGCGACGAAGATCACCAATTGTGCTGGGAGATGGGCGCGGATCATCCGCCCGCACCCTGCACGAGTGAACCCGCGCGCACACCCTTCTCGACCCGCTCGCCCAGGTCCATGTCCACGTTGCGAAAGTATTCGAAGGCGCGTTGCAGGACGGGCTCGGTGACGCCGTCAAGCAGATGCCCCACGATGTTGTCGGCCAACCGATCCCGTTCGGCGTCGTTCATGACGTCGCGGACCAAGGTGCCGGCCTGGCCCCAGTCGTCATCGTCGGACCGCAAAGTGTAAGCGGTGCGCACCATTTCGCCGTCGGTGTGCCAGCCGGCGGGCTCACCGTAGCGCTCGGTGTCGGCGCGCGGGCCACCCTTTGAGTTCGGCGAGTACACCGGGTCGTTGGCCAACTGATACCGCATGTGGCCGGCGGTGTTGTAACTGTGCACCGGCGAGTGGGGTGCGTTAACGGGCAGCTGATTGTAATTGGCGCCGATCCGGTAGCGCTGCGCGTCGGGGTAGGCGAACATGCGGCCAAGCAGCATCTTGTCCGGACTCGCGCCGATACCGGGCACCAGGTTGCTGGGCGCCCACGCGCCCTGTTCGATCTGGCTGTGGTTGTCGGTGGGATTGCGATCCAGCGTCAGCCGGCCAACCTCGATGAGCGGATAGTCGGCGTGCGGCCAGACCTTGGTCAGGTCGAATGGGTTGAACCGATACGTCTTGGCGTCCTCGAACGGCATGATCTGCATTTTTAGCGTCCACGATGGGTAGTCGCCGCGCTTGATCGCCTCGAACAGATCGCGGGTGTGGTAATCGGTGTCCACCGCTACCAGCGCGTCGGCCTCGGCTTGGGTCAGGTTCTCGATGCCCTGATCGGTGATGAAGTGATAGCGGACCCAGACTTTCTCCCCCGCGGCGTTGACCCACATGAAGGTGTGGCCGCTGTAGAGGTTCATGTACCGCCAGCTGCGCGGGATACCGCGATCCCCCATCAGCCAGGTGACCTGGTGCGCCGACTCCGGAGACAGTGTCCAAAAGTCCCACTGCATGTCGTGGTCACGCAGGTTGCTGTCGGCGCGACGCTTCTGCGAGCGGATGAAACTCGGGAACTTCAACGGATCGCGGAGAAAGAACACCGGGGTGTCGTTGCCGACGATGTCGTAGTTGCCTTCGGTGGTGTAGAACTTCAGCGCGAAGCCGCGCGGGTCGCGCCAGGTGTCTGGGCTGCCGCGCTCACCGGCCACCGTGGAGAACCGAATCAACGTCTCGGTCGTAGTGCCGGGCTGAAACACCGCGGCCTTCGTGTAGGCGCTGACATCCCCGGTCACCTCGAAGCGGCCGAACGCGCCCGAACCCTTGGCGTGCGGCTGGCGCTCGGGCACCCGTTCGCGGTTGAACGCCGCCAGCTGCTCGATCAGGTAATGATCGTGCAGCAGGATCGGCCCGTCCGGCCCGATGGTCAGCGAATGCTCGTCGCTTTCCACCGGGATACCGGCATTCGTCGTCGTCGGCCTAGGCGTTTCATCGGTCACGGGCTTGCCCTTCGGTAGTGGTGAAATACTTGTGTCCGTCGTCCAGATCAGGCACGGTGACCAGATTGCGGTCGAGGATTTCAGCGACCCACAGGACTAGTCGGGCGGCGATGCTGTGCATGTTCGTTCCTTACTCGCTCCGCTGCAGCGCCATCCGCTGCAGGTGATGCCGTCGCGCGACTTGCCTTGCACGGCAGCCCATTCCCTGACGTAGCGCCGGAGTGGTCAGGAGGCGCAGCAGCGCCTCAGCCATCCCCGACACATCTCCCGGTCGGTAGACCAGTCCTGCGCTGGCCGGTACAACCACCCGCACGATTGCCGGTTCGGCCGGCGCGACCACGGGGCGCCCGACGCTCAACACGTCAAGGAGCGCGATCGACGCCACCGTTGGGCTCGGCACGACGACATCTGCGGCCGCGATCAGGAACGGCCAGCGGTCGGCGGGCAGATCCCTGACCACGCCAACACTGCTCCCCACACCGTGCGCGAACGTCCGCTGCATGACGGTGGCGCGGGGTGGGCCGGTCCCGACGAGGACCAGCTGCGCGTTGCAGCGCAACCGCACCGTAGCGAACGCGGCGGCCAGTTGTTCGGCGTGGGCGTTGTCGTCGAACGGACCCATCGAGACGATGGTCGGACGACCCGCAAAGCCGACCAACGATCGGGCGGTCACGGGGTTCAACGCTGAGGCCTCTGCGGTCACGGCAATATCGGGATGCATTGTCTCGGTGCGGAAATGGTTCATCACGCAATCTCCATCCGGCTGACGATCACTTGTCGTCGGGATTGAGGGCGAGGAACGTGACTCCCGCAGCCATTCCTGCGAGTACCTGGGCAACCAGGTATATCCATAGCGTCGGCCAGGCGAACATGCCCATCACCGCAGCGCCGAGTGACACCGCAGGGTTGAACGCGCCACCCGAAATCGCTCCGACCGCGAATGCGCCTGCCACGACGGTGAATCCGATCGCCAGGCCGTAGAACGAATTGTTGGGGTGGTGCTTGCTGGTCGCCACGTTGAGCACGACGTAACACAGCGCGAAGGTGAACAACAGCTCCACCACGAACGCGGCCAACAGAGTGCGACCGGTCAGCGTCATCGCTGCTGCGTTCGCCGTTCGTGTCGGGTCGACCACAGTACGCACCACAACGGCGGCAAGCAGCCCGGCACCCAACTGCACGACCCAATACCCGACCGCATCTCGTAGACGAATCCGGCGCCGCACCAACACCGCCATCGTCACCGCCGGGTTGTAATGCCCACCCGAGAGGTGGCCCCCGGCATAGATCATCACCATCAGAACCGCGCCGATTCCCAGTGGCGCAAATGGGCTACCACTGCCAACGGCGGCGCCGACAGTGAAAACCAAGAAGAACGTTCCGATCGCCTCGACCGCATACTTCACGCCGGCACGCGGGCCGATAACGACATTGGCTGTCTCGCGGCTGAGCACCTCGGTCGATGCTTGTGCTGTCACCATGGTTCATAGACTCGTGGTGCCGAGCTCCGATGTCGTCAACGCTGTCGCCAATCTCGGCCCCCAGCCAGCCATACTCGGGATCTACCTGCTGGCTGCTATCGGCGGTTAACTCCCAGAGCATCGAGCAGCCGGTCCAGATCGTTCTCGGTGTTGTACAGGTGGAAGCCGACGCGCACCGCGCCGGCGCGGACCGACGCCCGAATACCGGCCCGCTGAAGTCGCTCGGCCGCATCTGCGATCGGTATCGACACGATCGCCGAATTCTGCTGGGGCAGAACGAGTTCTGCACGCGCCCGATTGGCAAGCCCGACGGCGTGCGCCTCGACGGCGGTGCCGTCCAGGGACGCCAGCCACGGCAGCGTCAGCCCGGCGCCCAGCGCGCTGAACCAGGCGGGTGAGGCGTCGAATCGACGGGCGCTATCGGCCAGCCGCAGCGGCAGCCCGTAGATCGTCTGCCACGGGTCCTCACCCGCATACCAGTTCGCGGCATGCGGCGTCATGATCCGGCTGACCCTGTCACTCAGGGACATCCACGCGGTGCCGCGCGGTGCCAGCAGCCACTTGTAGACCGCGGCGGCCGTGACGTCGACCCAGCCCACGTCGAGGACTTTCCAGCCCAGCGCCTGGGTGGTGTCGATGACGGTGAGCGTGTCGGTGCCCGCCACGGTGCGCCGCAGGCCGTCGACGTCGAGCACATCGCCGTTGGCGGACTGCACAAGGCTGGCCGTCACGACGTCGAAGTCCGCGGCAGCCGACACCAACTCGCCGGGCGCCAACTCGGTGATCGCCACACCCCTGCCCGCCTGCGCGGCGAACGGGAAGGTGGTGCTGGTGAACTCGCCGGCCACGGTGGCCACCCGGCTGTTGTCGGGAACCGCCGCCGCGACCAGCCCGAGCACCGCGGAAACGTTGCCGCCCATGGCCACCGAGTCGACGGGCACCCTGGTCAGTGCGGCGTACGCGGCGCGGCCCGCGCGCACCGGCTCGTCGAACGACGACGCGTCCATCGTTCCCGCCTGCCACGCAGTGATGCAGTCCTGCAGCGCGTCGATCAGGAACCGCGGCGGCAAGCCATAGGTGGGTGTGTTGAGAAAGCCGTCGGCACCGACGAATTCGGCACCGAATGCTTCGCGCGCCAGGACTGCCGTCATTCTGTGGGTGGCTCTTCGCGGCTGGAGATCTCCTCGCCGCGCAGCCTGGCCTGCAGCTGGTCTCGGTCGTTGCGTCGACGTTCGTCGAAAACGGCGATGCTCGCGGTGGCGCGACGCCGCAGCGGGGCGAAGATCCAGATGCCAAGCGGCAATGCGATGACCAACGCGAACAAGAACGCCACGACGAGCGGGAAATCGCGCACGCCGAGCAAATGTCCGGCACCGAAGATCACGGCCGTCAGGACGACGACGAGCAGCAGCCGGGCCAAGGCATAGGCCAGCACGTCCACTACGAGGCTGGATCGGGGCGGACTGTCAGACACGGGCCGAGCCTACCGACGGCGCGTATATTCAGATGAAGGAGGTTTTTGTGTGGCTTATTTGCTCCTGATTCTCGTCTTGGCCGGTTTGATCTACGCCGGTTGGCGGCTGACGCGGCTGACTGCTGCTCGCCCGAAGACGCGCGTGATCGGCCCGGACGACGATCCGGATTTCCTGCGGCGACTCGGCCCGGACAACGACCTCCGGCAGTAGCGGCGCGACGACCTAGCCAGACTGGGCGTCAGGCGGCTTTGCGCCCGAAAAACCACCGGCGACCACGGCCGCCAACTCGATCAAGACTTCGCGCGTCTCGGGCTTCAGCCGGTCGAGGCTGATCTCGGCGCCCTCCTCCAGATGCGGGTCGAACGGCACCTGGATGACGGCGCGGCAGCGCCGCGAGAAGTGATCGGCCACCTTCTT
>Ga0137415_10007121_pt1 | contig 11088 bp, 9 predicted proteins | sample CZODoug3_1_1_16f_FD_183082 | JGI IMG/M metagenome (GOLD analysis project Ga0137415, IMG submission 183082) | Vadose zone soil fungal communities from Angelo Coast Range Reserve, California, USA - CZODoug3_1_1_16fungal (Hybrid Assembly) | ecosystem: Environmental > Terrestrial > Soil > Vadose...
CTTAGGGTGCGGCATACTGGGTCCGGCTCATGATAGTGATACCGATGGTGGCGATAAAGCAGTAAAGAGCTGGCGCGAGGAACACGTGCGGTAGACCGAGGAGGCTGACGCCAAGGCCGCCAGTCAACCCGCCGAGAGCACTGGCGATAGCAGTGGAACTCATGAATATGGCAGAGGCGGTCGCTACGGCCTCGGGCAGCAGACGTAGGGCGACGACGATTCCAAGCGCAGCGAATACGCCCCACACGCCACCCATCAGAATCTGGCCTGCGAACATACCGAGGGCGTTGCCGGTAAGGGAGAAGCAGAGATTCGCGCCGACGCCGAAGGCGGCCCCGAATATCATAAGGCGCATCATGCCGATGCGACGGGCGACGACCACGGCCACCGGCATCAGGATCAGCTCTATCAAAGGTTGGATGCCGATGACCGCGCCGCTGACCGCTGTCGGCAGATGCCTGTCATCGTGCATGTAGATCGGCAGATAGCCGTATTTGATGGGTTCTCCCGCATAGACGAGCACATACATCCCGGTGAATACGAGAAGGGGCGACATGGCCCGCAGCCCGGGTCGACCGGACTGCGTATCGGATGCAGCCTGCGCACGGGGCCGGGCTGGGACGGTGCGCACGAAGCCCATAGGCACGGTCTGCGCGAGAGTGCACAGCCCGGTGGCCGCAAACATCGCGCGCGGGCCGGCGGCGGTGGCCAGGAGTGACCCCAGGACTGGGCCGACGATCCAGCCAGCAGTCAGCGCCATCCGAACGATCGAGACGACTCCGTCACCGACGGGGCTGTCGGTCAGGTGCAGGTGGTCGCCGACCGCGGCGAAGAGCTGTGAGCCCGCGGCGCCCGAGAAGGCCAGCACCAGGGCGCTGATCACGAATGGCATCCAGACCTGGTCGGCCAAGGCCATAGTGACCCAGCCGAGGAATCCTGCCACGGCGCACAGCCGAAACAGCCCGAGCCGCGTTCCGGAGCGGTCCGAGCGTGCACCGATCACGTAGCCGGCTACCGGGGCGGTGATGTTCGTGAGGTAGTACAGGCCCGCTATGGGCAACGAGACGTGCAGGTCATTGACCAGGAACAGGGTGATCTGCGGGGCGGCGGCCGAGCTCCCGAGCCCGGACAGGAACAGCGCGACGGTCGCACCGCGATAAAGCGGCGAAGTCCAAACCGAGCGCGCCGCGGACGAGGCGATCACTACGTCGGCGCCGACGAGTTCATGTGACAGGTGCCTCCCGGGGGCTGTGCGAACGTACAACTCTGACGACGTGACTCGCGGCTAAGAATTCCGTTCTCTGGCCGCGCGGCGGTCAGGCCAGCGCGGCGATTATGGGCTCGGGATCGGGGTGCTCGCGTGTGCCTTGGAGCACGACGGTATCGGCACCGGCCTCGCCGAACATCTCCACCGCTTCGCGTACCTGGGCTGGACTGTGCGGGTCGACCTCGACGAACACCACCACCCTTGGCCGTCCAGGGCGGCCAGCCGACTGCCGGGCCTCGTCGATCGCGGCCCTGGCCGAACGCACCCCCGCCACGTCCACCACGGAATCGAGCAGTACACCGTCAGCGAGCTCACCCGCACAGCGGATGGTGCGAGGCCCCCGCCCACCAATCAAGAGTGGAGGAGCCTCCCGTGGCGGCCAACCGAGTGCGACATTTTTGAGTTGGACGTAGCGCCCGATTGCCTGGACGGTTTGACCGTGCAGCAAATCCCGCACCGCGCTGGCGTATTCGGCCAATAGCGTCGTCGGCGAAGAGACTCCGCCGCCGACCTGATCCATCCACTCACTGACGCCACGACCGACCGTCGGAACGAATCGTCCCGGAAATAGCCGCGCCAGCGTTGCTATCTCCATGGCCGCGAGTGCGGGGTTTCGCAACGGAACCGGCAGGAGACCGACGCCGACGCGCAGCCGCTCGGACCAGGCCAGCGCGGCCGCTGCCGACGTGAGACCGCCTTCCAGGAAGCAGTCCTCCCAGAGCCACAGCTCGGCGATACCGGCAGCCTCGGCTGCCGATACCACGGCGCGGAGCCGCTCGGGGGGCTCTTCCGGTCGAAAGACCACTCCTGTCGATGGGGCTCCCATTCGTTGGACCTCCTGGCATGATTTGGTACAGACATTGAGCGGGGACGCACGGTGAACGTGTACGCAGGACGCTGGAACTACCGCCGTGTAGCGGCGCCGGGCAGATCAGTCGAAAGGTGAAGGCCGCCGGCGTCGCAACCATCGGAATGGACCCGAAAACCGCGAAAGACTCCCGCGGAACAGCGGGTCGGCGGGTGCCGTATCGACAATCCTCGAAACGGGAGGAATCACGCCGAAAATTGATGCCCGGGGAAGGGGCGTCGGGCCGTGCAGAAAGATGACGACGCTCGGTCGAACGCCAACCACCTGCTCATTGGAGGGTGCATTCTCATACGACATTGGCGCCTGCTTCCTAGGAGGCGGGACGGCATGCCGAGAGTCTGCCTGGCCCGCCGTGGTGGTCAAAACAGGATTGCGTGTGGGCGCGCGGCTCGCGCCTGGTTGCCCCCAGCAAAGAGTCAGTACGGGCCTCGTGTGGTGCTGGCACCATCACCCGACGCCCCAGCGATACCGACGCCGACCAGGTCTAGGCCTGGGTCCCGATGGCACGACTGACCGCGGCCGCGACCTTTGTGGCAGCTGTGATCAGTCGCTCCGGTTGGACCACGCCCGTGTCGACCGCTGTCACGATGGCTTCGGAGACGGCGTCGAGGTCGCCCTCTGTACTCACCTGCCCGGTGACCAGGAGCAAATCCGCGCCCGCATTCAGGGCCTCGACCGCGGCGGTGGGAATGGATGCGCCACGTAGGTTGGAGCGCGAGTTGAGGTCGTCGGTGACGACCAGACCGTCGAACCCGAGTTCCTCGCGGAGCAGCCTGATGCTCGGTGCGGAGCGCGAGCTGGGCAGGGAGGCGTCGATGGCCTCAATGATCGTGGGGCCCATCATGACGGCGGCAACGCCCGCGTCGATGACGGCGCGGAAGGGCAGCAGGTCGCGTTGGATGCCGTCGGTGTTGGGCGGGACGGTCCCGACCTCGACGGCCGGGTCGTGGCTCGATCCCCGGTGCCCCGGGAAGTGCTTGGCCGTGACGACGACGCCGGCGCGGCGCATGCCGGTGACGAAGGCGGATCCGATTCGGGCGACTTCCGTCGCGTCGTCGCCGAAGTGCCGGCCGTCGAGCCAGCCGTTCGGGCCGGTCATCACGTCGAGCACAGGCGCGAAGTTCATAGTCACTCCGAGGGCCAGCATCTCCTCGCCGAGCCGGCGGGTGAGGCTCACGATGTCCTCGGATGCCATCCGGTGGACCTGGTCCAACGACGGCAGCGGTGTGACCAGGTCGTGCAGCCTGTTGATGCCGGTCAGTTCCTGGTCGATCGCCACCAGAACGCGAGCGCCGACCAGCTCGGCCATTTCGTCGGTCAGACTCTTGATCATGTCCGCTGTCTCGCTGGATCGGCGCTCGCCGCTCATACGTCGCTCAACATATTCGGTGCGAGTCTCGCCCAACAGGACGGCCTTCCCGCCCTCCTTGAGGAACGTGCGTACGCCCTCGGTCAGGGTCAGACCGGGTAGCTCGGGGATGAGAATGCCGGTGGCGAGTCTTCTGAGTTCCGCGTTGTCCATGGTGCCTCCTGGATCGTGCGAGATCGTTGTTGGTGCCGGTGCGTTCAGGTGGGCCGCTTTGGCTTGGCCGCGAGGCGCTGACGGCTGATCGAGTCGAGGATCACCGCCGCGACGAGGACGAGGCCGGTGACCATGAACTTGACCGAGGAGGAGAGTGAGAGCAGGTCCATGCCGTTGGAGATCGACCCGAGCAGCACCGCGCCGGACAGCGCGGACCACACGCTTCCTCGCGCCCCGAAGAGGCTGGTGCCCGCGATCACCGGTCCGGCGATCGCCATCAGCAGCAGATCACTACCGCCGGAACCTTGGTACACCGACAGCAGCCGCGAAGCGGCGAGCACGCCTCCCGCACCGGCCATGGCGCCGGAGATCGCGAATACCGCGATCCGCACGCGCTTGGTGTTGATGCCGGCACGGCGGGCGGCTTCGGTATTGCTTCCGACCGCGATGACGTGACGCCCGAACGGACAGCGGCGTACAACCAGGTCCCCGATCGCCACAAAAGCCAGCAGTACCAACACAGCGACCGGCACTCCCCGGTCCGCGTTGAGCACCGCGACGATCACCGTCACGCTGACCGCCGCGAGGCCGAGACGCATACCTAGAGCCCTGGCCGTCTCGATCTTGAGGCCGACCGCCCGACGCGACCGACGGCGCTGTGCCGTCGTCAGGCCGTACCCGACCACGACGACCGCGGCCAGCAGCCATCCTGCCCACCTGGGCAGGGAGGAGGTGCTCATCGTCAGGTAGACCGGGTCAGTGAGGTTGATCGTGCCCGAGTCACCCAACAGGTACAGCAAGCCGCCCTGCCACACGAGCAGGCCGGCCAAGGTGACCACGAACGCCGGCAGCGCGAACCGGGTGATGATGAGTCCCTGCACGGTTCCGACGACGGCACCGCCGAGGACAGCGGCAAGGATCGCAACCGGCACCGAGAGCCCATGATTGACGTTCAGCACCGCCATGATGGCCGCGGCGAACCCGCTCAGTGCGCCCGCCGACAGGTCGATTTCACCGAGCAGCAGCACGAAGACGACGCCCACCGAAATGGCGCCGACGCTGACGATCTGCAGCGCCAGGTTGGTCAGGTTTCCCGGGGTAAGAAATCGGTCGTTGGCGATGGCGAAGACGATCCAGACCACCGAGAGACTAGCTAGCACTGGAAGCTGGTCGCGCGAGAGGTTGAAGGAGCGCAGGGCCGACGGCGTCGGCGTCGCTCCTTCCCTGACTTCGTTCGGCGGGTTGGTGACGGTCATCTCGCGGGTCCTCTTCATAACGGGGTCGTTGTGGAGGGGGTCGCTCCGGTGATAGCTGCGACGACGGCCTCATGACTGCAGTCGGACACCGTGAAATCGGCGGCATTGAGGCCGAGCCGTAGGACACAGACCCGGTCCGCGACCGCGAAGATGTCGTCCAGGTTGTGGCTGATCAACACGCAGCCCAGACCTCGCGCGCGCAGCATCCGGATGAGCTCGAGCACCTCGTGGGTCTGGGAGACCCCGAGCGCGGCGGTCGGTTCGTCGAGGAGAACGAGTTTCGGATCGGCGAGCAGCGCGCGTGCGATCGCGACAACCTGGCGCTGGCCACCGGAAAGGTCTCGGACCAGCGCCCGCGCGGGCGGCGGATTGGTGGACAGGCTGCCGACCAGCTCGATGGCCTTGAGCTCCATCTCCTGTTCGTTCAGCAGCCGCCCAGCGTTGCGTCGTTCTCGTCCCAGGTACAGGTTCGCGACGACATCGAGGTGGTCGCACAGCGCCAGGTCCTGGTAGATCGTGGCGATGCCCAGCTCGGAGCTGACTGCCGGGTTGTCCAGCGAGACGGGCTTGCCCTCGAAGAAGATCTGCCCGGCGTCCGGCGACTGCACTCCGGCCAAGGTCTTGACCAGGGTCGATTTGCCGGCGCCGTTGTCACCGACGAGTGCCACGACCTCGCCGGCCGAGACGGCCAGGTCCACGCCCTTCAACGCCTGGACGGCGCCAAAGGTCTTGGTGATCTGTTGGGCGAATAGCAATGGTTCACCTTTGTCGACGGGTGCCATTACTCGATCCCCAGCCGCGCACAGTCCTGCGCGTAGTTTTCGGTACAGACATCCCGCACGGTCCAGTACCCGTCCTTGAGTACGGTGTCCTTAACGTTGTTCCGCGTCACGGCAATGGGATCGAGCAGCAGCGACGGGACGTTGTTTGAGCCATTGAAGGTCGTGTGCGAGTAGGTGCCCGAGTCCGGCTTGCCGCCCTTGGCCAGCGTGACCGCGAGCTCAGCGGCCGCCTGGGCTTCGTGCGCGACGGCCTTGTAGATCGTCATGGACTGCTCGCCGCTGATGATGCGCTGAATACCGGCGAGAGTGGCATCCTGGCCGGTCAGCGGCCGCGTCGACGGATCGATACCCGCCGACTTCAAGGATGCGACGGCTCCCCCGGCCAGGTCGTCGTTGGCGGCGTAGACCCCGGCGAAGCCGGTCTTGCCGAGGACAGTGATCGCCTGGTCCATCTCGCGCTGGGCGTTCGACGGCGACCAGTCAGGGGTGTCGTAGTCCTTGGCGACCTGCACAGCGCCGGCGCCAATCGCCTCCGAGGCGCCCTGCTTGAACTGGCGCGCGGTGGCGGTCTTCGGGTCACCGTTGAGCATGACGATCGGGCCGCCTTGCTTGTTCTGGGCGCGCAGCTCGTCGGCGAGCGCTTGGCCCTGAAGTCGGCCGACCTTCACGTTGTCGAAGGAGATGTAGTAGTCGAGCGGCGCACTGTCGATCAGACGGTCGTAGGCGATGACCGGCACATTGCGCGCCCGTGCGCGGGCGGCGATGGCGACCGCCGAGGCCGAGTTGGCTGGATCGATCACGAGCACCTTCGCGCCGTTGATCAGTGCCGCCTCGGCCTGCTGCTGCTGTTTCGCGGGGTCTCCGTCAGCATTGCCGTAAATGACCGCACAGCCTGAGCACAGCTGGGTGACCTTGTCGACGAACGCCGGGCGATCCTTCGACTCATACCGCAGCGTCTGCGACTCTGGCATGAGGAACGCGATCTTCGCGTTTGCTCCATCACTTGACGCGTCCGACGCAGTCGATCCGCAGGCGCTCACCACGCTGATCGCGAGACCCGCGACCACGAGTGCAACGGTCTTCCCAGCACCGTCCATTTGCATTCCACTTCCTTCCGGTCAGCGGCCTACACCGTGCGAGCCTCGTCTCCCGCGTGCGCACAGAAGCCGGGCAGTCGCGGCCTGTCGGATCGCTTGCCCCGCCGCAGGTTCGACGACCTGCTGCGTCTGAGCCACGGCCTGAGCGATCTGGAGTGCTGCGAGTCCGTCCAGTCCACGGCGGATGTGCCTATTGCGTGGTGAAACGTATCACCAGCTCCGTTCGTATCGCAAGGTCCGACCGATCGCTCCGTGCAGGCGGTTGACGTGCATAGACGCCAGAGCTGAGAAACGGAGTCCAGGAATCTCTTGATCAAATATGCACGATCGCCTTACGAACGATCGTCTTGGTGTATGATTTCGACCATGCAACGGCAGTCCAAGATCCTGGAGATGCTGACCGTCTCCGAGCGGGTCAGCGTCGCTGAGTTCGCACAGGAGCTGCGCGTATCGGAGGTCACCGTCCGGCGCGACCTCACTGAGCTCGAGGCCGCAGGTGTACTCAAGCGCGTCCATGGCGGAGCGATGAGCGCCGCCATCCGAGGCGAAGAAGTACCGTTCAACTTCCGTGAGATCGAGAAGGCGGCCGAGAAGTCGGCCATGGCCAGGGTCGCCAGCTCGATGGTGCGTGACGGAGAGCTCGTTCTGATCGACAGCGGGACGACCGGCGTGGCTATCGCCCGGGAAATCGCTGATCGACGGGTCACCGCGATGCCGCTGTCGATCCAGGGAATCGAGGCCCTGAGTGGGTCGCGGAGCGTGTCTCTACTGCTACCCGGCGGCGCCGTCCGCGAAGGCGAAGGATCGATCATCGGCCCGCTGGCCGAGCAGTCGCTTGCAGTGTTGAGATTCGACACCTACTTCCTCACCTGCTGCGGTCTGAGCCCTTCGACCGGCGTCACCGCGCACGACCTGCAGGACGCCGCCATCAAGCGGGCCGCCCTTGCTTCGTCGGCGCGCATCATCGTCGTGGCTGATGCCACGAAGTTCGCTCGGACCGCGATGGCTGTCGTGTGCAGACCGGAAGCGGTCGACCTGTTGATCACCGACTCCAGCGCCCCTCCTGACGCGGTGTCGAGACTTCGTTCGGCCGGGGTGCGCGTTGAGTTCGCGTAACGCCGAGTCGGCGGTCGCGGTCAGGCGTGCTCGCCGTGCCATCACCGGCGTCTTCTTCGCTCATTCGGTGCTACTGGCCTCGTGGGTCGCGCACATCCCCGAGTTCAAGCGCGAGTTCAACCTCAGCGACGGCGCACTCGGCATGATCCTTATGGGCGCGCCCATCGGTTCGGTCGTGGCGATGCTCGCGTCCGCACCCCTGCTGGGATACCTCGGAAGTAAAGTGGTCATCCAGGCCACGCTGGCCGGGTACGGTGCGGCGGCGATCATAGTTGGGCTCGCGCCCAGCGCCACGGCCCTATTCTTCGCCCTCGCGCTCTGGGGCGCTTTCCAAGGCTCACTTGACGTTGCAATGAACACCCAGAGTGTGAGCCTGGAGAAAATCCACGGACAGCCATTAATGAACCGATTGCACGGCACCTGGAGCTTCGCCGGCCTCATCGGTGCCCTCATCGGCGCAAGCTCGGTTAAGAGCGGCCTGCCGCTGGCACTGCAGCAGGTCATCCTTGCTGCGTTGATCGTGGTCTGGGTCGGCCTCGTCACGCGCCACCTGCACCACGACGCGCGCCGCGCGTCTGAAATTGACAGCACAGAGCCAAATACTCGGCAACGGAAGTTTTCGGTGTCGAGGATCACGGTGGTTCTGGGAGCAATCACCTTTGTCTCGATGCTCTCCGAAGGCACCGTCGCCAATTGGTCCGCGGAGTATCTGCGCACCAATCTGGACACATCCGCCGCGTACGCCGCGCTAGGTTACGTCGCTTTCACCTTGGCGATGGCAACGATTCGCCTCAGCGGCAACAGACTACCCGCCGATCGAGCAGCTAAGACTATGATTCCTGGGCTAGCGATATTCGCTGCCCTCGCCTTCGGCGCAGCCCTGGAGCTCAAGGTTCCCGCACTCGCACTCGTCGGCTTCCTGGCGCTAGGCCTTGGGCTTGGTTGTGTAGTCCCCACGGCGTTCGCCATTGCCGGCCAACACAGCGGCGGGCGGAACGCGGGAGCCGCAATCGCCGCGACAGCGACGGCCGGCTGGGTCGGATACGTCGTCGGACCCCCACTCATCGGCATGCTCGCCGAACGATTCACCGTCGCCCGGGCGCTCTGGGTGGTGCCGGTCGCGCTGCTCACCATCGCGATCGCGTACCGCTGCCTATCACCTACTGGGAGGAAAGAAATGAGCAAACAGCACCTGATGGTGGACTACGCAGGAGTCCTGGGACACCAGCAGCGCCAGGCGGACATCGAATCGATGGCCCACGCCATCAGCCTGCCGGTGCCGAGGTTCGAAGACCGTTACTGGTTGCACCGCGAGGCTTACGACCTCGGCCAGTCCGACCAGGAGTACTGGGAGGCTGTGGCCGCTCGACCCCTTACTGCCAGCCTCGTGAATCAGCTCATTGAAATCGACTGCGCCAGTTGGCTACACCTCAACGAGGCGAGCGTCGCATATTTCGCCGAACGAGCTCACCAAGGCCACCAGCTGACCTTGCTGTCCAACGCGCCCGCGCCCATCAGTCGACGAGTGCGAGACATACCGGCGCTGGCGTTTTTCGAACACATGATCTTCAGCAGTGACGTCAAGCTCGTCAAGCCCGACGCCGCCATCTTCGAGTTGGCTCTGAAGGAATCGGGAGCAGCGGCGCGGAGCACGACGTTCGTCGATGACCGCCTGGAGAACGTGCTGGCGGCACGCCGACTCGGCATGGACTCCGTGCACTTCAAGCACGTAAGTCAGATGGACAACACTGACTTCAACGGCGTCCAGGGTGAAAACCGGCATAACTAACCAGCGAGCACCGCGCTGATACAGTTATCCGTCGCGTGGATCCCGGAGCGGGACCAGGGGCGTTGCAATCATGGGGAGCCCCGTAGATGGTGAACATGAAGGATGTCGCTCGAGCGGCAGGTGTCTCTCAGGCAGCCGTGTCGTACGCATACAGCCATCCCGCCAAGTTGTCCGAGAACCAGGTCCGCCACATCATGAAGACCGCTGATCGCCTCGGATACGCGGGCCCCAACATCATCGGCAGCAGCCTTCGATCCGGTGGCCGCACCGGCGCCATCGGGGTCATGGTGATGGACACTCTGCACTACGCGTTCACCGATGCATCCACGAAATCCCTCCTCGAAGGAATCGTCCGAAGCCGCCGTCTGGACGCCCTGGCGCTTACCCTCATCCCCCTTCCCCACGAGGACCCTGCCGGTAGCCAGGACGGCCCCCGGAGCGCTGGCGCGGCCCACGCCGCCCTACGAGGGCTCGTCGACGGAGCCATCGTGCACAGCCTCCCGGACAACCACCCGGCGCTCCTGACTCTTCGTGCCCGGAACATGCCCATGGTCATCGTCGACGCGCCCGCGTTACCAGGCGTCCCGCTCATCGGGATCCGCGACCGGGAGGCCGCCAGCTCGCAGATGCGGCACGTCCTCGAGCTCGGCCACCGACGTATCGGCATCCTCGTTGAACGCCTCCGCCCCGACGGCCGGCGCGGCCGAGCCGACCGGGCCCGATGGACCAACAGCCCCGAGCGAGTCGTCCGAGAACGCATCGAGGGCTACCGCCTCGCATACGAGGAAGCTGGGCACCGCTTCGATACCGTCCCCATCCTCGAAGTCGGCGCATTCGATCCCCACTCCGCGGCCCAGGCGGCTACCGTCCTCATCAACGACGACCGGCCTACGGCGATTGTCGCAACCTCCGACGCGATGGCCATCGGTGTATTCGAGGCCGCCAAGACACTCGACCTAAATATTCCCACCGACCTATCAGTCATAGGATTCGACGACGCGCCCGAAGCCGCTCCCCTCGGCCTCACAACCATCCGTCAGCCGATGATCGAGAAAGGCGAACACGCAGCCGCTATCCTGTTGGACCTGATCGGGGGCGCCCAAGCGAGCGAGTCTCTGATTTTACCCACCGAGCTGATCACCCGGAGCTCCACCGCCCCGGCACCCTGACTGCGGGCCTGTCTCCTGCGCGCTTGTACCCCGGAGACTGACAGACATACCCCACAACGCATCCGGCAATCCGCACCAGAATCTCGCCCGGCCCGTGCTCGGGATCACGAAGATTGTGCACGCTAACGGTCTGTCTCCGGGGACCGTTCGATCTTCGGTGTTTTCGGCCTGACGCGCCGGGCTGAGGTCCGGCGGGATGGGCACGGAGTGTGATGACAGTTG
>Ga0137415_10007122_pt1 | contig 11088 bp, 11 predicted proteins | sample CZODoug3_1_1_16f_FD_183082 | JGI IMG/M metagenome (GOLD analysis project Ga0137415, IMG submission 183082) | Vadose zone soil fungal communities from Angelo Coast Range Reserve, California, USA - CZODoug3_1_1_16fungal (Hybrid Assembly) | ecosystem: Environmental > Terrestrial > Soil > Vadose...
GACAACATGCGGCCGACCAGCGGATGGCGGACCACGTCCTTGTCGCACAGCCGCACGACGGCGACATCCTCGAAGCCCTCCAGTCGCTGGGCGATCGAGCCCAGCCCCGACAGCTCGGGCAACAGGTCGGTCTGGTCGGGATCTCCGGTCATGACCATTGTCGAATGCCAGCCCAGCCGGGTCAGCAGCATTTTTAGCTGGCCGTAGGCGCAGTTCTGCGCCTCATCGATCAGCACGAAGCTGTTGTTCAGCGTGCGGCCGCGCATGAAGGCGACCGGCGCGATCTCGATCAGGCCATCATCGAGGTTCTGTCGCAGGCGCTTGGCGCCGAGGCGGTCGTTCAGCGCATCCCACAGGGGGCGGAGATAGGGATCGAGTTTCTCGCGCATGTCGCCGGGCAGGAAGCCCAGGTTTTCGCCGGCTTCGACGGCCGGCCGGGACAGTACGATGCGGGAGACGCTGCCGGACTCGAGGGCCTCGACGGCGGCGGAAATGGCGAGATAGGTCTTGCCGGTGCCGGCAGGCCCGACGGCGATGGTCAGCGGTTTCGAATCGATCGCCTCCATCAGGACGCGTTGATTGTCGCTGCGGGGCCGGATTTTTCGGAGGTAGCTCTGATCTCGGTCGTTGGCCGGGGTGTGATCGAAGATGTTGTGGACGCGGGCGCTATCGATGGCGTGAAGCTTGGCACGGCGAGCGGCGCGTTTGGCCATTGGCGTACTCCGAAGTCTGGGAGAAACAAAAAAGCCCCCGCAGGCGAGTGCGAGGGCGTTCGACGGTAGCGTTGCAGGTGCGGCCCCGAGGCCGCCGGGCGGTCCTTGAACGGATACGCACCTCCTTCAGCTACGGGACCAAGGGTAGCGCGAATAAGGCGGCCCGGCCACAATATTTATGGTCGGTAGCCGAAATTTCACACTCGGCCCGCTCTCCATGGGGAGCCTGGTCGCCAGACTGTTGCGCGCAGGCCACAGCCACCGAGTCAAAACGCCGACCAACCGCTCGCCGGGGCAACGCGAGACGCTCAGCCACCGTTGAGGCTCCGTCACCTTTGCGAGGGAAAGCTACGCATGAAAAAAGTCCTGTTGAGCGCCGTGGCGCTTGTCGCCCTGCCGATGGCCGCAGCCAACGCGCAGCTATTCACGCCGGGCCAAGCCAATCCCGGTTTCTATGTCGGCGCCGAAGGTGGCCTGAACTGGCTGCTGCAAAATAATACCTACAACTTCAACACCGGCTTCGCAGTCGGCGGCAAAGTCGGTTACGACTTCGTCGGCCCGCGCGTCGAGTTGGAAGGCATCTATCGCAACAACTACGGCAGCGGCGTCACGCCGTTCGGCGCGGGCTTCGCCAACGTCAATGGCCAGATCAACCAAGTCTCGATCTTGGCCAACGTCCTGTACGACTTCTTCCCGGGTGCCACCATCACGCCGTATGTCGGCGCCGGCGCCGGCATCGCCTTCATCGATCCCTCGCTCAGTGCCGGCTGCACCATGTGCTCCACCCAGTTCGCCTACCAGGGCATCGTGGGCGTGGCCTGGAACATCGACCAGAGCTTCCGCGTCAGCCTCGACGGCCGCTACTACGGCACCACCAACGGCGGCACCACCTACACCAACAACAATATCGGCGTGATGCTGGGCCTCACCTACAAGTTCGGCGCCCCCGAAGCTGCCCCGCCACCGCCGGCGGCCCCAGCGCCTCAAGCGACGTCGTTCATGGTGTTCTTCGACTGGGACCGCTCGGATCTCAGTCAGCAGGCGCAGGCGACGATCCAACAGGCGGCGCAAGCCTTCAAGCAGAAGGGCAGCGCCCGCATCACGGCGACGGGCCACACCGACACATCGGGTCCGGCGGACTACAACATGGCGCTGTCGCTGCGTCGCGCGAATGCCGTCAAGGACGCGCTGGTGCGCAACGGCGTGCCGGCCACGGCGATCGCCGTGGTCGGAAGGGGCGAGAGCCAGCCGCTGGTGCAGACCGGCGACGGCGTCCGCGAGCCGCAGAACCGCCGTGTCGAAATCGTGATGCAGTAGGCTCACCCCAGCCTGCTGCGTGCACGTCTGAGGAGCGGCCGGGCCAAATGCCCGGCCGTTTTCTTTGCCGCACCGCTGGTGTGGTCATGAATCGACCACACGCCACCGCCGGTAAAGCCCGCCAGAATCGATGAATGGCCGCGTCGCTTCACGCCATACCGGGTTCGGGCAGTCCGAGATCGATCGCCGCATTGCGGTTGCAGGCGCCGTCGCGGCGTCGCAGCGCAACCTTTGGCGGGATCGACATCGCGCTCATCTGCCTGTTCATGGCCGGCATTTACACCAACTACACGATCCAGATATCGGCCAAGGTGCCGTTCCCCTCGGTGCCGGCGGGCGTGGCGGGATTGCTGCTGCTGTGGCGCTGGCGCGACCGGGTGTCGACCGCCGCTTTCGCGGGCTTCATCGGCGTGTTGCTGCTCTACGTGATCTCGATCCTGTGCGCGACCGACATCGGATATCTTGCCCGCCGCACCAATGGGCTGATCCAGCTCACCTATTCGCTGACGGTCGGCTACGGGCTGTTCATCGCCGTGACCCAGGCGAGCCGTCGGCAGATCGCCAACCTGTTCCTGACCTTTTCCCTGGTCATCCTGGTGGGCTGCCTGGCCGAGAACTATGCCGGCCTGCGCCCGGCGAGCGACTATGTCCGCAATATCCTCTACAGCTCAGGCATCTACGAGAACGACCTGCGCGACGTCGTCTTCTACCATCGGATACGGCCGAAGTTCTTCGCCTCCGAGCCCGCGGGCGTCACCTTCTGCTACGCGCTCTTCACCTTCGTCTGGATGGTGGTGAGCACCTGGCGATGGAAGGTCCCGGTCTACGTCGTCCTGTTCGGTCTCGGCACCTTCGCGATGCCTGGCCCCACCCTGCTGCTGATGCTGCTGCTCATCCTGCCCTACATGCTGTTCCTGGCCAGTCGCAAGAACGGCAGGCTGGATTATGTTCGCGCGATCAGGGTGCTTTGCGTTGCCGTGCTTTTCCTCGGCGCCTTCGTCGTGCTGGGCCAATCGTTGTTCGCCGCGCGACTGAAAGAGGCCACGTCCGGCAACGACCCGAGCTTCTTCTATCGCGTGCAGGGACCATTGCTCGCGGCGTTCGACGTGGCGCGTACCTATCCGCTCGCCGGCGCCGGGCTGACCGGCGAACCGTTCATCGAGCGGGAGGTCGTCAACATCTACGTGCGCTCGCCGGACTACTCGGCGCGCTGGCAGGTCGTGACGCCCGCAACCGAGCTCTTGATCAACTACTTCTGGCTGCATTGGATCTACCTCGGCGTGTTCTGGGGCTTCGTCCTCATGGCCGCCATCACTGCATGGCTCGTGGTCCTCGGCACGCCCAGCCCGGCCTTTTGTTGGGTGGCCTGGGCGATCATGGGACAAGCCTCGGGTGCCTATGTCGGCCCGAAATGCTGGGCGGTAATGTTCCTTGCCGCCGCTGCGGCGGTCCTGCAGCAGCGCATGGAAGGCAGTGGGCAACAGCAGCAAGAAGTGCGACTACCGGCGTCGCGCTAGCGCATGCCGCAGGCTTCGCCCTAGAATATCGTGGGGCTAGGCGCTCTAGTATAGAGCGCGATGGGGGTTGGGGCATGAGAGGCAGAGGGCGCCTGCTCGCGGTGGCGCGAGTGCTCGCGGTGACGCGAGTGCTGGCGGCCGCCGCGGGTTTGGCGATGGGCTTGGCGCTTTGGGCGTCGCAGACGATGGCCCAGGGCGTGGGGTTTCTGACGGAGCAGGAGCGGCTGGCAAGCTATTGCGCCGGCGTTTCCGAAGCGCGCATGCGCGAGCTCGACGAGTTCCTGAAGGCCAAGTGCGCCGGCTCCGATCGCAAGGAATGCCGCGACACTCTCGATGAGCTGGTGCGCGCGCAACGCAGCGACCGCCGGCTGTGGGCCTACCTCACCAGCCAGATCTTCACCTCCAAGGAGCAGGGCCCGAAGGAGAAGGCGCTGTCGCAGAAGGAGATGGCACGCGGCAGCGATGATTGGCTGGCGTGCAAGCGGCGCAACCCCAACCAGCCCTCCGACGATCTGTTGATCTGCCGCGAATCGCAGGGTTGCCTGATCGACGCACGCTTCGGATTCCTGCCGCCGTAGAGCGCCGACCAAGGCGCTACATCGGTTACACCGCGCTACATGAAATACAACATTGCGCTCGGGCGTTCGCGCGTGTCGGCGCTACCATTCGCATACGAGTGAATTGCGGATCCCGCGCATAGTCGGCGAATAGCGTTCGGGGGAGCGCTCGGAGAGAGGAGAAGCGGGTGGCCGGGCAACTGGCCGCCCGCTTTTCGTTTGGCAGCGTTGCATCAGCGGCAATACACAGCGAATGCGATCGGGCAACCGCCGTCTTTGCACGAAAGTTTAGTCATCGTGGCCATCAATTTTGGAGGCATGTCATGACGAAGTCCTTCCTGATCGCCGTTGCCGTGATCCTCACTGCGCCGACCGCATGGGCGCAGGTGCAGAACGCCGGCCCACAGGGCTCGACCGGCGGCAACAGCGTCGGCGCGGCGATCAATGCGCCGGCGCCCACCGCCGGCGCTGGTGCCAATGCCGGCGCGTCGACCCCTGGTGCCAATGCCGGCGCATCAACCCAGGTGCAGAACGCCGGGCCAGGCGGCTCGACGGGCTCCAACAATGTCGGGGCGACCCTGGCGGCTCCGGCCAATCCGGCGCCTTCGACCGCCACCGGCACGATCCAATCGGGCCAATCGGGCCGTAGCCACCAGTAGCCTTCGCTCCATTCCGCGGCCGGGCCGCCGCTCGTCCTCGGCGCCCGGCCCTCAACGCCCCAGCGTCACGGGAGGTGGCGGCCCGTGGGCGGTGTCACGGCGCGCGCCGTCGGTGAGCGCGAGGATGGCGACGGCGATGATCAGCACCAGCACCGCCAGCGCGACAAAACCCGATGTATGCATGCCGGCACAATGCCTCCGGTTCAGTGGAAGTCACCCGGAAGGTCCGCCGGTCACAGATATGTCGTAGAGCCGGTCAGGGCTCCTGGCGCAGCCGCTCGAGCAGGCGAAGGTCGAGGTTGCCGGTGGGCTCGAGCTGGTTGGCGATCTCGTAGCGTTTCACGGCCGACACGGTTTGCGGCCCGTGCAAGCCGTCGACCGGGCCCGGATCGTGGCCGAGCGCCTCCAGCTTGGCCTGGACCTCGCGCAGCTCCTCGTTGCTGAGCCGGCGTGCGCCCGGCGGCGGCGGCATCTGGGGCACCGGCTTCTCGGTCGCCGGCGCGACCACCGACGCGGCCACGGAAGCAGGCGGCGTCGGCGGCGGTGCCGTTATCCCGATCTCGTGACTGGGCATTTGCAGCGCCTCGATCCGCTGGGCAGGCTCGGCTGTCGACCAGCCGACGAGATAGGCGCCGTACAGTAAGGCAGCCGCAGCGGCCAGCTTGAACCAGACCGGCTGTCGGTCGAGGAAGACGCCCTCGTCCGACGCCCCGCGATCCGCCGGCACATCGATCAGCAGATTTTGGGCCGGGCGTTTCGGGCTTCGAGCGTTGTCGCTTTCGACGCCGCCGCTGCCCGGAAAGCGAACCAGGTCTCTTGCGTGCCTGGGCACCGGTGCCTCCGCACCCCGGTCCGACTAACCGGCGGCACCACGATGCGGTGGCGGAGAAGGCAAACGCCGCGCATCGTGGCTGCCGCCGCCAGTGCCGCGGGATGACGGCGCCAGTCGAAAGGCAATGTCCGTTTCGGTTGGGGGAAAAGGATCCTCGCCGAAGGTCCAGAGGATCCGGTAGGTCGGATCGAGGCGCTGCACGAGCACCTGTGCGCCGTCCGCCTGCGTTGGGCCGTCGCGGTTGGCGGCATCGATGGCCGCCTCAATCGCCTCGGCTTGGGTCGCATAAGGACCGTGCTCTTGGTCCTCGACCCGGACTTTCCAACGGGTTCCCACCCGCTCGACCAGGAATCGTCGGCGCGACATGTTCTGCTTGATGCCCCCACACACCGTTCTCGGGTTGCATCGGTAGACCTGCGGCAATCGAGAGTCGAGCAGAACCAGCGCGGCCACGTTCTTGTCACAGTTGCAAAAGTCGAACCGGTTGCAGTTGGGTGACGGTGGCGCGATCCGGCTAGGGTTGCCGGGGCGAGTCGGCGACCATGGCCGCACGGTGGGTGGGGGGCAGTGCCGGGCCAATGGCCGCCGACGGCGCCACTTGCACGGAAGCGCCAGAGGCCCAACGCCGGTCGGTGAAGATGGTGCCGCGGGCCCGCCGAAACTGTGCGCATGCGTACATCGATTCGGCTCGACGTCCCTCGGTTCCGGCCGGGCGGCGAGATCGGGTCGGCGGCCGCCGCTGACCAGCGTTCAACGAGGAGGAATCAGCAGCGGCCGCCGAGGCGCCGGAAAGGAGGAGCAAGCGCCTTTGTTCAAACGCCCAAGCTCACTGGATGGTCGCTCCGTTCCCACTAACCGTGCGTTTACGCACACTTTTTATGGCTGCGAGGTCGCTGGCGCGATCTCCTCGCTTGGGCCGTAGAAACCCTCGGCTTCGCGTAGCAATCCGGCGTGATCGAGGATCTCGACGAGTTTGCGATGCGATTTGATCACGTGGCGCGCCTCCAGCATATGCAGCGCCACCGTGATACCGGAGCGGCGCACCGCCAGGATCTGCGACAGGTGCTCGTGGGTCACCGAAAGCTGTGCCGTGTTGCTGCGCGCCGCCGCCATCAGCAGCCAGCGCGCGACACGCTGCTCGATCTTGGCATGTCCGGTGGCGAGCGCCGTCTGCGTCATCTGGCCGATCAGCGTCTGGACATAGCGCAGCAGCTCGGCCCGCAGCATCGGATGGCTTCGCACCAGCGGCATCAGCTCCTTGACCGCGATCCGCCAAGCTTGGGTCGGCAGCTGGACGACGGCCTCGGTGGTCGAGACCGCGCCGTCATCCAGGAGTACCGCAGCGCCCGTCATGCCTTCGCTGCCGACCAGCCCGACCTCGAGCCTCCGCCCGCGCGCGCCGCGGGCCATCAGCGAGATCAACCCATCGATGGGAAAGTAAACATGTGAAATCGGCTGGCGCACACCATGAAGGACTTGTCCGGATCTCAGCGACACGCGCTCAAGCTTGTTTTCCAAAGTCCGGAACGCGGTTTCGGCCAGTGAATCGACGAGTCCATTGCCCAGCAAGGCGCGCTTCTTGCGGGGAACGACCTCGATGCGGCCGAGATCGGCCAGGGCGATCCTGAGGTCGCCCTGATCGATCGGCTTGCTGATCAGCCGGCGGGTGCGAAATGCATCGGGAATTACCCACCCGTCGTAGCCGCTCAGGAAAAAGAATGGAACGTTGCGCCGTTGCAGCTCGTGACACACCGGGAAGCTCAGACGACCATGCAGGTTGATGTCGACGATGGCGCCATCGACCTCGCGCTCCTCGAGGAACTCGAAGGCGGTTTCGACGCGGCCGACCGTACCGGCCACGTCATAGCCGCAGTCGCGCACCAGGTCGCACAACGAGTCGGCTGTCAGGTAGTTGTCTTCCAGAACGAGAATTCTGGACTTTAGATCATGGGCGACGGACATCGCAGCCTCCGGTCGAATCCGGCTTTCCTCAATGTACGACTCTGCACAAACGGGGCTCCTCACGCCAGTGGCCTGACGATCGGCGGCGACGTGCAACGGCGCCCCGGGACAAGCGTTTTCCTCCCGGAGGTTGGTCATGGGTCGTCAATTCGACGTCGTGCACGGCGATCGTTCTTTGAAAATCTGCATCCTGCCGGTCGACGAGGCGTGGGAACTGTGGCTTTGCGAACACCGATATCAATTGGCGCGCCTTGCCACAGTGTCGGTCGACAAGGCGCTCGATGGCTGGCGCAAAGGTAGCGACGCCATCCTTCTGGCCGTCGAGACAATCCGCGTCGGCCTCGAGAAGGGCGAAATCGTGGTGCCGACGGCACCGCCCGGGCTGGCCGAATGCCCTGAGTGATGCGACGACCGGGTTCCGCGGGCGCGGGCCGGCTGAATCGTCCGAAACCCGCTAGCGTCGTCGTTGGCGGCCCGCCGCGCGGCTGAAGGCCCGGCCGGCGTCAATGCCGCCCCCCATGATGATGGTGATGGTGGACCGGCGCCGGGCGATAGGGTGCGGCAGCGGGGGACCACACCGGTGTCGGTGCCGGTGCGCGATAGGTGCTCGCCGCGATGGATGGCGGTGCGTAGCTCGTCTGTACCGCCTGGGCCGTTGTTGCCGGAGGACCGAAGGTCGGTGCCGGCATCGCGGCGTCCAGCGCCTTCTGCTCGGCGGCCCGGCGATACCATTCGTCCGCCATTGCCTTGTCCTGAGCGACCCATTCGCCGCGCTCATACATGCGCGCCACGTTCATCTGCGCCTGGACCGAGCCTTGCTCGGCGAGCGGCAGCCAGAGCTTGAAGCCGTCGCATAGTCGCCGCGCGCATAGGCGGCCTCGGCGTCGGGCTGCGGTACGGCGTGCGCAGGCCCCACCATACCAAGAGCGACCAGGACGATGAGCAGCGTAAGCCAGCGCATGGCGGCTTCCCCCCTCGGAAGCTTGTCACAGCCCGCCCCGGAGGTCGCTTGCGCGGCCAGTCAAATTAAGGTGTGTAAGGCCGGCGAAAGCTTTTAGGCCATGCACGACCACGACCACGATCACGACCACCGCGACCACGCGCACAGCCACGACCATCACGGCCACGATCATGGCCCCGCCTCCTACGGCCGGGCCTTCCTGATCGGCATCGTCCTCAATGGCGGCTTCGTCGTCGCCGAGGCGACCTACGGCTTCTTTGCCAATTCGCTCGCCCTGCTGGCCGACGCCGGCCATAACCTGAGCGACGTGCTGGGCCTGGTGCTGGCGTGGACCGCGGCCTCGCTGGTCAAGCGCCAGCCCAGCGCCCGCTACACCTACGGCCTGAAGCGGACCTCGATCCTGGCCTCGCTGGCCAATGCCATGCTGCTGCTGGTGGCGAGCGGCGCCATCATCCTGGAGGCGGTCCGCCGGCTCGACGCCCCGCAGCCGGTGGCCGAAACCACGGTGATCTGGGTGGCGCTGGTCGGCATCGTGATCAACGGCGCGACGGCCTTGGGCTTCATGGCCGGCCGCAAGAGCGACCTCAATATCCGCGGCGCCTTCCTGCACATGATGACCGATGCGCTGGTGTCGGCAGGCGTGGTGGTGAGCGGGCTGGTCGTGCTTGCCACCGGCTGGCAATGGGTCGACCCGGCGGTCAGCGCGGCGATCGCGATGATCATCGTCGCCGGCACCTGGTCGCTGCTCAAGGACTCGATCAATCTCGCCCTCGACGCCGTGCCGGCCAATATCGACCGCGCGGCCATCCAGGCCTACCTGCTCGCGCTGCCCGGCGTGGCGGAGGTGCACGACCTGCACATCTGGGCCATGAGCACGACCGAAGTCGCCCTGACCGCGCACCTTGTCCGGCCGGGCGCCGCGCTCGACGACCAGCTCCTGATGCAGGCCTGCCGCGAGCTCGCCCATCGCTTCGGTATCGGCCACGCCACCCTGCAGGTCGAATCGGGCGATCCGGCGCATCCCTGTGCGCTCGCGCCGGCCGAGGTGGTGTAGCGGCGTGCGGGCCAAGGCCGGGCTAGCGCTGCTGCTCGCGCTCGCCGCCTGCACCACCGAGGCCGAGCGCGAGGTGGCGCGCATGAACCGGGAGACCACCGTGGCGCTGGTCGAGATGGCTCAGTGCTCGTCGCGCGCCGAAGCCTCGGACGCCTTCCGGCAGTTGCGCGCGAAACTGCCGCCGACCGACGGCACATCGCCCTCGGCGGCGCTGCTCGCCAACCGGACCAGGCCCACCGACTCCGAGGCGACGTTGCTGGTCGAGCTGCACACGAATTTCATCACGCCCTGCCGCAAGCTCGTGATCGAGAGGCTCTCCACGATCAATCCGGCCTTTGCCGAGGTCACCGTCCGCAACTTCGCCGACGCCGATGGCGAGTATGCCAAGCTGGTGCGGGGCCAAGAAAGCTGGGGCGACTATGCCGAGGCCTTCGTCCGTCGCCGGGAGGCTTTTACGCGCGCCTTCAGCGAAGCCGGCGATCAGATCAATCGCGACCTGGTGCGATCCCATGTCTTGGGGCGGCAGCAGCGCTAGGCTCGATCGGATCTCGCCGTTTTCACCGTTTTCACCGTTTTTTAACGGCGCGGAGGGAGCCGAAAACGGCCGAACCCTTGAATCGCCGAACGAAACTCGAACTGGGGTGGCCGGGAAAACGGTCGAAAACGGTGAAAAACGGTCGGAAAACGGTAAAGAACAGCGGGCATGCACTGCGCTCCCAAGGCTCTCTATTTCGATGCGCCCATTATACCGCCGGTGAGCTCACCCACCTATTACGGTCATTAGAACTGGGGTCATCGGCATGATTGCCGTCGCCTTCTCATGGATCGGCTGCACGACCCATCGATCGTTCAGCGGCGCACGGGCAGAGAGTTTCCCACCGGCATCATCTCATAGGGCGGCTTCCAGCCCGGCAGGGCGGCCACGCGCCCGCGCCAGGCATCGATCGCGGGAAAGGCTGCGGCAAGATCGAACCCGGTCTCCTCGGTCGGGTAGTAGAGGTATCCCGCCAGCGAGAAATCCACGATCGTCGGCCGCTCGCCCAGCATGAAGCGGCGCCGGGCGAGATGCCTGTCGACGATCGACAAGGCGCTTTCGGCCCGCGCTCTCATATACGCCAGCACGGCGGGAGGCGCGGGCTCCGGCGTCATCGAGAAGAGGATCCGGTGCGGGGCGAAGCTGCCGGTAAATTTGTGATTGTCGAACAGCAACCAACGCAACGTCTCGAATTTTTCCTCGGCGCCGGCGGGACCGAACGTGCCATGGGTCTCGGCCAGCCACGTCAGGATCGCGCCCGACTGGCTCATGCGCCGGCCGTCGACCTCGAGGACTGGGACCTCGCCCATCGCGTTGGTCGCGGCGCGCCAGGCAGGGTCGCGGGTCTGGCCGCCGGCGAAGTCGACGCCGACCGGCTCCCAGTCGAGGCCGGCGCAATTCAGGAACAGCGCGACCTTGAACGAATTGCCCGAGGCCCCGACGCAGTGCAGCCGGTATCGCTTCGTTGGATGTTGCGGGGTC
>Ga0137415_10007124_pt1 | contig 11087 bp, 16 predicted proteins | sample CZODoug3_1_1_16f_FD_183082 | JGI IMG/M metagenome (GOLD analysis project Ga0137415, IMG submission 183082) | Vadose zone soil fungal communities from Angelo Coast Range Reserve, California, USA - CZODoug3_1_1_16fungal (Hybrid Assembly) | ecosystem: Environmental > Terrestrial > Soil > Vadose...
CCTGCGCTGGCATCGCGAGCGACGAGGCGCAGCGCGTAGATTCGGAGCTGCGCTCCCGAGTGCCTGTGAATCGTTGCCGCGAGAACCTTCTCGACGGTGTCGTAGACTCGGGGCGTCCTTGGGCGAGCCGTTTCGTCGCTGGGCGCCACCATCAGGTGCACCGCTGTGTCCTGGTTGAGGGCCATCGCTCTGATCGCTTCCTCCAACGGTTGCCTGAGCCCGCTACGCTGCGGCAGGCTTCAACTGCATCTCGACCCTGGCACCGGATCGCATCCGCGCCGCCAGCGCCGCGACCGCCTTCGCATCCGGATCCGCGATTCCCAACCGCCGAGCCGCCCGGAGCTGCTCCGGTGTGAGCTCAGGCGCTCGGCTCGCCTTGGGAGATCCGCCGGCCGTCGACGGCTTGCTCAACATCGCCAACGAGATCTCCGCCAGAGTCTTCCGATCCATCCCCAGCTTTTTGGCGACCGCGAGCTGCTCGTCGTTCAACATCGCGGTCCCTTCCTTCAGGCGGCGCTGGTGCTCAAGGAAGGCTCGGCGGATCTCAGGATTCCTGAGCAACTCGCGCGCGACCGCGTCGCTGCGTTCCTTTCTCGCCTGCTCCGGCGACTTGCTGGTCCGGGACATGAACGCGGGCTCCGGGAATGGGTCGAGCGCCGCGCCGACGATGGTGGCGAGCACATCGATCGCCTCGCTCATCTTCGACTGGAGACGCGTGAGGGCTCCGATGCGATCGACGTCCTGTGGATCCTGTTGCGCGAGCCGGTCGTCCGCCCAGCTCCAGATTTGCCGGATCTTCTTTTCGATCCCGCTGTCGTCGGCGATCGCCAGCTTTACCCCGGCGTGGCCCAGCGCGCGATTGACCACCTCGTGCCGGCGCTTCTCCAGCTTCGCCCGTTTCGATTTCTTGCTCATCGGGCGTGGTCCTTTCGCGTCGCGGGGCGCTCTTCGAGGCGCGCCAGGTCCTCGAGCGTCACGACGGCCGCTGCCGGCTGGCCGCGATACATGAGCAGCGTTCGCTGGCCTCCATACTTCGCCCGGCCGATCGCCTCGCCCAACTTGCCGCGTCCCGCTTCCGTTGCCGCCAGCTTTTGCACTCCAGCCTCCGGTGTGTGGTCACCGCACATCGCGATATTCCCGACTCTCGCAGTGACAGCGTAGTTGCGCAGGACCGGCACGCAACTTCCGCCAGCTCAGCCGCGCCGCTCTGGTAAGCGTTGCTAATCGGTGGCGGTCAGCGCCTGCAGCAATCGAGGGTCGACAGCGAGGATCTGCGCCCTGGCGCGCGCGATCGCGGCGTCCGCTTGCGCGAGCTCGTTCATCGCCGAGACGAGCCTGTTCGCCACTTCGAGCAGCTCGCGGTCGAACGCGCCGCGCGCGGGCTCGCCGTTGCGACGCGCCCTGATCCGTGCCTCCACCTCGAGCCGCTCCAGGAAGAGCGCCGGCGTGGCCATCGGTCGACCATTCTACGACCAGTCGAACGAGAGCTCACCGATCCCCGTGAAGATGAACTTGCGCGGGCGGAGCATGACTCGTTCGGGATTGGCAAAGTTGGTCGGTGTATGCAGCGACTCCAGGGGGCGAATGGACGAGCCTGCCAATCGCAGGCCGCGAAACGCCATCAGAAACCCCTCCACGTCAGGCGACTCCTCTCGGCGGCCGACAAAACGCATAAGGTCGAACGACACGTGATCCCGGTCGACGATCCGCTCGCCGAGAACGACAGCAAGCCCGACACCGCAGCCGGCTGCCAATGTCGCTCGACCGAAGACGTACTGCACGAGCTCGCGCCGGGGTTCCCAGTCGGATGGGAAACCGCGCACATTGCCGGACGCGACCATGTTGATCGTCGTCTTGAAGCACCAACGTTCGAGCCGCGTGCCGTCGAGTCGATACTTGTGACGGGCGATCTTCTGCCTCGTCTTCGTGACGGCCTCAGCGATTCGAAGGTCCTCCAGCAGGTCAAACACCTCGCGAAGAACACGCCACGCGGTCCCCGCAGCGGCGTCGACCTCAGACAGCTCGGAATTGTGCTTCCGACAGAGGATGTTCGCGGTCAGAGAGTTGATCCCGACCGTCTTGAACTGCTCCGCGCACCAAGGGAAGCCGCGGATGCTGACGCTCCCCGGGAAAAGGGTCTTGCTGATCAGGTGCTCGCCGCTCATCTCGTTGGCACACTCGGACGCGGTTCGAGCCCAGCAGCGGCGCGGCATGCCCGGCAGCGTACACGATCGCACTGCCCACATCGGGCAGGGGTTGAAGTGCCGCCGTCGAGCGGATCGGCACAGGCGTGCGCCGGTTGTCGGCCGCCTCCATGACAGAGCGGATGGTGAGAGCCTCACTTCTTTGGCCGACGCGCCCTCGCGCAGGCCGAGATTTCGGCACACCAATTCACGAGCGCCACTTCAGCGCCGATACCGGTATTGCAGATATTCGCGTGAACACCATAGTCACTGCCGACTGGGGGTTTCGACGTCTTCGCTGCGGCATCGACGGCCGTCCTCCAGTGCCCATACGACGGGAACAGCTGGGCCGCGGCAGGTTCCGCGCATCGGCATACGGGCGCGATTTCCAGCGCGCCTTCAAATTCCACCTGTATCTTCGTGTTGAAGAGGTCATTGGCGACCCAGGCGCAAGAGGTTTCGTACTCCGCGCGTTGAGCCGCGGTCCACGCTGAAGCTGACTCGCCTCGATTGCAGCCCGCTGCCGCAAGCATTGCCACCAGAACCATGGGCCTCATGCCAATCAGCTTAGACTATCCGCCAGGTCCTGCCAGCGCGACGACTAGCAGCCTTGGGGCGCCTCAGCTCAGTGCACCGGCGGTTCGCCGTCGTCCTTCGACGTGGTTGCGGTACCGGCCGGGTCCGCGGCGCCAACCTGCGCGGCCGCAGATTCCTTCTGCACTTTCTCGACGAGCTCCTGGACGCGCTTGAGGAGCGCTGCACGGTGGTCGATCACCTTCTCCTCCGGCGAGCGGCCGGCGGCGGCGGGCTTCTCCGGCTCGGTGAGCCCCGCGACCGAAAGAAGAAGGTCGCCCGCGCGCAACTGCCTGTCCATGGCGCGGAACACGACCAGGTCCTCAGCTACGGCGCCAGGGTGCTGGGGATGAAGTTTCCTGAGCTCAGCGGCGCGCTCCCGGGCCTCGCGTTCCATCTGCGCAGCGCGCGAGCCGACACGGGCCAGCCGGTGGACGGTTGGGACCAGGTATTGACGCAACTCGTTGCGGACCAATTCGCGAGCGGCCTCCGCGCGCTCGTGGCGGTATCTCGCCAGCAGCCGCTGTACGGCGCGCTCGCTCGTCTCGAGCTTGTACTCTGTCCAGAGCCAGGCTGCGATCGCCTCGGCGCTGCGGCCGTCGGCTTCCTGCTTCAACACTAGCGCGTGGAGGCTGGGCGGAATCTTCGACTGCATTGTCATGGTGGAGAGCATAGGAGGGCGAGCGCTGGGTCGCAGGTTCGGCGCCGCGAAGCGCCGGGAAGCGCCAGGAGGGGCCTTGTGCGGTGCCCGCTGGGGCGCGCGACCGCGGCCGAGACGGTTCCGCGGGGCCGCATCGCGCTGGCGAATCGAGCCGGGTAGATCTTCCATAGCGAAGATCGAACCTCGCCTACGCGCCGGAATCCGCCGGAAAGCGCCGAAACGCCACCGGGTCCACTGGGTCGATCTTCTATAGCGAGGATCGAAGCTTATCTGCGGGTGCGCCCTGGTGCGCCGCCGGCGAGGAACAACTCGACCAGCGCCGTGCGGTCCCTGTTCACGATCTGGCCGGTCTCACGCTCGAGGCGCGCCAGGTCCTCAAGGGTCACGAGTGCAGCTCGCCGGACACCGTTCTTGACCAGCACCAGCCGCTCCTTCGTCTCGTAGAGGCGCTCGACGGCCGCGGCGAGCCCACGCCGATTGAGCTGGTTCGTCTCGATCTCGATCGCCACGCCGCGATCGTCGCCGCGCAGCGCGGTCCTGTCCATTCGCCGGCGACGTCATACAGATGGCCGAACGCGCAGCGGCGTGGCGGAGCGGTTCCCTCTGTGGCAGCACCGGCGACCCCTTCCGGAGCTGGGCAATCCGGGAGCTACTTCTCGCCCTGCGTCGGGCGACCCTGTCCAGCCAACGCGCGTAACGCGGTGGTACGGTGGGAAACATGCGCATCCCGGATCGCTGCCTCCTTCTCTTGTCGGGGATTCCGGCTACCGGCAAAAGTCACCTAGGACGCTACCTCGCAAGAACGGATGCGTTCGCGCACTACGATCTTGAAAAACACCCTCAGGGCTGGATGCGCCCCGACCTGAAGCCCGTTTGGGATTCAGCCCCTCTCGAGTTCGTGAGGCAGGTTCGGACCCTTCACCCCCGCGTTGTCCTCGACTGGGGTTTCCCGGTCGGATGTTTGCCGCTGATCCGCCAGCTCCAAGCAGAAGGCGTGCGACTCGTATGGTTTGAAGGAAGCATCGCACGCGCTCGTGAGAGGTTCATCGAGCGTGACGGACTCGAACTGGCGAAGTGTTTCGACAAGCAGTGCCGGGAGATTCAGCAGTCGGGACTTCCGGCGGTTCTTCAGTGCGACCGCGTCGATGCTCTCTCTGACGAAGGCGTGCTGCTGGAGCCGGCGACGATCGTTGAGGAGCTTTTCAGCCCGCGCGACACCTGACGGCCGGGCCGCATGGGCAGCCGTCGGCGTAGTCGGCGGACTTCCCGACCGAGAACGGCGGAGTCGGCGTTTCATGACTCCCTCGCGGCAATGTGAATGCCCTTCTTCCAACCCGGGTCATCGAGCGCAGGATATTCGCCCGGGAAGCTCCTACGGAGACTCTTTCGAGCTTCGACATCGAGTAGCGCTTCGCGCTCGAGCTGCACGCGCTGGAGACCATCGCCCTCAGCAGCCACCGAGGACAGATGTTCGAGTTCCTCCTCCTCGGTCAGCTCCGCATTCACTGCTTCACCATGGGCTACACGAGCTTTGAACTGACGCGCCTCGTCCGCGAAATGGTTCCAGTGGTGGAACAGCATCCGAGGAGTCTTCACCCGCGGAAACTCGTTTCGGTGGTGAAGAGCGAGGGCCCACCTCAGGCGCACATCCTGCTCCGTCACCTCTGGGTGGCGCTCGAGGAACTCCCGGAGGGCCTTGCCGTCGGCGCCGTTGAAGTCGTAGATCGAGCCGTCGCAGATCTCCGCGTGTATCTCCTTCAGCCTCTGCTTGATCGGCATGAACCGCGGATCTGTGGCTCTCCCGTTTTTGCCTTTCCCGTTTTTCCCTCCCCCGGTTTGAAAAGCGGGCGGCGACGCCGGAGGCGGCGCAAAAGATTTGCGCGCGCTCGCGCGCTCCCCTCCAACAGGTTCCCCTTGTTCAAGAGGTAGATCAGGTACTGCAGGTAGAATGGTGGCGGCTCCGGTGGCGGCCGGGGTGGCGGTTCCGGTGGCGCTGTTGGTGGCGGGGGAGGTGGCGGCCTCGCCGCGCGGCCACAGAATAGTCCTCCACTTCTGGAACCTTACGACGGTCGGGGGGGTGGCGGTCTGGGTGGCGGGTAGGGTGGCGGCTCCGGTGGCGGGGGAGGTGGCGGGTAGGGTGGCGGCCTGGCGGCGGCTGATGATGCCCAAGCGCTCGAAGGTTTTGAGCGCCCGCCGCACCTGGTCGACGCTCATCCCGTGCTTCTCGGCGAGCCCGTCCAGGCTGATCAGCAACTCGCCGACGTCGAGCGCGATCTCGACGCCGCGGACCGTGACGATCCCGGCTTCCCACCGCGCGTCGTGCGCCAGCTCGAAGAGCAACCATCTCTGTTCGAGCGGCAGCTTCCGCGCCACCTCGTACATGGCGCGCGGGTTGGCGACGTATCCGCCCGCGTCGCCGTTCACCCGCGCCTCCGCAGGACCCAGCGCTTTAACTCGCTGATCTGCTCCGCTCGGACGCGGGCGATCTCGGCGCTGCGCGCTCGCTCTTGCCAGATCCGCGGGCGACGCCGTTCTTCCGGTCGCTGCTTGTCGGCAGCACCGTCGTAATCGCTCGCTGGCTTCTGTTCGACCTTCGGTACGTTGCGCAGTTTGGCCGTCCTCCTTCAGTCGGCCGCGTCGTCGGGATCGGGGTCTGGATTTCAGTGGGCCGCTTCCGCGCGCGCGAACAAGCGGCCCTCCTTCGGGCATGGCATGGAACGGTCAGACAGCAGAACATCACCGATGCCGTTCTCTCTCTGAGGGAACGGAGTTGACCCCCACCGCGCGCAGGCAATCGCAGCGATCACTCTGCGGCCTCCGCGCCGGCGCCGCGGTTCGCGAACGACACGACCCCGCGCTCCTGCGCGTGAGCGGCGATCCAGGCGTCGAGGTCCTGCAGGCGGTAGAAGACGCTCGCACCGATGGTGATCCACGTTGGGCCGGCCGGCTCATGTCCCTCGCGCTTCGCCTTCACGTCCTCGGCGCGCTTCTGCCGGATCCAGCTCGGCGACCGCGCCAGATACCCGGCGGCATCGCGATCGCGGAGCAGGGCAGGGCGGAGCTTCAAGACCTCACCGCGGAGCGGGGTTGTCGCCTTCGCGCGCGGGGTCATGGTTCCTTCCTGCGGTAGACCATGCCGGTGGCGCTGCGGGCGATGACGGTGTCGGTGACCCCTGCCGCGATCGCCGTGCCGATCCGCGGCGCGTCCAGTCCGGTCTTTCGGCGCAGCTCTTCGACCGAGACCGCTTTCGGCTCTTTCGGGATGAGCAGCAACAACCCCCGCAACGTGCTGCACATGCTGCAGCTGTGGCAGAGCCGGGGCTCATCGTCCGGGTGCTCTAGCCGGGCCCGGCCGCAGCGTCGACGCTGATCGCCTTCAGCGAATTCGACCTGGCACGCGTCGCCTCCCTTCGGGTCCGGGAGGAACCAGTGCTCCATGCTCATCAGCGCGCCTCCGCCGGGAGCAGGTGCTCGAGCCCACGGGCCGCCAGCGCGCGCCGGACGCGCTCACGCGTAGAGGCCAGGACCTTGCCGCCGAGGAGCACCTTCTTGAACGTGCGCTCGTCCATCAGAAGCTCGACGAGGGCGATCTGGCGAAGCTCGATAGGGGAAATGGGGATGGGTGCGCGTGAGCCACGTCTCGGCATGCCCGCAACTCTGCCGCAGGCGTGCGTGACTCCGCTAACATTACAGGAGTCGATCTTTAGATGGCGTCGTCCCAGCGCTGCAGCTTCCGCAACTCGTAGACCCGCGATGGCGACTTGAAGCCACCGGCCTGCATCGCAGCGATTGTCGCGGCCTTGTCGCGCTCCCCCCGCCGCTTAGCGGAGAGGTACGCCTCGCGCGCCGCCTCGGCGTTGTGTTTGGTCGGGCGCCCCCCCGTGTAGTGCTTGCCCGCATTCCGTGCGAACTCTTGGATTGCCTCAATGCGTGCGCGACCACCCGTCGTCGTCTGGATCCGCTCAGCGAGTGGCCGAAGCGGGTCCGGCAACGCTCGCGCGTAGAGGTGCGCCAGCCGCGGACGCCAGAGCTCAAGCCATCGCTCGCCCGTCCCTTCGAAGGTCACATTGACGGTGCTCAGCTGTTGGGCGGTGACGAAGGAACCCGGCATCTGGGCGAGCGGCGCCAGCATCGCGATCACATCTGTTTGGCGGAACGGCTTGCCGTATTGCGCCTCGATTCGCCGCACCTCTGCCGTGAGTTCGCCGGGCTTCGTGAGCCCCCTCCACTCGGCGAACCTGAGCAACTTCGCCAGCCCGATCGCCGCAGCGTCGTCGAACGTTTCAAGTTGTCGCGCGGTCCTGATGCCCAGAATCTTCAGCGCCTCGCGCTCGAATGGTGCGGGTCCAGCGCTGTCGCGAAGCAGGGCGGGCCGTTCTCTGACGAGGCGCACAACAAACGTGGCTGGATCGCGGGCCGCTTTCGCTCGTGTTAACTTCGTCCGCATCGGTCGCGGCCCTCCACGCCGCTGCCGAACTTCCGATGGCGACTCCGGCGACGGGGCCGCCATCGGTTTTTCATTCTACGACACGCGCAGCGCTTGCACAGACCTCCGGACGGCCGACGGCGCCAGGTGCGCGTAATGCCGCTCGGTCGTCACGATGGACGCGTGCCCGCAGGCGTCGCGGACCTCGATCATCGGCACGCCGGCTTTCACGAGCAGCGCGGCGAACGTGTGGCGAAGCGAATGGAAGGTCAGCCCAGTGATCGCGGCCTTCTCGCAGAGCCGCGGGAATTCGCGCTGCGTGATCCGGTCCTCCCAGCGCTCCGCGACCAGCTCGGGCGTGTCCTCCGGCTCCCCACTGCCGGGGAACAGCTCGCCGATCACGTTCGCTGGGAGCGGCAACGTCTTGCGCACTTCCTTCCACGCCTTGATCGCTGCGATCGCGTCCGGGTTCAGGTACACCGGCCGGCCCTTCCCGGACTTGCAGATCGCTCCCGGCAGATCGATGCGTCCATCGTTCAGCTTGATCATCGCGTCGCGCAGCCTGACGATCTCGCCGCGGCGCATGCCGGTGTTGAGCGCCAGCCGCGCCACGCAGCGCAGGAAGTCGCCGCGGGCGGGCTCGTCGCTCTCGAATTTCCCCAGCGCCGTGAAGAACCGCGCCCGTTCGCCTTCGCCCTTGGCGATCTCCTCCTCGGTGTCGTTCTCGCCGAGCCACCTGACACGCGGCTCGTCGCGCAGCCCGCGGAGCGGTTCCGGCCGTCGCGCCAGTGGCATCGCCGCCAGGTATTCGCGCTCCACCGCGTCGGCGAGCATGGCGCGGAAGGCGCTCCAGTCGCGGAGCAGGGTGCCGTCCTTGGTCTTGCGCGAGCCGTCCTTTCGTTTGCCCGCCTTGCGATCCGCGAGCACCTTCTCGATCGCGTCGCGCGTGAGCTCGGCGAGCTGGACGTCGAGCACCGGCTTCCAGGACGAGAGGATGTGGGCCTTCGCGATCGCGCCGTTTCGCGCCTTGCGCAGCTTCAGCTTCTTCGGCTCGTACACGTCCTCCAGGTACTGGCGCACCGTCTTGCCCTTCGCGCTCTCCGTGCGCGCCTGGCGCTTCTCAGCTGCCGGATCTCCGCCCTCGGCGACGGCAACGAGCAGCTTCCTCGCCAGGGCGCGCGCGTCGCGCAGGGAAGCGGCGCCGCCGGCGCAGACCTTGTGCATCCGGCGCTGCCCGGCCGCATTGCGGTACTGCAGCCAGAACGTCGCCGCGCCCGTGGCGCCGACCATCAGCGCCAGCCCGGGCACCTGGCCATCCGCGAGCAGGTAGCGCTCGCCCTGCGGACGCGTCCGCGCCGCCTCGAGCACCGCCTCGGTGAGCTGATCAGGGAGCTTCCCGCGCAGGCCCAGCGCCCGGAGCCGCTCCGTCCACTTCGCCTCGTTCGCGCGTCCCATTGTGCCCCTCCACGTTGCCGCTGCATGACACCTCCATGCCAACGGCGGGCATTCCAAGGTCTATCGAAAGCGCCACAAAACACAACACCGAATTGCTGAATCTCCGAGGAGGGGCGGCAGGTTCAGGCGATCGGTGTTAGCAAATGGTGCGATTCCGATAAGGTCTGGCTTACCTAGCGGTAGAGTTTTGACACGGTGGGGGTCGCTGGTTCGATTCCAGCAGGACGCACCAACCATTCCCCTCGCCCATGGCAGGGGTTGCGCCCTGGGTGCCAGAGTCAGCGAGCGGAATTCATCGGCTCGTGGGTGACAGGGGGGTGCCACTGTGGCAAAAGCCAACCGCGCACGCGCGCAAGAGGAGATCGCTATGCCTGCAACCGGTATCTCCGAAACAATGAACATCGTTTTGGTTCACGGCGGGTTCGTCGACGGCTCTGGATGGGCGGCCGTATACAAGATCTTGAAGAAGGACGGTTACAACGTGATCGTCGTGCAGAATCCCACGCTGTCTCTAGCCGACGACGTCGCCGTGACCAGACGAGCGATCGCCGCGCAAGGCGGCCCCGTACTGCTCGTCGGTCACTCCTACGGCGGCGTGGTAATCACCGAAGCCGGCACCGATCCAAAGGTCGCCGGGCTCGTGTACATCGCCGCCTTCGCTCCCGACAAGGGCGAATCGGTGTCGTCGCTGATCAAGGATCCACCGGCCGGCGCGCCGGTTCCTCCCATTCTTCCTCCGAAGGACGGTTTCTTGTTTCTCGACCAGGCGAAGTTCCACTTCTCCTTCGCGGCCGACGTGGATGTGGATACGGCCACGTTCATGGCAAGCTCCCAAGTCCCGTGGGGCGTGGAAGCACTGGCCGGTACGATCACCGAGCCCGCCTGGAGGACCAAGCCGAGCTGGTACCTGGTTTCGACGGAGGACAGGATGATCCCGCCGCCTGCGCAGCGCAACATGTCGAAGCGCGCCGGCTCGACGGTGACGGAGGTCGCCGGCAGCCACGCGATTTATGTATCGCAGCCGAAGCCGGTGGCCGCCTTCATCGAGAAGGCCGCCAACGAAGTGGCGGCGAAGTCAAAGTAGCCCTCAGCTTTCCCCGACAGGGCGACCGAAGTGGTCCCTCCGGCGCGTCGCAGAGGAAGGGCTCTGTCGACCACTCCGCAAAGGTCGTTGCAAACGCAACTAATTCGCATATCCTCTTGGCATGCAGCCTCTGAACCCGCGGCAGGCTCGGTTCGTCGAGGAATATCTGATCGACCTCTCGGCACGAAGGCTGCCGAGCGCGCTGGCTACTCGGCGAAGAGCGCCAAGTCGCTGGGGTCGCGCCTGCTGAGCCGACCGGCGGTGGCCGCCGCCATCCACGAAGCGAGGATACGGCGCTCCAGCCTCGTGGAGGTGCGGCAGGAGGAAGTGCTGCGCGAACTGCAGCTGATCGCGTACCGCGCGACGGAGCGCACCGGAGACAGGGTGTGGGCGCTAGAGCTTTTGGGGCGCCACCTGGGAATGTTCACGGACCGGTTGGGGATGACCACCACCAAGGTCCGGCTCGAAGACCTTGTTCCCCGGCCCAAGCCACGACAACTGCCCGCGAGCGAACCAGGGACGGCTGAGGCTCCGGCGCTAGCTCCGATCCGACCCCCGAGCAGGGCCCAGCGACGCTCGAAAGAATCGTTCCTAAGTAGTCGGCTCCATAAATACTGTGACGTATCGTAGGTGGCGTGGCCGGGCGCGATGAGGCATGATGTGTTTCGGAGGCGCGATGCCCCGATCGAGCCCATTCGTCATCGA
>Ga0137415_10007126_pt1 | contig 11087 bp, 8 predicted proteins | sample CZODoug3_1_1_16f_FD_183082 | JGI IMG/M metagenome (GOLD analysis project Ga0137415, IMG submission 183082) | Vadose zone soil fungal communities from Angelo Coast Range Reserve, California, USA - CZODoug3_1_1_16fungal (Hybrid Assembly) | ecosystem: Environmental > Terrestrial > Soil > Vadose...
GCGCTCGCCGAGCACCTGGATGGGGACCGCAAGGCCGCCGCGACCGCATTGGACGGACTGCTCGACGTCATCGTCCGCACGGTGCAGGCGGGCGACTCGGTGACCCTGACCGGGTTCGGCGTGTTCGAGAGCCGGGAGCGGGCCGCCCGATCCGGTCGCAACCCGCGTACCGGGCAAGTGATCCAGGTACCCGCGACAACTGTGCCGGCGTTCCGGCCCGGCGCCGGCTTCCGGGACGTGGTGAGCGGGGCACGCGAGCCGGGTGCTCCGGCCCCCGCGCGCCCGGCCGCCGCGCGCGCCCGAGCGGTGGCCCGGCCGGCGGTGGTCAGGGCTTCGACTCCGGCTCCGGCGGCGGCCGTCCCGGCGTCCGCCGCCGCGGCGGCCAAGCCGGCGAAGGCAACCGCGGCGAAGGCAACCGCGGCGAAGGATGGCGCGGCGAAGGATGGCAAGGCGAAGCCGGCCAAGGTGACCGCGAAGGCGGCGGTCAAGGTCGGCAAGGGCAAGGACGCCAGCAAGGACGGCAAGGCGGCCGACGGCAAGGCGGCCGACAGCGGCAAGGCCACCAAGAAGAAGGCCAAGAAGTAGCGGGGTCGTCCCCGGCGCCCGTCGGACCGCGAAATCTAGCGACTCGCCCTGCGAAATCTAGCGACTCGCGGGAGAAGGGTTAGTGGTCGGGGGCGGGGTAGTAGTCGGCGGTGACCACTCGCCCGGCGGCGAAGCCGAGCACCCAGGTGCTTGCCTTGCGGGCCGGCGGCTCCTTCTCGCCGGTCAGCCGTTCGACGATGTCTGGGATCACCCCGCCCTGGCTGCACACCACCGGCACGTCCTCGCCGCCGGCCAGCTCGAGCAGCCGGGTCAACCCGGCGCCCGGGTCCCGCCAGTAGCCCTCCTCGCTGAGCAGCGGCTCCGGCTTGATCTTCATGCCGAGCTGGTCGGCCACCGGCTGGATCGTCTGGGAGCAGCGCAGCGGGGGCGCCGCGTAGGCGCGCGCCGGGCCGAACAGCACGAGCAGCCTGCTGAGCTGCTCGGCCTGGTCGCGGCCCTTTTCGGTGAGCGGTCGCAGGCCGTCGTCGCCCTTCCAGGTGTGCCGGGTGCCGGCCTTGGCGTGCCGGACCAGCAGCACGGGGCGCGGCGGCCGCGGCCCGAGCCGCCGGAAGCGGTCCAGTACCTCGCGGTCCCGGACGTAGGTCAGCAACTCGGCGGCGGCGGTGGTGGACAGCCAGCGCAGCTCGTCCACCTCGTCGTTCGGGCTGAAGTCGCCACAGACGGCCCGGGCGCTCCAGAAGTGCACCACCTTGTCGCCCTGCGGCACCTGGTAGCGGATGGCGCCGAGCCGAGGGCCGAGCAGCGCCAGCGAGCCGGTCTCCTCGGCGACCTCCCGGACAGCGGCGGTGGGCACGGGCTCGCCGCGGGCCAGCTTGCCCTTCGGCAGCGACCAGTCGTCGTAGCGCGGCCGGTGCACCAGCGCGACCTCCAGGCCCCCCTCCGCCGCGGCGGGCCGCCATAGCACGGCGCCGGCCGCCACCACATCCGCGCCCTCGCCGGCCGCTCCATTGGAGCTCACGCCGGGGCCGACGCCGGGGCCAGCGCCGGAGTTCACGCCCGGGCCGACGCCGGAGTGCACGCCGGAGCCGGTGCTGGGGCTCACGCCGGAGCCGGTGTGCTTGCCACTCACTCGGCCAGCGCCAATTCCAGCGCCTGAGCGTGCCGGCGCTCCGACTCCAGTTGGTGGTCGTGCACCGGGCCGGTGGTGCTGCCCGGCGCCGGCGAGGGCGACCAGATGCCGTCCGGCCCGAGCACCCAGCAGCGGGTGCACGGGTCCAGCGCGGACTTGAGCACGTCGTCCAACTGCTCGGCGAGCCGCGGGTTCACCCGCAATAGCACCTCGACGCGGCGGTCCAGGTTGCGGTGCATGATGTCCGCGCTGCCGATCCAGTACTCGTCGGCGCCCTTGTAGTGGAAGACCCGCGAGTGTTCGAGGAAGCGGCCGAGGATAGACCGGACCTGGATGTTCTCGCTCAACCCCGGCCGGCCGGGCACCAGCGCGCAGATGCCCCGCACCACGATCTCCACCGGGACCCCGGCCTGCGACGCGCGGTACAGCGCGTCGATCACCTGCTCGTCGACCAGGGAGTTCATCTTGAACCGGATGCCCGCCTCGCGGCCGGCCCGGTGGTGGGCGATCTCCGCCTCGATCCGCTCCACCAGCCCCCGGCGCACCCCGTAGGGCGCCACCAGCAAGGTGCGGTAGCGGCTCTGTCTGGCGTACCCGGTGAGCGAGTTGAACAGGTCGGCGACGTCCGCGCCCACCGTGGGATCAGCGGTCAGTACGCCGAGGTCCTCGTAGAGTCGGGCGGTCTTGGGGTTGTAGTTGCCGGTACCGACGTGGCAGTAGCGGCGGATCCGGGAACCCTCCTGGCGCACCACCAGCGAGGTCTTGCAGTGCGTCTTGAGCCCGATCAGGCCGTACACCACGTGCACGCCGGCCTTCTCCAGCTCGCGCGCCCAGCGGATGTTCGCCTTCTCGTCGAACCGGGCCTTCAGCTCGACCAGCGCCACCACCTGCTTGTTCGCCTCGGCGGCGCTGACCAGCGCGTCCACGATCGGCGAGTCGCCGGAGGTGCGGTAGAGGGTCTGCTTGATGGCCAGCACCTGGGGGTCGGCGGCGGCCTGCTCGATGAACCGCTGCACGCTGGTGGAGAACGAGTCGTACGGGTGGTGCACCAGCACGTCGCCCTGGCGCAGCGTGGCGAACACGCTCCTGGGGGTCTCGCCCTCGGCGAAGGCCGGGTGGGTGGCCGGCACGAACGGGGGGTCCTTGAGCGCCGGGCGGTCCACCCCGTAGATCCGCCACAGCATGGTCAGGTCCAGCATGCCGGGGACCACCATCACGTCGTGCGGGTCCACGTCCAGCTCGCGCAGCAGCAACTCCAGCACGTGCTCGCTCATCGAGTCGGTGACCTCGAGGCGCACCGGGGGGCCGAACCGCCGCCGGGCCAGCTCCCGCTCCAGGGCCTGCAGCAGGTCCTCGTCGCGGTCCTCCTCGACATCCAGGTCGGCGTTGCGGGTGACCCGGAAGGCGTGGTGCTCGGCCACCTCCATGCCGGTGAACAGCCCGCCCAGGTGCGCCGCGATCAGGTCCTCGATGGGCAGGAAGACCTGGTCGGAGCTCAGGTCGGCGGTCTCCACCGGTACCAGCCGGGGCACGTTGTTGGGCACCTTCACCCGGGCGAAGCGCTCGGTATGCGCCTGCGGGTCGCGCACCGTCACGGCCAGGTTCAGCGAGAGTCCGGAGATGTACGGGAACGGGTGCGCCGGGTCGACCGCCAGCGGGGTGAGCACCGGGAAGACCTGGTCGGAGAAGTATGCGGAGAGCCGGTCGCGCTGCGTATCGACGAGGTCGTCCCAGTGCAGGATCCGGATGCCCTGCTCGGCCAGCGCCGGCCGCACCGAATCTTGGAACGCCTGCGCGTGCCGCTCGGCGAGCGCCTGGCTGCGCTCGGCGATGCGGGCCAGCTGCTCGCGCGGGGTGAGCCCGTCGGCGGAGCGGACGGTCAGCCCGGTCTCGTCGCGGCGCTTCAGCCCGGCCACCCTGACCATGAAGAACTCGTCCAGGTTGGACGCGAAGATGGCCAGGAACTTGGCCCGCTCGAGCAAGGGTTGGCTGGCGTCCTCGGCCAGCGCGAGCACCCGCGCGTTGAAGTCCAGCCAGGAAAGCTCGCGGTTCAGGTAACGGTCGTCCGGCAGGTCGGTGCGCACCTCGGAGGGGGTGGGCGCGGGCGGCGCCGCCGGGGCCAAGGGGATCGCCACCGCCGGGCGGGGCGGCGGCCGGCGGTGGTTCGTCTGGGCGTTCTGGTTGCTCGCGGCGGCGGCCGCGTTCTGGGTGCCGGTCGGCTTCGCGGGCGCCGTTCGGGGTGCCACGGTGCGGGGTGTCGTGGTGCGGGCTGTCGCGGTGCGAGGTGACGAGGTCCGGGGTGTCGCGGCGCGGGGTGATGCGGTCTGGGGTGACGAGGTCCGGGGTGTCGCGGCGCGGGGTGACGCCGCCCGGGGTGACGCCGCCCGGGGCGAAGCGGTTCGGGGCGAGGTGGTCCGGGCCGATTTCTGGGCGGGCGTGGCCTTCGCGGCCGCGTTGAGCTGGATCAGCTCGGCGGACGATCCGTCCGTGCCGGTGGCCGGCTCGATGGCTCGTTCGGTCGCCAGCTCGACGTCCGGCTCGGTGGCCGGCTCGTGGTTGGGCCGGGCATTCGTGTCGCTGTCCGCCACGGCGTCCGAGAAGGCCACCGTGGTGACGGACGGTCGCCGGCCGCCGCCGGCCACCGGTCGGGGCGCGGGAGTGCCCCGACGGCCGCTCGCGCGCGTTGTCCGTCGTCCGTTCTGGTCCTCGGAAGCCACGGTGACATTGTTGCTCACCAGCGCGCGCGGCGAAGCCCCCACGTCGTTCGGCACCGGGTGAACAGCAGGTCACGATCGATCATCCGGTTGCTCCGACGAGGTAGTTCAGCGGTGGGTGCGCGCCGCCTCACGCAGCGTGGCCAGGGTGGCCGGACCGAGTCCCAGCTCCCTGGCGAGCCGGAGATCGTCGGGCGTGTCGACGTCGCGGCGCAACCCCGGCCACGCACCGCGCAGCCGCAGCGCCCCGGCCCGCTCGTGCGCGGCGGCCGACCCGGGCCCGAACCGGGGCGCCAGCGGCACCCCCGGCGCACACACCAGGAGCGTGGTGCCCGTGCCCTCGGCGTCGGCGCAGAACGCCCGAGGGGCGATGCCGGCGTCCAGCGCGAGGCGGGCGTGCGCCAGGGCGTCGGCCAGCTCCTCGGGCCGAAGCGCGGGCAGATCGGCCTGCAGCGCGCCGACCGGCCGCGTCGGGTCCCAGGAGCCCAGCACCTCGGCCCCGAAGCTCAGTGCGGCATTCAGCCCGCGTTCCGGGTGGTCCGCGAGCACCCGGATGCCGTCGGCGGTGAGCCTCGCTGTCACCTCCGGGTCGGACGTGACAGCAATCACCTCGTGCACCCCGTGTGCGCCGCGGGCCGCCGCGATGGTGTCCCTGGCCAGCGCCAGGGACAGCCGGTTGTGCGCGACCGGGTCGCCGACCCCGTCGTCGGCCGCGCCGAGCAGCCGGGTCTTGGCCTTGGCCAGCGACTTGACTGGGACGAGGAGGTGCACAGCCCCCATCCGCTCACCTCCACCCACCCGGGGACCTGGCCATCGTTGCATTCATGGCTTACCACGCCACCGAGGCACTCCGCTGGACCGCCGGCGCGCACCGGTACAGACTTCCGCCGGTGGCTGCCTGGTGGAGACTCACGGACGGACAGGCCGGGCCGCACGGCGGGAAAATCGAGGAGGTCGGTGGGTGGCACGGGAAAAGGGCGGCTTCTGGGTCGGGTTGTGCGCGGTGATCTTCTACCCGTTCACCTGGGCGGTGAGCCGCTGGCGGGTGGAGGGGCTGGACAAGATCCCGGCGTCGGGTCCGGTACTGGTGGTGGCCAACCACATCTCCTACCTGGACCCGGTGTACTCCGCCGTGTTCGTGCACCGGGCCCGCCGGGTTCCCCGGTTCCTGGCGAAGGCCAGCATCTGGAAGGTCCCGGTGGCCGGGTGGGCGATGGCCGGCAGCGGGCAGATCCCGGTGTACCGGGACTCGGCGGACGCCCAGCACAGCCTCAGCGCCGGCGTCCAGGCGCTGAAGGACGGCAAGCTCGTGCTGATCTACCCGGAGGGCACGGTCACCCGGGACCCGGCCGGCTGGCCGATGCACTCCCGCACCGGGGTGGCCAGGCTCGCGCTGTCCAGCGACGCGCCGGTGGTGCCCGCCGTGCACTGGGGCACCCGGGAGATCTACGACCACTACAACGGCAAGAAGTTCCGGCCCGTGCCGCGCAAGCCGGTCGTGGTGCGCGCCGGAGACCCGATCGACCTGTCCGCCTACCGGGACCGGCCGGTGGACGCCGCCCTGCTGCGCGAGGTCACCGACGCCCTGATGAGCGAGGTCCGGCAGCTGCTCGCCGACGTCCGGGGCGAGCCCGCGCCGGCCGAGTTCTACCGCCGGGGGCGTACCGGCCCAAGCCCCGTCGAAGGCTCTGTCGAGGGCACTGTTGAAGGCTCTGTCGAGGGTGACACCGCCCCGTGACGGACGGGCTGGAGTCGACCGGGGTGCGCCGGCTGGCCGTGCTCGGCGCCGGGTCGTGGGGCACCACGTTCGCCAAGGTGGCCGCCGACGCGGGCCGCCAGGTGACGCTGTGGGCACGCCGCCCCGAGGTGGCCGCCGACATCAACGGGCGGCACGCCAACCCCGAGTACCTGCCCGGGATCCGGCTGCCCGAGACGGTGGCCGCCACGGCGGACGCGGCCGAGGCGATGGCCGGCGCGGACGCGGTGGTGTTCGCCGTGCCGTCGCAGACGTTGCGGGCGAACCTGACCGGGTGGCGGGACGCGTTGCCGCCGGGTGCCACCCTGGTCAGCCTGGCCAAGGGCGTCGAGCTGGGCAGTCTGCAGCGGATGAGCGAGGTGATCGCCGAGGTGGCTGGGGTGCCCACCGGCCAGGTCGCCGTGTTGAGCGGCCCCAACCTGGCGAGGGAGATCGCCGAGGAGCAGCCCACGGCTACCGTGGTGGCCTGCACCGACCACGGCAGGGCGGTGGCGCTGCAGCTGGCCTGCACCACCGGCTACTTCCGGGTGTACACCAACACCGACCTCATCGGCGCGGAGCTGGGCGGCGCCGGGAAGAACGTCATCGCGCTGGCCTGCGGGATCGCCGCCGGGATGGGCTTCGGTGACAACACCAGGGCCTCCCTGATGACCCGGGGGCTGGCCGAGACGGCCCGGCTCGGGGTGCGCCTCGGCGCCGACCCGCTCACTTTCGCCGGGCTGGCTGGCCTGGGTGACCTGGTGGCCACCTGCTCATCCCCGCTGTCCCGCAACCGGAGCTTCGGCGAGCGGCTGGGCCGGGGGGAGAGCCTGGCCGAGGCGGAGGCGGCCAACCACGGCCAGATCGCCGAGGGGGTGAAGTCCTGCCAGTCGATCTGTGAGCTGGCCGCTCGGCACGGGGTGGACGTCCCGATCGCGGACGGTGTCCGGCGGGTCTGCCACGAGGGCGAGTCGGCGGCCGCGATGGCCAAGGGATTGATCACCCGCACCCTCAAGCCGGAGTGACCCAGGTGACCTGACGCAACCGCGGTGATCACGTAGCGTTGCGTACCGTGATCGAACGGAATGGCTCGACAGGCGACGGGTCGCGCGTGGACGGGTCGCTCGGGGACGGGACGCGCTGCGTGCACGCCGGGCGGCCGGGCCACGGGGTCGGCGAACCGCTGCACGCCGGGCCGGTACTCGCCGCCGCGTACCACCTGGGACCGCCGGAGGCGCCGACGCCGGTGGACTTCTACGGCCGCTCGGCCAACCCGACCTGGCGAGCGCTGGAGGCCGCCATCGGCGAGCTGGACGGCGGCCACGCGGTGCTGTTCCCGTCCGGGATGGCCGCCGTCGCCGCGCTGCTGCGGCTGCTCGGCCGCCCGGGGACGGCGGTGGTGCTGCCGGCGGACGGCTACTACCTGGCCCGCACGCTGGCCGCCGAGGAGCTCGCCCCGCTGGGCGTCGAGGTGCGGGAGGTGCCGACGGCGGGGCCCTGGCCGGCGGAGGTGTTCGGGGGCGCCGCGCTGGTGCTGCTGGAGACGCCGTCCAACCCTGGGCTGGACGTCTGCGACATCGCCGAGCTGGCCGGCCGGGCGCACGCCGCCGGCGCACTGCTCGCGGTGGACAACACCACAGCGACGCCGCTCGGCCAGCGGCCGCTGGAGCTGGGCGCCGACGTGGTGGTGGCCAGCGACTCCAAGGCACTCTCCGGGCACAGCGACCTGATCCTGGGCCATCTGAGCTGCGCGGACCCGGAGCTGGCCGGCCGGCTGGCGACCGCCCGCAACCGGGGCGGCGCGGTGCCCGGCCCGTTCGAGACCTGGCTGGCCCACCGCGGCCTGGGTACCCTGGACCTTCGGCTGACCCGGCAGGCGGCGAACGCGGCCGCACTGGCCACCGCGCTGCGCGAGCACCTTGGGGTACTCGGCGTGCGCTGGCCCGGGCTGCCCGGCGACCCGTCCTTCGAGTTGGCCAGCCGGCAGATGCGCCGGTTCGGCGGGGTGTTGTCCTTCGAGCTGCCGTCCGAGGCCGCCGTGGGCCGGTTCCTGGCGGCCAGCGCGCTGGTGGCCTCGGCGACCAGCTTCGGTGGGCTGCGCACCTGCCTGGACCGCCGGGCTCGCTGGGGTGACCAGGTCGGCCCCGGCTTCGTCCGGCTGTCCGCCGGCTGCGAGGACACCGCCGACCTGGTCGCCGACGTGCTGAAGGCCGTCGACGCGGCGACCGGGTAACCGCGCACGCCGGCGTGGTCGGCGACGCTCCCGTGGCCGGCGACCCCGCCGTGGCTTCGCCGCACACAGCTTCGTGCCGCGGCACATAGGTTCCAACCTGTGTGCCGCGTACTGGCGGTGTGTGCGGCGGAGACGGAGCCGTCGGGGGGGCGTGTTCAGGTCACTGGGCGACCTGGGCTTGGGTCGCGGGTTCGGTGCCGGCCCTGGTCACCAGGTGCGCCGGGGTCGCCGCGTCGGGCGCCAGGTCGGGGGCCGGCTCCGGCTCGCCGAACACGGTGCGCACCGGCAGCACACCGGCCCACGCCGCCCCCGTCGCGACGTCGACCTCGTCGTCCACCGGTGGGCCGGTGCGGACCTTCACGCTGGCCTCCTCCAGGTCCAGGGCCAGCACGGCGGTGGCGGCGAGTTCCTTCGCGTTGGGCTGGCGGGCGTGCTCCCAGGAGCCGGGTGTGGTGTGGTCCACGATCGCCCGCAGCGCGGCCAGCCTCTCCTTCCGGTCGGTGACCAACCGGGCCGTGCCGTGCACCACGGCGGAGCGGTAGTTGGCCGAGTGGTGGAACACCGAACGGGCGTAGACCAGCCCGTCCACCAGCGTCACCGTCACGCACACCGGCGTTCCGGACCCGTTGCGCAAGCTCACGGCTCCGGTGGATCCGTGCAGGTAGAGCACCTCGTCGAGGACCCCGTAGCAGGTCGGCAGCACCATCGGGGCGCCGTCCACGACCACGCCCAGGTGGCAGATGAGCGCCTCGTCGAGCACCGCGTACAGCTCGGCGCGGTCTTGTTGGCCGCGCTCCTTGGCGCGGCGCAGGGTGCTCCGCGGGGTGGGTGACAGTGGCCGGTCCAGGGCGCCGCGTGGTGGCGTCACAGTGCTCATTGCTCGATGATCCGACGGATAAGTGGCATCCTGACAGGGCCATTTTGGAGTGATTTACGCAGTCCACTTTCTGGGGGTGCCCGTTGCCTGCCGACGACCTGCCCATCGTGTTGGACCGCGACGACCCGGAGCCGCTGGCGGTCCAGGTGGCCGATGCGCTGCGGTCGGCGGCCGGCAGCGGGGCGCTGCGGGTCGGTGACCGGCTGAGCTCCACCCGCGCGCTGGCCGCCCGGCTCGGGGTGAGCCGCACGGTCACCGCCGCCGCCTACGACCAGCTGCTCGCCGAGGGGTGGCTGGCCGGCCGGCGCGGCTCCGGCACGTTCGTCACCGCTGCGCCCCGGCGCGGGCACCGGCAGCCGGCGAGGGGCCGTCGGCCGGGCGCCACGGCGGCCCCGGCGCGCGAGCCCGCCGTGGTCGACCTCGCCGCCGGGCGGCCCTGTCTGGACGCGCTGGACCGGGCGGCCTGGCGCCGTGCCTGGCGAGCCGCCGCCGAGCGCCCGCCGACCCGGGAGCCCGCGTACGCCGGCCACCCGGAGTTCCGCCGCTCGGTGCTCGACCACCTGCTGCGGCACCGCGGCCTGACCGCCGACCCGGAGCAGCTGCTGGCCACCTCCGGGACCACGGCCGGGTTGAGCGAGATCGCCGCCGCGCTGCCCGCCGGGTCGGTGGTCGCGCTGGAGGAGCCCGGGTACCGGCGGGCGGCGGCCGCGCTGGAGGAGCGGGGGCTGCGGGTGGTGCCGGCCGCGGTGGACGGCAACGGACTGCGGGTGGACCAGCTGCCGACCGGGCTGGCCGCCGTCTATTGCACCCCGGCGCACCAGTTCCCGCTGGGCTCGCGGCTGTCAGCGGACCGCCGGGTAGCGCTGGTGGAGCGGGCCCGGGCGGAGGGATTCCTGGTGCTGGAGGACGACTACGACGGCGAGATGCGCTACGACGTGGCGCCGTTGCCGCTGCTCGCCGCGCTCGGCCCGGACGTCGTCGCCTACCTGGGCACCAGCAGCAAGCTGCTCACCCCGGCGCTGGGGGTGGGCTGGTTGGTCGCCCCGCCAGAGTTGCACAGCCGGCTGTTGGCGGCCCGGGAGCGCACCGCGATCCGCCCGTCGCCGGCCGGCCAGTTGGTGTTCGCCGCCCTGGCCGAGTACGGCGACCTGGCCCGCCACCTGCGCCGGCTGCGCGCCGAGCTGACCGACCGGCGGCGGCGGGTGGTGAAGGCGTTCGCCGGCACGGGCGCCCGGGTGCTCGGCGACGCGGCCGGCGGGCACCTGCGGGTCGACCTGCCATCGGCCGCGGCGGAGGCGGCGGTGATCGACGGGGCGGGCCGGGCCGGGGTGCTGCTCGCCGGGCTCGGTGAGTACCACGGCCACCCGGCCACCGTGTTCGGTGTGTCGGTCGGGTATGCCGGCCCGCCGGAGAACCAGCTGGACCCGGCGGTCGCGGTGGTCGCCGAGCTGGTCCGGCGGGCTTGGTCCGCCGGCTGACCCGTGCTTGGTCGGCCGGTGCCTGGGCCGCCTGCCGGCCGGGCCTGCTGCGTATAGGTGCGCAGAGCAAGCCGCCGGCCGGCCGGGCCTGCTGCGTATAGGTGCGCAGAGCAAAGCGTCGCCGAACGGCCTGGGCCGCTGGCTGGCTGCGCCGCCCCGCCCGTGCCGCTCCGCGCCGGTCCGCGGTGCTCCGTGGCGGGCCGCTACGCTCGCCGGCCATGGAGCAGCGCCGAGAAGGACAGGACCGGATCCGGGTCGCCGTGGTGTTCGGCGGGCGCAGCAGCGAGCATGCGATCTCCTGTGTGTCGGCCGGAAGTGTGCTCGCCCACCTGGACCGGGACCGGTTCGAGGTGCTGCCGGTCGGGATCACCCGGG
>Ga0137415_10007127_pt1 | contig 11082 bp, 14 predicted proteins | sample CZODoug3_1_1_16f_FD_183082 | JGI IMG/M metagenome (GOLD analysis project Ga0137415, IMG submission 183082) | Vadose zone soil fungal communities from Angelo Coast Range Reserve, California, USA - CZODoug3_1_1_16fungal (Hybrid Assembly) | ecosystem: Environmental > Terrestrial > Soil > Vadose...
GGGCGAGAGACTCGGTCTGGTTTGGATCTGGATGGGGGATCCGAAATTAGCGGATCCGGGCAAGATTTTTGATCTTCCCGAATTTCACGATCCGAACTGGTCGGTAGTCCTCGGTGATGCCTTGTACAATCGAGCCAACTACCTGAACCTGGCGGACAATCTCTGCGATCCTTCTCACGTCAGCTTCGTTCACTCCGGTTCGTTGGGCAATGCGGCGAGCGAAAGCATTCCCGTTCAGACCGAAAAGAATGGCGAGAAGATTGTGGTCTGGCGTTGGGTTCTCGATGCCCCACCCATCGGAATTTTCCAGAACTATCGTAAATTCAGCGGCACCGTCGATCGTTGGCACTATTATCATTTTTATGCACCATCAATCGCGGTGATCGACTTTGGAACAGCACCGGCCGGCAGCATTTCTATGGATGGCGATCGCAACCGGGGAATGCGGATTTTTGCCGGACATTTCATCACACCCGTCGACAAGCGAACTTGCATCGACCATTGGCTTCATGTCCGGAATTTCAATCAAGATGATCCGGATGTCGCTTCACAGTTGAATAACGATTTCCGCGCTGCCTTCGACGAAGACAGATTGGTTCTCGAAGCGCTGCATCGCGAGGAAGAGGCGCGTCCTGATTTTAAACGGATTACTCTGGCCATTGACGCGGCGCCGAACAGGATGCGTCGGATTGTGGACGGTATGATCGCAAGCGACCAAGCCCTCGCAAATTAGTGAATGCACCGAGAAGGGGCGCACCTGGTATGACATCCACTTTCAGAATCGGATGCAATGGACGCGGCGCCCAGCAGTCTTTTCTTCAGAGGCCGGTTGCACTGGAAGAAGCGTCCATTGACGAACAATTTCGCCTGGTAAAGGAGGCGGGCGTGTTCGACTACTTCGACCGGCTTCCGTCGGCTGAAAACCTAAATGAATACCGAAAGGCTATAGATAAGTACGATCTCCCGGTGCTTACGGCGAGTTGGTTTTACCGGCTGGGCGAAAACGACGGTTCGATTTCGGACAACCTTCGCATTGCCAAAGAGGTTGGTGCGTCGCTACACAATATCATGATCTATACGCGTCACGCCGATGGCCACGTTTTGCACAACGAGGAAATAGTCGATTGTTATCTGCGTACCTATGACGAAGGACTGAAAATCGGGGTTGAGCCAACGTTCGAACTTCATGTCAACATGTGGTCCGAGGATTTTCGTCGCGTAACACCCGTCGCCGCGGAAGTTCAACGACGCGGCGTATCCTTTAATTTGACGCTTGATTACAGCCACGTAAATTTCAAAATCGGAAACGCCGAGGAGCAAGATGTATCAGGCGTGCGCGAGGACGTCGAAGCTGGTCGCTTGATTCTGGACCCATTCGAGCCGGGCAACCTATGTGACGAATGGCTATCGATGGGTATCGTGCGCTGGATGCAAGTGCGTTCCGCTGCGCCAAACGGGCCCAGAAATATCTGGTCCAGGTTCAACCCCAACAACGTAATTGCAGCTGTTCCGAACGATGCGACAGATACAAACAGAGTCGGCGATCCAGGTCGTGGGATATTGTATCCCTTCACAAAGCCCCTTCCCGGTGAGTGGCATTCGGCATGGCATGCCTACAAACTGGAGCCTACAAAGGAAGTCGTGCGAAAAGTCTTGCGGCACCATAAGAATGATCCCGCGAAAAGGCTGAAATTCATCACCACGGAAATGATCAACCTTCCCGACTATGCTCACAACGCCAAATTCTCGTTGATAGGCCAGAATGCAGCGATCGCTCAGTTTGTGCGGGATACTTGGGCCGAAATAGACTCAAGCGTCGCATGAATAATGCAATCTCGAATCCTTGTTAGGAGGCCAGCCATAGGCAGCAGATGAAGACGTCACCGCAGACGGCGTCGTGGTCACTAATGATCAACCTTCCAATGTTTCAACTCGATAAGTGTCTCGATTCATTTCTATCATCTCGACGCTAACTAATATGCGAACTCCCGGTGGGCGTGGCACGTGTCGACGAAGAACGGATGCGATTCGGTCCGCGAGATCCTTCCTGGTCTCCAGTGACCTTCCAGGGAAGAGATAAAACTGAGCATACACAAAGGCTCGGGTCTCCTCTTGAGTGCCAATCTTGTAGTTGGATAAGGCGCTGACACTTGATTTTAGATCGAATTCGTCGCGAATGGCTTCGCTTTCGGCCAGCAGCTCATTGACTTTCGCGAGTATCACGGGTGTGGGAAAGTCGAGCAAGTTATCGGTATAGTCGATTTTTAAGTATGGCATTGAGTGATCCCACAAGTAGTCGGTACGAATGTACTCGTTAGGTACGTCACGTAAATCGAAAATTATGTCACGATCAAAATAGTTCGGATAGCTTGATAGGATGCTTCACGAATGAATATGATATCAGGGCACCAAAGTTGAATAGGGATCGCGGCGCCGCTTTCCAGCCATAGGTCTCGGTGGGTGGTGCGAAATCCATTCAGCCCACAGCATTTGCCGGCGTCGCATTGATGCCACTGGTGAGTTGTTATCAATGTCGTAAGCCACGAGCTGCCGCCGCAGATGGTCGCCTCGTCGGAAGCCGTCCCACCGCAACTTGATGAGATCGCCCATATTGGCCTTGCCGTCGCAGCCAGCCTTCGCGTCGGCGTACCGCGGCTAGCGGCGGCCAAGGCCGCGCTCGAATGCAGACGGTCGCGCACGATCTAACTTAGATTCCGGGCGGCGAGCGACGATATGTTTCGTCGGAATTCAGAAAACACGGTGATTTAGGATGTGCACACCGCGCACGTTTGCGCGGCGCGCATGCAAAAACGATTATCTGAGGGTTGACGGCATTATGCAAAAATTGTATCCATAAACTGATATATTGCATCCTACAATTGTCCGGAAACCGCGGCCACAGGCAGCTCAAAGGAAAAGGTTTTCATGATCGCGAGCCATAAGCGGGCTTTGCTGACGGCTGCATTGGTTGTGCTCGCCATTGGCGGAAACCAAACCTTCGCTCAGACACGGCCCTTTTACGATCAGATCAAGATCGGAGTTCTTACGGACATATCCGGTCTCTGCGCCGTTCTCGCCGGACCTGGTTCGGTGGAAGCGGGCGTGAAGTACACAAACGCGGTCGCTTTTGCAGATCAGATTGATCGCCAATCGCGAAGGGGGGCGGATACGTGACGATTCAATCGGAACAGATCCAGGGCTGGATCGTCGTCACCGGTGCTGGCAGGGGTATCGGCGCAGGCATTTCGCAACGCCTCTGCGAAAGAGGCGCTTGTGTGATCGTCGCGGACCTCGATCTCGCAACGGCGGAGGAGACGGCGGCGCGCCTGCGCCGTGATGGACACAGAGCGCAGGCCGGACATGTTGACGTCACCGAAGAGACTTCGGTTGAAGCTCTGGGAGATGTGGCCATACGGCACGGCAATCTTGTCGGCTGGGTCAACAATGCTGGGATTTCCGAGGTCATTCCGCTGACCGACATGTCTGTCGAGGCATGGGACCGCATGATGAGCGTCAACGTCCGGGGTGTCTTTCTCGGTACGCGAGCGGCTGCGAGACGAATGGAGAGCGGCGGAGCTATCGTGAACCTTGCAAGCGTGTCCTCAGTCATCGCGTTTCCTCACCGATCCCATTATGGCGCATCCAAGGGTGCTGTCGCCGCGTTTACAAAGCACGCAGCGATAGATCTCGCGCCACGGGGTATTCGCGTCAACGCCGTCGGGCCGGGAACGATCGAGAGCCAGATGACCCGGGGTCGCCTCTCGGATCCGGAACAATTGCGATGGACGCTGCAGCGTGTACCTGCCGGTCGAGTTGGCCAGCCGGAAGATATCGGAAACGCCGTGGCGTTCTTATGTAGCCAGGATGCAGCTTACATCACCGGTGTCGTGTTGATGTGCGATGGCGGCTGGACCGCTGCTGCCTAAACCTTATTCGCTCCTGTTCTATTTGATTCAATCGGAAAGACACGCCAGTGCCCTCCACCGAAAAGCCTGTTGTCGTTATCTCGGGAGCAGCGAAAGGAATCGGGCGGGCCTGTGCGGAGGCATTCCTGACGACTGGGTGGCACGTTGCGGCGCTTGATTACGATGCCGAGTCGTTGAGCACCTTCGCGGCTGGAAAAAGCAATGTCTCTCCAATCGTGACAGACGTTGCCGATCCGGCGTCGGTACAGGCCGCAACGAGCCAACTGACGCGGCCAGCGCGGGCCCTCGTCAATGCCGCAGGCATTTTTCCTCTTTCGTCACTGGCGACTGCCGACGTCGCAACCTACCGGCGCATCTTTGATATCAACGTGCTTGGAACAGTGTTGCTCAGTCAGGCCATCGCGCGAACGATGCCCGCCGGCGGCGCGATTGTTCATTTCGCGTCGATCAACGCGTTCATGGCCAAGCCGGACCAATTGCTTTACAACGCGTCCAAAGCTGCGGTTGTGAGCCTGACGCGGGGTATGGCTGCGGATCTTGCCGAACGTCGTATACGGGTCAACGCTGTTGCGCCCGGCCCCGTCGATACCGAAGGCTTGCGCGCAATACCCGGACGACTCGAGAAAATTTCCGCTCAGATACCGCTCGGCAGAACCGCGTCTCCCTCGGAGATGGCTGCTCTGGTGCTCTGGCTGGTCGAAGGTGAGGGGGCCCAGTTGATGACCGGGGAGACAGTCGTGAGCAGCGGCGGCGTGTTGATGCGATGACGACCTCATGTGCCGAGGCAGGGGTAGGTACGGATTACGACGTTGCCCGACTGGCACCGCTGGATTGTGCGCGCCTCATCAACAGCATCGTCGTTCCGAGACCCATCGCCGGGGTGACGGGTCACGATCGGGACGGCGTGGGTCGGCATCCGACCTCGACAATATCGAACAGGCGCTGGATAGGTACGGAGTGTCCAATGCGACGCCCACCTTTCGGATCCGAACGAGCCCTAGTCCGATAGGCGTTGCCGGATTTGACCAGGTTAGCACCGCTTGCCGATGGCTTAGCGAGTCCGGTGCGAAGCGTAGCTGACACAGATACCAATTTGAATAAGCCGGCCAGGTCGGCACCCCTGAACGGGATGCATGCGACTATTTTTTGGATACAATTGCCATAATTTTGGACTCGATTTCTCTGGGGCCTTGTCCTTCAATGGAACCTAGGCAGAAGACGGAAACGCCATGGTCGCCAAAATTTTGAAGCCTGTCTCACTGCGCTGGGGCCTCACCCTTCCTCCGGCGACGCCCAGGCAGGCCGCGACGTCACCGCAACACTAAAGGCGTTTGCTTATGCACCTCGATGCGCAGACCTTCTTCTCGCTGCTTATGAACGGATTGGCCAGCGGTTCGATGCTCTTCATCGTCGCTTGCGGTCTGTCCCTTATCTTTGGGGTGACACAGATCGTCAATTTCGCCCACGGCTCGTTCTACATGTTGGGCGCCTACATCGCCTACACGCTGACGCGCCATTGGGGCGGAAGCGGGTTTGGTTTTTGGACTGGCGTAGCCGCATCGGCTGCACTAACGGGGGTGATCGGCGGGCTCGTCGAAATCATTATCCTCCGGCGCCTCTATAAGGCGCCGGAACTACTTCAATTACTTGCTACGTTCGGCGTTGTACTCGTGGTGCAAGACGTCACACGTTACGTCTGGGGCAATGAAGACCTCATAGGGCCGCGCGTGCCGGGTCTTGCTGCAGCAGTTGAATTCTTCGGCGTCCGTTTCCCGTCCTATAATTTGTTCCTGATGTTGCTAGGGCCTGCGATTCTGGGCCTGTTATGGCTTACGTTTCATCGCACTCGATGGGGCACGCTCGTACGCGCTGCGACCGAGGATCGGGAAATGGTAGGGTCCCTCGGTGTAAACCAGCGTTGGCTGTTCACTTCCGTTTTTGTTCTCGGCTGCGCCTTAGCCGGTCTTGGCGGCGCGGTGCAGTTACCGCGGGATGCCGCTAACTTGGGCATGGACTTTAATCTGCTTACTGAAGCCTTCGTTGTAGTCGTTGTGGGTGGGCTCGGCAGCATCCCCGGTGCCTTTGCAGCGGCGCTGATGATCGGCGTCGTCCAATCGTTCGGCACGCTGCTGATGCCATCCATGACCTTGGTCACAATTTTCATAGTCATGACCGTGGTGCTCGTGTTTCGGCCCCACGGTCTTGCCGGAAAGCCCCAAGTGCTGGTACGCGATCCGCGGCAGGCTGACGATACAGTGCTGTCGCCCGGCGGCCGGGAGCAATGGACCTACTGGGGATTGGGCATCGCCTTCGTAGTGCTTGCGCCGTTGCTGCTCGGCGACTACGGCGTCACACTGGTGATCGAAGCTCTCATATTCATCCTGTTTGCCGCCAGCCTACATTTCCTCGTGGGGCCGGCCGGCATACTTAGCTTTGGTCATGCCGCTTATTTCGGACTCGGCGCGTATTTCGTTGCACTCGGCGTGAAGTATTTCCACCTACCGTTTATCCCGGCGCTGATCGGTGCGCCGATAGCGGCCGGACTGGGCGCGGCTCTGTTTGGCTGGCTGTGCGTGCGGCTCAGCGGCGTCTACCGCGCGATGCTTACGCTTGCACTTGCGCAAATCGTTTGGTCAGTGGCTTGGCAGTGGATCAGCGTGACAGGAGGCGACAACGGCATTTTGAAGGTGTGGCCGGATACTTGGGCGCGCAATCACATCGTCTATCTCTATCTCACCTTCGCCATCGTGGCGGCTGCAATCTTTGTCTTGCGCAAGGTGGTTTTCTCACCTTTCGGCTACGCCTTAAGAGCGACGCGGGATTCATCGCCCCGGGCAGATGCCGTCGGCATCAATATTCGACGAACTCAATGGTTTGGCTTCATTCTCGCCGGCGCGGCCGCCGGACTCGCTGGAGCTCTTTACGCTTTCGCCAAAGGCAGTGTGTTCCCGGATGTCGTGTCGATTTCTTTGTCTGTTGATGGCCTCGTCATGCTGCTGCTTGGCGGGTTAGAGAGCATGGCCGGTCCCATCGTCGGCGCCGCCGGTTATCATTGGCTTTTGGCGGAGCTTCAGCGCACCACAGAATTCTGGCGCGCGCCTCTCGGCGTCGTGATCGTGCTTGCCATCATGTTCTTTCCGCGTGGCATTGTCGGGATGCTCCAGAAAATCTGGCCTTTGGTGTGGCGCCGCATGCCGATTTCCAAACGCGTTTCGGTGGGGGACGCGCCATGAGTGTCGCCGGCGAACTCACTGTTCGATCCATCCGGAAGGCCTTTGGTGGCGTGAAAGCGGTGGACGACGTCTCCTTCTTCGTTAATCCGGGCGAGATGGTTGCAATCATTGGCCCCAACGGCGCCGGAAAGTCGACCTGCTTCAATATGCTGGGTGGCCAGATCACGCCGGACGCGGGCGAGATACGTTTCGACGGCCACCTCATCAACGGCCTTGGCCCGTCTAAGATCTGGCGGCTCGGCATTGGCCGGACATTCCAAATCACCGCTACGTTCCCATCCATGAGCGTGCGCGAGAATTTGCAGATGGTACTGCTGTCGCACCACAAAAAGCTCAGTAGTTCGTGGCGACCTGCTCCATCTTACTTTCTCGATCAAGCGGATCGTCTGCTCGATCGCACGGGCTTGCGCGCGCAGGCCCGCCGGCCTTGCGGTGTGCTCTCCTATGGCGATCTAAAGCGCCTAGATCTTGCCATGGCGCTCGGTAATAGCCCTAGGCTGCTGCTGATGGATGAACCAACGGCAGGCATGGCGCCGACCGAGCGTATCGCCATGATGAAGCTGGTACGTAACCTCATGGAGAGCGAAGGGGTCTCCATCCTGTTTACGGAACACGATATGGACGTGGTCTTCGGCCATGCGGACCGCGTTATTGTGCTCAATCGCGGCCAAGTCATCGCTAGCGGGGTGCCCGCCGCCATTCGCGAAGAAAAGCACGTGCAAGATGTGTATCTGGGCGGCGGTACGATGTACGGGGCGGCATAATGCTGACAGTTAGCAACATCAATAGCTTTTATGGCGCCGCGCATATCCTGCACGACGTGTCGCTCACCATTAGCCAGGGCGAGGCCGTCGCATTGTTGGGTCGTAACGGCGCGGGAAAATCGACGCTGATGAAATCGATCATCGGAATTGTCCCGCCGCGTTCGGGCAATATCATGTTCGAAGGGAAGGAAGTAAGCGGGCTCGATCCTTTCGTGATCGCGCGGCGGGGGGTCGGCTTCGTTCCAGAAGATCGACGGATTTTTGTAAGTCTAACTGTCGAGGAGAATCTTGAGGTGGGACGTCGCCACGCCCCGATGGGGCGCGAACCCTGGACGCGCGAAAAGCTCTACTCAATTTTTCCCAATCTCGCTGAAATGCGCGGGCGCCTAGCCGCCCATATGAGTGGCGGCGAACAGCAGATGCTAACCGTCGCGCGCACACTCATGGGAAACCCCTCTCTCATTCTTCTGGACGAGCCCTCCGAAGGCCTCTCGCCCAAAATCGTCGAGCAGGTCGCGCAAGCAATAATTCACGTCACTGCGTCCGGCATTACGGTTTTGCTGTCGGAGCAGAATATGCATTTCGCCAGTTTGGTCTCGGAGCGCGCCTATGTGATCGAGAAGGGCCAGATTAAGTTCTCCGGTACCATCGATAGTCTTCGATCGAACGATGATATCCGCCGAAACTATCTCGCCATTTAAGACCGGAGTTGAGTTGATCGACCACGTGGCCACAGCGCAGCCCGGCGCTGTGGATGGGAGCATCGCGACGGCAGGACCGGGAGGCCGGCAGACAGAAGCTTTTCAAAATGTCGATATTGGAGCGGGTGTTGCGATTCATCTTGTCCGCTGCCTCGACCTCGCTGGCGGCGTTCAGCGCGAGTCCATCATCCGTGGCGATCCGGCATGCCGAAACGGTGCTGAGCTCCCTTAGCTCCCGGCGAGAAAAGTTTGCCTGCGCGGCACTACGTCGGCCGATAATGTGGATATCGGTGATGCGGCTCTGTGCCAGTGCGTCGAGTGCATGCGCGGCGATGTCGTTCGTGTACCAACGTTGGCATATTGTTTGCCAGCAAACAATCGACTCAAACCAGAGGGAAACGTCATGCAACGTCGCCAGTTGTTTCAAGCCGCAACCGCCACCATGTTCGCCGCTGTCGCCGCACCCCGGGCCCAAGCCGCAACCAAGCCAAAGCCAAAAATCATCATGGTCCACGGGTCGTGGCACTGGGGTGGCTGCTTCCAAAAGGTCGCCGATCGCCTGGCGCTCGCAGGCTATCCCGTCGCAACGCCAGACCTCACCTCGCACGGATACAACTCGGCTGCCTACGACAGCTTCAAATCGATTGAGGACTACGCCCAGCCGGTCGAGGCGATCCTCAAGAGCTCCAGCGAGAAAGTCGTACTGGTCGGGCACAGCATGGGTGGCGTCACGCTGACATACCTCGCCGAGAAATATCCGGAGAAGATTTCGAAGCTGATCTACCTGACGGCCTTCATGGCGCCGAAGGGCAAGAAGGCCGTCGACTACATTCTTCTGTATCTCAAGATACCGGCGGCCAAGGAGCTGTTTCAGGTGATGTCGGAGGTCAACGATGGTCGCGGCGTTAAGCTCGATCTCACGCAGCGGGCCGTTGTAAAAGCCGCGTTCTATGCCGATTGCAGCGAACACGATGTCGATATCGCGGCAAAAAACGTCCTGCCGATCCAAAGCTCGGTTCCAAATCAAACAGTTTCAACTATCACGGCAAAACGCTTCGGCAGCATTCCTCGCGTCTATATCGAGTGCACCGAGGACAAGGCCATTCCTATCGAAACGCAACGTCTTATGATCAGCGATGTGCCAGGCGCAACCGTGGCCTCTCTCAAAACGAGCCATTCCTCGTTCTTCTCACAGCCTGACTCTCTCGCCAAACTTATCATTGAGATGGCTTGATCCGGGAGGCGCTTTCCATCTCGCCGTGGCACTGGCCGTCAAGGCCAAGCCCGGTGGGCAAAAAACGCGGGCCGGGTTGTCGCCCGGATCAAGGCCGGGCTCCGGCCCGCGCCACCCCGCGTTTTTTGGCCTGTGACGGCCAACCCCTGCTCATTGCCGCGTGGCTAGTCGGGTTCATGCGAACCCGTAAGCCAAGGAAGGGGCAGGCAATGAAAATGGACATCTATCAGCGCATCACCGATCAGATCGTCGGCGAGCTTGAGAAAGGCGTGAGACCGTGGCTCAGGCCGTGGAATGCCGAGCTGCCGCTGGGCGTATCACGTGGCCCCTGCGCGGGAGCGGAATTCCGTATCGGGGTATCAATGTCCTGATGTTGTGGTCGGCAGCGATGGAAAAGGGTTATGCCGCGCCGGTCTGGATGACCTTCAAGCAGGCAAGAGAGTTGAAAGCCAACGTCCGCACCGGCGAACACGGCAGCCTCGTCGTTTATGCGGACAAGATCATCCGTACCGAGGCCGACACCGTCCGAACGCGCGATTCCTTTCATGAAGGGCTACACGGTCTTCAATGTCGAGCAGATTGACAGTATGCATGGCATGTCCAGCGCAACCTTGCCATTGCCGACAATTACCGCGACTTTGCCCGAGAGATCGAAAGCACAGTCGCGATAGTGTGGGTGCCCATTGTACCATCCGACTAGTTCGGTTGCGATATAGCTGCCGGAGAGTTTTTCGCCGCGAATGTCCATGGTGCGCGGGGCATCAGTCATTCGTGAATGTAACTCAAATCGCAATTACTGTATCCAAAAATATAAATTATAAATCCAAAAATCCCACTGCATCCAAAATGGCCATTTCACCGGCCGTTTGAGTGGGGCTTCAGGACGTTAGAAACGCCCAAGTGAGCGCTGCCAACGCCAAAAATCCTGTGGATTACGAGCGGTCGATAGCGCGATGTCTAGCAGGCCCATGGTAGTGCGGCGTCACCCGCGCGACCTCTCTCAAGCGGCTTGATTGTGGGGCTCGACTTTCGCTATGCAGCGCTGAAGGTTTTCTGTGTACGCTTCCGCCGACGGTTGTTTTGGCTGGCACAGCTCGCCCAAGGGAAACAGTGTGAGGCAATGGCGAACGCTCGCTCAGCCAAGCTGATTGAAGAAATTGCGGCCAAGATACGGGCGAAGATTGCCTCGGGCGAGTATGCGCCGGGAATTCGCCTCAAGCAGGA
>Ga0137415_10007128_pt1 | contig 11082 bp, 6 predicted proteins | sample CZODoug3_1_1_16f_FD_183082 | JGI IMG/M metagenome (GOLD analysis project Ga0137415, IMG submission 183082) | Vadose zone soil fungal communities from Angelo Coast Range Reserve, California, USA - CZODoug3_1_1_16fungal (Hybrid Assembly) | ecosystem: Environmental > Terrestrial > Soil > Vadose...
GGGCTCGACGTGGGCCGTGTCGTGGGTGGGTAGAGACAGAGGAGGGGGTGGGTGGTACTCACCCGGGTACGCGTCGACGCGCTGTGGTTCGGCAACGGTCGTGCTGGCCAGCACGAATCCGTGTGGGCTGGGCCCGTTGTCGTGCTCACCGCCGTGATCGACGTGGGCTACAATGAATGGGGTGTACTCACCCACTGGTTCCCTACCCGTGTGTACACCCTGTCCTTGCTTCTGCACCTCTCCGTGTACTCCCTCTGTTGCCTCCTGTTGCTCTCGTTTCACCCCAGTATCCCATTTGGTTTGGTTGGGCTCGATCCTGATTTGAGGTAGGGTGCGCGATGTATCATGTAGCATGCTCATGCTTGGGGTTGTCGTGCCCGGACGTGACATGGCAGGTTGTGTCTTGCGTGTGTTTGGGTTGAGGTGGGTTGTTTGAGGTGAGAGAGAGCAGGTGTGAGGGAGGCAGCTGTTGATCTGGTACGAGGGGGGGACAGGTGTACCTGTAGTGTTTTTATCAAAAGGCTTGTATCATATAACCTGTTGTTTTATAAAAACCCTGCCAAATTGCTATATGGTCATAAGGCAGCAGTTACTGGCTGTTTTAAAAAACCACTCAGGTAGATGTAACGGTATGACGCATCACTGCCATATGGGGCCCAGGGGCTAATTACCATAAAAGGACAAATATGATAGATAGGTGGGCCTCATCATGAAACATCCTTATCTGAATGGCTCACCCCTGCACCTTTCCTAATTAGGCTGGAAATTGCAAATTACCTCGTTAGGACGCGGTTTCACAAATTATTTTTTTGCCCAAATAGGATGTTCTATATATCATCTGGACCTATTTTCTGAGGAGAATCTGAATCTGCAGCCAGAAATTTGAAATTCAGCCTGTGGCACCTGCTATTTTAGGAATGGTTTTGATGCACTTTTCCAAAATGGGCATACATAACCAAATCTTCCCATTCAACCTGGTACCCTACCTCAATTTTTGAGGAGAATCCAAATCTGAAGTCTGTTTGGTCATATTTGCCTCGCAGCACCTGATATAATGGGATTTCTAAAAATAGCCACCAAATAATGTGCACCAAATGGTGTTGTTCAACCTGGTGTCAGGGTCGAATTTTGGAGCAGATTCAGGATCTGAAGTCCTTTTTTCCATATCTGGTCAGGGTCACATGATATAGCCAATATACTCATATTACTAAAAATAGCCACCAAATCAACCCCACCAAATCACACCATTTGAAGGGGTATCAGGACCTATTTTTGAAGGAGAATCCAGATTTGAACTCAGAAATTTGAAATTCCATCAGTAGCACAAGATATGGCCATATTTGTATTTTAGCCACATTTTGCAAAAATTTGACCTCCACCAATCAGGATGATCTATACATCATCCTGACCCAATTTTCAAGGAGATTCTAGATCTGAGGTCAGAAATTGGAAATTCTATCTGTAGCATCCATATCTGGCAATGTTACTTGCATGCTTGACATGTGATTCTGATGGCTGAATCCCTTGATGTGTCATAATACAATATTAAAATATATAAATTTGCCAAATATGGATGCTACAGATAAAGTTTCAAGTTTCTGACTCCAGATCTAGAATCTCCTTGAAAATTGGGTCAGAATGATGTGTAGATCATCCTGATTGGTGGAGGTCAAAGTTTCCCACAATGTGGCTAAAACACAAATATAGCCATAGCAGGTGCTACTGATGAAATTTAAAATTTCTGACTTTAGATTCAGAATCTCCTCAAAATTCTGGTCCAGATGATGTACAGACCACCCTGATTGGTGGAGGTGAAATATTTTCAAAATGTGGCTAAAATGCAAATATAGCCATATCTTGTGCTACTGATCAAATTTCAAATTTCTGAGTCCAGATCTGGATTCCCCTTGAAAAATAGGTCCTGATACCACTTCAAATGGCCTGATTTGGTGGGGTTGATTTTGTGGCTATTTTTAGTAATATGAGTATATTGGCTATATCATGTGATCCTGACCAGATATGGAAAAAAGGACTTCAGATCCTCAGCATGTTCAGTGACATTTTCCATCATAGATGGACCAGGATGCCTTTGTAGATGGCCAGCCAGTGGTTGGCCAACGGAAATATGTTACCATTATACATGGGCTGGCCAACTCAGCATTCTGTTCCATTAATAATGGACTGGCCAACTATAATTGAATATCACCTTAGATGGGTTGGGCAGTCTCTATATCGATAAGACAATGAATTCTATATGGACTGGCCAGCTCCCCTGCAGGTCAGAAATGCCCCATCACAGATGGACTGGCCAGTTTCCCGTACTTCCCACCTTAAATGGACTGGCCAGCCCGTCTGCAGGTCAGAAATGCCCCATCACAGATAGACTGGCCAGTTTCCCGTACTTCCCATCTTAAATGGATTGGCCAGCCTGTCTGCAGGTCAGAAATGCCCATCATAGATGGACTGGCCAGTTTCCCGTACTTCCCACCTTAAATGGACTGGCCAGCCTGTCTGCAGGTCAGGAATGCCCCATCACAGATAGACTGGCCAGTTTCCCGTACTTCCCATCTTAAATGGACTGGCCAGCCTGTCTGCAGGTCAGAAATGCCCACCATAGACGGACTGGCCAGTTTCCCGTACTTCTCATCTTAAATGGACTGGCCAACCTGTCTGCAGGTGAGTAATGCCCCATCACAGATGGACTGGCCAGCCTCATTGCCAGTGAGTAATTCCCCATCATAAATGGACTGGCCAGCCTTCCTGCAGGAATGTACCATTACTGATGGACTGGCCAGTTTCCAGTAATGCACACTAGCCTCATCTGAAAAATGTTGAAAATCTTCTCACAGTAACAATCCACACACTGTACAGTTTCGAGTGATTTGGCTGTCAGGCGTCAAAATGGTGCCTGAGTGCCAGTGTGTGTCAAAATATTGTACATGTCATGTGTCATAATAGCTGCCTGATGAAAGGGTCAAAAATGACATGATCTGTTTGAGATTTTTGCTAAGAGACTGGACATCTAGTAGTTCTAAATTCTGCACAGGCCTGCCAAAATCTGGTCATGTCATGGGCCTCTTGGAGCTGCTGAAATGAAAATTTTGGCAGGCCTGTCACAGTCACAGAGGGGTGACAAATCATTCGAAATATTACAGTAGTTTTGTAATATGGAGTATGTCACACACACCCATGACTCAGAGGAAATCTTTAGTAAGTCTTGAAAAATAAAGAAACATGCCACTGAATGGATCAAGTTTCAGTATGAAGTAGTCCTGATATTGTCGGACTTCTGTCCCAATGTCATAAGAGGATGATCATGTTTACCAGGACCACAGCAAAAAATGAATCAGTAAAATTTATGTATAAAGTTCAAATATGTGAAATTTATGTTCATGAACCAATTATTTACATTACTAAAAATCCATGATAATAAGTGTTTGAACCCAGTGAGATAAAAAAAATTAACAGAAACAAGGTATTTTGAGCCTGGAATGACAACTCCGAAAGTGTGTCAAGGACTGGGGGGTACACTGTATATACCAAAAGATATTTCAGAACAATAAATATTTTGACATTCAAACAATATGCAATAAATATACCGACCTCACATACCTATGCTCATCTGCCGTGAAGTGACATGGGCGGGATTGAATTGGGCGGAATTGACATGGGCCACATAGAGGCAGGTGGGATTGACACGGGCGGTGTTGACACAGGCGGCTTTGAAACCCGTCGGGTGGGGTTGAGGCGGGCGGGATTGGAGCAGGCAGTATTGAACCCCGCACCCGTTAACCACAACCGGGCGGCTTTGAAACCCGTCGGGCGGGATTGGAGCGGGCGGAATTGAACCCCGCACCCGTTAACCGACCGTACGGCTTTGAAACGGGCGGGTTAACCACAACCGGACGGGTTTCAAGCGGGCGGGTTAACGACAACCAGACGGCTTTCAAGCGGGCGGGTTAACGACAACCGGACGGCTTTCACGCGGGCGGCTTTGAAACCCGTCGGGCGGCGTTGAGACGGGCGGGTTAACCACAACCGGACGGCTTTGAAACCCGTCTGGGGGTGTTGAGGTGGGCGGGATTGGAGCGGGCGGGGTTGAACCCCGCACCCGTGAGCCACGTTTCTACCCATCTACCCCTCCTGCAACCTCACGAAGTTGGCGAGCACGTCAATTGACGTGCGCCGTGCGTTCGCGAGGTGATTGGGTAGGAGGGAGGACAAGGTTGGAAGGTGGGGGGACTTACTGTGTTGCGGCTCTACTACTCACTCTCGCGCACCCTCACTTCTTCTCATTGTCGCTCCCTTTCGCCCGCTCGCCTCTCCCTGCAACCGCTCTCGCTCCCGGCAACTGCTCTCGCTCCCTGCACCTGCTCTTGTTCTCACCCACCTTCACCCGCTCGCCTTCACCTGCTCTTCCTCACGTTCTCGCACTGGCTCTGGCTTCGCTCCCCCTCTCGCTCTTCCTCACCCGCTCTCGTTCCCTGCATCAATTCTAGCCTCTCAGAGGGGGACTTACCGTGCCGCTACCTCTCGCACCTCGTCTTTCCTTGTCCTTCTTTCTCTCCTTGCTCCTCTCCCCTCCTCTCCACACTTCGTTTTCCATTATGCTAGCTCGTGCACGTTTGTTCGTGCTCGATCGCGCTCGATCGTGCCTGTTCGTGCCTATTCATTCCCTTTTGTGCACCCATTCCGTGCGTGTTTGCATTCAGTCGTGGTCCTTTGTTGTCCTTTGCATCGTTTGCATCGTTTGCGATCGTTTGCGATCTGGCGCTGCAAGCCAGTTTACTTACATCTAACAGGTTGTCATAATCAGTACTTTCAATTGCTTACCTCCTTGTTATATAATTTCCACTCTATTAATCACTATAAGTACCTAAAACAAACAAATGATTAGCTTAAATGAAAGTGAGTGATGACTTACTTTCAACTGTGAGTGACGAAAATGAGTGAGCACTGAGACTCTGAGAGTGTGCGGCTGTGCGGTTGATGTGACAATGTGACACGAAGCAGATACTGGAATAAAACATTCAAAATAACAGTAAAGAAAAGTCAATATCAAGCTCACCTATGCTATGCATTTAACCTGTAAAATACGCGCAATACCGCGGTACGGGTACGCGGTGTGTTGTGTGTGCCAATGTCCCACACCCGGGCCGTACCCATACCTGCAATACCCGTTTTGGGAACACCACGGGTGTTTCCGATCCTACCATTCCTAGTATACTCTGGTCTTTGGCTCACCTTCATCCAATATTTATTCTTCAGTTGTAAATTGTAATCCCCCCATTTCCAGTTTCCTGAGTCCAGGAGCACTGTGGAGCAGAATATACTCCAGGGGAGCATTTAGCTGAGCCACATTATTTATTTATGATTTATCATGTAATTGGACAAATTCTTTTCTCATCTACATTTCACTTCATACACTTTTGCCTCTCCAGTTATATATACAATTTCCAGTTATTCACTTGTACCACCAAATATTTGTCACAACTAAATCAAAATTCTATGAACCCTCAATATGATGTCTATTCAATGTATTCTCAAGTGAAAAATATTTATGCAGGATACACAGTGGCAGGTACCCTCACATCTTTCAAAATGTTCTTCACTGAACCTGTATTTATTACACCCCAGGTTATGCTTATTATGGCAATCTCAAATTTTAGAATTTTGTGCATCATGATTGTTGTACAAGCAGTATTTCCATAAATTTGATACAAAATATAGGGTGGATCAAATTCAGAATACAAGGATGGATTGAAACTTTGATGTCAGGTCTCTTATCAATTTGAATTTAAGTAACAAGCTGCGTCAATGCAAAGATGCATGGTCTATGTACTCATCATTGGTGTACCAAGGAAGCTGAAAAATTAGTAAACTTATTGCGTGTTTAAAACAGGGAAGAAATGTGCCCTCTACAATATAATAAAACATATCATGTAGCTGATGGAAATTCTCAATCAATATGAACAATACAATTTCAGGCATGGCGATATGTATAGACTTCTGTAAATTATCACAATAGACCTTCAGATTATACACATTTAATCAATAATAAAAATCTGAGAACTTCGGGACAGATCCCAATATGGCAAGTGTAGTGATTGAAAGGAAGACAGTGAATTTTTGAAAAACAGCTACTGAAGGAAAAAAAAACCATATATTTGACTGCACCGTGGACTGAAAAAATGATTATACAGTATGGATATACATTGGGAATCAGAAATATGACTATACCACACATTCATGAGTGTAAACACCAAATCCAATCTGAAGTTTGAAGTGAGGCATACCCCACTTTCAGGAAGTTGGACTGAGCAAAGGAATAACTAATAAATAATACTGATACATAGTAAAAACAATTATTCTGGACAACTATTGAATTGAAAAATGCAGGTGAGCTCAGAGCTGAAAGCTGCTTTGGAATATACCCCACCCACCCAATCCCAATCCAGGACATCAGAAATGTGAGGATTACAAATTTACTGTAATATTTACACTTCAAATAAATAAACAATGCTGATATACAGTGGAAACAATGATTCTGAACATATATTGAATTGAACAATAAAGGTAAGCTGAAAGCCGCCTCAGGAAACACCTTGCCCACCCGATCCCGACTCAGGACATCAGTACACCCCTTGAATCAATATTTACAACTGAAATCAATAATGGAAAGGCTACAACTTTATATTTTTATGCTACCTGTTTTTATGCTGCATACTTCTATGCCACACCCACTCCAATGCCGCCTGATTGAATGCCGCCTGCTCCAATGCTGCCTGCTCCAATGCCGCCCGCTTCAACACTGCCCGATTGAATGCTGCCCGATTGAATGCCACCCGATTGAATGCTGCCCACTCCAATGCCGCCCGCTTCAATACTGCCCGATTGAATGCCGCCTGCTTCAATGTCGCCCGCCTAAAACATTGGAAATGAGATGACTACATGCTTGCATTAATATTGATCTCAAATAAATAAATAAAATGTATATATGCTGGAAACAATGATTCCTACCACATATTTAATTACACAATGAAGGTGAGGTTAAAGCCACCTCGGGATACGCACCACCCGCCCGAAGCCGACTCAGGACATCGGAAATGAGATGAGTACAACCTTGCATCAATATTTACAACTGAAATAAATAAATAATGTTGATATATACTAGAAACAATGATTCTGGACACATTGAATTGAACAATCAAGGTGGGCTGACAGCCGCCTTGGAATACACCCCGCCTGTCCGATTCTGACTCAGGATATGGGAAATGAGATTAACACACCCTTGCATCAATACTTACAACTGAAATCAATAAATAATATTGATATATGTTGGAAACAATGATCCTGAACACATATTGAATTAAAGAATAAAGGTGAGCTGACAGCCGCCTCAGAATACACCCCACAAAATGGGAGGATTACAACTTTACATTAACATTTACATTTCAAATAAATAAATCATACTCATATATAGTGGAATGATTATTTTTAACAACTGTTGAACTAAACAATGCAAGCCACCTGCTTGAATGCCGCTCACTTCTATGCCACCCACCTGTCCAATCCTGACTCAGGACATTGGAAATGAGAGGACTACACCCTTGCATCAATATTTACACCTCAAATAAGTAATACCAATATGGACTGGAACCAATGATTCCTACCACATATTGAATTAAACAATGAAGGTGAGTTTACAGCCAACTCAGGACATTGGAAATCAGATGACTACTCCCTTGCATCAATTATTTACACCGCAAATAAATAAATCATACTTATATATAGTGGAAACAATTATTCTGGACAACTATTGAATCAAAGAATGCAGGTGAGCTAAACCTGCATCAGGATATATCCTGCCCACCCGATCCAAATTCAGGACATTGAAAATGTAATATTTACACTTCAAATAAATAAATAGGGAATGGGAGGATTACAACTTTGCAATACATAATACTGACATATACTGGAAACAATGATTCTGAACAAATATTGAAATCAACAACAAATGTGAGGTGAAAGCTGTCTCCAGATGTATCGCACCTGTCTTATTCTAACCCAGTATACTGGAAATGGGAGGGTGACAATTTTAAATTTGCTGATATAAAATATCAAACTTTGCCTTTTTTGGCCTAGCCTGACCAGTTATTGAAATTCTGATGTCAGATCTGAATTCTCCTGACAATTTCACATCTGGGGGTATCCAAGCCATTCCATTTGAAATTTTTACCCCACTTGCCTTTTTTAGTCTAGCCACAGAAGCATTCCCAATTTAAAATTTTCTGGGAGCTACGGGACACTAGCCAGCCCATCTATGGGGAACTGGCCAGTCCATTTTCAATGGAACAGAAAGCCATGTTGGCCAGTTCATGTATAATGCTAACATATTTCCGTTGGCCAACCACTGGGTGGCCATCTACAATGGGGGCCTGTCAAGGCATCCTGGTCCATCTATGATGGGGATATATCACTGAACTGTGTGTATACTACGGGTATGAATTTTCTACACTGCACCCGTACCCACATACACCATACCCGTGATTGGTACGGGTACATACCATACCTGTTTTGTCACAGTATGCTACGAAACCTGCGGTTTACTGTATACCTGTGGTTTTCCTACTATCCCACCATCTATACAACCTCACAAGACACACACACACATCAATTGACATGCATCTCGCTCTTGTGAGGTGATAATGGCGGTGGGTGGGGCCCTGTGTGCTTATCGTGCATGCAGAACCTACCGTCGTTCGATACCACCTACCCTCGTTCGCGTACCACCCACCCTCATTCACATACTGTGCTGCCCTCCCTCTCTCATGCTGGCTCCTCCCTTACCTTTGTTTGTTTGTTTGTTCTCGTTCATCCCCTCCCACTCACATTCATTCTTGCTGGCGTAGCCCCATGCTCTATCTTGCTGGTATCCTCACGCTCATGTTCGTCCTCACTGGTGTAGCCCACCCATGCCCGATCTTGCTAGTCTCCTCACGTGCATGTTTGTCTTTGCTGGCGTAGCCTCACCTGCACTTGTTCTCGCTGGTTTCCTCCCACTGGTGTTTGTCCTTGTTAACCTAGTTGGTCTTGCTGGTCTGCTACAGCCCTGAGCCTCTGATCCCTGGTCTTGCCAGCCTGGCCTCATCCATGCTCGGTGCTTGCTCTCGTTGGCCCGGCCCTGTTCACGTCTGCTCTTCCTGGTCTGGTCTTGTCCATGCACGCCCTTGTCCCATTCTTGCTTGCTCTCATCCATTTTTCCACCAGCGGTTGCCTTACCCAGTACCTTTCTCGTTTGCTTGCCCTCGTCCATCCATCCACCCTTGTTTGGTCCTGCTTGTGCTTGTGCTCGTCACTGCCCATGCTAGTTGAGGCTGTCACTGCGTGTACATATTCAGTATCCAATTGATGATTAATACTCACCTTTCCTTTAAATATCATTTACTTCACTTACAAAACCTAAGTACAAACATATTATCAGCTTAATAGATAAAACTATAGCTTACCTTTGTGTTTCAAGTTGGATGTGCAGACGACAAGTCACAAGTGAAAGAGAAAGAACTGACTCATGGAAGTTGGCAGCTGTGTTCGGTCATGTCACAAGTGACACAACACAAATAAACAGAAAGAAAAATTAGAAAAAAGACAATAAAAATTGTGGTAAACACTGAGGTTCATACCACTGGAATACCCATGAAATACCCGTATATCACAGGTATGGGTAGCGGTATGCCACGGTGTGCCAAAGTCCACAACCGTACCCGTACCCATGCTACCCGTTTTGGAATAACCACGGGTTTACCCGTACCCGTGCCCGTGCCCAACCCTACCCACTACCCTTGTAGTGGTTTTGCATGGTGCTCATTCACTAGAAAGAATCACAAGTATGAATGTTGAGGAGGAAATTATATACTGGATATAATATGTGCAATAAATACCATATTTTGGCCCAGTGGACCATGGCAGAGTCAGAGCAATTTCACTGCAGGGCCATGAGTGGCCAACCAATGGTTGGGTGTGAGTGGCCTTGCACAATTCCAATAACAAGGGATATTCAAATTATGCTGAACTATTTCATGCCAGTAGATATTTACATGCATCTATTATTTAGCAATGGTAGCAGGCTTTGCCATGCACTTGGTCTGACTGGCTTATTGTAAACTTTAAAGTTCACAAAGTAATTTTGATTTCTCAAATCCTTATACAAACAGCCAATCAACAGAAATTTGACAGTCTGCCATGACTGTGGCCCTTGCCATTGTTTGGTGGCATTCAAGGTCAACAACAGCATAATCTCAAGCTTCAACCAAGTGATAGAATATCTTGAAAATACTCTGAGTGTCTTATTTATATGGTAAAGTACATTATATAACATATTCACTATTTATTATGAGAGTAGTATTTGGTGAGGCAAGAAGATCAAAATATTAGCAAGAATCAGTATGCAAGCTAAATTGAAAGTTAATTCAATCAAGCAGTTCAAACATGTCATATGGGCATTAGGGTTTGCCACGGGTACAGGAATACCCATGGTGTTCCCAAAACGAGTATTGCGGGTACGGGTACGGTGTAGGACTTTTGCCACACCGCAACACACCATGTACCTGTACCGCGGTGTTTTGGGTATTCATGGGTATTTATAACAAGGTGATTTTCTTTCTATTGTTATTCTTATCTGCTATTTCTGCTTTGTACGAGCTTTTAATACACTGTGATGACCAAACAGAGCCAACTGCACACAGCCACTCAAGACTCAAAGGTTTCTCGCACTCATCCTGCTTCAAGTAAGTCCCATTCTTTTCTATATTTCAACTAATCTTTTACTTCAAAAAAATTCTAAGGAGACAAATATTTAGCCAAGAGGTAGTTGAACTTGATTATATATTTATATTAGCCAAATATCAGGAAATTGAGTTTTGTCAGGACGTGTCAGGACACGTATTTACTCATGTTTACTTAGTTTTACTGTTATTTACACGCTAGTTGATTTCCTGATTTGAAGGCATAGTTGCTGTAACGCAAATGAGCCCTACCAATGAAAGTTCATCAAAATTCAAACTTCCTAATTGAACGAAAAAA
>Ga0137415_10007130_pt1 | contig 11081 bp, 9 predicted proteins | sample CZODoug3_1_1_16f_FD_183082 | JGI IMG/M metagenome (GOLD analysis project Ga0137415, IMG submission 183082) | Vadose zone soil fungal communities from Angelo Coast Range Reserve, California, USA - CZODoug3_1_1_16fungal (Hybrid Assembly) | ecosystem: Environmental > Terrestrial > Soil > Vadose...
TCTCACACGGCGTTGGGGTGCCGGATGTCGCGGAGGAGTCCGGCCGTGGCGTCCCACAGAGCACGCTGGATCGTCTCGTCCCGGCCGGCCTCCGGGCACTCCAGGGGCTCGGCGGTCTTGACGGCGAAGTAGCCGCCCACGCTGTCGGCGAAAGCGGGGTCGGTCGCGAGCCGCACGATGATCCCGGCACCGTGGCGGGGGTCGCCTACGTGCAGCGCGGCGAGGATCTTCTCCAGGGCTCCGGCGAGCGGGAGGTCGCGTCCGAGTCCGGTGACGTTGAATCCTGGGCCGCAGCAGGTGACCGCCACTCCGGTCCCTTCGAGCTGTCGGCCGAGTTCCTGGGTGAACATGATGTCCATCAGCTTGGTTCGGCCGTACAGCTTCGCGGATTCGCGACGGGTGTAGTCGGCCGTGTCGATGAGATCCTGGCCCACGTTGAGCTCACCGGAGTGGCCCGAGGCCTGGGAGGCGACGGTGACGATCCGGGCCGGCGTCGAGGCGGTGATCTTGTCGCGGAGGATGTCGGTGAGCAGCCACGGCGCGAGATAGTTCACCGCTGTCATCTCGGCGAACCCCTCGGAGGTGACGCGTTGGGCGAAGGCGTGCACGCCGGCGTTGTTGATCAGCACGTCGATCCGCGGATAGTGCGCGTCGATCTGGCGACCGACGCGGGCGACGTCGGTGAGCAGGGACAGGTCGGCGCGGAACACCTCGACCGGGGTCCCCGGCGCCGCCTGCTCGATCTCCCTGCGCAGAGTGTCGGCCTTCTGCGGGCTGCGGGCGACCAGACCGAGCTGCGCGCCGCCGCGAGCCAGGTCCAGGGCCGCCAGCCGGCCCAAGCCGTTGGTGGCACCGGTAATGACGACGACGGGCTGAGTCTGCATGGGATGGCTCTCCTTAAGACACAGATGAGGTACCTCAGTATCGTATCATTCGATGAGGCACCTCATCAACCGAGCGCGCGGAGGAACCACCATGACCAGCCGACCGACACCCACTGACGTCGGACTGCGATACCTATCCGTGGCGCACCACCTGCGCGCCATCGTCGACGCACACATGACCGCCAGCGGGCTATCCCTGGCTCGCTCCAAGGTCCTGCAGGTCCTCGCCCAGCGCGGCCCCCTCCAGCAGTCGGCAATCGCAGAGCAACTCGGCCACGCCCCACGCTCGGTCACCCAGTCCGTCGAAGCACTCTGAACTGAACCGCCGACTTGTATTAGATCCGCGGGATCGAGCGCTAGTTGATCTAGCGTCCCGTCGTGGCACCGATTGGTCTGACTCGTGAACCGCATGCCGCCTTCGGGTTGGCTCTGCCGGGGTTTGTCGAGCCGGTCGGTGTCACGGGCCGGGTCTGACTCAACAGAGGACTGATCGTCTCACCGGAGCTTCAAGTCGGCGTGTCGTCCGCGGCCTCCCACTCGAGCTGTCGGACGAAAGGGCCTACCGCGTGGTCATCATCGGAGTCGATCCACACAAGCGCACCCACACAGCGAGCGCGATGCAGCCTGCTACGAACACCGTGCTCGCGACGCTGCAGATCGACGCGTCCCTGAGCGGGTATCGGCAGCTACTTAGATGGGCGGGCGGCTTCGAGCAGCGGCGCTGGGCAGTGGAGAACGCCCGTGGCCTGGGCCGGCACCTGGCTCAATGGCTGGTCGCTCGGGGTGAGGTCGTCGAGGACGTGCCCTCGACTGCGACAGCCCGAGTCCGTGAGCTATCCCGTGGCGGCCGACGCAAGAACGACGTCATCGATGCCGCCGCTGCAGCTAGTGTCGCGACGCTGCACGGTGACGCGAGCCCGGTTGTGGCCGAGGATCTCACGACCGTGCTCGCCCTGTTTGATGAGCGTCGCGACAACGTGATCACCCAGCGAACGAGACTGATCAACCAAAGCCCAAGCTCGTCATTCGCAACGTGACCTGTTGCTGCCCCTCGGCGTCAGTACTGGCCGGCCGGCCGGGAGCAACGCCGACCTTGTGCCCTTCCGGGGCCAGCCATTGGATGAGATAGCCCTCCAGCTCGACGAACAGATCGCCGAGCAGCCGCCCGGCGAAGATCCGATTGTCGAGGAGGGTGCGCGCGAACCGCTCCATGTCGCTCTCGAAGAACATCAGCACAACCTCGGCGAGGTACCAGGTGTACAGCTCGACCCGCAGTTGCCGAAAGGCCTCGGTGGAGCGGCCCCGTGCCACCCTGCCGGATAAGCGGCGGCTGCGGGTCGAGGCCGAGTCGGTCCAGCTGAGCCAGGATCTGCAACACCCGGCTCGTCTGGAACGACTTGATCATCAGGAAGTAGTAGCCGTACGAGGTGGCCAAGCCCTGATAGACGTGCGTGGTCTCGTGCCTGATGGTTCGTATCGCTCGCGAATCCGCCGAGCCATTCTCATAATCGGCAAGGGAGAAGTCGTAGCTGGCGGTGAGGGAAATCGACTCCATGTAGCCCGACCGCGATCGCTCCCGCAACAGTGGATCGATGTCCAGATCGAGCAGGGCGTCGACCGGATCGACTCGGGGTTGATCGTCGCTCACGGTGTGGCCTCGTCCTCGTCTTCGCGCGGCCGGAAGCGCGGCGCCGTCTCCAAGTCGAGCAGGGCCGCGTCGCCGTCCTTCTGCGGGACGCCGACGAGCTCCAGCACCACTTTGGGCACCTGCTGCGACTGGTAATGCTGCCCGGCGCCTGCGGTCACGATCTTGAGGTCGAGCCCCCCGCGCAGCTCGCTGTCCACCTGGGCCACGAAGTTCACCTCGAGGGTCAGCCGGTCGACTTCAAAGATCGGCTCCTCACTGCGCGCTTCGCGTTCACGCTGCGAGTCGCGCAACTCTTCCTGCACGCGCGCCAGCAGGTCCTTGATGAACAGCGACTGGCCCAGATCCTCGGCCGACCCTCGCCCCAGCCTCCACCGCATACGGTTCCCTCCGGAGTATCGCGACGGGCCCGCCCCGCCCGACCGCTGTCAATCCCTACATGCTGATGGGCCTCAGACCTTTCGGCAATTGGGGGCCCGTCGTGCGTCGGGCGGCCCGTCGTGTTGCGCGAGGTCGACGACAAGACGCGCGGCGGCAAACACCGAGACCCTGCGCGAGGCCGACCAAGAAGGCCGACCGGCGCCTCAAGGGGCTACGCGACAACGGAGGCGTGTCAGTCGGCGCAAAGTCGTCGGCGACGTCTGGGCCGGGCTGCCGTCCTGGCTCGATCTCGACGTGCCCGACGACTGCGGCTCATGGCAGTGGAACATGACTGAAGGCACGTTATCAGTGCGGTCCGCCGGGTGCCGCGCGCCAGCGTCCTCGCACCGGGGTGAGTGATTTCAGACCGCGTCGATGTTGAGGAGATCGGCGATATCGAGCAGTGTGACCGCGGGGTCCGCGTCGGCGGCTGCGCGTAGAGAGCGGCTGTAGCCGCTTTTGCTGAACAGCACAATCTTGATGTCTGGGCTGATGCGCATGCCCGACTGGCGCAGCGCGGGCAGCTTGTACTGCTGCAGATCGTGCAGCACGTCGAGACCCATTTGCTTGGTCGTCCATTTCGCTTCGCCCGCGACGGTGACATGTTCGCGTCCCGGGCCGAGTCCGACGATGTCGATTTCTTCGGTGAACCGCTCGCCGGCCTTGCGCAGGCCGTGAAGGGCGGGTCCCCACCAGGCGCCGACCCGGTGTGCCACGCGGCCGTGCTGTGATCGGGTCCAATCGCGGCACCAGCTCTCAAACACCGGGGCGACGTGATCGGGCAAGGCGGGGGCGACCGCGCCGTCGAAGAGGTCGAGTGGGCGCAGGCCACTTTCCAGCTCGTCCTGGTAGGGGAACACGAACCTGAACCAGAACCGGAAGAACGGGTCCTCGAGCCGCCACCGCCCGCTGCGACTGTCGGCTGAGGCACCGACCGGGGCCCTGCGACGGACGATCTTGAGCTGCTCGAGGGTGTGCAGGTACTTTGATGCGACCGGCCCACTTAGCCGGGTTGCCTGCGTGATGGCGTTGAGTTCCTTGTCGCCGCCGGCAAGTTGCTGGGCGATCGCGAAGTAGACGCGTGACTCGCGCAGCTCCTGGTCGAGAACCGTGCGGGCCTCATCCCATAGCGGCCCGTCCCGGTCGAGCACTCGTCGGCTCACTATGGATCGCGTCGTGCCGCTGCCGAGCTCGGCGAGGTAGCGTGGCATCCCACCTGTGATCGCGTACCGCTCGAATGCTTCCAAGGGACTGAGCGTGGTCAAGAACGGCCGCGCCTGCGGGTAGGGCAGCGGCCGGACCTGGACTGGCACCAAGCGACCGTGCAGCGGGTTGCGTTCGGACATCAGCGACTCCATCTGCCCGACCTGCGAGCCGCATAGGATCAGCTTCAGTCGTGAGGTGTCGCGCTCCTCCTCGAGCACGGCCTGGATCGCGCTCAGGAGAGCCTCGGTGCCGGACTCCGTACCTGGCAGCAGCCAGGGGAACTCGTCAATGACCGCCAGAATCTTGTGCTGACGCGACGCCCGGAACAGCACCCGAAACAACGCTGGCACGTCGGGCAGATCCGGCCTAAACCCCAGCAGCGGTTCGAGTCGCTCCGCGAACGTAGTCAACTGAGCGCCCGCGGACACACGGTGCGCGACCAACAGCACGGCTGGCTTGCCATGTGCAAACCGCCGGAACAGCCACGACTTCCCGACTCGCCGGCGTCCGTACAGATTGAGCGGCATCCGCTCCCGGCTCTGCCACCAGTCCTCCAGGCGCTCAAGCTCCGCGTTGCGATTCAGGAATGACTCATGCAACGGCCACGTGTAACTCGCTGGTTCAGACACGACTCGTAGTCTACTCTGGCGTAATCTACGCTAGAACCAACTATCTCCACAGCGGCGTGTCGGTCAGCCGACCCGATTCCAGCAGGAAGCGGCTGGTACTTCGGCGCTGCTTGATGCCACCGCCCGGGCCGGCCTGGGCGACGGCGAGCAGTTCGCCTCGGCGCTCAGCGCTTGCTGAGCCGAGCTGCGCCGGAGTGGTCGTCTCCTTGGAGGGCGCCGACCAGTTGTCGTAGCGGCAGTGCGTTAGCAGCGGCGCGGACGTGGCGCCCGGCGGCCTTGGTGTAGATCTGAGCCGCCGATGCGCCCGTCGTTGCATCCGGCTGTTGCTGCGGCGCTTGCCTATCTGGAGGACGCGCCGGAGCACCCGTGGCGGCTTCCCGAACTCGCGAACCGCGTCGGGCTGGATCCGGACTACTTCGGGAGGTTGTTCCGGCGCGATACCGGTCAGTCGCCAATCGACTATCTTGCGCGCGTGCGAGTGGAGCGCGCCGCCCATCTACTGACTCGATCCAAGCTCCCGGTCTCGCGGGTGGGTGCGCGCGTGGGCTGGGGCGATCCGACATATTTCGCAAGGCGATTCCGGCAACTGACCGGCATTACCCCAACCGCCTACCGTCTTGACGTGAGCAGGCGCCTGATCGCTGGCGACTGACCGTGCGGTGGGTGGTTGTCAGGGCGTTACGGTGACGGTGATGTCGTCGACGAAGTTGATGCCGGATTGGGACTGGATGCCCCACCAGTCGCCGAGGGCGATGGTGCTGAACAGGGCGAGTCCGGTTGCGGTGCCGATCGGCTGGCCGTCGATGGACAGGGTGACGCCGGTGCCGGATGTGTAGTCCCACCCGAACTGGTGCCAGCCGGTCGTGCGCACGACCGGCGTGGCACTGAAGGTGGCGTCGACGCGCATGAGGTAGTGGGTCGCGTCGATGTCGGTGCGCACGCCGATGCCGCGGAAGTGCCCGATCTCGGCGCCGTCGTCGACGCGGGTCACGAAGATGGTGTTGGTCGCGGTGGCATCGTCGTAGAACCAGAGCGTGACGGTGCCGTGGGTGGCTATGGCCTGCCGGTAGAGGACGCCTTGCCCAGCTGTGTTCTTGCCCAGGCTGTACGTGCCGGTGTGGGCCTTCGCGGTCGATACGACCAGCGTGCCCTTGTCCACGGTCCACGCACCGAGGCCGTTCTCGAAGCTCTCGGTGAACCCGTCCCAGGTGGGCGGGGGCGGGTCGAGCGGTGTGGAGGCGGGCAGGTTGAGCAGGTTGGCCAGCAGCTTGCCGGCGAGCGGGTCGACGCTGGCCGAGGTCGAGGTGGTGAGGTCGCTGACGGCGAGGTAGCCATTCGAGTCGGGTCGCGTCTTCTTGAGGAAGATCGGGTAGCCGGAGCGCTGGTCGAAGGTCGGCGTGGGCTGCGGTGGGGCGGGGGCGGTGTAGATGCCGAGCCGGGCGATGTTGATGGCCTTCATCGGATCGAACTGTGTCGCTGCGTGGGTGACGTAAGGCTTACTGCCGTTGTCATGGCGCCACCAGCGCATGTCCATCGGGTCCATGTCCGCGAACGCGGCGGCGTCGTCGTGCACCGGGGTGACGACCTCACCGTCGACGGTTTGGACGTCGGTCACGTCGTCGGGGAACAGCTCGCTGGTTCGGCTGCCGCCTTCGAGGATCAGCACCCGTCCGCCGGCATCGGCGTAGTCGTGCAGGTTCGCGGCCAGGACGGTGTCGTCGACGGCGTTCTGGCCGAGTACCAGCAGGTCCGGGTTGCCGACGGCGAGGCCGGCGAGGCTGGTGACCACGGTGTAGTCGAGCCCGACGGTGTCCAGGGACGGCTGCGTGGCTCCGGTGGGGTCGTACAGCCAGACTGTAGTTGCGCCGCCGGCGGTGCCGGCCGCGGCGTAGGCGTGGGTGGCCAGCACGATGTCGTACTGGTTCTGCGATACGGTCGTCGCGCCGTCCTTGACGGTCAGCTGCAGCACGGCGCCGACCCGGGGTGCGGCCAGCGTCGCGGGTATTGCGATGGTGATGTCGGCGGACACGTTTGCGTGGTAGGCCACGGCCGGCAGGCGGATGGATCCGGCCCCGGCCAGCTGGTGGCCATTGGCGTCGACAATCTTCCAGAACAGCCTCGTCGCGCATTGGTCGGCGCCGTCGTTGACCAGTACGGCCTGGGTCTGGAACCGTTCGCCGGCGTAGAAGTGTCGAGTCGTGGAGCCGAGTGACACGAGCAGTGGCAGGTAGGCCAGCCGGACCGCGTCGTTGACCGGGAACGGTGTGATGGGGCCGCTGTAGAAGTCCTTGAACCAGGTGGCGGTGGAGAACAGCAGGAACCCGGAGGTGCCGCGCCCTTCGAAGCGGGTGCGCCGCAGCATCTCGGCGAGTTCCTTGTTGAGCAGGGCGTGCGTATTGAGGAAGATCGTCGGGTCGGCGTCGGCGGCGTGCGCGCCCACCCACGGCTGGGCCGAGTGCACCACGTTCAGGTAGGCGTCCTCCGGCCGGCCGGTGCGGAAGTCCGGGTAGCCGGTGCCGAGTTCGGTGCTGATGTACGGGCGGTTCGGGTCGGATTGCGGCCCGCCGTTGGTCTGCTCGGAGCTCAGCACGAACGCCGAGGGCTGGTACCAGCCGAAGTACAGGTGCGCGTCGTCCAGGTCGCCGTCGTCGATGCCGGCCGGTTGCAGTGTCGACTGGTAGTACGTCGGGTCGCGCACGTAGTACGAGTCGGCCACCAGCGGCCGGGTGGGGTCGGCTGCGCGGATCGCCTTGGTGAGATCGGAGAGCAGGGTCCAGCTTGGCAGGTTGTAGGGGCCCATCTCGTTGCCGGTCGCCCACCACAGGATGCTCGGGTGGTTGCGCAGCCGTTTGATGACATCGATCAGCTCGTCGTGCCAGGCGTCGACGTAGATCTGGGCCGGTGCCGGGGCGCCGTCGAAGGCCCACGGGCGGATGCCTTCCACGTCCACGCCCATCCCGAGCTCGTCGGTCAGCTCGTACCAGGGCGACGCGGCCGGACCCACGTGGATACGGGTCACCCGCACGTTGTCGTCGCGCAGCAGGCCGAGCCACTGCTGCATCTGTGGGATCTTGTCCCGGCCGACCATGATCGTCGGCAGGTGGCCGGCACCACGCATCCAGTACGGCTTTCCGTTGAGATACAAGGAACTGCCCCGCACCTCGAACGTCCGGAACCCGACCCGGGTTGTTAGGTCGTCCAGGACGACGCCGTCGCGCTCGACCGTCGTGGTGATCCGGTACAGCTTGGGGTCGTCGGGCGACCACAACGACGGCGCCACGCCGGACACCGACGCGGTGATCACTTCGGTGGCGCCGGCGCCCAGCGTGATCTGGTCCACGTGGTCGAACAGCATTGCCCCGCCGTCGACCGCGGTAGCGACGTTGCGGACGCTCAGTACCGCAGCCGACGTCGAGGTGTTGGCGATCGTGACGTCGATGTCGGCGCCGTCCAGCCGCGGTTTGAAGAACACGTCGTCGACCAGGATCGGGTCGGTCGCGACGAGTCGAACCGACTCCCAGATGCCGAGGGCCTTCGACGTGACATAGCGGCTGAGCCCGGCGAACTCACCGTGCGAGTAGCGGTCGGTATGTTGATCCATTTCGACGAAGACCGAGATCGTGGCGGGCTGGCCGGGTTGGACGTGATCGGTGATGTCGAGCCGGTGGGTGCGCCACATGCCCCACGTCGACTCCAGTAGCGTGCCGTTGACGCTGATCTCGGAGTACATCGCGATGCCGTCGAACTGCAGTTCGACCCGCTGGCCGGCCCATGCCGCGGGGACCTCGACCACGTGCCGGTACCACCCCTGGGTGAGCGACGCGGCGTCGTAACCGTAACTCGCGACCCGCTCGACCTCCTCGGGGAAATCGTCCGGTGTGTAGATCCACCAGTTGACCGGCACGAGGAAGTTCGGCACGGCCACCGAATAGGGGAACGTCGAACCGTCGGTACCGAACTCCCACATACCGGCCAGGTCGAGGGTATCCCGCGTTGCTGACGCTGGGGCCGCCGCTCGGCCGCTGGCCGCCGCGGGCAGCGCGAGGACCACCGCGGCGGCCCCCATGCCTTTCAGCACATCGCGCCGCGTGACATCGAATCGGTGCGAGACGTCTGACATAACGGCTCCTTAGCTCAGATCCGCTTGACGAGTAGCGTCCAGTCGTCCGTGGCCGAAGGCTCGGGCGGAAGCTGGGCCGGGTGCTGCGTGCCGGTCACGCTGACCGAGCCCGCGGGTGTGTACTGGCCGGTGCGGGGGTCGAACCACGTCATGACGTAGTGGCCCGGCTGCAGGCCGGTGAGGGTGCCGGTGTAGGGCTGGCCGCCGTCGAGTCGGTGCGGGTAGTACACGACGGTGTCCGCGCGGTCCGGGGTGGTGGAGGCGAAGGCGAGCTGTGTGTCGGTGGGCGCGGTATCGGCCCACGTGACGGCGGTCGGTGCCGGTGCGAGCTGCCACCACGGCAGCGCGGTGAAGAACGACTTCAGGTAGCCCATCTGCGCTGCGCCGGGCAGGAAGAGCCCCTCGTACCAGGGGGTGCTGCCGAAGCTCTGGCAGTTCCCGTCCGGGTCCTGGGCAGTCCAGCAGGCCCACCAGACGCCGGCGGCGCCGTAGTCGGTACCGGCCGCCCCGCCGACCCGCGCCTTCCACGCGCTTTCCCGGGTCTGCCACGTCTGCACGATCGCGTGGTTGTCCCAGAACACGTCGATGCCCTCGTAGTTCGCCTCGGCCTCGACGACGGGACGGGTCGGCGTTTGCTGGTACTGCTTCAGCCAGTAGTCCGCGACGCTGTCGACCCGGTTGTGTCCCTCCTGCAGGGCGACGAGCCCGTACCAGGACTGGTCGCGGGGCTCGACTCCACCGCCGGCGTAGACCGGGTAGTTGTGCAGCGACGCGGGCTGGCGATACGGATCGGACGCGGCGAAGACCTGCGCGACCTGCTCCCAGCACGCGGCACAGTTGCCCGGTGCGTCGAACTCCTGCGCCGTCAGCCACACCATCGGGTACGCCGCGTAGCGGGCCACCATGTAACGCGCGAGGCGCTGGTACTCGGGCAGCTGGTCCTTGGTGGCGTTGGTCAGGCTGCTGCCGACGCCCATCGTTATCGCGTCCACGACGCCTTGGCCGGCGATGTAGCCGATGCGCTGATCGGTGTTGTCCCAGAAGCCCGGGTTGAGCGTCTGGAACGCGCCGTCGGTCCAGGCCGGTCCGCCCTCGTTGGAGTTGCCGCCGTTGTTGGCGAATGTCTCGTTCCAGATCACGTTGAAGCCCTGATCGACCCGGGTGTCGACGATGCCTTTGAACATGGACGAATAGCGCGGGTCGTTCGATTCGTTGAGCCGGGTCTGGCCGGTCAGGTTGCTCTGCTGGTTGTCGCCGAGCCAGAAGAACGGCGTGCCGTCGGCGTAGGTCAGGTACCGATTGTTCGCGCTGGTACGCAGGAAGCCGTGCTGGTAGATCGCCAGGTTGCCGGTGTAGCTGCTGGCCAGGATCGTTCCGTGCTGGCCGTCGAGGCCGGCGTTCGTGGCGTCGGTGCTCGTGGTCGTGTACTGCCATCGGCCCGGTGCGGGCGGTGCGAACCGCACGCGCCAGGTGTCCCCGCCGTCCCAGAAGCCGGGCATGGTCAGCTGCTGACCGCCGGGTCCGCGGAACGTGGCGGAGATGTCCACGTCTCGATACGGATCTGCGTAGCTGACCGTGCTGTGCAGCGTGAACTCGACGGCCCGCCACGTCTGGGTCTGCAACGTCGGGCCGTTCTGCGCCCGGTGCACCGGGTCGACCGGCTCGGCGCCCGCACCGCGAGCTCCGGCGCTGAAGCCCGCCAACAGCACGGCCAGAACCGCGACGATCGCATGGACTGTGAGGCGGCGATGGAACGACACGAACTTCACCTCTTCCTTGAATCGTTTTGCTAGGAATTCCCCAAGCGACACAGGCTGATCGCCCACATGTGGCTGACTCGCCGAGCGGCGCGGCTTAGAACGTTTCAAGTGCGGCAGATGTTAGGCGGCCGTTCGGGGACCGTCAAGGGGTGGTTGGCGGCGCGTCGGGGCTGCCGGGCCTCAGCGGGGACTGCTACGCCGGCGCGCTGCGGCGGCCGAGCGCGGCGGCCGGGTCGTCTCGCGAATGGCCAGGTCCGGCTGGAAGACGATCTGTTGATGGGCGTGATTGGCTCGGCGGTTCGCCTCGTCCAGCAGCAGGCCCGTGGCCGTCCGGCCGAGCTCGTTCTTGGGCTGCCGCACCGTGGTCAGCGGCAGCGCGCTCTGCTGGGCCAGCTCTATGTCGTCGTAGCCGACGAC
>Ga0137415_10007131_pt1 | contig 11080 bp, 4 predicted proteins | sample CZODoug3_1_1_16f_FD_183082 | JGI IMG/M metagenome (GOLD analysis project Ga0137415, IMG submission 183082) | Vadose zone soil fungal communities from Angelo Coast Range Reserve, California, USA - CZODoug3_1_1_16fungal (Hybrid Assembly) | ecosystem: Environmental > Terrestrial > Soil > Vadose...
GCCGAAGCACATGTTGTCCGCGCGGCAGGTGCAGGTCGCGCGCGAGGGCGACACCCACGACGGCGAAGGACTGATCCTGCGGGTACAGGGCAGAACCGCATCGTGGGTCTTGCGGTACAGAGTCGCGAGCGGCAAGCGTCGCGAGCTCGGCCTGGGTGCGGCCGACCGCGGCAGCATCGAAGCGGCGGGTGCGAGCCTGACCGGTGCGCGCGAGCTGGCGGATGAGGCGCGCGATCAGCTGAAGCGCGGCATCGATCCGATCGATGCGAAACGCGCCGAGCGCAAAGCCGAGTGGGACGCGGCGACGAAGAAGCGCGGGCAGGCAGCTGCTGGCGCGACCACGCTGCGCAGCTACGCAAAGGCTTATCACGAAAAGCACGTCGAGCCGCTGAGAACCCTCAAGCACGGGCAGCAGTGGATCAACAGCATCGAGCAGCACGTGCCGGCTGCCCTGCTGAATGCAACGCTCGACCGTATCACCGCGCTCGACCTGCTCGATGGCCTGGTGCCGATCCTTCGCAAGGTGCCCGAAACGGGCTCCAGGATCTATCAGCGGCTGGCGGCCATCTTCGATGCAGCGGTGATCGACGGGCTGCGCCCGGACAACCCGGCCACGCCGATCCGCCGCGAGCTGCGCAAGCGGGCGGGCCGTCGCAGGCGGGACAATTTCGAGTCGATGCCCTATCAGCAGGCGCCAGCGTTCGCGAGGGCACTGCGGGCAGCGGCGGGCAATTCGCCCCGATGCCTGCAGTTCGCGATCCTGACCGCGGCGCGCACCAGCGAAGCGCTGACGGCCCAGTGGGCCGAGTTCGACTGGCAGGCACGGACCTGGACCATACCGGCGGCGAAGATGAAGTGTCGCGAGCGGCACGTTGTGTATCTGAACGAGCGCGCGCTCGAGATTCTGGACGGTCAGGAGGGGCAGAGCGAGACCTTCGTGTTCCCATCACCGCGCAGCGCCGAGGTGCCGATGAGCAACATGTCGCTCTTGATGACGCTGCGTCGGCTTGGTGTGAAGGCGGTCACGGTGCATGGCTTTCGAAGCACGTTCTCGACCTGGGCCAACGAACTCGGGATTGCCAAGCCCGACGCCATTGAAGCCGCCCTTGCGCACCGCGAGCAGAACGCGGTGCGCCGCGCGTACAACCGATCGCACTTCCTGGCGGAGCGCCGCGCGCTGATGGCCGCATGGGGCAACTTTCTCGAAGGCCGCCCCGTGGTGCGGGCTGACGGCACTCCTGTCACGGAGGCGGCAGTCATCCAGTTCCCCACCGGCGAAGGGAAAAGGGAGTGCGCGCCGGCGGGGCGGAGTGCCGTGAACAGGGGGAAGAATGGGGGGAAAGCGGAAGAGGGTGGCGGTGGAGTGAAGCGGGGTGCGGCGGTTCGACGGATGGTTCCGCATTCGAACTGAGCAGCCGTTCAGTAGGCCGACGGCCCGGGCGCGGCGTGACCACGATGGAGGCAACCGTGTTGGATGTATTTCGCTTCGCCTGGTTTGCCCTGCGGACGTTTGCAGGTTTCGTACTCCTTGTGCTGACCCTCTATGCGGCGCTGTGGGCATTCGTGAAGATCGATTCGATGGCGACCCGCAACGTCGACCACCATGCAGCGTTGCGGCTCGTAAAGGTAGCTGACCATCGGAACGAAGTGCGACGATCCCGTGTCGAGCACGATCGCGGCCTTGGACGCGCCCAGGATCGAGGTGTACAGCGCGTCGAACTGGGTAACGTCCAGATCGTCGTCGTCCATGAAGTCGAAGTACCGCGGGCGGAGCGCGCGACAGTTCGATAGCGTTTGGGTCGCGGGATCCGAATCGAAAGCCGCGGTCGGCACCTCCTGATCAGCGAAGTACTGGGCAAGATGCAGAGCGACGGGGCGCCTGCTTCGGCGTTGGCCATTTAAAGTCCTCAGTCAAGTGGATCCGGTTCGCCGCTACGCGGCGGACGTGCGAGCTCTCGCAATCGTCTGGCCAGAGCAGCTCTGTCATCCTTGAGCGGTGCCAGTGAAGATTGTTGCACGCGTTGAGCCGGTTGTGTCGAGACGGAGGTAGAGGCTTGAGTTGGCAGCGCGCGTGCGCACTCAAGTGCACGCTTGCGCGCCTTGAAGACAGCCACTCGCAGTGATACGACCGAACGTTCCCCGAAGCCGGCGGCGCGCACGGCCTTCACCAACGATTCGTAGCTCACACCTGCATTCAGGATCTCCTCGACGAATTTCAAGTGCTGGCGAACGAAGCCTCGCAGAGTCTGGTCGCTCTTTCGAGGCGGCAGCGTGAAAGGCCGTGTAGTGCGAGTCTTCTTCATGCTGAAGTTCACAAACGAGTAATGAGTCGATAACGCGGCCGGTCTTTGCGAAACAACCAGACAACGACTTGGTAATGGACAGTTAACGGCGCCGATAGTTCAGTACGGCGTTAACGCGTCATTACCTGTTTGTTAGCTTCGAGGAGCAAACGTGGCCGAAGAAAATTGATTGCAGGATAGGCGTGTGCGCCGAAAATATAAGAGACATGGGTAAACGTGCCACTTGGTGGCTTCCTCGGAGCACGAGTAGGAAGCCACCTCACAACAGTGGGCCGAGCCGCCGACGCCTCGCCGGGGGTAAATGGGCAAGCTAAATCACGCTGCGGCTGGACGTCATTGCGGGCGCTGGTGGCTCGGCGGGCGAGTAGGCGGCTCGCGACCCCAGCTGTCAGCGCTCCTGTGTCGTCGCAGGTAATTTGGACGACTCGCGGTTTGCCTTGCGGTGCCGCGTAGGTATCACAGCCCGGTTAGGGTTTGGTGCTTTCTTGCGAGATACGTGCTGACCGACGAAACCAAGCCAATGATCAGCTCGGCCTCCTCGTATGTCGGCTCCCGACCCTCTCGTATGTGGCGAGCATTCTCGGAGGCGTAACCCCATGCCTTCGCAATCACTTCGTCGAGCGGGCGTGGGATCAGGTCGCGGTGTCGCCTAATGATTTCCCCCAATGTTGTCTTCTCATCGCCGGAAAGTTCGCGGGCGACACATTCAAGAGCCGCCATGGAGTGCTGCACGGCCCCAGTGATATCCGGGTTGGGGCGGCGCGACAGATCGTGCAGTGCTTCACGAAGTTCATTCCGTGCAGTTGACTGGCCGCCAGTAACCAACAAACCCTCCGCGACGGAAACTGTCTGCTCAAACGTTTCTGCCCCACGCGCCTCCAGCGCCCCATCGTGAAGCTTCCATCCGATTCCATTTTCAACGAAATATTCGTTTAGCTCAGTTTCGAACGTGTCGGGCCTAGGATGATGCGAGGTCTCTCGGGTTTTCGCTGCAATTGCCTCGGTAATGTCGTACACCCGATACCACTCGCACTCGTCAACCAAGTCACGAACCTCTTGATTGACGTTTGGATACTCCGACCAATTGTCGGGATTGGGGCGCTTGCGCAGCACCCGGCACACTAGAGCCCTCAGACTTGACGGATGGAACCCACAGTCGTACGCAAGCTGTACCAAGATACCGCGCAATTCATAAGGCGCATCTTGTCGCACGGTAACTGCAACTTCGATGGGCTGGCGGTAGCCGTGTCTTTTTGAAAATGGCTCCGTCATCCTGACGCTCATCCGCTGAACTTGCTTATTGGAAGGTACGCTTCGCCCGTTTGCGAGGCGTGTCGCCGGATGCGCGCGATGATGTCTCCAAACGAGAGCGTTCCGACCAGGAACATATAGATGTGTGTTGAATCGAGCAAGAGTAATGTCGTTTTTCGGCCAGACGCATCGGACACAGCGACACTCGAAAAGCCGGAAATGGACACCATTATCCCCATCGTATTGTCAGCCTTGCTATCGACCTTCGAACGAAGGGAGTCGATATCTGTGGCGCCCGCTTGGGCTGCGGTGAACTTTAGTTCGACGAGGTACGTTGTCCCGTCAAATGTAAGGGAGCCGTCGATTTGGCGCCCATTGGACACGTACGGCCGGCGATTCGGTATTTCGGAAAAATCAAGGAGGTCGTAGAACCAATATTGAAAGTCGTAGCCTCCCTGTTGCGTTCCGGTGGCAGGCTGCAGCGCCTCTAGTCGCTGCTGGAGCTTGGATTTGTCGGTGAGGCTTCGTTGGGCAGGCGCGTTCGGCAGTTCAATGGCCGCGGTGTAGTCCGCGATGGCGCCTTCGCGGTCGCCACGCACAGTTGGCTACCTGGGGATTCGTTTGCGCGACGGGATTCGTTTGCGCGAAGGCAAACGATGCACTGGCCGCCAAAAGGACGGCGAGTACACAAGTGACTGACTTCTTCATTATCTGCTCTTGGTGGGAATCCGGGTTGGCTCGGAGCAACGCTTCGAACCGGGCTTAACCACCGATTCGGTAGCTACAACATGACGTTTGCGCCCAGCTACATTTGGCGCCCGGCCGATAGCCGGCAAATTTCGCCGCGACCGGGGTCGTATTACAGTCAGCATGCGAGACGTTTGTCTACGCGAGGATTCGCAGGAGGATGCCCTCCATGACAGAGCGTTCTGGTTACGTGCTGGAGACCCTGCGGGAAGGCCGGGAGTTCACCCTTTACCGCGGCCGGCAGCACGGCAACCCATCGCCGGTCCTGGCAGTGGCACTCGCCGCCGAACGGCCGTCGCCCCAGAGCCTCAGGCGGCTCGAGCACGAATACTCGCTCGCAGCCGAACTTGATCCCAAGTGGGCGACCCGGCCTGTGGCGCTCACTCGCCACGAAGGGCGGATGATGCTCGTACTCGAGGATCCCGGCGGCGAGCCCCTGGATGGTGTCCTTGCTCGGGGCCGTGGGCAACCGCTCGAGCTGACGCGCTTCTTGCGCCTCGCCCCTAGCTTGGCGACAGCACTCGGCCAAGTCCACCGGCACGGCATGATTCATAAGGACATCAAGCCTGCGAATGTGTTCGTCGACGACGTCGGCAACGTCCGCCTCACCGGATTCGGGATCGCGTCGCGGCTGCCGCACGAGTGCCAGGCGCCCGCGCCGCCCGAGGTCATTGCCGGTACGCTCGCCTACATGGCGCCCGAGCAGACCGGCCGGATGAACCGCTCGATCGATTCCCGAAGCGATCTCTACTCTCTCGGCATCACCTTCTACGAGATGCTAACGGGGACCCTACCCTTCAGCGCCGTCGATCCGATGGAATGGATCCACTGCCACATCGCGCGCCGACCGGTCCCGCCCAGCGAACGGGTAATTGGGGTGCCGGCCCAGCTCTCGGCGATCGTGATGAAGCTTCTCGCCAAAGCTGCCGAGGAGCGTTACCAGACCACCGCGGGCCTCGAAGCAGACCTCCAACGCTGCCTGACGGAATGGGAGGCGCGCCGTTCTATCGACCTGTTCCCACTCGGCGTTCACGACGTGTCGGACCGTCTTCTGATCCCGGAGAAGCTGTATGGCCGTGAGCGCGAGATTGACGCGCTGCTCGCCTCCTTCGACCGTGTCGTGGCTAACGGCACGCCGGAGTTGGTGCTCGTATCCGGTTATTCGGGCGTCGGTAAATCCTCGGTGGTGAACGAACTGCACAAGGTGCTCGTCCTGCCGCGCGGCCTCTTCGCGTCCGGCAAGTTCGACCAGTACAAGCGCGACATCCCGTACACGACCCTGGCACAGGCCTTCCAGACCCTGGTCCGTCAGATCCTCGCCAAGAGCAAAGCGGAGGTGGACCAGTGGCGAGCTGCCCTGGCGGAGGCAGTCGGCCCGAACGGCCAGCTTATCGTCAGCCTCATCCCCGAGGTCGAATTCGTCATCGGGAAACAGCCGCCCGTTCCGGACCTACCGCCGCAGGATGAGCAGAATCGCTTTCAGATGGTGTTCCGACGGTTCCTCGGCGCGTTCGCCCGGCCGGAGCACCCGCTCGCGCTATTTCTCGACGATTTGCAATGGCTGGACGCGGCAACCCTTGATCTGCTGGAGCACCTGATCACCGATCCGGACGTGCGGCACGTCCTGGTGGTCGGGGCCTACCGCGACAACGAGGTCAGTCCGTCTCACCCGCTCATGCGGACGCTGCAGGCGGTTCGCAAGGCGGGAGCGAGGACGCAGGACATCGTGCTGGCGCCCCTCGGGCTCGACGACCTTGGCCGACTCGTGACCGATTCGCTGCACTCTGAGCAGGATTGCGCCCGTCCTCTGGCGCAGCTGGTGCACGAGAAGACCGGCGGCAATCCGTTCTTCGCGATCCAGTTCCTCATGGCGCTGGCCGAGGAAGGGCTGTTCGCATTCGACGCGGACGCGGCGGCATGGAGCTGGGACCTGGCGCGCATCCGCGCCAAGGGCTACACCGACAACGTGGTGGATCTTATGGTCGGGAAGTTGAAGCGGTTGCCCGACGGCACACAGGAAGCATTGAAGCAACTCGCCTGTCTCGGGAACGTGGCCGAGATCGCCACCCTGACCTTGGTTCACGGGGCCCCCGAAGAGGAGGTCCACACGGCACTCTGGGAGGCCACCCGCACCGGGCTGATCTTTCGCCGGGAGGACTCTTACGCGTTCCTCCACGACCGCGTTCAGGAGGCAGCGTATGCGCTCATCCCGGAAGGCGAGCGCGCGGCGGCACACCTTCGGATTGGCCGAGCGCTCGCGTCACGGACGGCGGCGGCGGAGCTCGAAGAGCATATCTTCGAAATTGTGAACCAGCTCGACCGTGGCTCCGCGCTGATCGACTTGCGGGAAGAGCGCGAGCGGGTCGCCGAACTGAACCTCATTGCAGGCAAGCGCGCCAAGACTTCAACGGCCTATGCCTCGGCGCTGAATTATCTCGCCGCCGGCCACGCGCTGCTGGCGCAGGACAGTTGGGAGCGACGATACCAGCTCACCTTTGCGCTTGAGTACCACCGGGCCGCGTGCGAGCTGCTGACCGCCGATCTGGCTGCGGCGGAAGAACGGCTCACGATGCTTTCAAGCCGCGCCGCGAACCTCGTCGACATCGCCGCCGTCGCGTGCTTACGCCTGACGCTTTACACGACCTTGGATCGGAGCGACCGCGGCGTGGAAGTATGCCTTGAATTCCTCCACAGGGGCGGCGTTCACTGGTCGCCGCATCCGACAAAGGACGACGTACGACGGGAATACGAGCGGATTTGGTCGCAGCTCGGGGGCCGTTCGATCGAGGAGCTCGTTGACTTGCCGTTGATGAGCGACCCGGAGTCCCGCGCGACTCTCGATGTTCTGACCGAGGTCGTGACGCCGGCATTGTTTACCGACGAGAACCTGCTCTCACTCGTGATTTGTCGGATGGCCAATCTCAGCCTCGAGCATGGTAACAGTGACGGATCGTGCTTCGCCTATGTCTGGCTTGGCATGATTCTCGGACCCCACTTTGGCGACTACCGGGCCGGATTCCGATTCGGCAGGCTCGGTTACGAACTGGTGGAGGAGCGCGGACTGCATCGCTTCCAGGCCCGTGCCTACATGTCCTTCGGGAATCTTGTCATTCCCTGGACGAGGCACATTCAAACCGGACGAGTTTTGGTGCGTCGCGCCTTCGACACCGCGAACAAAATCGGTGACCTCACCTTTGCGGCTTATAGCTGCAACAACCTAAACACGAATCTTCTCGCGACGGGAGATCCACTTGGCGACGTGCAGCGAGAAGCCGAGAACGGGCTCGAATTCGCGCGGAAAGCGCGGTTTGGTTTGGTTATCGACATCATCATCGGACAGCTCAGGCTCATTCGGACTCTCCGGGGCCTGACGCCGCAATTCTCGTCCTTCAACGATGCGGAGTTCGACGAGAGCCGGTTCGAGCATCACTTGCAGAGTGATCCACGTTTGGCGCTCCCCGAATGCTGGTATTGGATCCGCAAGCTGCAAGCGCGCGTCTACGCGGGCGAGTACGCATCCGCCATTGAGGCAGCATCGAAGGCGCGACGGCTTCTCTGGACGTCGCCGTCATTCTTTGAGGTGGCCGAATACCATTTCTATGACGCACTCGCGCGAGCGGTACAGTATGAAGCCGCATCGGCCGACGAGCGACCCCGGCATCTGGAGGTGCTGGCCGCCCACCACAAGCAACTCGAGGTGTGGGCGCAGAACTGCCCGGAGAATTTCGCGAACCGTGCGGCGCTGGTCGGCGCCGAGATTGCGCGCCTCGAAGGACGAGACCTCGATGCAATGCGTCTATACGAGCAGGCCCTTCAGTCGGCCCGGGAGCACGGCTTTGTGCAGAACGAAGCGCTGGCCCATGAGGTGGCCGCGCGGTTCTACCTGACGCACGGCTTCGAGACAATCGCCCACGTGTATCTACGCAACGCGCGGAACTGCTACGACCGCTGGGGCGCGCTCGGCAAACTGAAGCAGCTCGATGAACGCTACCCGCACTTGCACGAGGAACGGGCCCCTACCTCTCCCACCGCCACGATTGGCACGCCCGTCGGGCAGCTGGACGTCGAAACGGTGGTCAAGGCGTCACAGGCACTCTCGAGCGAGATTGTTCTCCGCAAGCTGATCGAGACGCTCATGCGAATCGCGGTCGAGCATGCAGGGGCCGAGCGGGGGCTCCTCATCCTTTTCCGGGGGGACGAGCCGCAGATCGAGGCGGAGGCTACCACCGGCCACGGCCGAGTCGAGGTCAGCGTTCGACGGGCGGCCGTTACGCCGTCGGATCTCCCCCAATCCACGCTTCATTACGTGATCCGGACGCGGGAGCGCGTGGTCATTGATGATGCGTCGACCAGTAGCTCGTATTCGGACGACGAGTATGTGCGACAGAAGCGCCCCCGATCCGTCCTATGCGTGCCCATCGTCAAACAAACGAAGCTTGTCGGCGCACTCTATCTCGAGAACAATTTGACTCCGTGCGCCTTCACGCCTGGCCGCATCGCGGTGTTGGAACTGCTGGCTTCGCAAGCCGCGATCTCGCTGGAGAATGCTCGCCTATATTCCGATCTGCAACGCAGCGAAGCTTTCCTGGCTGAAGGGCAGAGCATCAGCTCGACCGGAAGCTTCGGCTGGAATGTTCTGAGCGGAGAAATCTACTGGTCGGAGGAAACCTACAAGATCTTTGAACACGATCGAGCGGCCAAGCCTACATTGGAATGGGTACTGCAGCGATTTCATCCCGACGACAGGGATCTCGTGCAGCAGACCCTCGACCGCGCGTCCAGGGAAGGGACCAATTTTGATTTTGAGCATCGCTTGCTGATGCCGGATGGCAGGGTCCAACATATCCACGTCATAGCTCACGCCTTGCAGAATTCATCAGGCAACCTCGAGTTTGTAGGGGCCGTGACGGACGTCACTGACCGGAAGGAGGCGGAGGAGGCGGTGCAGCAGAGTGAGAAGCGCTTTCGGGCCATGATTGACTACAGCTCGGACGGGATTGTATTGGACGCCCTCGCGAAGGGCTTCATCTACGTCAGCCCATCGACGGAACGGATGCTCGGCTATACGCCTGAAGAGTTCGCTCGGCTGTCGCGGTATGACTATTTCCATCCGGATCATATTCAACACAGGAAAGCCGCTTGGGCCGAGGTGATTCAGGAGCCGGGGAAGGTGGTGACATACGAGGCTCTGGCGCGGCACAAGGACGGGTCGTGGCACTGGATCGAGACGACGTTGAGCAATCTGCTCCATGAACCCAGCGTGCAGGCCGTGGTAGTGAATTTCCGCGACATCACCGCGCGGAAGAACGCGGAGGAGGAGAAAGAGCGGCTCGAAATCCAGCTTCGCCAATCGCAGAAGATGGAAGCGATGGGCACGCTCGCCGGCGGTATCGCGCACGACTTCAACAACATCCTGGGTGCGATCCTCGGCTACGGCGAGCTCGCGCAAAAGGCCGCGCCCGAAGGCAGCGTAGGGCATCGTTACCTCGACAACGTGATGCTGGCCGGCGGCCGCGCCAAGTCGCTCGTCGAACGCATCCTCGCGTTCAGTCGCAGCAGCGTGGGCGAACGGGGTCCCATCAACGCGCAGGCCGTGATCGAGGAAGCGCTCGAGCTACTCGCCACTTCACTTGCGCCCGGCGTACGTCTCGACAAACGTCTCGAGGCCGGCGACGCGGCGATCGTCGGTGACGCGACCCAGCTACACCAGGTCGCAATGAATCTGTGCACCAATGCCCTGCACGCGATGGAGAACGGCGGCGTGCTCGAGGTGGCTCTGGATCGCGCGGACGTCGCACAAAACCGCCGGTTATCGCGCGGCAATCTAGCGCCGGGTGTCTACGTAAGGCTATGCGTTGGCGACACCGGCAGTGGCATTCCGCCGGACGTGCTCGATCGGATGTTTGACCCCTTCTTCACCACCAAGGGCGCCGGCGAGGGAACCGGCCTGGGTCTGTCGCTGGTGCATAGCATCGTGGCGGATCTTGGGGGTGCTATAGACGTTCGCACGACCGTTGGCCGCGGCACGACGTTCACGATCTGGTTACCGACTGCCGGCGAAGCGTGCGCTCCTTCGGCCGAAGTCACAACCGAGTTGCCGCACGGCGACGGCCAAACGGTCATGATCGTCGACGACGAGAAGCCGCTGGTTGCGCTCGCCGAAGAAATCCTGGCCGAGCTCGGTTACGAGCCCGTCGGATTCAACACCAGCGGGGCGGCGCTGGATGCGTTCCGCGAAGCGCCGCAGCGCTTCGATATCGTCCTGACCGATGAGACGATGCCCCAGATTGTCGGCACCGATCTCGCACGTGAGATTCGACTGCTGCGCCCCGACATCCCCATCGTATTGATGAGTGGCTACAGCGGTGCACCGTTGGACGAGCGTGCGCGCGCAGTCGGAATCCGGGAAGTCCTGCGCAAGCCGTTGCAGAGCAGGGACATTGCGGAGTGTTTCGGGCGCGTATTTCCCCCTGGTTCGTAGCCAGGTAATCTTGCCAGAAACGCCTTGCCATCAATGTATTGCGCCACGGCGGCCCTCGCATCGCTTCCGTACTGAGCGCCACTGAGCCGGACTGATTTACGGGATTCTCACGGGAAAGACTGAAACTCGGCAGCGGCCTCATGGGCGCGGTAAACGAAGGTCAGCGGCTGGTGCGGCCTCAAGCACCGGGGTGAGCTGCGTGCGCCGCCCATCGAGCCAGTCGCGCATCCAGGTAGGCAGATCTCCGAGCTTGGCAAGAAAGTCCTCCCAGGGCATTTGCTGAAACCAGCACTCCGCC
>Ga0137415_10007132_pt1 | contig 11079 bp, 11 predicted proteins | sample CZODoug3_1_1_16f_FD_183082 | JGI IMG/M metagenome (GOLD analysis project Ga0137415, IMG submission 183082) | Vadose zone soil fungal communities from Angelo Coast Range Reserve, California, USA - CZODoug3_1_1_16fungal (Hybrid Assembly) | ecosystem: Environmental > Terrestrial > Soil > Vadose...
CAACCCCTGCGAGTCGTCCATCGCCGCTCCTACGCTCAGATCAGCTCGGACCTGGAGGCTCCGCCGCGAGACCTTGTCGGCGGGCCCACACATGACCATCCCTTACTTACACCGTTGTCGTTCGAGATTCTCGGCGATTACCACGGCGATCGCAAGTGTGGGAAAAGTAGCCGATCCGGGTGTCGGTACTGCGCCATCTGCCCGCGATGCCGGTCGTCGCAGCGCTGCGATCCGACAGAGGCGCGCCTCGAGGCGTCACAGCCCGAGCTCCCTTCCGAGGATCTTCGTGACGAAGCCGCCGGGCGCTTCCCGGGCGACGACCTCCTTCAGGCGCCGGCGGGTCTCGACAAGTGTCCCGCAGGCCTCGGCCGCCCTCATCGTGGCCGAGTAGGCCGCCCAGACATCGGCCCCGGTGATGTCGTAGCCATGCCCCTCGACGAGCCACCGGAGTGCGAGGAGGCCAGCTCCCACCGCGAAGGATGGCCGCTCCTCGCTGAAATCCCGCGCGGCTTGCGTGAGCGTCCTGGGGTCGCAGGGGGACCGCCCCGCAAGGTCGAGCGCCTCTTCGTAGAGGCCCGCCTCCTTTGCGGCGGCGAACCATTTGGCCTCGTCTCCCGGCGTCGTGTCCACCAGGTCCGCCAAGAGCTCGGGGGTCGGCTTGTGCAGGTACTTCCTGGCCACGTTGCGGAAGGTCGCGAGGTAGGTTCCGCCGCCGTTCGCCCGGAGGCCGTAGCGTCGGTACGCCTCCTCGACCTGGCGCGCCTCGAGGAGGATCTCCTCGCAGAGCGCATCGACCTCGGCGTCGGGTGCCCACGGTCCCCGGCACGATTCCGCCATGCGGATGGCCTCCGACGTTTCGCCGACCGCCGCCAGCGCCCTCACGGCCCAACGCTTGTAGTGCCAGAAGGCCTCGGTCTGGAGGATGTCGAGGATCTCCAGGAAGCGCTCGGCCCGGTAGAGGGCGCTCAGGCAGGCCGGGGTGCCGTGGAAGTGGCCGCGGAGGGTCTTGTCGGGGCTGAGCGCCATCCGGGTGATCTCGACCAGGCGGTCCGCCCATGCGGAAGCCACCTCCTTCGAGGCACAGAGTTCACCCCAGTAGTCGGCGAGCACCTCGATGTAGGGCATCTGGCCGGCTTCATGTGCGTCCCAGAGGCGCTCCAGCCAGGCCGCGCGGGTCGTGGCGTCGGCGGGTGCACCGGCGATGATCGGGACGAGGTCGTCGATCGCACGGTTGACCGCGGACCCGAGGGCCCCTGAGGAGCTGTCGACCCGCTCGAGGGCCGGCGACAGGCGCTCGAGCAGGCAGACCGCACCGTCGGCCGCGAGCGCCGGATCACGGCGGGCGACCTTCTTGATCTCGCTCACCGCCTGCTTCACCCGCTGGATGGCGGGCTGCGACCTCCAGCCGAACGCCGATCGCCGGAATCGTGCCTTGAACTCCCAGGTGTGGCTGTCAGCCTTGACCATGCGGTTCTCCCGGGTCGCGGACGATATACCACCTCGCCGTGGCGGAGGGCGCTGATCCGCTGCCCCTGGCACCTGGTCCCCGGCGTGCCAAGTTTTTCGCGATCTTGCGCCGGGAAGCCGCATCGGGCACGATGGAATCCACCGTTGTAATTACAGGAGGAGAGTTTACCGTGCTCGCCCGGCAGGAGTTCCTGGCCAGCTGAACGCCGCGTCGCGGTCCGCTCACCAACCGGAATAAAGGAGGATCCATTGGCCCCAGCTGCCTCGACCAAGCCCGCCGACACCCTGCGTGTCCCCGCCGCCATGCTGCCACTCGTCGAGCCCATGAACCGATGGATCGACGCCTTCTGCGACGCCTATCTGGACGAGGAGTACGCCTACCTGAGCAAGAAGATGCTCGCCAAGCTGGCCCGCAAGCGGCCATCCCCCCTGGAACGCGGGGACCCGGTCATCTGGGCCGCATCGGTCGTCTACACCGTGGGTCGGGTCAATTTCCTGGACGACCCCACCCAGACCCCGCACCTGACCCTGGACCAGTTCAGCGAGGCGAGCGAGGTCACGAAGTCATCGCTGTCGAGGAAGTTCCGCATCATCGCCGAGGCCATCGACACCCGAGAGTTCGACCCCGAGTACTGCCGGCGGGCCCTGGCCGCGCAGAGTTCCACGCCGTGGCTCGTCGAGGTGGACGGCCTCATCGTCGATGCCCGGATGCTGCCCCCCGAGCTGCAGGCGGAAGCCCGGCGCCTGGGCCTGATCCCGGACATGATCGAAGGGTGAGCAGGTCGCGCAGGGGTCGAGGACCCCGCCGGCATCGACTTCGCAGACCGGCCCGCCTCGTATCGGCTCAGGCCTGGATCACGTCGGGGGCCCGGGTCACGATCCGTGCCTACGCCAGGCGCTACGGCGTGGACCGGTACACGGCCCACTCTGAATTGACCGCCCTCGGCGTGACGCTGCCCGGCGCGGACGCCCGGTGGGCCGTCCGCCCAGCGCCAGTTCCAAGACCTCGCCCGAGCCGCCCCGAGCCGAATCCCTCGCCGAGCGGGCTGCCCCCGGGCTGGGTCTGGGTAGGCAGCAATGTCATGTTCCCCGTGGGCGAGACGGAGGGTGGATGTGCCTACGGCCTGATGGCCTGGGAGCTCGACCAGGAAGAGGGCGTGGCGACGTTCGGAGAGCGGTGGTCGACCGTCATCGAACCTTCATTCCGCGGCTTCTGACTCGGCATCCCGAGGGCCGGCGATCATCTGGCTCGTGCGCTCGGCGAAACTTCCGTCCGAGAGCGTTTCTGGCCTCTTTCTGTCAGTGCCCGCCGATACGCTGACCCGGACGGATGGCGCTGTGAACGGTTGCCGTGCCACGACTCGGGAGTGGGTCGACCATGGAAGAACCAGACGTGTCATCGACCCTCACGGCCACGGCGTTGACGCTACTTGGGGCGATGACCGGAGACCCCAACGCGGCGTTCCGACCGGGCCAGCTCGAGGCCATCCAGGCCATCGTTGCCCAACGAAGGCGAGCCCTGGTCGTGCAGCGGACCGGCTGGGGAAAAAGCGCCGTCTACTTCATCGCCACGAACTTGCTCCGGGAGGCAGGGGCGGGCCCGACTCTCCTGGTCTCCCCTCTGTTGGCCCTGATGCGCAACCAGAGCGAGATGGCCCGACGAGTCGGCGTGCACGCCCGAAGCATCCACAGCGACAACACCGAGGAGTGGCCTGAGGTGGAGGAGCAGCTTCGGCAGGGTCTCCTCGACCTCCTCCTCGTTTCCCCAGAGCGCCTGAGCAACCCCGACTTCCGCGCTGACCTTCTGCCGCTCATCGTGTCCACGACCGGGCTGCTCGTGGTCGATGAGGCCCACTGCATCTCCGACTGGGGCCACGACTTCCGTCCGGACTACCGCCGGATCGCCCGGGTCCTCGACCGGCTGCCGTCGACGGTGCCGGTCCTGTGCACGACCGCAACGGCGAATCGGCGGGTCGTCGACGACATCGGTCAACAACTCGGTGAGGATCTCCTCGTCTTCCGTGGCCCGCTGGACCGCCCGAGCCTGCGCTTGAGCGTCGTCAAGCTCCCCGACTCTGCGAGACGCCTCGCCTGGCTTGCGAAGGCAATCCCCCGCATGCCCGGCTCCGGCATCGTGTACTGCCTCACGGTCCGGGACTCAGAAACCGTGGCAGGCTGGTTACGCCGGTGTGGCATCGACGCACGTGCCTACAGCGGTAAGACGACCGATTCCGAGCGGCTCGAGGTCGAACAATCGCTCGCCGCCAATGCCGTCAAGGTCGTGGTGGCGACCTCGGCGCTGGGCATGGGCTACGACAAGCCCGACTTGGGGTTCGTCGTCCACTACCAGAGTCCCGGGTCGCCCATCGCCTACTATCAGCAGGTGGGCCGAGCCGGCCGCAATCTCGCCGAGGCGGAGGGAGTCTTGCTGGTGGGAAGCGAAGACCGCGAGATCCAGGACTACTTCATCAAGACCGCGTTCCCGCCGCAGGCGCAGGCCGAGTCGGTCGTCGCCCTGCTCGAACAGGCAGCCGCCCCGATGGCGCTTCACGAGATCCTCCGCCAGGTGAACATCCGGCGAGGCCGGCTCGAAGCCATGCTGAAAATCCTGGAGGTGGAGAGCGCAGTTGAGCGACCTTCGGCTGGGCGCTGGCGGCGCACCCTGCGGGAGTGGTCCTACGACACCGACCGGGTCGAGCGGGTCACGGCTGCCCGGAGGCAGGAACAAGCAGCCATGCGCTGCTACGCCGAGACGACCTCCTGCCTCATGGCGTTCCTTCGCAAGGAGCTGGACGATCCTGACCCCACTCCGTGCGGGCGATGTGGCCCCTGTACGGACCGCCAGGCGGACACGAACCTCGCCGAGAACGAAGTGGAACGGGCACGCCATTGGCTGCGTTCCTCTCCGCCGGTGATCAAGCCCAGGCAGCGCTGGATGGGGCAGGTAGCTGGTCAGACCACCATTCCGAAGGAGCTACGACTGCGGCAGGGCCTTTCCCTGAGCCGCTACGACGACGGCGGATGGGGTCACCAGGTGCGCGAGGCCAAGTATGCCGGCGGCGCCTTCCCCGACGACCTCGTGGCCGGGGCGGCTCGGCTCATCCAGGAGTGGTCGCCGGAACCCAGGCCGAAGTGGGTGACCTCGGTACCATCCTTCCGCCACCCTGAACTGGTCCGAAATCTGGCCGAGCGCTTGGCGGGCGCTCTCGGAATTCCCTTCCATGACGTCGTGCGCAAGGTGCGGGACAACGCTCCTCAGAAGGAGATGGAGAACAGCTACCAGCAGCTCGGCAACGTCCTGGATGCCTTCAGCCTCTCCGCTCACGTCCCGACGGGGCCCGTGCTGCTCGTCGACGACATTCACGACTCGGGTTGGACGTTGACGGTGATCGGCGTCGCCCTCCTGAGGGCAGGGTCTGGGCCGGTCTACCCGTTCACCATGGCTCAGGCGACGAGTTCGTGAGCCCGCGCCGCAGCGACCGATCGCTCGCCGCCCTTCTCCTGGTGCAGCGGCTGGTCGACAACGAGGCCGAGCCCCTGGGGCCCAAGGAGTTCTGGTCGGTAGTCAACTCCGTAGACGAACCAGAGCGCCTGCTGCCCGGAACGGTGTCGCCGGAAGTCGGGTCCCCGATCTCTTCCGAGCTCGCTCAGCGGATCACCCAACGGATGGCTGCCGCCACAAGCCTGGCATTTGAACTCGAGCGCTTGGAGCAGTCTGGTCTTGCCGTCATCTCGGCGGTTGACGGCGAGTATCCCCTGGCTCTGCGGGAACGCCTCGGTCCGACAGCCCCGCCCATCTTGCATGTCGCGGGAAACCTTGACCTGCTGACTCATGCTGGCATCGGGGTCGTGGGATCGAGGAACGCTGACGCCGCCGCTCTCGATGTGGCCGCCTCGGCAGCCAAGGAGGCTGCTCACCGGGGCCTGCCTATCATCTCGGGTGGTGCCCGGGGCATCGACCAGGAATCGATGAAGGCTGCCCTTGACGCCGGCGGGACAGCCGTCGGCGTCCTGGCCGATTCACTCGCCAGGTTGGTCACCAGCCCGCCCATCCGGCGGGCAATAATGGAACGGCGGCTGTGCCTCTGCACTCCCTACAAACCGACCGCCGGCTTCTCGGTCGCCAATGCCATGGGCCGCAACCGGCTCATCTATGCGTTGAGTGAGCTCACCCTCGTCGTGAGCTCCGACCAAGGGCGTGGCGGGACGTGGGAGGGCGCCGTGGAAGCCATCCGTGGCCGGCTGACCGACGTCGTGATCTGGCAGGGTGCGGGAGCCGGCCCGGGCAACGCAGCCTTGATCGCTATGGGAGGCCGGCCGGCGGACTCGATCGACGATGCCATGGACCCCCGAGGGGCACCAACTCGGCCATCGGGATCTGACCAGATGTCGTTTGGGTTGTGAAGTCGCGGCGCGCGGGCAGTGGTGGTCGACGCAGAACTTCAAGCGGCGCGTCGGCCGCTTCAGCCTGCCTGGCGACGCCCTCGTCATCGACGGAGAGGTCGAGGAGCGCGGCGGCGATGAGGGCATCCTCGCCATCGTCGGCCATCTGACTCACTCGCCCTCGGGACTCAGGCGACCCGCCAGCCCGTGCCTCAGGTCCAGATACCCATGGGCTGCACGCCAGAGGTGATCCTCGGGGTAGGAGCCGAAGCCCTTGTGGTCCGCACGCCATTCCCGGTCCCAGTACCCTTCGACCACTCGGCCAAGGTGGGTCAGGGAGGCCTCGAGTTCGACCTCGAGTTGGCTCAGTTCCTCGTCGACCGTCGGTACGAGGCGGTGCAACTCTGGGAAGCGGCGTTGGCCAAGGGCCTCGAGGACCTCCTCGTCGGGACCGGCAGCGGACCAGAACCGCACCGGGCCTCGGATGGCGTGGTTCCAAACCGGCAGCGCCGGGCACACCGAAAACCACCACGGTGATTTGGACGCCGGACGGCACGGGGAGTCGGCGCTTGAGGACTTCGACTTGAGAACATCGACCCGCCTCTCGTCACGAGGCGCATCCGGCCCGTCGCTCCCAAGACGAGGAGAGGCGGCTGGGAGTCCTCTGGACCACCAGGCAGCACCTCGCGGGGCGTCAGGGCTTGCGGGAGTTCCGCCCGGCCCTGCGCCGTCTTCCTGAGGATGGTGCCTGCGCGGCGGCACGGGCGGCCCGCACCTCTGGCCCCTCTCCGCTGAGCTGCGCCTTCCGGGCGGCCCGGGAGACGACAGGATCAGGATGAGACGTGGCGACGGCCTGCAGGACCCTGGCGATGTCGGCATCCTGCATCTGCCCGAGCACCTCCAGGATGTTTGCCTGCTCCGACGGTGGGCCGAGACCGTCCAGCATCTTGACAAGTTCCTCTGGGCCGCCCTGCATGAGGAGGACAGCAAGCTGGTCGGCCAACACCCTGGCCAGGTCCTCCTCTGCCGGCTCCCTGGCATCGCCCATGCCGCTGTCAGCGAACCAGGCTGCGACGTACGGTCCCAGGTGAGGATCGCGCTCCAGCCCTGCTTCCCGGACGGCGGCAGCGGACTCCGGCCCATCTCTCGAGCACGTAGGGGAACATCCCCCGGAGTCGGACGTCGGGGCGTGCGGCATCGGCGAGGACTCGGACGGCGGACGGCGGGTTGCGGCCGGCAAGCCAGGTGTCGACCCCGTCGCCAAGAGCGCTGCCCTCGAAATCGAGTGAGCCCCAGTACGCCAACAGGGAGGCAAGGTCGGCGTCGGGGCCCTCGGTGAACGCCGGGGCATCATGGCCCTCGTCGCGGAGGAGGCGGTTCACCCCCCACGTGCCGAGCGGAGTCAGGACGAGGCGGTCCGAGGAACGCTCCGCGACCCCGATGTCGGACAGGATACCGATCAGCGCCCGGACATCCCGGGCCATCGACTCCCTCATCGCCGGTCCAAGCTCGCGCGCCTTCCTCGGAACCTCGATCCATGCAAGCTCGACCACCTCCTCTTCGGGCAGACCCTGGTCGCGACCCAGGTACGAGAGGACCAGCAGGTCGGGGAGGCCGTCGTCGAGCATCTGGGCCCAGGGAGGCTGCCACGCCTTGGCGCCCCGCAACCACGTGACCGCCCCGGCGTCGAACAGGCCCTCGAAGACCGCCTTCCACGCCTCCAGGGGACGGTTCCGCATTTCTCGTCCCAACGCCGTGGTGACGAGACCCCGGTGGGTGACGTCCACCAGCATCCCGGCGTCCGCGAGCGCATAGGTCCAGTCCAGCTCGGGGACGTCACTCGAGCTACGCGGCTCGAAGCCTGGAGGCAAGACCCCCAGCCGAAGCACCTCGACCAGCTCCGGGATGTCACGAAGCCTGATCCGTCCCGAGTCGGTCAGCTTCCGTCCCGACCCCACCCAGTCCACAAAAGCCGCGAGGCGGGTCGTCAGCGGCGCCTCTCGAGCCGCCCGAGCAAGCTCTTCCTCGGGCAGCAGGGCAACCATCGGCAGGGGGAGGTCTGGGGGAAGCGAGAGACGGGAGGGGGAGCCGAGCGCGGCGATGGGGGGCGGGATCAGGGCCCGCCGCTCGGACTCCGGGCGGGTGTTGAAGTCCTTGATCCAGGTCTCGAGAGCGGCGGGATCATCGACGTCGACCCCGTCTTCCATCATGGTCAACGCGATTTGCTTGGCAAACCCGAAGGCGTCCGGGCCGCCCATCGCCTCCTCGAATACCTCCTCGATCTCGTCGAGCTCCTCGAGCAGATCCTCCAGGGGATCGCTGGCCTTGGCCAGGCGCCCGGTGGACCCGAGGAACTCCATGAACGTGCGGACGGCCGGCACGACATCGGCGACCTCTTCGCCGTCGATCACCACCTTGGCGGGGAAGAGGCCGAGCAGCACCGCGGAGAGATCCTCGGCGCTCCAGCGGGTGAGGCTTTGATCCCGGTACTCCGCCCGGTAATCCAGCAGCAGGCGGATTGTGTCGGCGTTGAAGGACGCGCCGGAGGCCCTGGCCCATGAAACGTAACCCTTGACCAGTTCGCCGCGCGATCCTGGTCCCTTCTTGCTCACAGGCAGGATCCTACGGCCCGACGGCAGATGATCCAACAGCGGGAAAAACCGGGTCGTTTGGCGGGCCAACCATTGCCATAACACCAGGGATCAGCGAAGGAACCCAGCCGCTGCAAACACACGCTTCAAGGGCACGGGCTCCCTCCAGTCAACCTCGCCGGCTGCAATCTGCGGCTCCGAGCAGCCAGGGTGAAGCGGGGTGCCGGCCGCGGTCAGGTCCTTGGCGCTGGCGTCGGTTCGGACTCGGCCCGGACCTTGGCGAGCAGGCTTGCCGCTCGCTCGGCTCCGTAGGGAAGATAGTTGGCGCCAACTCTGCCTGGAGCTCTGAAAGGATCGACTCATCGAGCGTCCAGTGAACGGCAGGGATTCCACCGGCACAGACCCGTTCGCTCTCGCGGGTGAGGCCAGAATCATCCCAGGCAACAACTTGATCCCGCCACAGAGCGCGCAGCGTGCAAGCACACGACCGGACCCCTGAGCAGCCACAACGAACATCTGTTCCGGCGACCAGGCGCAGCCGCGCCGGGTCCGTGGTGACCTGATGGCCCCAGGCACCCTCAAGCGGGTAGTCGACCACACAACACGAAGGCCTGGAGGCGGACATCATGGCCGCCCCAAAAGCAGACCGCGAAGCACTGGGAAGGGAAAGGAAGGATGGCGGAGAAGATCCGGTCCGCCCAGCACATCCCCTGGCGATGGTCCGGAGTCGACGCACCGCCACACCGGAACATCGCCATTCTGGCCGGTAGCTGACAAGATTGGCCCGTGGACGACTCCGACAGCGACATGGACATGGAATGGCCCTCAGCCCTGCAGGACCTGGGGGCGCTCTGGCTTGCCGAATCACCCGAGGAACTCTGGCGAGCCCTCGTCCTCGGTGGCGGGCTGGGTGCAAGCTCGAATCACTGGGATGCCGGTCTCCTGTTCCGCCACCACCATGGCGACGGACAGCCTGGCGCCCTCGAGACTGCACTCCTGCTGTGCACCGACCTGCGCTGGCGCCGGGCCACCGCCGGGCTCATCGCCGAGATCGCAGGCTCAGGCGTGCTCGATGGGAGCGAACTCGCTGTCCTTGCGGAAAGCTTCCTGAACGAAGCGGTCATCTGGGAGGCGCCAGCGTCGTGGACGGAGGGTCCCTGGATCGAAATCGTGCTCTGGTTCAAACCGTCGATTTCTTTACGCCCATCGTCGACGATCCGTTCTCTTACGGCGCGATCGCTGCGACCAACGCCATCTCTGATGTCTTCGCCATGGGCGGACGTCCGCTCACGGCCTTGAACATTGTCGGAATTCCCGAGAAAACCTTGTCCCCAAAAATCGTCGCCGAAATTTTGCGCGGCGGTTTAAGCAAAGCAAGGGAAGCGCGCTGCGCGGTCGTGGGCGGTCACACCATTCGCGCACCCGAGCCGATTTACGGAATGTCGGTCACCGGACTTGTCGATCCAACCAAAATGATGACGAATGCGAAGGCGCGCCCGGGAGATGTGCTTGTCTTGACCAAACCTCTCGGCACCGGCATCGCCACCACCGCGATCAAGCGCGGTCTCGCTTCGCGCACGCTCGAGAAAAAAGTGATCGCGCTCATGTCGACGATTAATTCCGTCGGCGCGGAGTTGGCCGAGCGCGGCTGGGTCTGCGCCGCCACCGACATCACCGGCTTCGGTTTAATGGGTCATCTCAGCTCGATGTGTCGCGCCAGCAACGTTTCCGCCGATATTGATCCAACCAGCGTGCCGCCGATCGGCAAAGAGATTGTCGATCTTATCGCACGCGGCTGCGTGCCCGGCGGGACTCAACAAAATCTGGCCGGGGCAAACTCCGTAGTTGACTGGGGAACTGCGACCGACGCCCAAAAAATCTTGTTGGCCGATGCTCAAACCAGTGGCGGCCTGCTTCTCTGTGTGGCCCAAAAGAATCTGACCAAAGTTTTACGTTTCCTCCGAAAAGCGGGCGCGCCTTCCGCCGCCATCATTGGCAGGATCGTCCGGCGACGCAGAAAACTAATATGCATGACAAAATAAAGTCGCGCTCGCATCGCCACATTCCCGCGGTCAACAAAGTGCTCGAGACGCTGGACGCCGTCGATCTTCCGCGGCCCGTCATCGTGGCAACCGTTCGTCGCGAACTTTCCGCGTTGCGGGAATCCGACAAGATTGTCGAATTCAAAGACGTGTTCGATCGCGTTCTTAAGGCGTTGGATCGACATGTTCGTTCGCGACTTCAGCCGGTCATCAACGGCACCGGCGTCATCCTGCATACAAATCTCGGACGCGCGCCGCTGAGCCAGCGCGCCCTGGAATCCATCGCCCGAGTCGCCGGGACCTACAGCAACCTCGAGTTTGATCTCGCGTCCGGTCAGCGCGGAAATCGCGCCGGATATCTGGAGGGCAATCTCGCTCTGCTTTGCGGCGCCGAATCTGCCACGATCGTGAACAATTGCGCGGCCGCCCTTGTCCTCATCGTTCGTCATTTCACCAGGCACAAGCCCGAGGCGATTATTTCGCGCGGCGAACTCGTGCAGATCGGCGGAGGGTTTCGCATCGGAGAAATACTCGAAACGTCAGGCGCAAAACTTCGAGAAGTCGGCGCGACCAACAAAACCACACTGCGTGATTAT
>Ga0137415_10007133_pt1 | contig 11077 bp, 7 predicted proteins | sample CZODoug3_1_1_16f_FD_183082 | JGI IMG/M metagenome (GOLD analysis project Ga0137415, IMG submission 183082) | Vadose zone soil fungal communities from Angelo Coast Range Reserve, California, USA - CZODoug3_1_1_16fungal (Hybrid Assembly) | ecosystem: Environmental > Terrestrial > Soil > Vadose...
CCAGGACCTCGCCGTATCCGGTGTACAGCGCGTTGGATTTTGGCGCGAGAGAAAGATACACGGCGGCTTGCGCCAGCGCCAGATGGCCTTCCGGCGCGCCGAGAAAATCGAAAGCGTCCTTGGCGGCTAGCGTGACGGCGAGCGCGCCGGGCTCGGCCAGTCCGATATCTTCGCTGGCCATGCGCACCATGCGTCGCGCGAGATACAACGCATCTTCTCCGGATTCGAGCATGCGCGCGAGCCAGTACAGCGCGGCATCGGGATCGGAATTGCGCACGGATTTGTGCAGTGCGGAGATGAGATTGAAATGCTCTTCGCCGGCCTTGTCGTAGCGCAGCAGCTTGCGCTGCAGCACGTCTTGCAGCAATTCCGGCGTGATCGACAGCGCACCGTTCGGTTGCCGGACGGCGCTGCGCGCGGCGAGCTCCAGCGTGTTGTAGGCGGAGCGCGCGTCGCCATTGGCGTAGGACGCGATGCGGAAAAGAATGTCGTCGCTGGCTTCGATATTTTCATTGCCCAGCCCGTGTTCCTTGTCGCCGATCGCGCGGCGCAGCAGTTCCACGATTTGCGGCGTCGTTAGCGGATCGAGAATGTAGACCTTGGTTCGCGAAAGCAGCGGCGAGATCACCTCGAACGAGGGATTTTCCGTGGTCGCGCCGATGAAGGTGATGTGCCCGGCTTCGACGTGCGGAAGAAAGGCGTCCTGCTGCGCTTTGTTGAAGCGGTGCACTTCGTCGATGAAGACGATGGTTCGCTCACCGGAGCGTGCTTTGCGCTCGGCATCCGCCATCACTTCTTTAATCTCCTTGATGCCGGTGAGCACCGCGCTGAAGGGGATGAATTCGGAGCGCGTGAGCCGCGCAATCAGCCGAGCCAGCGTGGTTTTGCCGCAGCCGGGCGGTCCCCAGAAGAGCATGGAGCCGAGATCATCATTTTCAATTTGCGTGCGCAGCGGCTTGCCGGGACCGAGCAGCTTTTCCTGGCCGATGAATTCGTCGAGCGTGCGCGGGCGCATGCGTTCGGCGAGCGGCTGATGCGCGAGCGGGACGTCCGGCTCGATGGGCTGCGGCAATTTGGAAAAGAGGCTCATCTCTAAGGTGCCCTGAAAAAGTATCTGTCCATTGTCCCGGACATCATGGCCATTCCCCTAAGCATCATTGATCAATTCCCTGAGGATCATTGGGGCAAGACCCCCGGGTCTCGCTGTCGAAAAGTGGCGTCACGGGCCTCCATTTTCCATTCTCAAGCCGGAACTTCCAGGACGCGACATTTGCCGGACCTTCCTTGCACAAAAAGTCCGGCGCGCGCAGGTCTTTTTCGGAGACTGCCGAGGCATCATAGAAAAACAAGCTTCCGTACAACTGGCGATCGTACGGCGAGCTCGACACACTAACTTTGATTTCGAGCTGACGCGCCTGCGAGAGCTTGTCGTAAACCGAGCGCCAGTTGCCGCTGCCCCAGGTAATGCAGTCGGAATCAAAGATGTAGCAATACAGATCGCTCTTGGTATTCTTCAGCGACTCCTCATCCGCAGGCCGCAAATCCGCGCGATCGTAGGTAAGCAGAGCCTGAATATTCTTGTCCAGAACCGCCTTAGCGACGGCCTCGCCGACTTTGCGAAGATCGCGGCTAGGATTGTTGCTGCGCGTGGCCCCGGATTTCTGTTGGGCTTGCGCGGCGGCGGGCGAAATCAACTGGGAAACCATAACGATGCTCGCGACGGACATGAGGAAGATCCTCGTGACCATTTGGCTGAGCGCGGTCATGAATTGCCCTTTCGTTGTTTGGAACGCTGGCGGGCGGCTTCGTAGAAGAGAACGGCGGCAGCCGCAGCGGCGTTGAGCGATTCGATGCCGCTCGACATAGGAATGCGAATTCGCGCATCGGCGCTGCGCTCCACTTCTTCGGGGAGGCCTGCCCCTTCGTTGCCGACAAGCAACGCGACCGGCTCGCACCAATCGACTTCCCACGGCGCGAGCATCGGCTTTTCGGCATCGGCGGATTCGTGAACGCAAGACGCGAGGGTGCGCACGTTGGCGACGCGAAGCTGCGTGAGCAAAATTGGCAGCGACATCCCCGCGAGAATCTGGAGATGCAACGCCGCGCCGGCGGAAGCGCGCAACGCCTTCGGTGAGAACGGGCTGGCAGTCCCGCTTTGGCCGGAAGCCGCGGTGACCGCGCCGGTTGCGCCGAATGCAGCGGCGGTGCGTAGAATCGTGCCGACGTTGCCGGGATCTTGCACCCCGGCGAGCACCACCAGCAGGGGCGAGCAGACGTCTTCGCTCACCCGGAGGAGATCGTCGAAGGTGGCAACGCGCGGTTTGACGAGCGCGGCGACGCCCTGGGGATGTTCCGTATCCGCCACGCCCTCGAAGAGGCGATCGGTGGTGCGCAAAATGGGAATGGCGATTTCCGGGCGATCGATCAACGGAGCGAGGCGTTCGTGATGACGCTCGCCGGTTTCGCTGAAAAGCACCGCCTCGATAGGACAGCCAGAGCGCAGAGCTTCTTCGACGAGACGGACGCCCTCAACGCCAACGAAGCCGGTTTCGGTAGGCAATCCACCGCGCAGGGCGATGCGAAATTCCTTGAGCCAGCGATTATCGCGGCTGGTGATCGCCGCCGGAGCGCCGGAAGATCGCGCAGCGCGAGCGGCTTTGCTCGGCGTGGCCATAGCAGAGGCAGCGTAGCAAATTTCCCAGGGAACAGGCTAATTTAGGCGGCAAGCACGCTGGCCATGCCGAAGGCTGCCTGCACAGGTAGCCCCGGACTCTACATTGATGCAGCGCAAGTGTTTATTGCGTGGGCTTGCGGGGGTGTGGTAGCGTCGCCGACACTGCAGCGCAGGGTGGCGTTGCGGAATCCCCGCTGCGGCTTCACTAGAGGCCAAAACATTGCCCGCCGAACTGCTGCGCGTTGACGCGCAATCGCCACAAGTTGAGGTGCTGCGTTATGCGGCGCATTTTTTGACGCGCGGCCACGTGGTGGCGATTCCCACCGACACATTTTACGGACTGGCGGCGGACCCCTTTAATTTAGCGGCCGTTGATGAGATTTACCGAGTGAAGGGAAGACCGGAGACGCGGGCGCTGCCGATCTTGGTGAATTGCCTGGAGCAGGCGCTGATGCTGGTGCGCGACTGCGAGGAAGGCGATCCCGGACTGGGGATTACGCCGCGGAAATTTACACGGCTGACGGAAGCGTTCTGGCCCGGCGGGCTGACGCTGGTGATGGACGCATCCAACCGCGTCCCGCTCAAGGTCACGGCCAACACCGGCAAGGTGGCGCTGCGCTGGCCGAAGAGCGCGGTTGTGGAGCAGTTGATCGACGAGTTTGGGGGGCCGATTACCGGCACAAGCGCGAACGTATCGGGATTTCCGTCATGCTCTGGCGCGGATCAGGTGATGAAGCAGTTGGGGGGCCGCTTGCCGCTGGTGCTGGACGGAGGCGACACCGGAGCCTCATTGCCGTCGACGATCGTTGAGCTGCGAGGCGAGGAGTGGAAGGTCCTACGCGAAGGCGCGATTCCCGTCGCCGAAATTGAGAAGGCCTTGCAGTAGGTACCCCCCTCCCCCTACTTTTGTAAGGGCAATAATTATACGTGACTCAGTGAAGTGAACGGAGCAAGCTGTTATTGCCTTTGCGAGATAGTTGGACGCAAGGGGATACAGTCGCACTTACCACACTCTGATGAGTTTGTGGGGAAGGCGATGGAGGAAGATTCGATTGGCGATGTTTACTGCCTATTTAGACGATAGCGGAACTGCGCCTGACCAGCCTATCGCTTTGTGCGTTGCGTTGATTATTCCCGGCTCTCAAATCCTTAATTTAGAAAGACAATGGGAAGCCTTTAGAACAAAACAAGGGTTTGATGATTTTTATGCTTCTGAGTGCGCCTATTCAGACAGCAAAAGAAATTCCAGGTTTGCAATGTGTCGATTTTTTGGCGTGGGTATCTTTGAATTTGGCTTTAGACAATTTCAACCAAAAACCGATGCATCTTTTTGCGGATGATGCATTGAAAGACTTAGAGCGGAATCCTGAAGGAAAAACTCGCCGGTATCCTGAGTGTTATGCGACGGCTCGGTGGTAGCGCTCCATGCACATTATAGTACAAATCCTCAAAGGAAGGCGGGACTGCTGAAGCAGACGGATTGCGCCTCAAGAAGCTGGAGTTGGCGAAGAGGTGGGACGATCGCCGAGGTCCGGTGAAGTGAGAGGGATTCTTGATGTTCGACGGGGCGGTGAACTGCTGGATTTTAGGGCCAGAAAAGGCTTCTCGATGAAATGGTAGCTGCAGCTTGCCATGGTGATCCCAAGGAAGATGGTCGTCATGACCAAGAGGGGTGTGCTCAAGCCTGGAATCCGTAAAGCAATGTATTCTGCAACCCAATGATAAAGGTACATGGAGTAAGAAATCTTGCCCAGGTACACCACGGGCCTGGCATTGAGCCACTTCCACAACCACGACGCGCTGTGCACGATAAGTTGGCACATCAAGATGGCCAGCAGTAAAGGCTCGATGGCTAGCCCACCCGTCAACCTGTATCCCTCCGACGACTGGCCTGCAAACACCGAAATGCCGATGAGCAGGCCCGTTCCAAGGGGGGCCCAAACGGGGCGGCAGATCTTTTCCAGCAGCCACTTGCCAAGCCCCTCTTTCAGCGCTAGAGCAAGCAGACAGCCGACCAAGAGGGCGTCGACGCGCGTGTCAAAGGCGTAGGTGATGTATTCGGTGGCGCGCGCAACCATCCAGATGTGCACGCGATGAATCCATATCGCCGCGATCAACGCGACGAGACCAATCATGAGTGGTTTTCTTTTTCTTGGAAACAGCAGAAAACTGAGCGGCCAGAGCAAATAAAACTGTTCCTCGGCGGAGAGCGACCACGTATGGATCATGTAATTTGTGGTTTGGGGGAAAAGCGCAAAAACGTAGTTACTCACATAGAAGAATGCGCTGAAGGCGTCCAACCACGCGACATTTCTCCCGTGAGTCATCACGCGGAAAGCCACGGCAATGACCCAGAAAACATAAAAGGCGGGAAAGATGCGCAGCACGCGCCTTCGATAGAATCCCTTCAGGGAAATCGCTCCGAACTTTTCCTCTTCCTTTAGGAGCACCCAGGTGATCAGGAAACCGCTGAGGACGAAAAAAGCCAGAAGGGCTTGCGGGGCAGGTAAAAAAGGGAGGGTTCGCTCACTCCTCAGGTGATAGAGGATTACGAGAAGAACTCCGATGGCTCGAATTCCGTCCAAAGCGGGGATGGAGGGCAGAAGGAGCTTCGATTGGAGCCGAGAATAGGTATTCTTCCCCGCGGAAGATTGCATAAGGACACCAATTGGTTCCTGGCCGGATGCTTAAGCATGAGGGAGTCTCGAAGGACACGACAATCGGGCGAAGACGGTATCTCCGTTAGGGAGTATTCTGTAATGCCGTTTCCGGCGTATCCGTCAAACTTCTACAAGAGCGCAGCGTCAAAGCGATGCTAGAAAGCTTCCGTTATAAGACTAGAAGCTGTTGCATAACCCCATTTCTCCCCAATCGAATCAATGACTTAGCTAGGTTATGCAATATGTTCTACTGGTCCAATTGCGGCGCCACGGTCCCTTCCCGGACAGGCGGCACGGAACGCGACGAGGCCACGGGCGCAGACGACATAACTTTACCCGACGTGCTGCGGTGACCCCGTCCGCTCGCGCTATAGTAGGATGCCGAACGTCGTGGGCGCAAAAAGCCGGGACAGCAATTGAAAATCAATAGCTAAACTGCTTGCTTGGAAAGAAAGCCATCCAGAATTGGTGGTCAAAGAACGTGAAAAAACAAAAAGAGGAAAATGAATTTCTGAATTTCGATGGGGCACTTCGCGGAATCAGTGGGTTATAGCCACCGAAGATTAGCGTGGTGATGCATAGCAGATTTTACCAAGGATGGCCGGGCGGCGCGCGCCGGTGGCGGACGGGACATTGCTAGGACGATGGTGAAAGGTCTCATAGGCCAAGAGTGCGAACGCAAACGCCTCTTTGGCGTCCTCGGGTACGCCGAGTTGTGAGGATGGAATCATTTGGATTCGTGGCAACGCCGCGGAAATTTGTCCCATGATGAGCGGGTTGTGGGCGCCACCCCCGGAGATGATGAGTTGGTGGATTTTGGTTTTGCGGAGGACGAAGCGGTTTAGGGCGTCGACGATGGAGAGCGCAGTGAAGAGGGTGGCGGCGCGGATTAGGTCGTTGGGTGTGGCTTTGTGGCGGCGGCCCAGGCGCAGAAGTTTTTCGAGATAGATGCGGCCGTAGTATTCGCGGCCGGTGGATTTGGGCGGCGGGAGTTTCAGGTAGGGGTCGCGCATTAGTTCGTCGAGTAGCGCGGGGATGGCGCTGCCTTGCTGGGCTAGGCGGGCGTTTTTGTCGTAACGCTGGCGGTTGTGGGTGAAATGAACGACCAGGGCGTCGATCAGCATGTTGGCGGGGCCGGTGTCGAAGGCGAGAACTTGGGATGGCTTCGCGTTCGCGGGGACCACGGTGATATTGGCGATGCCGCCGAGATTTAGGGAGACGCGGCCAATTTTTTCGTGGCGGTAGAAAAGATAGTCGGCGTAGGGGACGAGCGGCGCGCCTTGTCCGCCTTGCGCGATATCGGCGGGACGAAAGTCGGCGATGGTGGTGATGCCGGTGCGGGCGGCGATGATGGCGGGCTCTCCGATTTGCAGCGTCGAGGCGATCTTGCGGCCGAAATAGGGTACGGGCTGGCCTTGGTGAAAGATGGTTTGCCCGTGCGAACCGATCAGCGCGATTTTTTTCGGTGAGACGCGGAAACGGCGGCAGGCGGCTAGCGCGGCTTCGGCGAAGACTTCTCCCAGGCGAAAATTGAGTTGGCTGAGATTAGCGGCGGAGATGGGTTGCTGCTCGGCTACGCGAAGGATTTCTTTGCGGAGCTGCGGTGGAAAATTAATCGAGGTGTGATTTAGGAGCTTCGCGTTCAGGCGCGGCGGGGCGCCGGAGATGCTGGCTAGCGCGACGTCGATGGCGTCGGCGGATGTGCCGGACATTAGGCCGAGGACGAGGGAAGATCTGCGAGTCATGTGAAAGCTAGAAAGAAGATTTCACCACAGAGGGCACAGAGAGCACAGAGAAGAAAACGCAGCCGAGGGGAAAAAGACAATGCGTCCTTGAGTGTCGAAGCCTTGGTACATGGGGCACAACAATGCTGCGCCCCTACGAGGACTCGTTATGAGATTTGTTTTTTTAGGTCGGACAGGAGATTTAGGGCATCGAGGGGCTTTAGTTGGTCGAGGTCGGCGGCGCGGAGTTTTTCGAGGACGGCGCGGTCAAGGGGCGTGAACAGAACTTCTTGAGCGCCGTTGGGGTGGGCGGGGTCGGTCGCGCCGGGGGATAGCGTTTCGCTTAGTTGGTGCTCGCTTTGTTCGTGGCGCTTTAGGACTTCGCGGGCGCGCTCGATCACGCTGCGGGGGAGGCCGGCCAGGCGGGCTACTTCTATGCCGTAGCTTTTGTCGGCGCTGCCAGGTTCTACGCGGCGGAGGAAGATGATTTCGTTGGGCGTTTCCTTTACGGAGACGTGGACGTTTTTTACGCCGGGTAGAAGATCGGCTAGCTCGGTTAGCTCGTGATAGTGCGTGGCGAAGAGGGTGCGGGCGCGCGTGTGTTTTTGCAGATGCTCGACGACAGCCCAGGCGATGGAGAGGCCGTCAAAGGTGGCGGTGCCGCGGCCGACTTCGTCGAGCAGGACGAGGCTGGCCGGCGTGGCGTGGTTGAGGATGGCGGCGACTTCGGACATTTCTACGAGAAACGTAGAGCGGCCACGGGCGAGATTGTCGCTGGCGCCGATGCGCGTGAAGATGCGGTCAATGATGGGCAGTTTGGCCTGGCGCGCTGGCACGAAGCAGCCGATTTGCGCCATCAGCACGATGAGCGCGGCCTGGCGGAGATAGGTGGACTTGCCGCCCATGTTGGGGCCAGTGATTAGCAGAAGCTGCTGGCGCGCAGGCTCGAAGAATAAATCGTTGGGGACGAAACGCTCGCCGCGCTGGCGGAGAAGCTCTTCGATGACGGGATGGCGACCGGCGACGATTAGGAGTTCGCCGGTGGCGTTGAATTCGGGGCGGGTGTAGCTGCGGTCTGCAGCGAGTTTTGCAAAAGAGGTGAGGACATCCAGCTGCGCTATGGCGCTGGCGGTTTTGCGCAGGCGCGCGGCTTTCGCGGCGATGCTCGAGCGCAGGTCGATAAAAAGTTGCCGCTCGATTTCGAGGATGCGCTCGTCGGCGGCGAGAATTTTGCGCTCGTATTCCTTCAGTTCGGGAGAAGTGAAGCGCTCGGCGTTGACGAGGGTCTGCTTGCGCTCGTAATCGTTGGGGGCAAGATGCAGGTTGGGCTTGGAGATTTCAATGTAGTAGCCGAAGACGTGGTTGAAGCGGATTTTGAGGGAGGCGATGTTGGTGCGCTTGCGCTCGCGCTCTTCCATGGAAGCGATGATTTGTTTGCTGTGCTGGCTGAGGTTGCGCAGCTCGTCGAGCTCGCCGTGGAAGCCGCCGCGGATGATGCCGGGATCGGTGGCGAGAGCGGGTGGATCGTCGGCGAGGGCACCTTCAAGGATTTCGCGGACATCGGTGAGTTCGTCGATTTCGTCGTGGAGGTGCCGGAGAAGCTCGCTGCCGCCAGCGGGTGGAGGCATCACGAAATTTTTGAGGACAGGAAGCTGCGAGAGGGATTTGCGCAGCGCGAGGAGTTCGCGCGGCGTGGCTAGGCCGAGGGTGATGCGGCTGGTCAGTCGCTCGAGATCGAGAATGCCGCGCAATTCCTTGCGAATTTCACCGCGCACTACAGTTTGCTGGAGCAGGTGCGCGACGGCGGCGAGGCGTGCTTCGATGGCATCGCGGTCGATTAGCGGGCGGAGAATCCAGGAGCGAAGCAGGCGCGCAGCCATGCCGGTGACGGTGGCGTCAAGCGCGGCGAGCAGCGTGGTGGGGCCGGTGCGCGAGGATTCTTCGGTGAAGATGGGATTGACCAGCTCGAGATTGCGGACGGAGACGGGATCGAGAACGAGCGCGTCGTGCTGCTGGTAGTAGCGAACGCGGTCGAGATGGCCGAGAGCTTCAAGCGGGGACGTGCCGTTTCCGTTCGCCCCGTTGTGCTGATCGCTCTGGTGTGTGGCGTTTTCGCGGAGGTAGTGGACGATGGCTCCGGCGGCGGCAATGGCTTGCGGGTGCGCGTCGAGGCCGAAGCCGGTCAGCTCGGCTACGCCGAACTGCTCGCGCAGGATGCGCTCGGCGTAGTCATATTGAAAGACCCAGTCTTCGAGGCGCGATTCGACGCCGCCGGTGCCATCGAGCAAGGAAGTTTTCGCGGTCTCGAAAAGCTGCTGCGGTCGCGGGAGGAGAGTTTCGCGCGGATGAAGGAGCTGTAACTCGTCGCGAAGGTCTTCGTCGGCGCGCGCGCCGGAAAATTCGGTGGCTTGAAATTCGCCGGTGGAGAGATCGACGTAGGCCAGGCCGACGGGAGAACCGGAAGCGTGCTTGGCTACGGCGGCGAGGAAATTATTTTCGCGGGCGTCGAGGACGGCGACATCGGTGGCGGTGCCGGGCGTGATGACGCGCACTACTTCGCGGCGAACAATTTTTTTGCCGGGGCCGGGTTGCTCCATCTGGTCACAGATGGCGATTTTGAATCCGGCGCGGATTAGGCGCGCGACGTAGCCGTCGGCGGCGTGGTAGGGGACGCCGCACATGGGGATTGGCTGGCCTTTTTCGCGATTGCGCGAGGTGAGCGTGATTTGCAGTTCGCGCGAGGCGAGCATGGCGTCTTCGTAAAAGAGTTCGTAGAAGTCGCCGAGGCGGAAGAGGAGTAATGCGTGCGGGTAGCGCGATTTTATCGCGTGGTATTGCTGCATTAGCGGTGTGGAGGGGTCGGACATAGAGTCGTTGCTATCAGTCGTCAGTTTTCAGTTTCGGAGAAAGCCAAGACAGATCTAAACAAGCACATTTGTTGGTTGCCGAGATGGGGCGCAGCGGTGCTGCGCCCCTACGATGGCGGAGGACTGGCGCAGCATGCTGCGCGGCTACAACGGAGGGGTGGATGTGATTTGCGACGATCATGTGTGGATTCCTAGTTGGGTTAGGAGGAAGGCGTAGTCTAGCGCGATTTCGCGGAGGTAATCGTAGCGGCCGGAGGCTCCGCCGTGGCCTGCGCCCATGTTGATTTTCAGGAGCAGGGGATTGGCGTCGGTTTTTAGCGTGCGCAATTTTGCTACGCATTTCGCGGGCTCCCAATACATTACTTGGCTGTCGTTCAGCGAGGTTTTTACCAGCATCGTCGGGTAGGGCTTGCGCTCGAGGTTCGTGTATGGGTCGTAGCTCTTCATGTAGGAATAGTCGGCGGCGATTTGCGGATTGCCCCACTCTTCGTATTCGCCGACGGTTAAGGGGAGTGAAGCGTCGAGCATGGTGTTGAGTACGTCGACGAAGGGGACGTGGCTGATGACGATGCGGAAAAGGTCGGGGCGCAGGTTGGCGACGGCGCCCATCAGCAGGCCGCCCGCGCTGCCGCCTTCGATGACGAGCCGGTCGCGTGCCGTGTAGCGCAGTGCGATGAGGCGCTGGGCGGCGGCGATGAAGTCGGTGAAGGTGTTGCGCTTTTTGTGCATGCGGCCGGCGTCGTGCCAGGGCTTGCCGAGTTCGCCGCCGCCGCGCACGTGCGCGATGGCGTAAATCACGCCGCGGTCGAGCAGGCTCAGGCGATTGGAGCTGAAATTGACGGGGACGGAGATGCCGTAGCTGCCGTAACCGTAGAGCAGCAGAGGCGCGCTGCCGTCGCGCGGCGTGTCGCGGCGATAGACGACCGAGAGGGGAATGGTTGTGCTATCGGGCGCGCGGGCCAGGAGGCGTTCGCTGGCGTATTGCGATGGATCGTAGCCGCCGAGGACCGGTTGCTGCTTGCGCAGGATTTGTTGGCCGGTGCGCAGGTCGAAGTCGAAGACGGAGCGCGGGGTGATGAACGACTCGTACTGGAAGCGGACGTGGCCGGTGACGAATTCGGGATTGGCGCCGAGCGATGCGTTGTAGACCGG
>Ga0137415_10007134_pt1 | contig 11076 bp, 11 predicted proteins | sample CZODoug3_1_1_16f_FD_183082 | JGI IMG/M metagenome (GOLD analysis project Ga0137415, IMG submission 183082) | Vadose zone soil fungal communities from Angelo Coast Range Reserve, California, USA - CZODoug3_1_1_16fungal (Hybrid Assembly) | ecosystem: Environmental > Terrestrial > Soil > Vadose...
CGGAACACTCATCGGCTCCTCCTCGCGCCTTGCGCGCACGGTAGAGCCGATCACACTCTGTCATCAGAGTCGATCCCCTCGTCGTAAGCGATCGAAATGATCGAGCTTTCGAACCGATCGTTGCTCTAGTCGGCGTCGTCACGTTCGTCGTGGCGATGAACGTGTAGCTTGCTGTCGAAGGAGCCAACATGAACGAAGCGCAGAGCAGGATACGTCGTGATACTTTCGCATCCCAATGAGGTTGCGAAAGTCATCGAAGCCGCTGTCCAAAGCGCGAAATAGAACGGGAAGTACAATAAATTGGAGAAGAAACAGATGAACACAGACCTTTTGACGACAAAAGTCACTGATGGGATTGCGACGGTAACGCTGGGCAGCCCGAAACAGATCTTCTTCAACGCCCAGATGGGCGACATCCTCACGGCGGAATTGGAGAAATTCGCGGACGACCCCGGCATTCGCGTCGTCGTGGTCACTGGCGGCGCTCCCGGCTATTTCAATCGCCATTTCACCATCCCGGCGCTGATCGAATTAGCCGAGGCCGTCCGCGCTTCGGGCCGACAGTGGGCCGATAACGCGACTTACCATGGAGGGTTTTTCGATCGGGCCATGGCACTGTGTGAAACGATGCCCAAGCCGGTCATCGCGGCGATCTCCGGTACGGCGCTGGCCGGCGCATTCGAGTTTGCGCTCGCATGCGATCTCCGCATCGCCGAGGACGGCGACTACCTAATCGGATTTCCGGAGACAGAGCTTGGACTTGTTCCCGGCGCAGGTGGCACTCAGAGGCTGACTCGCCTCATCGGAATGCCAGCGGCGCTCATGCATATACTCATGGGGAAACCGATCAATCCGCGGGAAGCCGAAAGGAAGGGATTCGTTCACGAGACCGTGAGCGGCAAGGCTCTCGACCGCGCGATGGAGATCGCTCGGCGTTTGGCGCTGCATCCGCTGGAAGCGGTCGCTTATGCCAAGCGTCTCGTCCGCAACGCCACCGAGATGCCGTTGTCGGAAGGCCTGGCGCTTGAACCCAATCTGTTCCTTAGATTGTGCTCATCGGAAGCGGGTCTGTCGCGCATGCGTTCGTATGATGCGAAGAAGATTACTTCGCCAGCGCGCGGCGTCGAGATCTACGGAGCGTGAAAATGGCCGAGACTGGATCCAAAGAATCGGTGCGCGTCATTGAGGAAACGCCTGCCTACTGGAGGGTCGTTTTCGATTATCCGCCGTTCAACATGATGGAGGACACGATATTCGAGGGACTCCAAAGTCTGATCGCTCGAATGGACGCCAGTCCGAACCTGCGCGTCGTAGTCTTTGAGAGTGCGATCCCCGAGTTCTACCTTGCCCACTTCGATTTGACGGGCAAGATCGGGAACATCACCACGGCTGTCGGACCTTCCGGCCTTCCGATTCTAATGGACACGTTCGTCCGCCTCACCAAATCTCCGGTGGTGAGCATCGCGAAGATTCGTGGCTGCGTTCGGGGCGCATGCAGCGAGTTCGTCCTTGCTTGCGACATGCGATTCGCATCGCGCGAGAACACACGCCTGGGCCAGCCCGAAGTCGGCGTGGGCGTGCATCCCGGCGGCGGCGGTACGGAACGCCTTCCGCATTTGGTAGGACGCGGCCGTGCGCTCGAGATCATTCTCGGCTCGAACGACTTCGACGGCGAGACCGCGGAGCGGTACGGATACGTCAACCGGGCGCTTCCGGACGCGGAGCTGGACGACTTTGTCGACGCACTCGCGCGCCGGATCGCCTCGTTCGACCGAGGAGCTTTAGGCGCGGCCAAGAACCTCGTTAACCAAGTCTCCTTGCCGTCCGCCGACCGGCTCCTCGATGCCTTTAATTCCTTTGGAGCCGCGCTGACATGGCCTGAAACGCAACAGCGAGTCCAGGCTTTGATGAAGCGGGGGCTTCAGCAGAGCAGCGACTTCGAGCAACGTTGGCCTGAGGTGCTCGGTACGCTTCTCGAGGCTGGAAAGGGCAACGGGGGTCCGAAGGAAAGAAATAAACGGGAGGAGTGATCTATGGGAGGACGAGAGGCCGCGCCTCTCGCCATCTGCGCGAGCACGGCGTCATCGTCAGCCACGGCGCCTCGAAACTCACCGATGCGCGCATAGCCCGTGCGCGGCGGAGTGTGGCACACCCCCGCCGCGCTCTGCTAGGCTGAGCAGTGAGGGTGACGTCAAGGCTGGAGGCGACGGAACCGCGCTATCCGTCCTTTGATATTTATTGGCCCTTAACACCTGCCGAGAACAAACTCCTGCTTCCTACACAGAGGCGGGCTTCGCCGGGTCAGTTACGGATCCACTTTGTCAAGTGCCTGGAAGCGATCCGCAGCCGTCACCATCACGTGGTCGATCGTGGTCGGCAAGTCCTGGAAGAACCGCTCGAGGGCAGCAGGATCGGTCGCGTCGAAGGCCGCGGTCCTCAGCGCGCCGAGCTCGCTCGCGGCGCGCTGCAGGCGCTCGGGATTCCGTCCGGTGATGATCACATCGCCGCCCTCGGCGCGTGCCCTCCGCGCCGTCTCGAACCCGATGCCGGCGCTACCGCCGATCACGACGACGGTTTGCCCGAGCAATTCCGGTTTGCGCTGCGTGGGAAAGGCGGTGGTTGCGGCGCTCATGGTTCCTCCAATGGTTCCGTGTCGCAGATCAGCCGAACGTGAACGAAAAAGCCTCCACGCCTGGATCGAGAAACTCGATCTCGAACCGTCGGTCCGCGATGGGGCTCGGTTGCCGGACGAGCTGATACAGCCGCTGTTCGGCAACCGTGCCATTGCCTTGGTCGTCGACGTCGATTCCGTGCGCAGCGCCCGGCGGCTTTCCATCGATGAGCACGCGAAATCGCACGGGAGCTCCTTGCACCACAGGTCCCATGACGAGATGAAGATCGCGAGCGTGAAAGCGGTACGCGATCCGCCCGCTGGCCTTGTTCAGCACGACGGCGTCTTTCTTCACCATCCAGTCGCCGGAAAGGGCCCAACGATTGAGCTTCACCCGTGGAGGAGCAGCATAGACGCGAGACTTGTCCAGGACTGCTCCACCTGAAGAGACAAAATTCTCCGTGCGTTCGTGACCAAGATAGTTTTCAGGAGATTTCAGGTTGGCCCAATCAGCCTCGGCCTCGACACCACGGCCGTCGACCGCAGCCAGTTGATCACCGAAGCCCTTGAACCCGGCTTCGCCCAGGAGTTGCTGGATGATCCTTTCCGGCTTTTCGTAGTCGCCCTCACCGAATTGATGGTGTCGAACCCGCCCTTGTGCATCGATGACGTAGAGCGCCGGCCAGTACTGGTTGTCGAAGGCGTCCCAGATCGCATGGTCATTGTCGATCGCGATGGGGAAATCGATCTTCGTCTCCTTCACAGCCCGGCGGACATTGTCGACGTCCTTCTCGAATCGGAATTCCGGCGTGTGAACGCCGATGACCGCCAGTACTTGCTCCTTGTATTTCCCGGCCCACGCGCGGACATATGGGAGCGAGCGCAGCCAGTTGATGCAGGTATAGGTCCCGAAGTGGACCAGGACGACCTTTCCGCGCAGATCGGCCGCGGTCAGTGGCTGCGAATTGAGCCATCCGGTCGCCCTGCCGAGAGAAGGAAACTCACCTTCGACGGGTAACGGAACCATGGCGGCGGTGAGCAACGCGGCGAGCAGGCTCATGAGGTGTACCCGTCGACTTCGACGACAGCCTTGGCAAAGGCATCCGGAGCTTCTTGAGGCACGTTGTGGCCGATGCCGTCGAGGATCCGGTGCGAATATTTGCCTGAGAACTTCTTCGCGTAGGATTTTCCGTCCGCCGCCGCGCCATCGAAATCGCTAGCGATGGTGATTGCGGGTACAGTGATGACGGGGGCTTGGGAAAGCTTCTCTTCCAGAGCGTCGTATCGTGGCTCGCCCTTTTCCAGGCTCAGGCGCCAACGATAATTCTGGACGACGATGCTGACGTGATCCGGGTTGTCGAAGGACGTTGCCGTGCGATCGAACGTAGCATCGTCGAAGTCCCATTTCGGCGAGGCCTGCTTCCAGATCAGCTTGTTGAAGTCGTGCCGATACTTGGCATATCCGACCCGGCCGCGCTCCGTGGAGAAGTAGTACTGGTACCACCACCCCAATTCAGCCGCGGGCGGCAAGGGCTGCAGGTTTGCGTTGCGGTTGGTGATCAGGTAACCGCTCACGGCGACGAGTGCCTTGCAGCGTTCCGGCCAGAGCGCGGCGAGGATGCCCGCCGTCCGCGATCCCCAATCGAAACCGGCAACGATTGTCTTCTTGATCCGGAGAGCATGCATCAAGGCGATGATGTCGAGGGCAACGGTCGACTGCTGGCCGTTCCGGAACGTTTCGCTGGAGAGAAAGCGCGTCGTGCCGTAGCCGCGCAGATACGGGACGATGGCCCTGTGGCCCGCCGATGCCAACAACGGGGCGACATCGACATATCTGTGGATCTCGTAGGGCCAGCCGTGCAGGAGAATGACCACGGGCCCGTCGACGGGACCAGCTTCCGCGTAACCGACGTTCAGGAGGCCGGCATCGATCTGCTTGATGGGGCCGAACGAGGTGTGCGACCCCGGCCTGGCAGGGGGGCACGCCAGCCGGTGCTGTCTTGCTGGACTGTGCGCGAGCGGGACGGATCGCGCCGAGCGAGGCGGCAGCGATGGTCGTGGCAGCGGTTCCCAGGAATCGGCGGCGAGAATGGTCGATGTGCTCGGACATTTGTTCTCCACCAGTCGGATCAGCGCGCCGCCACGTTTCCAGCCGCCGACCGCAGTGACTTGAACGCCGCGCGGAGCTCCGCAGAGAAGAGCTCTGGCTGCTCCCAGGCGGCGAAGTGGCCGCCCCTGTCGACCTCGTGGAAGTAGATCAGGTTGCGATAGGCGCGCCGGGCCCAGGTCTCCGGGGCTCGATAGATGTCCTCCGGGAATACCGTGATGGCCACGGGCAGCGAGATGTCGGCGGTCTTCTGCGCGGCCGCAACGATGACGCTGCCTCGGGCGCCGTTCTCCCAGTACAGCCGCGCTGACGAGGTCGCGCTGTTCGTCAGCCAGTACAGCGTGATGTCGTCCAGCACCTCGTCTTTCGTCGGGGACTGTTGGGGATCGTCGCCGTACGTCCACTGCGCGAAACCTGGATGCACGAGAATCCAGGCCGCGAGGCCGGCCGGGGAGTCCGTCAGGCCATACCCGATGGCCTGCGGCCGCGCGGTCATCATCGTGAAGTAGGCCAGGTTCCCCTTCTTGGCGTTCGTCATGAGCGCTTCCAGCACCGCGCGCTCCTTTTCGGAGAGTCCCGCCGGCGCAGGCCCGCCGGCGAGCGCCGCGCCCACCTCGGGCGGTACGGTCGCCGGCAAGTTGAGGTGGATGCCGAGCAATCCTGCCGGCGCCTGGCGCGCCATCGCGCTGGAGATGGGGGCACCCCAGTCGCCGCCCTGGGCGACGTAGCGGATGTACCCGAGGCGCTTCATCAGCTCCGCCCAGGCGCGCGCGATGCGGTCGGGGTCCCAACCGGTGCCGGTTGGCTTGCCGGAGAAGCCGTAGCCCGGGATGGACGGGATCACGACGTCGAATGCGTCCTCGGCGCTGCCTCCGTGCGCGGCTGGGTCCGTGAGCGGACCGACGACCTTGATGAGCTCGATCACGGAGCCCGGCCAACCATGCGTGATGATGACCGGAAGCGCGTTCTTGTGACGAGACCGGACGTGGATGAAGTGGATGTCGATCCCGTCGATGTTCGTCGTGAATTGCGGCAAGGCATTCAGCTTCGCTTCCGCCTTCCGCCAGTCGTATCCGCTCCCCCAGTACCCGACCAGCCTCTGCAGCCTGGCCAACTGCGCACCCTGCGATTGATCGGTGACGGTCTCCCGGTCGGGCCACCGCGTCGCCGCGATGCGCTGGCGGAGGTCGATGAGCTCCTTTTCCGGAACGTTGACGTTGAAGGAGCGGACCGCCTGCGGCTCAGATGCCGCCGCTCGAGTGCCCTGAGTCTTCGTGTCGCTCTCGCCCCCGACTCCCTTGGCCTCGTGTGCGCACGCGAGTGCGAGCGCACAGCCCGTCAGCCATCCAAGGTTCTTCATGGGGACCTCCCGAGCCCGCAACGCGAGCTCCGCCGGTCTGCAGCGGCGGACAAGAGCGTTCTCCGTCCGCGCGACGGCGCGCGCATGACGCTCGCCACAGGCGGGAAAGTCAAGCAACAATCGGCTCGTCGCGGGGGCGACGAGAGCGGCGCGCCTTCGTGCTTCGTTTCAGAGACCAGGTCCCGCCGCGCCTTGCTCTAGTCGGCTGACGAGGAATTTGGTGTACTCGGGAGTTGGGCGCCGCAATCGGGAGGATGAAATGAGCAGCATCGCAAAATTGAAGTGGGACGTCTTCGTGGCGCCGATGAAGCCCGTGGTCACCGACGACCTGCCACGCGACCTCCCGAAGCGGATGTGGTCGCCCATCGCCGCGACGCTCATCTACGGCGTCGAGCACGCAGTGCTCGTGGACCCGCTGATGACCATCGAGGAGAGTCGGGCGCTAGCCAAATGGATCGTGGCGACCGGCAAGAAGCTGACGGCGATCTATGTCACACACGGCCACGGCGACCACAGCTTCGGCATCGCCACGCTCAGGGAACTCTTCCCTGATGCCCGACCCGTGGCGACGCCCCGGGTGCTTCAGCACATGCGCAAGCAGGCTGGGCCCGAGGGAATGACGTTCTGGAAAGGGCGATTCCCGGGGCAGCTTCCGGACCTCATCGTCTTTCCGGACGCGCTCGCGGGCGACCGCTTCGAGCTCGAGGGCCAAGAGCTCGTCGTCGTGGACCTCGGTCACACGGACACCGACGACACCACCGGGCTCTTCGTCCCATCGATCGGGCTGATGGTTGCGGGCGACGCGGCTTACAACGACGTCCACTTGTACCTGGCTGAGTCCGGTCCGCAGGGGCGGCGCGACTGGCTCGCGGCGCTCGACAAGATCGAGTCGCTGAAGCCGCGCTCGGTCGTCGCCGGGCACAAGCGCCCTGGCAACGAGGATTCGCCCAGGATCATCGAAGAGACCCGCAAATACATCCGTGACTTCGATCGGGTCGTGGAGAAGAGCAAGACGGGGCAGGAAGTGTACGACGCGATGCGTGCCCTCTACCCCGATCGCGTCAATCCCGGCGCGCTCTGGTCCTCGGCGCGAGCGCTCTCCGTTAGCCGACCTCAGAGAACGTCTCGATGATCGCCTCGGCGATCGCGTCGGCGTACTCGTCGAGCACGAAGTGGCCTCCGTCGAAATAGCGCACCTCGGCCGTCGGCACATCCTGCTTCACCGATTCCGCGGCCGCCGGTAGGATCAGAGGGTCATTTCGTCCCCACACGATGAGCGTCTTCGGCTGCCGGTCCTTCAGATAGGCGGTCCATTCCGGGTAGTGCTGAATGTTCGTCGTGAGGTTCATGAACAACCTCGACATGAAGACCCGATTCGCCGCGATCGAGAACGCATAGGCGTCGATCGCCCAATTGTCCGGATTCAGGGCGTCGGGCTGGCGCGCGCCCTTCTTGTGGAGAAACATGTCGCGTTCCACGGTGGCAAATTGCTCGGTCTCTTCCAGCTTCTCTGGGGTTTCAGGACCACCGAGCCGCTCGTAGACTTTCAGGCGCTCGGGGTTCCAACCCTCCACTGAAATGGTGACGTTCTGAAAAATCAGGCCGGCGATCCGCTCGGGATGGGCCGTGGCGATCCGCATTCCGATCGGACCGCCGATGTCGTGCAAGTACAAGATGAGTGGCCCGGGCGTGTGCGCGGCGATGAAAGCTTCAATGACCTTGGCCACGTCATCGAAGGTCGGTCGCAGGACGGTCGGTGCCGGCGCTTCGCTGAACCCCATGCCGGGGTAGTCGGGCGCGATGACATGAAACCGATCTGCCAGACGCGGAATGAGGTCGTGGAACTGGTACGACGAGGAAGGAAAACCGTGAAGCAGGACGATGGTCGGCTTCGACGGGTCCCCGGCCTCGCGGTAGAAGACCCTAAGGCCCGCCACGGTCGCCGTGCGATAGTGCGTGGCTGCTTGACTCTCGCTGACGTGCGTCATCATGTGTGGTTCTCCCGTCTGCACTTCATGGTGGCGCGCGCCAGTGCACCAAGCGGGCCGTCTCGTTACGGCGCACGCGCGTAGGAAGCGTGAACTGCGTTCTCGCTCGTGGCAAGTGCTTCCGCGACGCCAGCGGCAAGTCGGTTCGCTACGTCAGCATCTCGCTCGACATCACGAAGATCAATCCCATCGGCACGATTCACTTCCCCAGGAAGTCGAGCACCAGCTTCGTCGTCGCGCTGGGGTTCTCCTCCATGACCCAGTGGCCGGAGTCCGGCACGATGGCGGCCGAGACGTTGGTCGCCACGAATCGGATGTCCTCAGCTTGCGCCGTGCCGAAGGACTTCTCCGCGCCGACCGCCAGGATCGGCATGGTCAGCTTGGCTGCGGCGACGAAGGCCTTGTTGTCGTTTGCGTCTTGCGCGAAGGCACCGAACTGCTCGAATGCGTCGTGCATGGCGCGCGGCCGCGCGTAGAGCTTGGCGTAGTGCTGGCGCGTCGCCTCGTCGATCGCTTTCGGGTTGGCCGAGAGCTCGTTCCAGAAGCGATCGAGATAGATCCTTCACCAGCTTCGCGGCGATCGGCGCCCACATGTCGCCGCTGTCGCCAAATCCGTGGAGCATCACCACGGCGGGACCGGTGCCGCCAACGCGGACGTGGATCTTCGTGCCGTTGGTGTCGATCATCTGTGTCCGGAAGTCTTTGGGAAACGGCTGGACCGCCGCCGATGCGGGCGCTGCCGTCGCGAGGGCCGCCAGGACGGGTGTCAGCGGACGGATCATGCGAGCTACCTCACCTTTGCGTCGCATAGTGCCGGACGCGCGTGGGACCATGGCAGACTGCGGCCGTTCTCGTCAGCCTCGACGGCCGCGCCAAGCGCATCCTGCGGGAGATCGGCGGTACGCGCCCGGGTCTTGCCGGGAACGCGGTCGGATCTCGCGCACGGCTAGCTCGACTTTTTCTCTCCCCTATCTCTCCCCCGACAGGGGCAAGTCCAGACGGAGCCCGTCAACGTCTGTCGAGTCGTTCTTGACGGTCCGCGGCCTCGGATTCCCTCGCAAATTCGGCTTTGGCGTGCGTCGTCGCGGGGTTGTGATTAGCTCGCTCGGTACAGTTCGAATCTCTGTGGGGACGCCACCTAACCTGCCAGACCTACTTCAGTTCTGTTTCTCTTCAGCCTTCGTTGCCCCGCTGTTGCCCCCGACCGGATCGCGCTGCTCGAGCAACCGGATCGCCTGGTTGAGCGACGCCGGCGACAGGTGCATGTAGCGCATCGTCGTCGAGAGGTCCGCATGGCCGGCCAGCTCTTGAATCGTCTTCGCCGGGGCTCCACGCATCGCGAGATGCGAGCAGAAGGTGTGCCGCAGCTGGTGGATGTGGCCGGTGACGGAAAGCCCGCCGGCTTGCTCCGCGCGCTCCAACCAGCTCCGCAGGGTGTTCTCACTGACTGGCTCCCCGTTGCGCTGGTAGAGTATCCTCGCTCCTCGAAGGTGCCTGATCGCCTGCAGGGCGGCAGTAAGGCGCGTCGTCGTCGGGACCCGTCGCGTCTTGCCTCCCTTGGTCGTGCCGCTCTGGCCGTACCAATCGGAGCGGGCGATGGTGAGCTGGCCGCGCCGGAAGTCGGCGTCGGTTAGATCGAGCGCGATGATCTCGCCTCGCCGAAGCCCCGCCTCGCCAGCAAGCAGCACGAACGCCAGCACCGCGGCGTCCACCTTGCGAGCGCCATCCACCAGCCGCTCGAAGTCGTCGAGTCGAAGAACTCGATCTCGGCCAGGTGGGCAACTTCGGCCTCGCGCTCGCGACGATGGTCGACTGGGTCGAACAGATGAGGCGGTGAGAAGCGTCGAGCTCCGCCGCTCAGGCCATGCGCTCGAAGATGCGCATCATCTCGAGCCGCTGCGCCTGCGTCAGCCGCGACAGCCGCCGGCCGAACTCCTCATCAAAGATCCGGCGCGCCCTCTCCATCGCGCTCCGTCCCGACGGCGTCAGCGTCAAGCGAAAGCGGCGCAGATCGTCGGGCTGCAGCTCGCGCCGCACGTAACCCACCGCCTCCATCCGCTTGACCATGAAGGTCACCGACGGCTTGGGGATCACGAGCGCGCGCGCCAGATCGGCCGGGTTGGGATGCTCGTCGAGCTTGCTGAGGAGCAGGAACTCCTTCATCTCCAGGCGCAGCGCCCGGATGCGCGGGGCGACGCCGGCCATCAACGATGTCATGACCTTCAAGTTCAGCGTCCACAAGGTCCACGGCGAGATCTTGCGCATTTCGGCTTTTGCCCTTGACGGAAGGTGGTTCCACGTTAGACTAGTTCCATATGGAACTAGTCTAACGTGGAACAACACAACCACGGAACCAACGCTACCACGAAGCCCGATCGGTCGCTGCCGATGCGCGGCGCAAGGAGAACGCGATGCCTCTCGACCACTATGTGACGCTGGGCCGTTCCGGCCTGCGCGTAAGCCCGTTCTGCCTCGGCGCCATGACCTTCGGCGAGGATCTCGGCTGGGGAAGCAGCGTCAAGGAATCCGAGTCGATCATCGACCGCTACCTCGGGCTCGGCGGCAACTTCATCGATACCGCCAATGTCTACACCAAGGGGCACTCGGAGAAGATCATCGGCGATCACGTCGGCCGTCACCGCAACAAGCGCGACCGCCTGGTCATCGCGACCAAGTTCAGCGCCAACCTCTACGTCGGCGATCCCAATGGGGGCGGCTCCAGCCGCAAGTCCATCGTCGCCGCGTGCGAGCAGTCGCTGCGCCGGCTGCAGACCGATTACATCGATCTCTATTGGCTGCACAACTGGGACCAGCTCACGCCCATCGAAGAGACGATGGCGGCGCTCGATGATCTCGTGCACGCCGGCAAGGTGCGCTACCTCGGCGTCTCCGACACGCCGGCGTGGAAGGTGACCCAGGCGCAGCTGATCGCCCAGTTCCGCGGCTGGGCGCCCTTCGTCGGACTCCAGATCGAGTATTCGCTCCTCGAACGCACCGTCGAAGGCGAGCT
>Ga0137415_10007138_pt1 | contig 11071 bp, 8 predicted proteins | sample CZODoug3_1_1_16f_FD_183082 | JGI IMG/M metagenome (GOLD analysis project Ga0137415, IMG submission 183082) | Vadose zone soil fungal communities from Angelo Coast Range Reserve, California, USA - CZODoug3_1_1_16fungal (Hybrid Assembly) | ecosystem: Environmental > Terrestrial > Soil > Vadose...
AGGCGCAGAAGCGCTGAGGAACTTCAAAATCACCCTCATCTCTGGTTGTGGGCGCCGAAGGAAAAAGCGCACACTCTTATCTGGATACTCTTAGCGGAGCTGATTAGAGGAGGTCTGGCCGCTCGCCATTCAAACAAACGATCTTGGGCATCGGGCCGCGCCCGTACGGGATCTACGTGAGTGACGCCTGAATCCGCCGCAAGCTAGAGTTAGCAAGAGGGAGAAACCATGAAAAAACTCCTGAAATCGCTTCTCCAAACGGGTCTCTATTTTCTCGAGCAGCCGGAGCGTGCGGCAGAAACGGTGCGCGAGCGTATCAAGGAAGATGTCGATCAAGTCGGTCGAAGATTTCGGGGGGAGGACCATACCCTGCAGTACGTCTTGGCCTTTGCCGCCGGCGTCGGCGTCGGCTTGGGAGTAGGAATGCTGACGGCTCCGGCCAGCGGGAAAGAAAGCAGAAGTGCTGTCGCTGGCAAGGTTCGAGATGTCGGCGATAGAGTCAAGACGCACATTTCTGGCGAGGGCGATCTGGCGACAGGGGCGTAGCGCATGAGCTGGTCAGTGAGGAACCGCAGTTCCGTTGCCTCGCCCAAAAATGCGCTGGATGTGCTATTCGAGAGTTGGCATCGTCCGAACCGCCGTTTAAGCGCTTTGCTTCTAGGGAAATATTGTGGATCCTATACCTGGGTATAACGCAAGCGCTGGCGATGCACGGCGGTGCGAGTCGGCTCCTAGGAAGTTGAACCTGACGGTGTCCAAAATTCGGAGACATTGCCACGGCGTGTTCACGCCGGTGCTTGCGAAACTCGAAGTCGTTCTCGCTCATCGACTGCATCTCGGTCGGAGTCGATCGAATGCAGCGAAACTTTGAGCCCATGCGAAAGCAGGTCGAAGTGTGGCAGCGAAGTGAACTGACGGACGTCACCGCGAAGGTGGTCATCTACGAGGCGTTTGTCGAGGGCATACTGGAAGCTCCGAGACACCTGGCTCGTAGCGTGCATGACCGCTACTTCGAGCCGAAATAGGAGGAATTCCGGCCGCGAAGGATCTGGAGGGTTTCGAATGCCTTCACCTCGGCATTCAAAGAACTGGATCCCATCCCACAATTCAAGGCCACGGCCAAGCTGGGCGAATTCCTCGAAACCCGGTTCTCACAAACCTTCTAAACTGCGGGACGGTGTCCGGTCGACCGCCCCTTCCCTCCCGGTAGTCCCGGCCTTGAACGGCCTATGCGGATGAGAAAGCAATCGTCCGACTGTCTGTGATCAGACCATCGCGGATGCCGAGGGTCGACGCACTGCCACGACTAACTTTCCAGAAGCCGCCTGAGGAATGCATGGGGTTGAGGGCCGAGATCTTCTTGTGAAGTCGTTTCGCTAGATACTGGAAATTCAGTGAAAACCCGCGGCCGGCGAGTCTTTGTCCCGGTACCAGGGACGAGTCAGTTTTCGCTGCTGGCCCAACTCCTGGCGAACGAGCGGTAGCAGAAGATTCCAGCGCGTTCCACCGAGGGTGAGTTCCACGTAGTGCGCCACACCCTGCCCAACTGGAGCAGAACGAAAGCCGCCACAAGAAACGCCGCAGCGAAAAGGAACAGCCCCAGGCTGTATTGTCCTGTCCGGTCTTTCACCGCGCCCAGGATGGAGGGCAGGACGAAGCCGCCTAGTCCGCCAGCGGCCCCCACAAGCCCGGTAAGGACGCCAACGCGCTGTGAGAAGCGCTGCGGCACGAGCTGGAATACGGCTCCGTTCCCCATCCCCAGCATGCCCATGGTCACGAACAACAGCACCACAACCACCGGGAGCGAGGGCAGAGTTCCCACTCCGGCGAGACAGCACGCGGCTCCGGACAACAACATCAGCAACAGGCGATAACCGCCAATCTTGTCCGCGAGCCACCCACCCACCGGGCGCAGAAAGCTTCCGGCCACGACCACGATTGTGGTGAAGTCTCCGGCTCTTACTTTCGGGAGCAGGTATTGGTCGTGGAAGAATATTGTGAGAAAGCTGGCTAGCCCAACGAACCCTCCGAAGGTGAAACTGTAGAAGAAGCAGAACCAACCAGTGTCGGGCTCGCGCATCACCGCCGCGTAGTCTCGCCAACTGGGTTGCGCAGCGACGCGAACGGGAGTGTTCTTCGCCATCAAGCCGAACAAAACCAGAACGGCGAAAACTGGGATCATGGCTACGGCAAAAGTCTTCGGCCACCCGAAAGCCTGCGCCAGGCGCGGCGCGAAGAGCGTGGCCAGCAGAGTGCCTGAGTTGCCGGCTCCAGCAATCCCCATCGCTAGGCCCTGGCGCTCGGGCGGATACCAGCTTCCGGCAAGCGGCAAGGCGACGGCGAAGCTGGCCCCCGCGATGCCCAGCAGGATTCCGACGGCGTAGAAATCGTGCAGATGCCTGGCGAAACGCCAGCCGAAAAGCAGAGGCAGCAGCGTGAGCGAAAGGCCGAGCATTCCCGCCCGCCTCCCGCCCAGCAAGTCGCCCAGCACTCCCATGATTGGGCGGAACAGCGCTCCGCCTAGCAGAGGCACTGCCACCATGAGGCCTTTCTGCGCAGCGGTCAGTTTCAGATCTTCGCTCAAGAACGGGGCCAAGGGGCCGAGCAAGACCCAGACCATGAAACTAACGTCGAAGTAAAGGAGGCATGCGACGAGAGTCGGCAAATGGCCCGAACGCAAGAAACTGTCGGGAGTCCGTGGGACTATTTCTGCTGGCTGATTCATAGTGAACTGCTCCTCTGGCGGCGAGGCCACAGCGATCGTCTTCTCAGTCTCGCCTTTCCCCTTGGTTCTCCGAACTTCTCAGACTTCTCGACGCGCACCGCGCTTTGCTTGTAGTTGGGCTCCCGAGAAATCGGGTCGAAGGCGCTCTGCGTGACTTGATTCGCATTGGTCTCGACGAAGTGAAACGGCACGAAGACCTGCCCGGGCGCAACGATCTCAGTGACCCGGAGCTCCACACTGCTGATGCGTCCGCGGCGTGAAACGACGTCAACACGATCGTGGAGCCGAAGCTTTAGCTTGTGTGCATCTTTTGGATTCATCTCCAGCCACGCGTTCGGCGCCATTCGTTCGAGAATCGGCACTTGACCGGTCTTGGTGCGCGTGTGCCAGTGCTCGACCGTGCGTCCAGTGTTCAGCACGAACGGAAACTCGGCGCTTGGCTGTTCCGGGAACGGCTCCCACTCGACACAAAAAAGGCGGGCTCGACCGTCTTCGGTTTGAAAACGGCCGTCCACGTAGAGACGGCTGGTGGTGACTTGCTGCGTGCCCTGAGGAAATGGCCACTGGATTCCGCCATGCTGCTCGATGAGTTCGTAGCTCATGCCGGAGTAATCGCAGAGCCTTCCGGCGGAAACCCTCTTCCATTCCTCGAACGCATCCCGCGGTGTGCCCCAGCCGGGGAAGAGTTCGTCATAACATCCCAATTTCTTCGCCATGTTCAGGAAGATTTCAAAATCAGGTTTCGCTTCACCCGGAGGATTCACGGCGCGATTTACTTTGCTGACGCGCCTTTCCGAGTTGGTATAGGTCCCTTCTTTCTCTCCCCAGATCGCGGCAGGCAGAACCAGGTGCGCGAGCTCTGAGGTGGGCGTTGGATGGAAGCCATCCTGCACCACGAGGAAATCCACACTCTCCAGACTCTGGCGCAAGACGCCCAGGTTTGGAAAAGAAACGATTGGATTAGTGGCGATCACCCAGAGCGCGCGAATCTTTTTCTTAACCGCGGCCTCGACAATGTCGGGATAGGCCAATCCGCGCGCGGCAGGAATGCGTTCTTGCGGAATGCCCCACAAGTGAGCGAGTTCCCTGCGGTCGTCGGCGTTTTCGAATTTCCGGTATCCGGGCAAGCTAGAGGCAAATCCAGATTCGCGCGTGCCCATGGCGTTGCACTGGCCGGTGATCGAGAACGGTGAAGCGCCGTCACGCCCGATGTTGCCCGTGATCAATGCCAGATTGTTGATGGCGTTGACGGTCTCCGTACCTTTGGTGCTGTGATTCACGCCCATGGTCCAGCCGATGAATGCGGCTTTGGCGTTGCCATAGAGGAAGGCGACTTTGAGAATCAATTCCTCTTCGAGTCCGGTGATTTCGGAAACGTACCGGGGGGTATATTTGCGGACGGCCTGCGCGAGCTCTTCGAATCCCGTAGTGTGATGGGCAATGTAGTCACGGTCAATCATCCCTGCTTGGATCAAGACGTGAATCATGCCGTTGATCAGGGCGATGTCGGATCGGGGCTTAAGCGGCAGGAAAACGTCCGATATCATCGCAGTCTTTGTGACCCGGGGATCGGCGACGATCAAAGTTTTGCGCGGGTTGGCTTCGAGATGCTGACAGAGAATCGGGTGATTCTCGGCAATGTTCGCGCCGATTAGGAAGACGACATCCGCTTTTTGCAGATCTTCGTATGCGCCCGGGGGACCATCGCTGCCAAACGACCGTTTGTATCCGGAAACGGCGGTGGACATGCACAACGTCGTGTTGCCGTCGTAATTGCTGGTTCCAAAGCCAAGTTGCACCAATTTGCCCAGGGTGTAGTACTCCTCGGTGACCAGCTGACCGGTGCTGATGATGCCGAGCGCTTCCGGACCATGCTTGGCTTGAACCGCGAGGAAGTTTTCGGCCATCGCATCGAGCGCCTCGTTCCAACTGATGCGCGTGAATTTGCCGTTCTTGCGAAGCAGAGGATATTTCACGCGATCGGGTGCTTCGAGTGTGTAGTGCTCGGCGAGTCCCTTGGGACACAGGGTGCCGGAATTGACGGGATGCGCGGGATTGCCGCGCACGGCGACGGCCCGGCCATCCTTTACGCCGACGAACATGCCGCAGCCGACCGAGCAATAGCCGCAGGTCGTCGCCACCCAGTTGTCAGGAATCTTCCTCGCGGAGGTATAGCCGGTGATCTCGTCGGTTGCGTAGGCGTACTTTTCCGAGAGAATGTCGAGGCCGAGATTGCGTTTCAGGCTCACGCCGCGCTCTGCTCCGCGGCAAGATAGGGCGCGGCCATGTTTTTTGGCACCACACTTACAAAAAACAAATATCGGCCGAGAATCTCGCCGGCCAGCGCCACGGCGAAAGCGGCGGAAGTCGACAGACGTCCTTGTGAGAAGAGTGGAAGCACGGCGCCACCCGCAATGAGAAGCCCCGCCCGCGTGAGGAATTGCGAGGCTAGCGTGGTGGAGAGCAAACGGGCGGTAGACCGCAGTTCGTGCGATTCCGAAGCGGTCATCCAGAGAAATTTCGTCGCCTGGTTCAGCAGTTGCGCAGAGGCGGCAATCACCGATCCAATCATCAGTGCCCGGCCGCTGATCACGCCACAGGCTCCGGCAAACAGCAATCCGAGCAGAGCCCCAGTTAGGAGAAAGTCAGCGGGCGTGTGCCGACTGTTCCACGCAGGGCGAGCGGGAACCCGATAGATCCATGCGCTGGCGGTGACTCCCGCAATTCCCAGCAGAATCGTCAAAGGTCCCACGGTCGAGCTGCCCGGGAGTCTCAACGTCAACAATCCTGCATAGACGCCAGCCACAGCCGAGAAGCACGTAAAGAGGAGAACTTCACGGCTCAGCCACGAGCGCTTCCACATCTTCAGAGCGCGGTAGGCGTGGACGGGGCGCCCCAGGTGCAGTGTCGAAGCGCCGAGTGCGAGGCCGCCAACCAGCAGGGCCAGGAGCGCTGTGGTTGTGAGCGACGTCGAAGTCCCGAAGATTTGCAAGAGCCAGAGTGTGGCGAAGGTTCCGACTGAAAGCTGTGTCAGAACGGTCATGACAACCAATGGCCAATGCGGTGCCTCGGTCCGGATGCGATAGATGTCAGACTTCCGAGTATCGGGCGGAAGGTTGCGCGGCAGAGTGATGCGCGTGGTAGAAATGCTGTCGTCAGCGGAGGGCAGTCCCGGCGCATTCGCGTCCGCATAGTCGCGCTTCCATTCTTCGATCCTTACGATTTCGATCCTGATCGCCTCTTCCGGACAAGCGTATACGCAGGCCGGCTCACGGCCTTCCGCCAGACGGCCGTGGCACATGTCGCATTTTCCGACGACCCCGCGCTCGGGGTTGTACTGCGGCACTCCGTAGGAGCAATTCCAGGTGCAATACTGGCATCCGATGCATGCGTCCGGACTGTGCTGCACGATGCCGGTCGCTGAATCCTTGGTGTAGGCCTCGACCGGGCAGCCGATCAGACACGACGGCTCCAGACAGTGATTGCATCCCATGGAGATGTGAAACCTGCGCGTGTTTGGGTACCAGCCCCCTTCGACTTCGCCGACACGCCGCCAGTTGATCTCCGCAGGATTTCCATTCTGCTCGTTACAAGCCACCACACAGCATTTGCAACCGATGCACTTCCCCATGTTGAAGTGGAAGCGATATTGTTCGCCCGCTCCAGGGGATCGGGCCGGGATTCGTAACGACAAGTCCGCGGGCGAGACTTCGGCGAGATCGATCTTTTCCGCTTCGGGAGCCTCCGCAAGCGCAAGCATGCAGAAGGCGGTGTCACCCTCCGTTGCTCGTTGTAGTAGAGGCAGTTGCATCAATCGCTCCTGACTTCCGGGTGGTGGCGTCTGCAAACGGTTGGCTTCGCCCGGCGCAGAAACCGGCCGGACTGCCAGAAAGCTACGCAGCTGCGTCAGGGGTTGTAGAACCCTGAGGCTCGCCTATGTCTTGATTTGTCGCCGTGGGGAGAGTGAGTTCCATCGGGTTAAACGCAGAGTGCGGATCCGGTCCGCTCTCCATATTTCGAATCAGATTCGCAACCACCAGGGGCAGGGTTTCGTCGCAGGGTGCGATTTCAACCAGCTGCTGCCCCGCCGCGGCATGTGGCCCGGTGCGGCCGCCCACATAAATGGCGACCGCTTCCACCATCTTGTCCCCGATTCGCGTCTTGAGGCCGCGGAATCCGATGTCGGCGGCCTCGTGATTGCCGCATCCTGCCGGACATCCCGACCAGTGCATCCGGACCGGCTTTCGGCGTGCACCCAGCTTCTTCTCCAGCCCTTCCGCGAGTTCCGCCGCGTGCCCCTTGGTATCGATTTGCGCGAGATTGCAGTAGTCCGTTCCCGTACATGCGACGAGGCAGCGCCGGAACGCAGACGGTGAAGGAGAAAGTTCCTCTAGCAGGTCTTCTTCCAGCAGGGCGGGGACGCGCCATCGCGGAACGTTGGGCAAGATCGCGTTTTGCCCGGTTGTCAGACGCACCTGACCGTCTCCGTACTCGTCCACCAATCGCGCCAACTCTTCAACCTGGTCGGGATCGACCCGGCCTTCGGGCACGCAGAGTCCTACCGAGCGATATCCGGGACGGTTCTGCCAAGCCACGCCCAGGTGATCACTGTCATGGATGCCGCGAACATCGCTTCCGGCGGGCTCCAATTCGCGTCCCAGCCTGAGGGACAGTTCCTCGCGCAGCCGTGGCAATCCCCATTCCTCGATCAGAAATGCGAACCGGCACTTGGTGCGTGCGTCCCGGGGGCCATGATCGCGGAAGATGCGAATGAGCTCGGCGGCCACCTGCGCGCCTTGTGACGGTGCCACGAAGACGTCGAGCGGCGACGCGATCGTGAATCCTCCTGAACCCATCTTGCCCCCCACGAGCACGTTGAACCCGGCCCGGTCTCGCCGCATCGCGGGGACCAGAGCCAGATCCTGCGACTCGCTGTGAGTGCAGTTCTCCAGACATCCCGTGACCACAACGTTGAACTTGCGCGGAAGATTGGTGAAGTCCGGATTGCCGTCCGAACTGACGATCATGCGGTCCAATTCCGCCAACACCAGCGAAGCGTCGAACAGTTCATTGATCGTCAAGCCGGCGAGCGGACAGCCGTTGATATTGCGGACGTTGTCCATGCCCGTCTGCAGCGAATGCAGGTCCACCCCGCGTAGCTTTTCCCAGATCTCGGGCACCGTCGCCAACGAGAAGCCCCGCAGTTGGATTTGCTGGCGGGTCGTAATATCGAGCACGCAGTCTCCCAGACGGCGGGACAAATCCGCGATAGCGCGCAGTTGCCGGCTGTTGGTGAAACCGTTTGGCATGCGGATGCGCATCATGAAGCGTCCGGGCGTCGGCTTGCGAAAGAACACGCCCACCCACTTGAGCAGATCCTTTTCGGCAGCGGTGAGGGATTCGTGGCCGTGAGCAATAAGGCGAGGAAGGTCTTCCCGGATACGTAAACCGTCGCCGCCTTTTCCCGCTTTTGCGGACTCCGCCGCATTCGACCCTGTTCGCACGGGGACTGACCTCGCAGATCGAGTTTGTGTGGTCAGGAAGCGACGAGGGTTCCTGCTTGGTCCCGAGAAGGGATTGAGTGATTTGTTACCACGCGGTGCTACAGCCCCAGAAACTCAAAATACCGATAGCATGAATCGCTTCGAGGTCAATCTTGCGAGGTACCTGCCAATGCGCGAGAAAGCCGACACCTCGTGGATTTGAAAGGTCTTTTGTAAATGCTTGTAATCAATTCTTTGCGTTGAGACGCAGCGGAATTATTGGGCGCTCAAAAGAGACAGATCTGCGTCCGCGAAGCCCGCCCGAGCGACAGGCTGACCGGAAGTTACTCAGCCCCCGAAGTCGGATTCGAGGAAAGTTGGAACCGGCATCTTGGGTTCGGAGACATTGTCACAGGCGTCTTGACTGTTTGAACGCAAAAGATAACTTGGACCAGTATTGGGCTCGGGCGGTTCGTGGCTTGGCCGAACTCCATCGTTCGAATCGGGTGAAGAGGCCGGCATGGGAATGGAATGGCGGATTGTAATGTTGTCCCTGTCCACGAGGATCTCCTGCACTAGCAACCGTACGACCCTCTGACGCTCTGCAACTTCCAGGACGTTGCCTCTGGAGCGCAGTCGTATGCGGAACTCGGCGAGGCTTTCCACCAGACGTAGATTACGGGTTGGGTCGACAGCCGTCATCTCCAACGATTGCAATTCCGCTTCGATCGCCCGCTGCTGTTTGCGCAGTTCCGGCATGCGGCAGCGGAGCTCTTCTAACGTGATCAGGTTCTCCTGGTACCCGGTCAGCAGCCGCTCCATGCTCTTGGTCAGGCGCGCTTGGTCGCGACGGAGCGCGTCTTCGCGGCGCTTCAGGGGATCGGTGATTTGGGCTGCTTGCAGCCGGCGATCTAACTCTCCCTGCAGCAAGCTGGGATCTTCCAGCAGCCGCATAATCTCCTGCCACACTACCGTATCGAGCTGCTCCTGACGAATCGGCTTGTTGTCGCAAACCGCGCCCTTCAGATGTCGGTAGCCATCCCGTCCTAAGCAGCGATAGTAGTAGATTGTGCGCTGGGAAGTTCGCGTCGAAGCTCGATAGAGTCCATAGCCACAACGCTGACAGACCAACAGCCCTTGCAACAAGGATGGTTCGATGGTGCGTCGGGGAGAAAACCTCTTATTTTTCTCGAACTGTTCTTGCGCCAGAGCGAAGGTTGCTTCGCTGACCAAAGCGGGGACAGGGATCTCGATCCACTCCTGACGAGGCCGTTCCCGAAAAGAACTGTCACGGCTGCACAGGCCACGCTGGCGCTGGCGGCGTGTGATTCGCCGACGCGGACGAAGCTCGGTTTTGCCATAGAAGGCGTGGCCTGCGTAAGCCGGGTTGTGCAGCATCCTCCAGAGGGTGGGGCGTTCCCATCGGCTCCGTCGCGTCCGCGTCGCGACCTCGCGTTGGTTGAGTAAGCCGGCAATGGCACCAATGCTGAGGCCTTGCCGGGTATAGGCATTGAAGATAAGACGCACCACCTCGGCCTCCGACTCCACGACTTCGTAGTAGGCCGCCGAAGTATCGGTCTTCTTCACGTAGCGATAGCCGTAGGGAGCGCCCGACAGCACATTGATCGAGCCCTGCTGCGCGCGGTGCCGCTTGCCACGGCGAGAACGCTCGGCAATCTGGGCTCGTTCATATTCCGCAATCATCCCTTGAAACTGGACCAGCAACTGATCTTCGGCGGTAGTGCCGGTGGGCGCTCGCAGAAAGATCAGCTCCACTCCACAGCGAGCCAGCTCTTCGGCCAACAACACTTGATAGGCATATTTCCGACTCAAGCGGTCAGGCGAGTAGATAAGAACGGTTTGGATCTCACCCGCCGCCGCGAGGTCCCGCAATGCCTCCAAACCAGGACGGACCAAGGTGGCGCCACTAAAGCCATCATCCTGGAACTGCCACTCGGACGGGACCAGGTATCCGTTGGTCTCGGCGAATTGCATCAACGCCGCTACCTGGCTGGCAATGGTGTGGTTCTCCTTTTGCCGATCGGAGGACACACGGGCGTAGAGGGCGGCCGGTTTGTTCATTCACCACCTCCGGGCAGCTTGCGGGTTGCGGGCTTGGAGCAATCGACCAGCACCGGTCCGACGCGAGCAGCTCGTAGGCCTGAGCGAGCTTGTCCGGCAATAATCGGTCGAAGCGGTATTCCAGATGCACGGTTCGTGACTGACTGCGCGTCGGCTCAGCCACGACCTCCCCCGCGTTGCAGGACCGCCGAGAAGGCACGGCTGGCGATCTCGCTCAAGGTCAATCCGGTCGATGCGGCGTAGGCGCGGAGTCGCCCTACCAGACGGCGCGAAAGCTTGACAGTGAAGGACACTTTGACATCGCCGACCGGAACTGGGTGCTTGAGTCGCTGTGCCTGCTCGAGGTAGCGATAGGCCTGGCGCTCGGAGATGGAGCAATTGCGGGCCAATTGCTGGGCGGCCTCGGGCCAATGCGGATACCGCCGCAAAAGGGTGCGGGCCAAGTTGAGCCGTTCGGCTTTTTGGATATGGCTGGCTCGAGGCATCTGACGTATAAGTACGCCTGTATACGTCACAACGCAAGTACTTCTTGAGGTTCATCGTCATTCCTGGCGATACCTCACGCTGCGTTCAAAATGAAAGTTGCCTTTTGCGTTACTGCCGTGTTCACCCCGGTGCTTGCGAAACACTCGAATTCATTCTCGCTCGTCGACTGCATCTCGGTTGGCGTTGACCGGATGCCGCGGAACTTCGAGCCGATGCGGAAGCAGGTGGAAACTTGGCAGCGGAGTGAGTTGACGGACGTCACCGCGAAGGTGGTCATCTACGAGGCGTTTGTGAG
>Ga0137415_10007139_pt1 | contig 11071 bp, 11 predicted proteins | sample CZODoug3_1_1_16f_FD_183082 | JGI IMG/M metagenome (GOLD analysis project Ga0137415, IMG submission 183082) | Vadose zone soil fungal communities from Angelo Coast Range Reserve, California, USA - CZODoug3_1_1_16fungal (Hybrid Assembly) | ecosystem: Environmental > Terrestrial > Soil > Vadose...
GCTGATCGCGTACAATGGGCCATGATCAGTAAGCACGTAGATGGTCTCATCCTTGCTAATTGCCATCTGGTTGTAGATGTTACCTGATAATGTGAGACTCCATTTCTGAATCCCTTCCGGGCTGAGCGCGAAAACCGTTCCATGTTCTAGCGAGGTCCCAACTCTGTAGTTCGCGCCTGCGATGATCGTGCCGTCTGAAAAAATCGCTAACGCATAGACGCTCCAGTCTTGGAGTTGCCACAGGGTCTTCATCACTCCCGTCTGAGGATCGATCGAAATCAAACCGTCATCCGATCCAACATAGACTGTACCCCCAGAACCCACCACTATTGGGGCACCATTCTGTGTCCTTGGAGCCGCCGTAACGCTCCACCTTCCTAATGGTGCGGCCGGTCCGGCGTGATCAGTCCGACTCGTGCGCTGACTATCATGCCCAAAAACCGGCCACATAGGAGAGGCCGTGAAACCTGCTGCAATCTCGCCGGTGGGCACTTGAGTGCTGGTCGTGAAAACGAAGGGCACCATCATAATGGCGATTACGAGAGTCGCGTGGAGAATCAATCCAGTCCGTCCACTCGGACGGGAAACTATCATTATCACTGTGATCACTCGATCCATCGATTTAAGGATGCAAAATCTAGCCGTGGAAAAACCCGGAAATCAAAAAGGCGTTTCACAGCAAGGGTAGGAGAAGTTGGCTATTCATTCGAATGATAAATGAAAATGCTTTGCTAACAGTCTGTCGAACCGCTTCGGGTTATTCACCATATACTCCCGACGTTGCTCGCCGCGTGTCACGATGAGCTTCTTGTCAGAAAGCGTCACTCTGCCTGTTGGCGTGAGTTTACTGATAAGTCGTCCCTGGGTGAAATGAGACTTTGGCGAAGATTGCTGGTACCGATTCCTTGCGTTGAAGTCTGCAAGCTTTCGAGGTCGCACAGTGAATGAGTATTGAGGGTCCCAGACGCCAATCTCGTCCCATCGCGACAATACTCTTTCCTGATTCTTCTTTGCGATCCGGTACAGTTCTCTATTATCGAGTTGCAAACGTGTGGTATCTAGTTGTTTTGGTTCTGCGAACGAGTCTCCGAATCCGACGTCGACTAGCCAAGGCTCTTTCAAGCGAACCAAGAGCGTCATATGATCAAAGTCCGGACTGAACCCTCCGTTCTTTCCTGCCACTCTTGCGGAAAGCATCGAGACTCTGAAACCAAGCTCTCTTAGCAGCCACGCAAAGCATCCGTTCAACTCGTAACAATAACCTCCGCGACGATCCCTAACGATCTTGTTGTAGAACGACTCCTGATCAAGTATGATCGGCCGACCAAGTTGAATGTCAAGATTCTCGAACGGCACAGAAAGCAAGTGTCGAACGTGCAATCTACGGAGAACGTCTATGCTAGGCCGAACTGATCCACGATAAACTATACGTTTCAGGTAAGATTGAGCATCCATTTCCCGAATTCCGGCTGTCTTCCCGATGAAGCCTCCAGTCTTTTTATTCTGCCGATGTACGTCGAGTTCTCTTGGAAGAAGATACCATGGCAGACTTGGAATCAGTGCTCAAACAATCCTTGATGCGGGCCAGTTCTCATTCGAAGAATGTGTATGGTAAGAACCCGTTAACAGCCCAAGAAGTATTCGACCTAGCAAACTCCAAAGAAACAAGTGCGGTGGCTGCCACGATTAAACCGGATGGGCAACCACACTTATCCCCAACAGATATCGTAGCTGTCGACGGAAAGCTGTACCTGGGCGTGGACAAGGCAACGGCACGTTACAGGAATCTTCAGAAGAACCCAAGGTTGACATTGATGATCATGGAGGGGCGGAAGCGCCAGGCGATCATAGAAGGGAAGATACGATTCCTCGAGATGGGAAGCGCAATTGCGAAGAGAGTCGGGGAGACTCAAAAGAAAAAGTACGGCTGGACCACTGACAGCCTAGTAGAACTTATTCCGGAGAAGGCGTTCACGTACAAATCAGCCTAGGTTAAAACTACGTGGATTGAGAGCGTTCTTCCAACGCAATTGCGGAACAATTCCAGTTGGACTTAATGTTGGCACCTACGTCCACAAGGACAACCTTTCAGGCGAAAGCATGAGTCGCGAGAGTTTCGATGAACGAGAGACTGCAAGAACGGAGGCGTTCAGTGACGGTATTTTCGCCTTCGCGATCACGCTATTGGTCTTGAACCTCAAAGACCCCTTGTCCGATCCTTTGCTAGCCAGCTCGTCACTGCTCGATGGACTCTTGAAGCAATGGCCGGCACTGTTCGCCTTGGTCACGAGTTTCATCACTATACTAATCATGTGGGTAAACCATCACAACATGTTCACCCACATCAAACGCATCAATACGAATCTGATGTTCATTAATGGACTACTCCTATTCTTCGTAGTCCTCACACCATTCACCACCCTCTTGGTCGCAAACCATGTATCATTCAACCAGACAGCCGACAGCAAGACCGCGGCGGCGGTCTACTCTGGCAGCTTCCTAACTTTAGCGCTCGTCTGGAATTCAATCTGGTGGTATTCCTCGCGAGCCGATCTGCTAATCCGATCTGATCAAGAGGAACATGTCAGATCCGTTACGCGTAGATACTATGTTGGTCCCCTCTCGTACGCCATAGCGTTCATTCTATCCTTCTTCAGCGCATTAGCAAGTATCATTGTCATCATGATCGCCGCTGGATACTTCACAGTGAACGTCACAGCCGACAGCCGAGAGAACCGTGAGCTTTTCACCGGCGGGAAAGTAACTGTGAGAAAATGATCGGTCTCTTCGCAACAGGTCCCACCTCGATAATCTTCTACCTCGTCTACAGTCTCTGGTGGCTTAGTGAACTCATCGGTGCCCTGCTAATCCCAGTACTCCGGAGGCGAGGAACGACTCAGGTTAGGAGAGACCAAGGATCTGCAACGGTGATTGTATCGAGCATCCTCATAGCGATTTTCATAGCTTTCGGTTTCGGCTACACAGGTACTGGGCAGTTGCCGGACTGGGTCTTTTATCCCGGGATCTTTCTAATGCTGCTAGGGATCGTTATTCGGCAGTACGCTATCGCGGTCCTAGGACGTTTCTTCTCGTTGACTGTTCGAGTCGCAGAGGATCACAAAGTCGTTGACAGAGGTCCTTACAAGCTCGTGAGACATCCAAGCTATACTGGAGTCTTAGTCACATTTCTAGGATTGGGACTTGCAGTCCAATCTTGGGCGGCAATCCTAACCCTACTGATAGTATTCACAGTCGCGTACGGTTACAGAATGCGAGTAGAAGAGAAAACTCTAATTTCGCAGCTAGGCGAAGATTACCTAAACTATATGAAAAGAACAAAACGACTCATACCATACTTGATCTAGAGGGCGATCAGGAATCATGTCAAGCAGAACTCCGCGATGTTCTTGCGGCGGAGAACTCGTTATTGTTGGCGATATCCGGGCTCCTGATGGGTGGAGAACCGGGTTCAAGCTGCAATGCAAGAATTGCAATGCTCACTGGATCTATTCTGGAGGCATCTATCATCGTGAGACGGACACATCGAAGCCCGAGGTTTCTCCGACAAATCCTGAAAAGTCCTAGTCTTTAAGAAAGATCGCATTTCTGCCGAAGACCCAGAATCATGACACAACCAGCTAACGTCGCGAATCATAGAGATAGATCAGAAGTTCACATCTTAGGTCTCTCAGGTAGCACCCGCAAGGGATCATTCAATACAGCACTACTGCACGCTGCAAAAGAGATGTTACCAGAAAACACAACCCTCGAAGTACACGATCTCTCCGGACTCCCACTATTCAGTCAGGACTTAGAACGCGACCTTACCGTGCCAATCAGAACCTTCAAACAAAAAATACGAGAAGCAGATGCGATACTCTTCGCCTCACCTGAACACAACTATTCTGTCACGGCAGTTATGAAGAACGCGATCGAGTGGGGTAACCGGCCACCAACCGACAGAACATGGAAGGGCAAACCTGCTGGAATAATCAGCGCCTCATCCGGACCAAGAGGCGGAGTAAGATCACAAATGCATCTCAGACAGATAATGGTCGACATAGACATGTACCCGATCAATACTCCACAGCTACTCGTCGGAGACGCAGAGACAAAATTTGACAGAAACCTCATCCTGATTGATGAACAGACGCGAAAGATACTGCGAGACCTACTCGTCAGCCTATCAGATTGGACCCGGAGGCTTAGAAGTACGCGACAGGTTCCCGAGGTCCGTCTTAGGTAGCGGCTAAAGACGATCAGAACTATCTAGAATCTTTCAGTGTCTCGCAAGACATTGCAATATCCTGAGACGAACCTGCTTATCTCCCCGGTTACTGGATCATAGCTGTGCCGTTCCGTATTACCAATATCGCGTCCGTAAATGTGTATGCTGAACGCGGCTTTGAGAGAGACGTTGTCGACTCGATGTATCCCGGAATGTCCCAGAACTGTCACGTGTCCCTTCTTGTTTGACCGTTCGTTAACCTTCTCCAGCTTGGCCTTCTTTGGGTTTGAACCATCGTCAATTCTTCTGAAGAGTGTCTCTCGCTCCTCGCCCTCATACACTCCTATCAACGCCCAAGTTAGATGATCATGAATGGGCGTCGACTGTCCTGGGCGCCATACTCCGCCAATGATCGAATAGGCCTCATCGTCGGGCATGTGAAGAAGGTTCATCGCAAATCGATCCTTTCGAGGCGCGAAGGCTTCAGCAGGCAGAGAGCTAGTGTTGACGGCTTTCTCTAGAAGGGGTTTCAGGTGCAGGAGGATTTCAGATTCCGAAACATATTTTCTGACGACAAGATCAACATCTGAACTCAGCTGCTTTAGAGAGTATTCTTCAGAGCTCAGAATCATCCCCTCAGACTGATCATATCATGACTAGCAGCCTGGAAGCGTCTGTTCTGGCTCGGTTCTCGCGGAGGATTCGACAGCTTTCTCCCACTCCTCGGCTTTCCTCGCAAGCTCGAGAACTAGATTTGCTTCTTCAGGAGTTAACGGCTCCCGTCTAGCGTGCTTCTCTTTGATCGACTCAAACATCGGCTCTTCTTCCCTCAGAGGAACCTCTGCCTTCTCGATCCTCCGAATAAGCCTCTCAGTCGATTCCATGCCTCCAAGCTGCAACACCATCTTCCACACCACTCACACGAATTCTGCCTACGTCCAATATTAGCTATACCCAGGTATCATAATATCAGGATTCGATAAATCTGGATCACGTCATCGGTTGAACTGAAACGTCCACTTAGTACCCTTGTCCTAGTCCTGAACACTTCAGGAGACAACACGCCTTATGCTAACAGCCCATCAATACAATTCTTGGAAGAGAGGAACTATGGCCAAGAATGCTGGTGGGCACTGTGGCTGCTGCACATATCTCTCGATTCTAGATCCTGTTCTCCACTCGATAATAGCAGAACAAGGCGCAAAACTAGGAGATGGACTGCATTGCAAGTGCTGCACTTACTGGAGAGCCAAGGGTATCCATCAGGACATTTCCAAGGCCAGAAGAATAAGCCGACCAGTCAAGACAATAACCGCCTAAACTCTCACACATCCACACCCCGCCAAGACCCGGGACCCCCTGAAATCCCCTAGGAAACGCCTTGAAAACAGCTAGGGATACGCCAATATGTCAATCCCACATATTATCACAGAGAGAAAAAACATCTTTCCTTCGCAGCGAACGTCAAAACAAGCCTACTAAACCAGACACGTCGCAGAAAAAAGGGAGCAAGATCAACACAGGTCCCAAGACACAAAACACTGATTCCTCCATAATCCCACTCATCCCTTCGAGGGACAGACGGGGTCCCCCTCAGTCCCCCGTTCTGCCCCCCAAAGAGACAAGCCCCCTGATTCCCCAGGGATCCCCCGCCAGACTTTTTCCAAATGGTGTTCTGTATGCTAGCTCACACTCGGCAGATAGCTCAGATCGATCCCACCCGGCTCATAATCCACCAGCTTCCCCGCCAGAAAATCCTCGTACGCCTTGAGATCTAACAGTCCGTGACCACAATTGTTGAACACTATCACCTTCCGCTCCCCAGTCTTCTTACAGTTCTCAGCCTCATCCATCACATACTTGATCACGTGAGCCGTCTCCGGGGCCGGAATCATCCCCTCCGCCCTCGCAAACGTCGTCGCAGCCTGGAACACTTCATTCTGATGATACGCCACCGACCGCACCACCTTCCTATCAATCAAATGGCATAGCGACGGCGCCTTCCCATGATACCTCAAGCCGCCCGAATGGATCGGTGGAGAGAGATACTTGTGCCCCACAGTATACATCTTCAACAATGGCGTCATTTCGCCACTGTCCCCAAAATCATACCTGTAGACACCTCTCGTCGTGGACGGGACCGCCTTCGGCTCAACAGCCACAAAATCCGCGTCCAACCTTCCCCTCAGCTTGTCACCGATAAACGGATATGCCAAGCCCGCAAAGTTCGATCCCCCGCCTATACATCCCGCAATAATGTCGGGTGTAACGTCGATCGAGTCCAGTTGCTTCTTCGTCTCCAGTCCTATAATCGATTGATGCAACAAGACATGATTCAACACCGACCCTAAGCAGTATCTGGTGTCCTCATGTGTGACAGTATCCTCCAAGGCTTCACTGATCGCTATCCCCAATGTGCCAGGATGATTAGGATCCTCGGCCAATAATGACTGACCATACTTAGTCTCCATGCTGGGAGACGCCGAGACCTTCGCCCCGTACGTCTCCATCATCGTCCTTCTGCCAGGCTTCTGATTGTAACTCACCCGGACCATGTACACTTGGCACTTGAGACCAAAAAATGCAGAACTCATTGCCAATGCTGAGCCCCACTGGCCCGCACCCGATTCCGTGACGACTCTCTCAATGCCCTGCTTATTGTTATAGTACGCCTGTGGGATCGCAGTGTTGGGCTTGTGACTCCCCGTTGGACTAAGGTATTCCGCCTTGTAATAGATCTGGGCGGGTGTGTCTAGCAATCTCTCGAGACGAGTCGCGCGGACTAGTGGCGTTGGGCGGCCTATTCGGATGTAAGCATCCCGCACTTCTTCCGGAATCGGGACGGATCTCTCGCCGCTTATCTCTTGGCGGATAAGCTCCTTTGCAAAAATCCTCTCAAGCGTTGCGGGATTAGCTGGCTGCCTTGTCTGAGGGTCTAACGGTGGTGGGAGCCGCTCTCCTAGGTCGGCTTGAATGTTGTAGTAATCTGTTGGAGTGTCCGCCGATGGCAGGACGATCCTCTCTTGGTGCCTCGTGAGAGTCTGCATGGTCGTCTTCTATACTTACACGCAACCTTTTAAGCCTATTAGTACATTATTGTACGTGTCAAGGTAGGAGCGTGTCATGTGGGATAAAATAGAATCACTAACCAGAGATCATCCAGAACGGACTAGGACCGCGAAAACAATCCTCCAGAACGGGCTCGCAATTCGCGGAGAAAGGATCTATCTAAACGAGATAGAAGTCCCTGTCCTGCGAGTCGCACAAGCGGCAGGAGTGGATAGGCGAACGGTCATGGAAACCGTTCGGATGATCAATAAGAATCCAGAAATAAAATCGATATTTTCCAACCTAGAATCAGCTGGATTTTCGCTCCGAAAAGTTGCTAGATTCCTCGGGCTAGGTGTGGTTGAGATAACAGCCGATGATCCCCACAAAGTAGGAATTCTGGCAGGAGCCGCTCGACTCCTCGCTGAAGCAGGAATTAATGTGCGACAAGCTCTGGTGGGTGACCCAGACATCGAACCGGACCCAAAGCTAGTCCTAATTGCACAGGACAAGATACCTGGGTCCGTGATTCAAGAGATGCTCAAAATCAATGGCATCGCAAAAGTCACAGTCTACTAGATAGCATCGTAATCGTTTCAGATCTAGCGAGTGGACAGCAACCAGCCGAAGATATCAACTAGAAACCGGAGGCGTGAGGGAACGAATCTATGCAGAAGGGCCACGTCTCCAGAATTCACCACTCTTAGAATCCTAAGAGAAGCAAGATACCCGACGAACCCTAGTACGATGTAGAGCGGAAGTAAGTACTTGTCATGTAATGCGAATTCGGCCGCCCCGACAACCCCACCCTCTACCAAGCAACATACGAGCACCTTGTAAAAGGCCGCAAGATCCACCGAGCGCGGATACTTCCTCTCTAGAATAATCCACGAACATCCAAGTGACGCCGTCATTAGGGCGACCCTGCTGAGAGCAGCCCCCGTTACTCCAAACAGAAAGATCAAAGGCGCAAAGGCGATGTCGGCAAGTATCCCAAGCGCGCTAGCTGAAATTAGGACCCTTGTATTCCCGACAGCCAGCAATGAACTGCCGATCACGATACTAGCAGAAGTCAGACCAAGCCCGATGGCAAGAATTGCCAATGGAAGGGCGCCAGCTCCGTAACGTTCACCGGCAAACAACGTAATCGTAGGGCCCGCCGTAACCGCCAAACCGATAGCGAACGGCAGGTATAATATGAAAAAATATCGCGACGAAACCCTCGCCGCGTCCCGCAGCCCAATGTCCCCCTTCCTGGCGTGGAGATCGGTCAGCTGAGGCAATAGAGCACCCGTTATACCCGTCGACACCAGACCCAATACTCCAACGATGATGAGAACTGGAGAGTAGATTCCCAGAGCAGAAGCGCCGGCGAAAAATAGGACCAAGAATCGATCGACATACGTCGAGGCGAAAGTGATCAGCGTGGATCCGTATACGGGGACTGCGAACCGACTTATTTTCCCTCTATCCTGCAAAGAACCGCTACCAACCATAGGAAAATGACGAGAAGCAGCAGTTAGTGAAAGCAAAGTTCCGAGGGCGTCTCCGATGATCCACCCCATCATGATTCCTGTTAGACCCAAACCAATTGTTAGAAGATATACTGCGCCTGCGAACTGAAGAACGTTAGACGCAATGTTGATGATTGCGACCTCGCGGAATCGGTACACTCCTTGAAGAGCGCCGAGAGGAAACAAGGCCAACAACTGAAAGAATACGTCCAAACCTGCTAGTTGGAACAGAAAACCGAAATCGGGACCTCCCAGAAATAATTGAGAAAGCACATGAGAACCCAATACTACAGAAGACAGCGAGAGTATTGAAAGTCCAATTCCAAACCGAAGAACCTTTTGATAGACGATGCGGGCCTGCCCTTCCTGCTCTGAGGCGACATACTTCGCAATGAACCTCGTCGCCGCAGTTGGAAGCCCCAGACTTCCGACCGACACAACCAGAACAGCAAATATGTTGACCGTACTAATGCGTCCGAAGTCTGCGACAGTGGGAAGTAGTCTTGTGGCGAAGACAAAGTAGAAGACCCCCATTATGTTGATGACGATGCCTTGCAATAACAGGTAGCTCGCTCCTCGGGCAACCCTTACGGCAGGCTCGACGGACTCCGAGACAGAAAGCGACATGTTCCGAAGAATACCCTCGTTGTTGGTTCGGAAATACTACGGCTTCCTCTTACCATTTCTAACGGTGAAAAATCGGATGAGCGTGACCAGCACCGACGATTCCCTGCGCCCTTTCCAAGACTTTTGCCCTGAAGAAGTTTGTGAAGACTAACGGAACCCATAGACCGCACGGAATCAATCGCGTGACATACGCAAGAAACACGTTTTTACAGTGCTGGCGACGAACATCCTAGTACCGGGGTCAAGGGGAATTGTCCGCAACAACATACACGCGCATAACATTACTCTTCTTTGTCCTAACTGGGCTCCTCATGCTCATCGGATACGCAATAGGACTCTACTTCGGCGACCCGTTGACATTTATGCTGCTCGGCCTGGTTTTTGCAGCTGTTCTCAACTTCGCCACCTACTTCTGGAGCGACAAAATAGTAGTCAAAATGGCCCGCGCCCACATCATTCAAGAAGAAGAGAACCCGACGCTGTTTGACATGGTGAGAAAAGTCTCCCAGGAGGCAGGAATACCGATGCCCAAAGTCGGCATAGTCAATTCCCCGATGCCGAACGCCTTCGCCACGGGCCGAGGACCACACAAGGCAGTCGTCGTAGCGACTAGCGGCATTCTAAGCACCCTCTCATCAAGCGAACTTGAGGCAGTAATCGGTCATGAGATTGGCCACGTCGTTCATCGTGACGTGCTCATCAGCAGCGTCGCCGCTACAATCGCCGGCGTCATCTCCTACATTGGCAACATTGCCCTATGGTCCATGATGTTTGGCGGAGCAGGAAGAGGCCGACAAAACAACGGCAGCATCGTTGCATTATTACTGGCAGCTGTATTCGTTCCTCTTGGAGCAACCTTCGTACAATTGGGGATCAGTCGAAACTTCGAGTACAATGCAGACGAGTACGGGGCCAAAATAACCCACAACCCAGGCGCATTAATCAGCGCGCTGGAGAAGATATCAAGCAGAGTAAACTCGCCCTATGCTCGCGCAGCAACAGTTGGTTCGACATCTGCTTCGACCGCGTCTCTTTGGATCGTCAACCCGATCCGTGGACACACATTAATGGAACTGTTCTCCACCCATCCCTCAACTAAGAATCGTATTAACAGGTTGAGGCGTGTTGCAGAGGAAATGGGCGTCTACGTCCGCTAAACAACAATCCTGCACAGTCCTTAGGTACTTCCGAATCGGGGCCGGAGATCGCCGCCTATGCTAAGTCTCCGGCCTGCAACTCTACAAGATGTCCCTCTGATTCTATCCTTCATTCGAGAGCTGGCGGAATATGAACGGGAGCCGAATGCAGTCCATTGCAGCGAGGATGATCTTCGCCGCGATGGTTTCGGACCGAACCCACAGTTTCGTGTTACCATCGCAGAATGGAATAGTAAACCTGCAGGTATGGCCCTCTTCTTCTATAATTATTCCACTTGGCAGGGACGCCCCGGAATATACTTAGAGGATCTCTTTGTAAGGTCAGAGTTCCGAAAGAATGGGATCGGTAAATCTCTTCTGATCCACCTCGCAAAAACAGCTCTTGCAGAAAACTGCTACGGACTACGTTGGGAAGTGCTCAATTGGAACGAGTCGGCAATGGAATTCTACCGAAGTCTAGGTTCTGGATTCCGTGAGAACTGGAAGGTCATGCAGAT
>Ga0137415_10007141_pt1 | contig 11070 bp, 9 predicted proteins | sample CZODoug3_1_1_16f_FD_183082 | JGI IMG/M metagenome (GOLD analysis project Ga0137415, IMG submission 183082) | Vadose zone soil fungal communities from Angelo Coast Range Reserve, California, USA - CZODoug3_1_1_16fungal (Hybrid Assembly) | ecosystem: Environmental > Terrestrial > Soil > Vadose...
GCTCTAATGTGGCTAAAGATCGACCCGACGCAGGAACTTATTCCAGAAGATCACGCGTTACTTGCCAAAGCTTAGTTTCCTGCCAGAGACTGGATCGCACGAATGGCGAGTGCGCTTGCTGGTTGAGCACTAGGGCCACTTGGCGGTTAGTCGGCTACACGTGAACGTGACCTTCTTCGCAGCCGATTAGTCAGCGCCCTCAGGGTTGTGCCTGGATCACGGTGGATCCGGAAGTTGACCGCCCACGCGGTCTTGTAGCTTGATTACTTCCGGTTGGCCGACCACTCGCAAGCGATCAGCCCTTCGCCAGCGCTCGTGCTTTTCTTGGAAGGAGCAACACGAGCGTCGCTGAAATGAATAACGGCACTCCAGCAATGGCTAGGCCTGCGTAAAGGTTCCCCGTTCTCATTGCGATCGCCCCGATCATGTACGGCCCAGCGAACCCGCCGAGAGCTCCGACGGAATTAATTAAGGCGATACCGGCTGCCGCCGAGAATCCCGTCAGAAACTCGCTGGGCAACGCCCAGAAAGGAGCAAAGTAGCTGTAAACGCCCCCAGCTAATAAACATAAAAGCGCCACGGAATAGAATGGGGAGCGAGCTGTGCCTAGCAGCACGAGAGCTGTCCCGGCCATGATGGCCGGAATTGCCACATGGTATCGCCGCTCCAGCCTGCGGTCGGAGCTGCGGGAAACTAAGATCATCGCTACCAGCCCCACCAGGTTGGGAATCATCAACAAGAGTCCGACCATGCTATTGGAATAGCGGCTGGAGAGTGATTTCACCAGCTGTGGCGCCCAGGAGTTCAGCGTCCACGTACCGATGGTCATGCCAAAATAAATCAAGACCAGATGCCACACGCGGCCGCTTGCCAAAGCCTGGAGCGCTGAGTATCGGCGCTGCTCCAATTTTTGCTGTTCTTCGCGTCCCAATTCCGCTCGAATCCACTCCTTCTCATCTGCGGTCAGAAACTTGGCTTCCTGGGGGCGGCTTGGCAGCAGAAAGTAAGTGAGCACACCACCGACTATGGCCGGCGTTCCCTCCAAAATCAGGAGCCACCGCCAACTGCTGACCCCGAGCCAGTGCACGTGATCCAGGATCAGACCCGAAATCGGCGCTCCCAGGATCGTGGTAACAGGCGCGGCCGCTAACAAGAGCGCAAGCGCCCGCGCCTGTTCGCGTTGGGGAAACCAGTAGGTCAGGTACAAGGTCATTCCAGGGAAATAACCAGCTTCAGCCAGCCCCAAAAGAAAGCGCACAATGTACAGCTGATGGACAGTGTGCACGAAGCCGGTCAGCATCGCCACAATTCCCCAGCTAATCAGTATTCGGGCGATCCAGACCCGCGCTCCGATCTTGTGCAGCAGCAGATTGCTGGGGATTTCAAAGAAGAAGTAGCCGAAAAAGAAAATCCCGAAGAGCAATCCGTACTGCTGGCTGGTGATGGCAAGCTCCTTGTTCATCGTCAACGCCGCAAACCCAATGTTGTTGCGATCGAGAAGGGCAATGACAAAAAGCAGAAAGACAAAGGGAAGAATTCTGATCCGCACTTTCCGAATCGTCTTCGTTCCGATTGAGATCGAGGCGATTGCGGGGCCACTTCCCACGTTCACTTCAGGGAGGGTGTCAGACAAAACGTCTCCTTAGCAGCGTGGCTGGTCGCAGGAATGCAGGGACGCAAGGATGACGGGAACTCTATGCTTCGAAGGGATATCGGTCAAGCGACTCGCCCCCCGGCGAGGTCCCAGAACGCCCGCCGATTCTGTAATTAGACAGAGAGTAGATGTGGTCCGATGAGGAAGGTCGGCGGATTGTGCCCGGGTCGCGGGCTACTCTTCCAGAACCGGATTAGGTAAGGTTTTCCGACAATCCGCCCAGAACCTCACAAAATTAGCCCACGTGGTTAAACCCCAGGCCATTGTGTGGGGAAAAAGCTTAGGCGCCGAGATCGCCGCGCTTTGCGAGCGCGGTGATGCGATCGGCGGCGCGATAGGCCAGCGCCTGAATGGTCAGAGTGGGCTGGCCGCGGCCGGAAGTCACGAGGCTGCTGCCATCGCAAAGAAATAAATTCTTTACATCGTGGGTGCGGTGATCCGGATTGATGACGGAAGTTGCTGGTTCTCTGCCCATGCGGCAGGTACCGAGCAGGTGCACGCTGGATTCCTTTTCCTTAACCGGAAGATCCCAGATTTTTTGCGCGCCCGCGGCATCGAGAAGCTCGAGGGCGCGGCCATTGAGCCAATTCGCGAGCTTTAGATCATCGGGATGATCCTTGTAGGTCACGCGCAGAGCAGGCAGCCCCCAAGCATCGTTGAGGTCGGGGTCGAGCGATTACTGGAGAGAGCTGGGGAAGCGGGTTTTACCACGAAAGTGGTTTTCATCTCGACGGAAGACCCCAATCTGAATGCCGTGCGCATCCTGGTCCGGATGAGTCACGGCGGGCAAGCCGTGCCTCTCAGAACGATTCCGGAGTCGTACGAAGAATCAATGAAAAGCTTGCCGGAAGCCCGAAGGCACGCTGACGATCTTCTTGTGTATGACAACACGCCGAATGGAAAAGGACATCGCCTCGTGGCACGTTTCATCGCGGGTGAGCTAGTCAAAACAACTCACAGCACTCCTGAATGGGTAAAGGATGTCTTCGGCCCTGAACTCCGCAGCGAAAAGAAACAACAAGAAAAATCCACCCGCGCGCGCTAGGAGGCGGAGCCCTTCGCAGTCGCCCTTTCCGGTGTAGGCCGTGACGTTCCCTTCACTCTCGCCGCCGTCAAGGGGCAAGCCCACTGACGCGGCTCCCGATGGTCGCCCTTGACTGTCATTTAGGGCCTGCGGCTTCGCTGCGGGGAGTAGCTTGCGATACTAGATGTAAAACTCTGCGGTCCCCCGACTGATAGGGAGTTGAAGTTGACCGTTGTAGCTCCTGCTACAGACGAAATCTGACCATTATTGGCTGCGGTCGTACCCCCGACGGTAATAGTGGTGGCATAAGCTGGGGCAATCATCACAAACAGAGCCCAGCTACATAACACCGCAGTTGAGACAACCGACTTTGTTCTCATGGTGTTGAAGTCTTAGGGTCCCGAGTGGAGCCGCTATGATGAGCGGGGCCACTACTCCAACGTTTTCTACATTGCGCGACATTGGCCACGCGATTAATGGAGTCTGCCTCCTAGAATGCAGCCAGTGCTCCAATTGAGCACCAAGTCGCTCACCGCAACCGACGTGAAATCGCAGGTAATCCCGTTCGAATTGACGGCACCCGTGGTGCTGCCGCCGGCATTTATGCCCAAGTTGACCCCTGCAAGATCTACGCTGGAGTTAATCACAACCTGGATCCCGGGAGCTTGGTTGCCAAGGCCCAGAGAGCCCAGACTATTTGAGATTTCACCGCCGTGCAGCCATGCCTGGGAGTTGCCGTTGACGCGGACTCCTGGGCTGGGACTAGAAAGAAGAGCGCCATTCCCGACAATCCGGTTTTGGGTTGCAGGGAAAAAGTCAAGCTGACTGCCGGCGTAAACATCCACACCGGGGCCCGAGTTCTGGCTGATTTCAGCCCCGGAAAGTGTGACCTGGCTGTGGAAACCGGCGGAAATGCCAAACTTGCCGTTCTTTCTGACAAAGTTTTGCGCATTCTGAGAACAGCAAACCCACAATGACATTTCAGAGTTCTCAAGCACCGAGATTCCGCCGTTCGGGTTGTTCTCAATCACGTTAGGTGCGTCGACCGTGTCACCGAACTGAGCACGTGCCCCGCCTAACAGATAGATTCCCGGGCCGTTCACGTTGTCACTGATGGTCGTGTTCCCAGAGGTAGCAATGTCCGCCTGGCTGGCCCAAATTCCCGACTGGCTGTTTCCTCGAATTTCCACCGGTCCGGATGGGACGATGTTGAGGAACGAGTGACCACCGACCCGGAAGCCGCCGGCATTACCACGATTGCTGTTGAATTTCCCGTTGCCGACTACGACGACATGTGACGCGTTGTTGATGGATACGCCATTCCCGGCATTGTTGCTCACATTGCAGGAATCGAACGAGACTTTACTGCCGCTGATGTCAACGCCGTCACCGGTGGATTGAGTGATCGTCAGGTTCTTGAAAAAGACCGCACTCTCCGAGTGGCCGATGCTGATATTACCGTCGATCTCCGCCGGGCCAATTATCGTGAAATTATCGCCGCCCCAAATCTGAAAGTTCCCGGGGCAAGGTCCATTCACATACACGGTCCCAGTCGGTCCGATCTTCTGAAGGTAGTCATTGAAACCGGAAAAAAGATTGACGCCGGGAGTTGGCGCCATCGTACCTGTGCAATCGATGACCGACCGCCCCTCCGGCAGTGTTGCGCTCTGCCCAAACGCTGCTGACGCCAAAGTAAGGACTGAAATTGCTCCTACAAATTTTGCGAGTCTTGCTGCTACCTTCGAAATGCCTCCCAACATACATCCTCCCCCAACTGCAAGAGCAAAACGGGCATGCCGGTACATGAAGCGTCTCCCTCTACCTAACATCGTATTTTCAGCGAAGAAGGTTGTGTTGGGGACGATGTGAGAGCCCAATGCTTCGCTGTTCCGAGTGATCAGTTTCATAAGCGCCCTTCTGGGCCACGCGCAACAGAACGACAAACTAGCGAGTACCGCACTACCCAATGAAGTCATGTTTTCCTCTCATGCACCTAGAATTTGTAGCCGAAGCCGAGTGAAACCACCGGGTAGTACTTAAATGGTGATAAGGTGTTGTTGACCTTTCCCTGTTCCGATTGCACACGGCTCTGAACGGTTGGATCGGTGGCCGCATTTACGCAATTGGTGCCATCGGGGTGGCATGCGTTGCCGCTCAGATTCAGTGTGGTGCGCGCCGAACCCTGGAAAACCACACCCAGATCAAAATTGACGCTGAAATGCCTGGAGCGAGGGACCAGGTTGCCAAAGCCGAAAAGAAAGGTTGGCGCAACCTTAACGAAATCGAGTTTTCCTTTTCCGGTAATGGGGTTTTTTGGATCACTCAAATAGTCCGTGCCGCCCAGGGTGAAGGTTCCATTGGCGGGAACGGAGGCATTTGCAGTTGCGCCGTTGCCGTTGTAAACCAGCAGGCCAGGACTCAAGTGAAAACCGTGTGCGAAGGGGTACCAGTCCAGATGAAGCTCTCCGGAGCGGAGATGAAGCTGGCCCTTGTAGGCAACTCCATCTTTGTCGAAACCCCGGTTGTAGCTGAAGAAATTGAAGCCGCCCCGGAGATTAAGCTTGGGTGCCAGTGACGTGGCCACTTCCGCTCCGGGGCCTAGGGTTGAAACCCTGATACCCAGACCGACTTGACCTCTTTCTCGAGAGGAAGCCTGAGGTTTTCCAGCGGCCGCTCGGGCAGGCGCAGCAGCCGGCGTTTCTCCGGCAAGCACTCCATCAGTATTGGAAAAGTTCAATTGAGTTTCGTCTCTTTTCAGCAAAGCATTCTCAGCGGTTTGGGCTAGAGCACAAGCGGCGAAGAAAGTAAATACACTGCAGCGCACGGCCACAGCGGCAAGCTGGGTTACCTTACGCAACATGATTCTCCTTTTCATTGAGAAGTTCCGCGCGGGGCACCTAGCGTCTCCGCAATCTGGCAGGGTGATGGTCTTTTGGCAACTCCTGAAAACATCCCTCTCAACCTCCCCTTCTAATCGCTTGAAATCTTTGCGGTTAACGAATATATTGGACCAAACAAGGCAGTCGATCAGATGAAGACGGAGGTAACTCGACCCTGGGACCCCATCTCTTTGGACGTTTCCGCTTCGATCCTAGAAGTCGTGAGCTCACGAAATTTGGAATCAAGTTGCGCTTGGAAGGCAAGCCGGCTCTGGTGCTCGACTCCTTGCTCCAGCGACCTGGCCAACTGGTGTCCCGGGAGGAACTCCGGCAACTTTTATGGCCGAATGGTGTGCATCTAGACTTCGACCACGGTCTGAACAAGTGCGTCAACAAACTGAGGGCGGTCCTCGGCGACGACCCCGCCAGGCCGGAGTACATTGAGACACTCAGCCGCGTGGGATATCGGTTCATCGCCCCTGTTGAGGCTGCGGTGGGACCTGCCGAGGATGTCCCGATACCGAATTCGGAGTACCGAGAGGGACACACATCTGAAGAGCCTGACCTTACTTATGTCGTTTCAACACGTGCCGAGGCGTCACGAGAGCCCGAGCGTTTCAGTTCGGTAATGCGGTTGCTATTGATTCTTGGAGTAGGAACAGCGCTGGCTTTGGCTCTGGCTGGGTTGAGTCTCTTCGGTCTTAAGTTGAATCACTCCGTAATTCGCCCTCGAACCACTCGGAGCGTGATCGCAAATCCGCAGGGATGGCGGCTAGTGACAACGGGTGAGAATGCTGGCCCTGCGGCACTCTCCCCTGATGGCGAGCGCGTAGCCTTTGTTGCTGCTGACGACAGCGGTCGTTCTCTCCTGTGGATGCGCGACTTAAAGTCCTTGCAAGCCCAGCAGCTGGAGAACACCGAGGGTGCAAAGTTTCCATTCTGGTCTCCCGATAGCCAGAAGCTGGGATTCTTTGCTGACTTCAAGCTCAAACGTTTGGATTTGTCCGGGGGAGCCGTCCAAACGATCTGCGATGCGCCCGAGGGGCGTGGTGGGACATGGGGACCAGGGGATGTCATTCTTTTCGCCGCGGAAGCGCGCGGAGCCATCCTGAAAGTCAACGCGCACGGAGGCGCTCTGGTGGCCGTCACGACCTTGGACGAAGCTCGGTTCACCACTCATCGCTGGCCGGAGTTTCTACCGGACGGGAATAGATTCATCTTCCTCGCTGCCAATCATAACCCGGACACTCAGATTCATCCCGCTGTGTTTGTGGGAGCGCTGGACGGCTCAAAGGCCAGATTTTTGGTCGAAGCAGACTCCAATGCCGTGTACAACTCTGGCCGGTTGCTGTTCGTTTCAGGCGGCAAACTGATCGCAGAGAAGATGGACCCGGCCGCGAAATCACTGGATCCGACTGCGGCGATCATAGCCACGGACGTGGAGTATGACACTGGGTTATGGCACTCCACATTCACCGCCAGCTCCGACGTTCTTCTCTATCGCGCACGATCTGAGGTCCACGGCGAAGCACTCGTCTGGTACGACGATTCTGGCAATCGTTTAAAGCAAATGGGTAAAACTGGCCCGTTTTTCGAGTTATCGCTGGCGCCGGATAACCAAAGTGTTGCTGTCCGATACGGTGATCCGGATCAGAATATCTGGGTCATTCATGGAGACGGAACTTTTACGCGGCTTACAGAAGAACCGATCAACTACCGGCCGGTCTGGTCGCCAGACGGCAGCCGCATCGCATATGGTGTGCACCGCGGTGCGTCCACTTTCGGCATGTACGTGAAGGATACAAGAGGTCAAGGGACAGAACGCCAACTGCTGACGGCCCGGTATGCAATGGACGCTACATCCTGGTCATCGGACGGGAAATATTTGCTGTTCCTCGAGGACCCAGGCAATGCTTCCTATCAGATCTACGTTTATGATTTTCTGAAGGATCGCGCAGAGCCATATCTGACAACAACCGGTTCGGTGGCATCTTGCTACGCTGATGCCGTATTTTCGCCGGATGGGAAGTGGGTTGCGTATGTCGCGGTTGAGAACGGCACTCCTCAGGTATACCTAGCTTCATTCCCTATTCCGAATCAACGCCGCCGCCTTACTTCCGCGGGAGGTCTGGTGCCACGTTGGCGCAGCGATGGCCGCGAACTCTACTTTCTCGCGAAGGACGGAACGTTATTCGCCACCCCAATAACAGACCGGCTACACTCGAATGTGGAGGATACGGCTCGACCGCTTTTCCGCGTGCCTGCCTTTATCCCCGGCTGGACCACCAGCGCGTATAGCGTGGACAACTCGGGCAGGAAGTTTATTTTCGTGGTGAGTCCGGCGCCGCTGCAATCGCAGTTCGTCTTGGTGACCAACTGGTCTTGATGAATGGGCGAACCCTATTCCAGCCGGATTTTATCGTTCATCGTTGCATACTGGACCTGACAATTCTGGACGAGCGGTCGGCAATGCGGAGTAATTGCGGAGCCCAGCTTCCAAGAAGGTGAATCGCCTCCTGCTGTGCTTCAGCGCTTCGTTTCGCGGTCCAGAAAGGAGATTGTTGGAGGTTGACACGGTAAGACCAGGGTCACTCCCGCAGATCTCAGCCTGCCATGCGTTTTCCCAGGACTCCAACGCACAGGAAAGGCCCGGGCTGTCCGTTTTAAGGCTAAGGCGTGTGTCATGCCGCCGCCGGGAGTGAGAATTCGGTGGCCCGAGCGGTGCAAACCGGGCCCCCTACACGATCCCAACGTGCAAACATCAAGTCCCCCAATACGTCGCCGAGGGTGTTACGCCGCGGGCGCCGACCACGCCTGCCTCGCCAGCAGAAGCGAGCGTGCTCCATTTGCGGAGCGTCCTTACGCGCCCTGAATTCACGATCCAAAAAGCAGCCGAACTCGCCATTCATACGGTAGCCCAAGTCGCCCATTTAACGACCCCGCCGCGAAAGCTAAGTGATTGTGGAACCGCGTCTTAGCTTAGAATTGACCTCGTTCGCAATGAGGAGGTCGTGGGTTCGAATCCCATCTCGTCCACCAAATCTCAAAAAATGCTTAAGGCCCCCTCCAGCACGGTGAATTGCTCCACAACAGCAGGATGGCGGTGTTCCCCCATCACACGCGCGCCAACGAGTGCTGTCAGCTGGCCGGTCACCCTGTGGTACGCAAAAATTCCACCCGGCTCCCATCTGACAGAGATGTTGGCACTTATTTGTCAGCTTCCCTGCGCTAGAAAACGCAAGAAGCCAGCCCTGCCTGGCAGAAAACACTTCTCAGCTGGGCTGACCGTATGCCATCCTGACAGGCCATGTTTCGATTCTTTCAGAACACAAAGCGCTCACTGGATTCTCTGCTTAACTTGATCACCGATCTGGTCGCGGACGGCCTTCTTTTCTTCCGTCTCCTTTTCCGCTCGCGCACATCCCTGAGCGTGGAGGTCCTCTTCCTGCGAAAGCAACTGGCCTTCTATGAGGAGAGACAGGTCCAACCGAGACGATTAAACGACTCCGCCCGTTTCTCTCTTATCCTCTGGTCTCGCCTCTGCGATTGGAAAGAGGCCTTGGTCATCGTCAAACCCGAGACCCTGATTGGCTGGCATCGCAAGGGTTTCAAGTTGTTTTGGAAATGGAAGTCACAAGCCGGTCGGCCACGAATTCCTGAGAACATCCGCAAACTCATCGTGCAGATGGCACAAGAGAATCCGACTTGGGGACAAGCGCGCGTGGCCGCGGAGCTGTCGGTGAAGCTGGGTATCTACGTTTCTCCGCGTACGGTGCGCGCCTATTGGCCTCCCGAACCGGAGCGACGAGGCCGTCGGAGGACCTCTTCGCAGAACTGGAGGACGTTCGTCCGCAATCACGCCCAGTCCATCGTCGCCTGTGATTTCCTCGTGGTAACCGCTCGGTTCCGAACTCTCTATGTGTTCCTCCTGATGGAGGTCGGGACACGGCGCATCGTGCATTGCAACGTCACCGCGCATCCAACGGCAGCCTGGACCTTGCAGCAGCTTCGCGAAGCGATTCCGAGCGATCATTCCTACCGTTTCCTGATCCATGACCGTGACTCGATCTTCTCGGCAGAGGTGGACCAGCAGCTCAAGGCTTTTGGACTGCGGGTGCTGCACACACCCGCGCGAGCACCAAAGGCGAACGCCTATTGTGAAAGATTAGTGGGAAGTGTACGCCGTGAGTGTTTGGATTTCATGATTCCGCTAGGCGAAAAACATCTGCGCAGAATCCTGTCAGAGTGGGTTACTCATTACAACCAAGGGCGCCCTCATTTGAGCCTCGGACCGGGGATTCCTGAACGTGCCGCGGTATTCCCACCGCTGCAAGATCACGACAAACATTCCTTTCCCCAAGACTGCAAGGTTGTGGCTCGCATGGTTCTCGGCGGCCTCCATCACAAGTACCGGTGGGAAAGAATCGCCGCGTGAAGGACGGGAAGAGTTCAGAAGACGCTGCACTTTGATCGCGTCTCCCCAATTTCTGGTTGCTGTACGGGCGGGACTGTAGGTGCCTTTCGTTTGCAGCGAGACGAATAAGTTGGGGGAAGAACTCGTTGGTTCCTATCTGTACCAAGTTCATCTCCACCACGAACTCGAATTCCACGATTACGACCGCCCCTGTCAGGCAACGATGTGTACATACAAGGTTAAGCGGATGGTTTATCTCTTGGGCCGGTCAGGCTTCGAACTAGGGCAAGATTTTTGCGCAGCACTGGGAATGAAACTGAGCGTGAGGTATCCACCGGAGTTGTACACGAAGGGATGTTCGCGCGGGAAGAGGTTTAGGAACCACTGGTCGAAACGATTTCCGAAATTGTAGTTCTTGTTCCAGTGCGCGGCGAATCCCGTAAAGTTGTGCTGCGCGTTCCACGTCGCGGGAACGCCCACGCTTTGCCAGTCGAAATTTGTGGGTGCCGCCGGATACGCGGCCCACGCCAGCCAATATCCCACGAGAATTAAGCAGAGTGCAGCCCATGCCCACTCCGCCCGTCCCGCTTCCGATGAACGGAATCCGAGGACGAACAAGAACGGGTATCCGAAGCCGATCTGCGAGAGCGTATCTTCAAACGTGAAATACGTCATGGAATGGTCCATGGAGCGCAGGAATACGCCCAACGCAACCAACACTAGTGAACGCCACATCGCGTGAAAGAATAATTCCTTGAAACGCGCACCCTTCGCGATGCGGCTGGCAATAGAATACGGCAGAGCCACACCGACAAGGAAGGAGAACCCCGGCTGAATCGTGTCGTGCAGAGAGCAGCCAAACCACTCCACATGAGTCTGATTGAAACCCAAAATTTTCCAAAACAGGCTCGTTGGATACGCCTCAGCGACACGCGAAAACTGCAACATCTCCGCCATCATCAACAGCATGACCAACCCGCGATACGCATCCAGTGAGATGTTGCGCGCCGCAACTGATTCCACGGGCACTCGCTCCGGTACGGTCAGCGTACTTTGCTTAACCGGCGTTGTCTGGCTCACCATCGTCATAAATCACCTC
>Ga0137415_10007143_pt1 | contig 11068 bp, 8 predicted proteins | sample CZODoug3_1_1_16f_FD_183082 | JGI IMG/M metagenome (GOLD analysis project Ga0137415, IMG submission 183082) | Vadose zone soil fungal communities from Angelo Coast Range Reserve, California, USA - CZODoug3_1_1_16fungal (Hybrid Assembly) | ecosystem: Environmental > Terrestrial > Soil > Vadose...
GAGCCCGCGGTGACCCCCGATCTCCTCACCATGGAGAATGTCGTGCTCCTCCCCCATCTCGGCAGCGCCACGCACGAGACGCGCGTCGCCATGGGCCTGCGCGCGCTCGACAACCTCAAGGCGTTCTTCGCCGGCGCGCCCCCGCGCGACCGCGTCGCGTGAGCGACGAGGACCTGGCCCGCACGGCGGGCCTCCTGCACGACTGTTTTCGCGACGTCATCCGGACGCATCAGCCGGAGATCGAGCGTGTGCTCGCAGGCGAGCCCCTCGACCCGCAGGCGCCGCCCGAGCTCGTCGCCCGCGCCATTCAGGCCCAGGGCATGTGGTTCCAGCTGTTGTCGATCGCCGAGCAGAACGTGGCCATGCGCCAGCGGCGCCGGAGCGAAGTCGAGCGAGGGTACCACCGGCTGCGCGGCACGTTCGCTCAGGTCGTGTCCACGGCCGCGGAGAACGGGATCACCGCGGACGAGATGCGGACCGTCGTCGCGAACCTGCGCGTCCGCCCCGTCATTACCGCGCACCCGACGGAAGCCAAGCGCGTCACGGTGCTCGAAAAGCATCGCCGGATCTACCGCCGGCTGGTGGATCTCGAGGCCCCGCGCTGGACCCCCCGGGAGCGCAGCGCGCTGGTCGAAAACCTGCGGACCGAAATCGAGCTGTTGTGGCTCACTGGCGAGCTGCGGCTCGCCAAGCCCACCGTGGAGCAGGAGCTGGCCTGGGGATTGTACTTCGTCAACGAGAACCTGTTCGAGGTCGTGCCCGAGCTGGTGGACAAGCTCGAGCGCGCGCTGCAGCAGGCGTACCCGGCGGACCGCTTCGATGTGCCGCCGTTCTTCCAGTTCGGCTCGTGGATCGGCGGCGACCGGGACGGCAATCCCTTTGTCACGAACGACGTCACGCGTCGTACCCTGTTCGACAACCGCATCGCGAGCCTGCGACGCTACCGCCAGCGCGTCGCCGATCTGCTGCGCGCCCTGAGCGTCACCGAGCGAGCGACGCCGATGGCACCCGAGTTCCGGGAGGCGCTCGCGCGAGTGCTGGCGGCGTCCGGCGACGCCGAGCGGATCGGGCAGCGTAATCCGGGCGAGGTGTATCGGCAGTTCGTGACCTGCATGCTGCGAAAGCTCGACGCCGCGCTGACCAGCGCGGAACGGCGCGACACCGCGCCCGAGCCAGCCGCCTATCGCACGGCGGACGAGCTGATCGGCGACCTGCGCACGCTCGAGGCCGGGCTCATGGCGGCGCGCGGCGGGCGCGCCGCCGAGCTGCTCGTCCGCCCGGTGCGGCGGGAGGTCGAAGCGTTCCGGTTCTCGACCTTCCGGCTCGACGTCCGCGACAACTCGCCGCGCGTCAACGCGGCCGTCGCGGCGCTGTGGCGAGCCGGGAATTCCGGCGAACCGCCGCAGCCGGCGTCCCCGGAATGGCGCACCTGGCTGCAGGGCGAGCTCGGTCGCCCGCTGCGTCTCGACCGGCCCGTCCCCCCGCCAGAGGCAGCCGAGGCCCTCGGGATGTTCGGCCTGATTCACGAGGTGCGAGAGTGCCTCGACCGGGAAGCGGTCGGCACCTTCATCCTGAGCATGACGCACGACGTGGCGGACATCCTGGGCGTGTATCTGCTCGCCAAGGAGGCGGGTCTGTTCGCGGACGCCGCCGGGGTCGAGAGCTGTACCCTCCCGATCGTGCCGCTGTTCGAATCCATCGACGACCTGCGCCGGGCGCCCGAGATCGTACGCGACCTGCTGCAGGTCCCGCTGGTACGCCGCAGCGTGCGCGCCCAGGGCGGCGTGTTCGAGGTCATGATCGGGTATTCCGACTCGAACAAGGACGGCGGCTTTCTCTCGTCCAACTGGGAGCTCGCCAAGACTCAGCTGCGCCTCACCCGCCTGGGCCGGGAGTGCGGCGTGCCCATCGCCTTCTTCCACGGCCGGGGCGGCTCGGTCAGCCGGGGAGGCGCGCCCACCGGCCGCGCCATCGCCGCTCAGCCCGCCGGCTCGATCCAGGGCCGGCTCCGCCTCACGGAGCAGGGGGAGGTGGTGTCTTTCAAGTATGCGAACCGCGGCACCGCCGCTTATCAAACGGAGCTGCTCGCGGCCAGCGTGCTCGAGCACTCCCTCAAATCTGAGCGCGAGCAGGCGCTCGTTCCCACCAGCGAGTTCGACGAAGCGATGGAGGCCTTGTCGGGTGCGGCCCACGCGGCGTACCGCCGGCTGGTGGAGCACCCCCGCCTGGTGGACTACTTCCAGGCGGCGAGCCCCGTCGAGGAGATCGCGCTCCTGAACATCGGCTCCCGGCCCGCGCGTCGGACCGGCATCCGGACGCTCGCGGACCTGCGGGCCATTCCCTGGGTGTTCGCCTGGACCCAGAACCGCCACTTCATCCCCGGTTGGTACGGGCTGGGTACGGGCCTCGCGACGTTTCTCGACGTGCGGGGGCCCCGGGGCGAAGCGCTCCTCAAGCGGATGTTCAACGACTTCCGGCTGTTTCGGCTGGTGATGGACGAAGTCGAGAAAACGCTCGCCTACGTCGATCTCGACCTCGCACGGGCGTATGCCGAGCTGGTCGCCGATCCGTGGCTGCGCCAGGAGATTTTCTCGCTGGTCACCGACGAATACCATCGGACGGTCGCCGTGGTGCGCCGCCTCACCGGCGGCACCGAGCTCGCCGAGCGCTTCCCCCAGTTCCGCCAGCGCCTGGCCGGCCGCCTGCCCACGCTGAACCAGGTCAACCGCCAGCAGATCGAGCTGCTGCGGCGCTATCGCGCGACGGCGGCCCAGAAGCCGCCGGAAGACCAGCTCGCGGCCCTGCTCTTGTCCATCAACTGCATCGCGGCGGGGTTCGGGACGACGGGGTAGGGCGTTTAGATTAGGGCATGCACGACAGCCTCTACTTCACCGATCACCACTTCCAGGTGCGCGACATGGTGCGCGACTTCGCGCAGCAGGTCGTGAAGCCGAGCGCCCGCCGCTACGACCTGGCCAGCGAATTCCCCTGGGACAACGTGCGCCAGATGGCCGACCTCGGCCTGTTCGGCATTCCCTGGCCGGAGGAGCTGGGCGGGTCCGGCATGGATTATCTGTCCTACATCATGGTGATCCACGAACTTGCGAAGGTCGACGCGAGCCACGCTATCACCGTGAGCGCCCATACCACGCTCGGCACATCGCCCATCGTCGACTTCGGCACACCGGAGCAGAAACAGCGCTACGTGCCGCTCCTCGCCGCCGGGAAGGTGCTGGGCGGGTTCGGGCTGACCGAACCCGGGGCTGGGTCGGACGCCGGCGGCACGAGCACCGTGGCGGAGGAGAAAGGCGACCACTACATCCTGAACGGCTCGAAGATCTTTATCACGCACGCCGGCGTCGGCGAAATTTTCGTCGTGACCGCCCGGACCGATCCCGCTGCCAAGAAGACCCGGGGCATCACCGCATTCATCGTCACCAAGGACACGACCGACCTCGAGGAAGCGAAACGGGTCGGCGTGGGCCACGATGCGTCGCTCCCCAAGTGTCGCGGCGTGATGGCGGCGAAGAAGGAGGACAAGCTGGGCTGGCGCGCGTCCGATACGCGCGAGCTGGTGTTGCAGGACGCGATCGTCCCGAAGGACAACGTCCTCGGGTCCATGAACAACGGCTTCCGGCAGTTCCTCCATACCCTCGACGGCGGTCGCATCGGCCTGGGGGCGCTCGCCCTAGGGTTAGCCGAAGGCGCGCTGGAGGAATGTCTCCGCTACACGACGACCCGGCGGCAATTCGGCAAGCCGATCGCCAGCTTCCAGGGCGTTCACTTCGCGCTCGCCGACATGGCGACCGAAATCGAGGCGGCCAAGCACCTCGTGTATCACGCGGCGTGGCTCAAGCAGCACCGCCGGCCGTTCAAGAAGGAGGCGGCGATGGCGAAGCTGTTCGCCTCCGAGCTCGCCATGCGCGCCACCACCAAGGCCGTCCAGCTGCACGGCGGCTACGGCTATACGACGGATTATCCGGTCGAGCGGATGATGCGGGACGCGAAGATCTGCGAGATCGGCGAAGGCACGAGCGAGATTCAGCGCATCGTGATTGCGAGACAGCTACTTGGCGACTTGGTGGATTAGGCGGTGGAAGGCGGTGCGGGGCGGTGGAAGGCGGTGGATGTAACTAAGGGTGCGCCTGCTTCAGCTTCGAGACCGACGCATACAATTTCCAGGTGAGAAAACGGGCGCGACTCTGCAGATCATTGAGCTTGTCCCAAGGTTCCTCCGCGAGGATGCCGAGCTCCCTCGAAAGCCGAAGGGTGTAGCCGAGTTCGGTCAGGGACTCAAGAGAAATGTCGAGTAACCGACGGAACTCTGCTGAGCCCCGCTTGGCGGATCCCTCAACAATGTTGGCAGCCGCCGAGAACGCAGCGCGACGTGCCTGGGACGTGAGACCGTACAGTTCGTCCTTTGGGAACACCCGGGTCGCACGATACACTTCCAACGCCAGCGCGTGACACTCCCGCCACGCAGCAAAGCGCTCGTAGGTGCCATGGCAGCGAATTCTGATCTCCCAAATCAACTCACCGTCAACTCGCTGTGCAGGCCCCGCCCTTCACCGCCTTTCACCGCCCTCCACCGCCAGATTTTTCACCAGAAACGCAAATCGATCCGCTTGCTCCTCGATGAGTTTGCTGGTCGGCTTGCCCGCGCCGTGCCCAGCCTTGGTTTCGATCTCGATCAGCACCGGCTGCGGTCCGGCCTGCGCCGCCTGGAGCGCCGCCGTGAACTTGAAGGAATGCCCCGGCACGACGCGATCGTCGTGATCGGCGGTGGTGACGAGCGTCGCCGGGTAGCGGGTTCCCACCCTGATGTTGTGCAGCGGCGAGTACTTGTAGAGGTAGGGGAACTGCGCCGCGCTGTCGGCGGAGCCGTAGTCGGTGACCCAGGCCCACCCGATCGTGAACTTGTGAAACCGCAGCATGTCCATCACGCCCACCGCGGGAAGCGCGGCCCCGAACAGCTCGGGCCGCTGCGTGATCGCGGCTCCCACCAGTAGCCCGCCGTTGGACCCGCCCGCGATGGCGAGCTTGGGCGTGGACGTGTAACCCTGGGCGATCAGGTACTCCGCGGCGGCGATGAAGTCGTCGAACACGTTCTGCTTCTTCTCGTGCATGCCGCCCTGATGCCACTCCTCACCGTATTCCCCGCCACCCCTCAGGTTCGGGACGGCGTACACCCCGCCCATCTCGAGCCACGCGAGCATCGCCACCGAAAAGCTCGGCGTGAGGCTGATGTTGAAGCCGCCGTAGCCGTACAGGTACGTGGGGTTGGACCCGTCGAGGCGCAGCCCCTTCTTGTGCGTGATGAACATCGGCACGCGGGTGCCGTCCTTGCTCGTGTAGAACACCTGTTTCGTCTCATAGCCGGACGGATCGAAGTCGATCGCCGGCGCCTTGAACGTGCTCGTTACACCGCTCTTGAAGTCGTAGCGGAAGATCGTCGTGGGGTACAGGAACGAGGTGAAGGCGTAGAACATCTCGTCGTCCCGCCGCTCCCCGCTGATTCCGCCGATCGAGCCGAGCGTCGGAAGCGGGAGATCTTTCACGAATCGCCCGTCGAGCGCGAACAAGCGCAGCCGGGACGACGCATCGTGCATGTAGTTGGCCACGAACGTGTCGTGGATGATCTGGACCCCGTCGAGCACGTCCGGGCCCTGTGGGATGATCTCGCGCCAACGCGCCCGCTCGGGATGCCGGGTATCGATCGCGATGACGCGCTTGCGGGGGGCGTCGAGATCGGTGAGGAAGTAGAACACGGGCCCGTCATTCCCCACGAACGCGTAGCTGGCATCGAAGTCGTCGAGCAGCCGCACGACGTCGCCTGTGACCTTCGGGCGCTTCGCGTCCTTCAGGTCCAGGTAGTAAACCCGGTTCCGCCGGTCAGTCCCGAGCCAGACCTGCAGCACGGCATAGCGGCCGTCGTCGGTCACCTCGGCGTTCATCCCCCAGTCGGGCTGGTCGGGCCGCTCGTACACGAGCACGTCCTGCGCTTGGTCCGCGCCCAAGCGGTGGTAATAGAGGCGCTGGAACCGGTTCACGTCGGTGAGGGCCTTGTCCGTGGGCTCCGGATACCGGCTATAGAAGAAACCGTCGCCGTCCTTGCTCCACGAGGCTCCGGAGAACTTGATCCACTTGAGATGGTCGGCCCGGTCTTGCCCCGTCGCGATGTCCCGCACACGGAACTCCTCCCAGTCGGAGCCGCTCGCCGACGTGCCGTACGCCAGGAGCCGCCCGTCATCCGAGACCGCCAGGGTGGAGAGTGCCACCGTGCCGTCTTCGGACAAGAGGTTCGGGTCGAGCAGCGTTTCCGGGTCGGCCGTGAGCGACGCCTGCTTGTACAGGACCGACTGGTTCTGGAGACCATCGTTCTTGAAAAAGAAGTAGCGGCGTCCCCTCCGGAACGGCGTGCCGTACTTCGGATAGTTCCAGAGCTTTGTCAGCCGCTCGCGGATCGCGCGCCGCGCCGGGATCTCCGCGAGGTAAGCGGCGGTGAGGCGGTTCTGCGCCTCGATCCAGGCGCGGCTTTCGGGCGAATCTGGGTCCTCCAGCCAGCGGTACGGATCGGGCACTCGGGTCCCGTGATAGTCGTCGACGACATCGCTCTTGCGAGCGCCTGGATACTGGAGCGTCTGGGCCCCGGCGGGCGCCGCGCTCGTGAACATGCCGGTCAGGAGGAACCCTCCCGCGAGGGAACGAAGTAGAGAAGTGGTCATTTGCCTGACAAATCTCGGGACAGTTGACCTAAGTTGCAAGCCCACTTATATTTAGAGCGTGCATTGGATCGCAGGTCTGTCCGCGCTTCGTGGCGTCATCCCGACGCCGCCCGCAGGCGCCCGGTCCAATCGGTTCAGCTCATCCTCAGCCGATCTGCTTGGCCTGAGTTCTTGCTGGAACAATCGTAGGATCCCGACCGGCTGTTGGCCGACCGGGGTCGAGGGCACTTGCTTTGAAACGGGAAATTCTCATCAGCGGGACCGCACGCGAGACGCGCGTCGCGATCCTGGAGGACGACCGCCTTGTTGAGCTCTTGGTGGATCGTCCGGACGCCCGCCGCATGGTGGGCGACATCTACCTCGGCACGGTCGAGGCCGTGCTTCCGGGGATACAGGCCGCGTTCGTCAACATCGGGGCGGAAAAGAGCGCCTTTCTCCACGCCTCCGACCTGATCGAGGCGGAAGACGAAGACGAGCCGTCCGATCACGACGACGACAACGGCAACGGTGGCGGGAGCGGGGCGGGGAACGGCGGCACCCGCTCGGCCCGGCGTCGGCTGCCCAACGTCGCGGACGAACTGAAGCGCGGCGAAACCCGCATCGTCCAGGTCACCAAGGAGCCGATCGGCACCAAAGGGCCGCGCGTCACCGCGCAGATCTCCCTGGCCGGGCGGTTCCTCGTTTACATGCCGTTCGCCTCCAAAGTCGGCGTCTCCCGCAAGATCGAGAACAGGGAACAGCGCGCCAAGCTGCGCGAGATGGTGTCAAACCTCGTCCCCAAAGACCCGGGGGCGGGCGGCTGGATCATCCGGACCGTGGCCGAAGACCTCACAGAGCAGAGCTGCAAGCGCGAAATCGATCACCTGTACGGCCTGTGGACGAAGATCAAGCGCAAATCGGGCTCAGTCCGGGCGCCCGCGCTGCTGCAACGGGAGACGTCGCTCACCCGCGGCATCATCCGCGACCTCTTCTCGGACAAGGTCGACTCGCTGCTCGTCGATTCAAACGTGCTGCACAGCGAGGTGGTGCAGTACCTGAAGCAGATCGACCCCGATCTGCTCGACCGCGTGAAGCTGTACCAGGCCGAGACCTCGCTGTTCGACGAGTACGACATCGAGGCGGAGATCCGGAGCCTCTTCAAGCCCCGGGTGGAGTTGCCGACCGGGGGCTATCTGATCATTCAGCCGACCGAGGCTCTCACCTCGATCGACGTGAACACGGGCCGGTACACCGGCAAGAAGGACCCCGAGAGCACGATCCTGAAGACCAACGTCGAGGCGGCGCGCGAGGTCGCCCGCCAGCTGCGGCTGCGCGACATCGGCGGCATCATCGTCGTGGACTTCATCGACATGGAAACCCGCGGCAACCGGGACAAGGTGCTCCAGGAGCTGCGCACTCATCTGGGACGCGACCGGGCGCGTACCAAGGCGTTCGCCGTATCCGAGCTGGGGTTGATCGAGATGACGCGGCAACGGGTGCGCCCGTCGCTGTGGCAATCGATGACCGCGGAGTGCCCGACGTGCCACGGCACGGGGCGCGTGTTCCGTCCCGAGGTGGTGGTGCGGCGCATGGAGCGGTCGCTCAAGCGGGCCGGTGCGGAGCACAAGGAGCGCCAGCTTGCCGTACGGCTGCACCCCGATGTAGCCCTGTACCTCGTGGAGCAGGAGCCTAACTTCTTGCGACAACTCGAGAAGCAAACGGGACTCGAGCTCGAGGTGCGCGACGACCCGATGATGCGGCTCGATGAATTCCGGATGATGGCCAAGCCGGCGGGCCGAGACGTGACGGAGCTGTATGCGGTGGCTTGACCGAACCACAAGTCCCGGTTAGAGTTCGCGCCTCATGACCTACGCCATTTTTGCCACCGGTGGAGCCCAGTTTCGCGCCGAGCCGGGCGTCACGATCAAGATCCCGCTGCTCGAAGCGGAGCCCGGCAGCAAGGTGACCTTCGACCGGGTGCTGCTCGCGAGCGACGGCAAGCACGTGCATGCGGGGAAGCCGGTGGTGAAGGGCGCCAAAGTCACGGCCGAGGTCGTGCGCCACGGCAAAGGCGAGAAGGTCAAGATCTATCGATTCGCGCGTCGCACCGGATACCGGCGCCACGCCGGGCACCGGCAGCCGTTCACCGAAGTGAAGATCGCGGACGTCAAGCTCAAAGACTGAGTGACGCTGACATGGCACATAAGAAGGGTGTCGGTTCCTCCCGCAACGGCCGCGACTCGGGGCCCAAGTACCTCGGTGTGAAGCGCTTCGCCGGGGAGTTCGTTACCGCGGGGACGATCATCGTCCGGCAGCGGGGCACGAAATTCCATCCCGGGACCAACGTCCGGCGGGCGTCCGACGACTCGCTGTTCACGGTAGTGGATGGCCAGGTCAGGTTCGAGCACAAGAACAAGAAGCGATACCAGGTGAGCGTGTATCCGACGGCGGCGGCGAAGAACTAGGGCGGCAAAAAAAGGGCGGGCACAAAAAGGGGCGGCGTTCCGGATCCGGACGCCGCCCTTCGTTTTTCGCTACCCGCCTATCCGCCTAGTAACTCGGTGGCAGGCTCTTGTATCGCTCGAACAACTCCGTCTGGCGGCTACGCAACGGGATCTCCTTGCCCCGAATCAGCACGTGCTCCACGCCGGTCGTGAACTCGAACGGGTCGCCCGACCAGACGACGACATTGGCAACCTTCCCCGGCTCGAGCGAGCCGTAGCGATCCGCCACGCCGAAGATCTCCGCGGGAGACAGGGTCACGGCGCGCAGCGCCTGGTCCCACGTCATGCCGTAGGACACGGCGTTCCCGGCCTGCTGGCGCAGGTTGCGCGACTTGTGGGTGTCGGTCTCGAGCAGCGCGACTTTGACACCGGCCTTGGCGAGGACTGCCGCGTTTGCGTAGCGGACGCCGAGTGCGTCGTAGCCGGGGATGTTGTTCATCGGCTCCACCAGGACGGAGACGCCCGCCGCCGCGATCGCCGCCGCGATCTCCCAACCCTCGGCCGCACCGGCCAGAATGAGCTTGACCTTGAACTCCTTCGCGAGCCGCAACGCCGTCTCGATGTCGCTTCTCCGATTGGCAGAGGCGATGAGGGACACGCGCCCATGGAGCACCGGCAGCAGCGCCTCGAGATTCTGGGCCGACGCCGACAGCGGGCGCATCTGCGCGCGGCCGAAGTCGACCTTGCGGCGCTCGTACTCGAGGGCGTCGCGGAACACGCCGCGCAACCGGTCCGCCACCGCCGCGCGAGAGCCGCCGGCATTGTCCTTGCCACGCTCCGACAGGTCTGCCACGATCCCCACCGGGGACCTCACGAGCATCTGCTCGATCGTGGCGCCGTCGAGATCAATCAGGACCGCCTGGCCGCTCACCAGGTTGCCGGTCGGCACGGCGAGGGCGGTCGTGATCCCTTCGATTCGCGTCACGGGGATGAGCGTGGAGGCCGGGTTGATCCCCTCCGCCACGCTGAACGCCGCGGCGATGGTGTCGCCCTGCACGGTCGCCTCGCGCGTCCCCGGCACCGCGCTGATCTCCACCAGGCCGAGCTGGCCGGCTCCGTCGATGAGGCCCGGGGTGATCCACTTCCCGGCGGCGTCGATGCGGGTCGCGTCCGGAGGAATGGGTAGGTTCGCTCCCACAGCGACGATCCGGCCGTCGCGGATCAGCACGCTGGCGTTGGCGAGCTTGGGGCCGGAAACGGGGTACACCGTTCCCCCGGTAATGGCGATGGTCTGGGCGAGCAGTAGCGCGATCATCGGTCACTCCCGGGCGGGGGCACCTCGCCCAGCTCGAAGTCGGTGCGCGGCTGGTGTGCGGGGTCGGTGCGGTCGTACGCCAGCCAGCCGTCGTTGTAGACCTGCACGGCCTTCGAATAGACCGAGAACGGATCGCCGGACCACACCACCACGTCGGCCATTTTCCCCGGCTCGAGCGTTCCCACGATCGAGTCGAGCCCCAGGGCCCAGGCAGGATTGACGGTGATCCAGCGGAGGGCCTGGTCGCGCGTGATCGGAATGCCGGACCGCTGCCCGGCGTACATCGCCTTGGCGGCCTCCTGGTTGAGCCGCTGGATGCCGCCCGGATCGTCCGAATGGATGATCGGCCGGCCGCCCGCCTGTTGGTTCAGGGCGGCATTTTGCTGGATCCCGTCCATCGCCTCTTCCTTGAACCCCCACCAGTCCGCCCACACCGAGACCGATGTCCCTTCCTTGGCGAGCAAGTCGGCGATCTTGTACGACTCCACCGCGTGATGGAACGAACGGATCTTGAATCCGAACTCGTGTGCCAGATCGATCATCTGCGCCATCTCGTCGGCGCGGTAGCAGTGGTTCTGCACGTACATGTTGCCGCGCAACACTTC
>Ga0137415_10007144_pt1 | contig 11068 bp, 9 predicted proteins | sample CZODoug3_1_1_16f_FD_183082 | JGI IMG/M metagenome (GOLD analysis project Ga0137415, IMG submission 183082) | Vadose zone soil fungal communities from Angelo Coast Range Reserve, California, USA - CZODoug3_1_1_16fungal (Hybrid Assembly) | ecosystem: Environmental > Terrestrial > Soil > Vadose...
CAAGTCGTCGTCGCGTCTCACACCGACGGTAGATCACGCCCGAGGCGATCTGTAAAGACAATTTCGGCTGGCGGCCTTAGCTTTGCCGCATGAACAGACTTCTCGTTGGCGCGGTCCTGTTCCTCATCCCGGCCGCCGCGATGGAGGCGATGGGCTCGGGAGCCCCCATGACTCCCGTCGACCAGGAGCCCCGTCCGCAGGGCCGCAACTACCTCGAAGGCGCCCAGCGCGGCGCCGCGGATGCGCCCGGCGGAGCCTCACCGGAGGGCAGCGCAGGAAAGGGCGCTCAGACCCAGCCGGACGAGAAGCCGTCGTCCGGCCCACGAAGCCGTTAGCCTTCGTCGAGCAGGTCTGCCAGCTTCTCCGGCTCCAGCACGATCTTGAACTCGCGCGCTCCGTGCGAGGTGAGCTGCTTCTCCCAGTTGGCGAGCCGTGCCCGGTACGCCATCGGATTCGCGTTGTCGGGGCCGAGTCGCTTCACGTTCATCGCCAGCACGCGCACGCCCCTCAGCTCGTCGGGCGCCATGTCCCGCTTCACCCCGCGCGGCAGGTCCTCCTCCATGTCGCTGAAGATCACCATCGTGCGGCGGCCCGCGTTGGTCTCGCGCAGGTACTCGGCGCCCAGCATCATGGCCCCGCGGATGTCGGTGTGCGCGGTGCGCATGGGCTTGTGGCTGAAGGCGTCGAGCGCGCTCGCCAGGGCCAGCTTCTGGGCGTTGGCTCTCGAGGGGCGCACGTCCAGCGTCACGCTGGCCTCGACGTTCGCTCTGGTGTAGCTCTCGCTGCCGATCCGGATGACGATCAACGTGTCCCCCGGCGTAAGTTTCGGGAGCAGGCCCTTGCGGATCACCCCGACCACTTCAGGACGCTGGTCCGCGTAAGTCCCCGAGACGTCCACGAGCGCGACGATGGCCTGGGCGTATTGGGCGCCGCTCGAGCAGGAGCTCGCCAGGAGCGCCGCCGCGACGACGGACGTCCGGTTCATGGCCGCGCTCCCTGTCCGCGCACCCCGACCGAAGCCACCGGGCTCTGGCGTGAGCCGTTGGTCACCATCCGCTCGATCTGCAGCGGAATGACGATGTAGATGTCGTACACGTGGCGGGCGGCTTCGCAGAGATAGCGCATGCCGTGGCCACCCAGCCGGCAGACCATGCTGCCCAGGTGCATCACGCCCGTCACCGCGCTGAGGACGATGTGGCCGCCGGTCGAGATCATCGTCTCCAGCGGAACGGCCACCATCGCCAGGATCCAGGGGAGGATGAAGCCCAGCACGGCCTGGCCGATCACCGGGATGCGGGAGGTCGCCGTCTGCGCTACCGGGTGCTCCTTCACTCCCGCGAGCGACGCCTTCAGCGCGGTGGACGACTCGACGATCTGCTCGCGGAGGATGGCCAGCGACGCCTCGATGCAGGCCAGCATCAGAAGTCCGCCCACCGCCACCACCAGGATGATCCGGCGGCGTGACCTCGGGATCAGTTCCAGCTTGGGGAAGAAGCTGGTGATGCCCAGCATCTCCATGGCGAAGACGCCGGCCGCGATCTCCATCAGGACGATCACCAGCGCGGCGACTGTGGCCACCGGCATGCCTGCGATGCGGCTGCCGGACGGCACGAGCTCGCTCATCGGAAGCGCGATCAGGTTGAAGTTCACGAATGCGCCGCCCATCGCCACCGCCATCACCAGGAGGGAGACGACGAAGAGCTGGGTGGCGTTCCAACCGATGGCGCGAGTGGCATTCTTGTCGTCGGCGCGCACTTGCTCGTACGAGGTCATGTAGCCGTCGATGCGCTTGGTCGCCTCCAGCGCTCCGGAGACCGCGCGCGAGACGTCCGTGGCGGTCTTCTGCACTTCCTTCCACGCCGGCGCCATGCTGGAGAGGATCTTGTGCCGCTTGGCGGTCGTCTCGCGAAACTCGTGCAGCGCCTTCTTCTCACCGGCCGCCGCCGACCTCTGGATCTCCTCCAGCACCTTCTTCACCGTCCCGTCCATGTTGGGCGGCATCTTCGCCACCGCGGCGACCGCCTCGGTCCAGCCGGGCGCTGCCGGGGCAGCGGTCGCGCACTCCTGGAAGTCGGCGTCGATCTTGGTGACCACGTCGTCGAGCTTGCGGTGCATGTCCGGATAGCGCGCCAGCTCCTTGGCGAAGGCGCCCTCGATGCGGTGGAACTCGCGGCCGATCTTGGCCTCGGTGTCGCCCTTGCCCATCTCGACGATCATCTCGTGGTCGCGCCGGGCGGCGGCTGCGGCGAGCCCGCGGCACCAGCGCGCTCCGACGCGGAACACGCCGCCGAGGAGGCGGCCCACCTCGCGCAGCGCCCGGTGCATCGGCACGCGGGCCGCGTAGAGGAAGACCTGCGACAGAATCCACAGCGTGAAGATCGACGCCGCGGGATTCGTCGGCCAGAAGTAAAAGCGCTCCATCGTTTCTCCTTCCCTCGTTGAAAGCGTCAGCGGGCCAAGGCCCAGTCGAGCACGCCGCGGATTGACGGCTCGAGCCTGAACTGTGCGAACCGGACCCTGCGCCGCAGGCTGCGGACCTTTCCGATCCGGACGAGCAGACCCGTCAGCAGCCGCTTCGCCTCGTCATGGGTGCCGTCCCGGCGGAGCTGGTCGGCGAGATCGATCGTCGCGTCGACGTGCCCCGGCTCCAGCTCCAGCACCTGGCGCAGCAGCAGGACCGCGAGGGGCCGCTGGCGCTTGTTGCGCAGCATCGAGCGCCCCTGCAGCAGCGCGAGGACGGCGTCCTGCCGCTTGCCGCGTTTCACCTGCTCGTTGGCGATCCGCTCCCAGTATTCGACCTGCTCGGGAAAGGTTTGCGCGGCGACCGTCCAGACCGCGATCGCCTTGGGCGTGAACCCCGCGTCCAGATACCCCGCGGCGGCCTTGTCGAAGTTCTGGCGCGACTCGTCCCAGCGCCCGACGCGCGCGAGCAGCGGCGCGACCTTGGAGCGCACGACATGGTCGGCCGGATCGTGCTCGAGCACCTTGAGGTAGCAGCGGACGGCCTTTCGCGCGCGGCCGCGCGAGCGCGCTTTCTCCGCCGCGGCCATCGTCTTGCCGCGATCGTAGCTCCTTCGCCAGAACACGAAGAGCAACCTAGAGATTTCTGCGTGAAGGTCGTAAGGGGCTGCGCGTGCGCAGCTCGCCCCGCATGTGCGCGGCGCGCGCCAAGCGCGCATTCATCGCCCCTCCCTGTACAGTCTAAAAGGCGTGGTCGCCAAGCCGCCTTCGGCGGCCGCGACCAAGCCGCCTTCGGCGGGCCGTGACTAAAGCAGCGGAATCTGGCCCGGTGAAGGTGCAGCAGGCCTGCTCGGTGGCTCCGGCGCCGCCTCGTACTGCGGAGCGGACACCTCGAACACCGCCAGGAGCGGACCGTGGTCGCTCGTGCCGAACTCGCGGAAGCCGGTGCAAGAAGTTGCCTTTTCCGCGAGCGAAGCGCTGGCGAGAACGTAGTCGATGCGCCAGCCGATGTTCCGCTCGCGCAAGTTGCGCCACGGCGCCCACCAGGTGAAGAGGCGGTCGTCGTCCGGGGCGAACCGCCGGCCGAGGTCGACCAGCCCGCGCGAGAGGAGCTTCGCGAGCAGCTCGCGTTCGAGCGGAGTGGTTCCGATCTGGTCCTGCTTGCGCAGCTTCGGGTGCACGTCGCGCTCCTCGCGCGCCACGTTCAAGTCTCCGCAGAGCAGCAACCTGACGCCCTCGGCCTGCGCGGCCGCGGCGAACTTCTCCAGCCCCTCGAGGAAGCGGATCTTGGCCGGCAGGTCCTTCGCGCCGTTCGGGACGTAGACCGAGGCGAGCAGCAGATCTCCCAGACGCGCGGTCACGATGCGCGTCTCGTGATCGAACTCCGGATGCGTGAAGCGCGGGCGGCCGGGGAAGGTGGCCTTGCGCAGGTGCAAGGAAACGCCCGAGTAACCCTTGAAGCCGTGCCAGAAGCACCAGTAGTCGCCCAGGTCGCAGAGGGGAGCGGGGACGTGCGCGGCAGAAGCCTTGATCTCCTGCAGGCAGAGCGCGTCCGGCGATTCGCGCTCGATGTATTGGAGCACCTCCGGGGCGCGGGCGCGGATGCCGTTGACGTTCCAGGTGGCGATCTTCAGGGTCACCGAGGCCCTTGGAACGAAAGGCGGAACCCCGAAGGGTTCCGCCTCACGGCGCAGCGCCGACGAAGGGGGGGATTCGCAGACGCCGCGGACGGTTGGACGTTACTTCTGCTCCTCGAATTCAGCATCCACCACGTCATCCTTTTTCGCCCCGCCCGCCTGTCCGCCGGCCTGGCTACCCGCCTCGGGGCCGGCCGCGCCGCCTGGCCCGCCCGGCGCTCCGCCGGCGGCCTTGTACGCCTCCTCCGCCATCCGGTGCGAGGCCTGCATGAGCGTCTCGCTGGTGCTCTTGACGGCCTCGACGTCGGAGCCGGCCAGCGCGTCGCGGACCGCCTTCACCTTCGCTTCCAACTCGCTCTTCGTCGCCGCCGGGATCTTGTCGCCCAGGTCCTTGAGCGACTTCTCCGTCGCATAGGCGAGGTTGTCGGCGCGGTTGCGGATCTCGATCTCCTCGCGCCGCTGCTTGTCCTCGGCCTCGTGGGCCTGCGCCTCTTTGACGGCGCGCTCCACGTCGTCCTTCGAGAGACCGGAGCTGGCGGTGATGGTGATCTTGTTCTCCTTGCCCGTGGCGCGGTCCTTCGCAGCCACGTGCACGATGCCGTTCGCGTCGATGTCGAAGGTCACCTCGATCTGCGGGACGCCGCGCGGAGCGGGCGGGATCCCGTCGAGATGGAACTTGCCCAGCGTCTTGTTGTCGCGCGCCATCGGCCGCTCGCCCTGGAGCACGTGCACCTCGACGCTGGTCTGCCCGTCAGCCGCCGTGCTGAACACCTCCGACTTCTTCGTCGGAATCGTGGTGTTGCGCTGGATCAGCTGCGTGGCCACGCCGCCCAGCGTCTCGATGGAGAGGGTCAGCGGGGTGACGTCGAGAAGCAGGATGTCCTTGACCTCGCCGGTCAGCACGCCACCCTGCACGGCCGCGCCGATCGCGACCACCTCGTCGGGGTTCACCGACCGGTTCGGCTCCTTGCCGAAGAAGTCCTTGACGATCTGCTGCAGCTTCGGCACGCGGGTCGCGCCGCCCACCAGGATGACTTCGTCGATCTCCTTCGGGTTCTTCTTCGCGTCCGCGAGGCACTTCTTCGTCGGCTCCAGCGCGCGCTGGAACAGGTCCTCGCACATCTGCTCGAACTTCGCGCGGGAGAGCCGCTTGACGAGGTGCTTGGGGCCCGTCTGGTCGGCGGTGAGGAACGGGAGATTGATCTCCGTCTCCATCGTGCTGGAGAGCTCGATCTTCGCCTTCTCGGACGCCTCCTTCAGGCGCTGGAGGACCATCTTGTCCTTGCTCACGTCGATGCCCGTCTCGGCGCGGAACTCCTGGATCAGCCAATCCATGATCTTCTGATCCATGTCATCGCCGCCGAGGTGCGTGTCGCCGTTGGTGGCGACCACCTCGACCACGTTCTCGCCGACCTCCAGGACGGAGATGTCGAAGGTGCCGCCGCCGTAGTCGAAGACGGCAACGACCTCGTCCTTCTTCTTGTCCAGTCCGTAGGCCAGCGCGGCCGCCGTGGGCTCGTTGATGATGCGGCGCACTTCCAGCCCCGCGATGCGGCCGGCGTCCTTGGTCGCCTGGCGCTGGGCGTCGTTGAAGTACGCGGGCACGGTGATGACCGCCTCGCCCACGGTCTCGCCGAGGTAGTTCTCGGCGGCCCTCTTCAACTTCTGCAGGACCTTCGCGCTGATCTCCGGCGGGCTCCACTTCTTTCCCTGGATGTCCACCACGGCGTCGCCGTTGTCCGCCCTGACGACCTTGAAAGGAACACGCCTGCGCTCGTCGGCCGTCTCCTCGAACTTGCGCCCCATGAAGCGCTTGATCGAGTAGACGGTGTTCTCCGGATTGGTGATCGCCTGGCGGCGGGCGACCTGGCCGACGAGGATCTCGCCGTCCTTGCTGAAGCCGACGACGGACGGGGTGAGCCGGTTGCCCTCCTCGTTCTCGATCACCTTCGGGTCGCGGCCTTCCATGATCGCGACCACGGAGTTCGTCGTTCCCAGGTCGATTCCAATGATCTTCTTCGCCATTTCGTGTGCTCTCCCTCGAAACTTTTCGCGGCGGTTGGGGTCTGCCGCAGTGCGGCGTTAGAGTAAGTACGCGAAGGGGCCTGTCAAGGAACGCCGGTCGTGCCTGCAGGCCCGGACCCTCGGGCGAGGCCCGAAGGCGGAGCATGGGCCGTGCTGCAGCCAGGCGATCGCATCGGCGGCAGGTATGTCCTCGAGCAGCGCCTCGGGCTCGGCGGAATGGGCGAGGTCTGGCTCGCGGAGCTCGAAGGAGCGGGCGCGTTCCGGCGGCGCGTGGTGCTGAAGATGCTCGCACCCGAGAGGCGGGGAGACGCGCCGATCGCCGCGATGCTCGCCGACGAGGCGCGCGTGGTCGGGGCGCTGCACCACCCCGGGATCGTCGCCGCGCTCGACTACCTGGAGACGGAGGAGCACGGACCCGTCTTCGTCCTGGAGTTCGTGGACGGCGCCTCGCTGCGCACCGTGCTGAAGCTCGGCCGCCGCCAGAACGCCGTGATGCCGGAAGTGCTCGCGGCGCACATCGGCGCGCAGGTTGCCCACGCGCTGCACGCGGCGCATACCGCGCTCGGCCGCGACGGCCGGCCCCTGGAAGTCGTTCACCGCGACGTGGCGCCGGACAACGTGCTGCTCTCCCGCGCCGGCGCGGTCTACCTCGGCGACTTCGGCGTGGCGCGCGCCGCCGGCAGCGCCGAGATCGAGCTGCGGGACGCGGGCCCGAAGGGCAAGCCCGGGTACATGGCGCCTGCCCGCCGCCGAACGATCCGGACCGCGCGCTCGCGGAGTGGGTACGGACGTACGCGTCCTCGGCGCTGCTCTTCGCCGCCCCCCGCCGGGCGCAAAGGTTCCTGCACACCGCCATCACGGGCGCGCTGGAGCCGGCGAACGGACGGCTCCGGATCACGGCGTCGCCGGGGGAGGCGGAGGTGTACGTGGACGGGACCTTTCGCGGGGTGACGCCGCTTCGGGTCGACCTTTCTTCCGGCAATCATTCCGTGAGGGTAGGGTCGGTGCAGCTTGGGCGGTGGCGCGGGATGGACGTGCGCGTCAAGGACGGAATCGAGTACCGTTTGGACATCGATCTCTCCCGGTAACATTCCGCGGCCGCCACTTTCGGGGCGGCCGCGGAGCAGTGGGTGAGTGCCGCTGCTCCTCCCGGAATCCCTCTCCCTACCCGATTGACAGGTGGCCTCGTGGAATGGCGAATTCGCAAGCGTGCGCTCGCCTGCTTCCCCCGTGTTGACACGCTACTCAAGATACGCTACTCCTGCGAATGCATTCACGCGATGCTACTCAAAGCATCGCCGTTGGGGCGGGGGCGTACGGGGGGGCGGCACCTTGAGCGAGGTGTTGGTGGCGCAGCGGGAACGCGACGACTTCGACATGCTCGAGCAGGAGCACCCGCAAGGGATCTCCGCCGCCGAGATCGTCGACTTCTTCGCGCCGCGGGGCGTGAAGCTCGCGCAGGCGACCTTCCGCAAGTACGTGCAGCTCGGCCTGCTCCCGCGCAGCCGGCGCGTGGGCGAGAAGGGGAAGCACCGCGGCTCGAAGGGCCTCTATCCTGCGAGCGCGGTGCGCCGCGTCCACGTGATCAAGTCGCTCATGGACGAGGGAATGACCCTGGAGGACATCCGGCACTCGTTCATCTTCTTCCGCGGGCAACTCGACGGCGTGGAGCGGTCGCTCGACGAGCTCTTCGCCGCGCTGGAGAAGGCCATCGCGGACAAGGGCGAGCTGCGCCCTTCGCGGCGCAAGGAGCTGGACCGTCTCCTCGCCGAGAGCCGCAAGCACGCGGACCAGTTCGTCAAGGACATGGAGCGCACGGTCTCCGAAATCACCGCACGGGAAGAGCCCGGGAAGGGATGAGGCTTTCATGAGCGAGCCGAAGAGGAACGTTCTCCCCGTCGTCGACGACCTGGACGACAAACCACGCCAACGGGCGCGGACGATGAGCCGCAAGGAGATGGCGCGGCTCTTCCGCCAGCAGGCCGCCGCCGGCGGGCTCGAGCCCGAGTTGCAGACACTGATGGCGGAGCTGGACGCGAGCCGTCCCAAGACCCGCGGCGACTGCGCCGAGGGCGAGCGGCCCTGCCCCTACGTCTCGTGCAAGTACAACCTGTACGTCGACGTGAACCCGCGCACCGGATCCGTGAAGATGAACTTCCCGGACAAGGAGCTGTGGGAGCTGGCGGAGACCTGCGCGCTGGACGTCGCCGATCGGGCGGGGATCACGTTGGAGGAGGTGGGCGTGATCATGAACCTCACGCGCGAGCGCGTCCGCCAGCTGGAGATGCGCGGCCTGGCGAAGCTGCGGGTGATCGCGGACGACGAGCCGCGCCCGCCGCCGGACAACGACGACGAGTAGTCACGACGGCGAGCGCAGCGCTTCATCCCACCTGTGGTATGGAGCCGCATCATGACCGTTGCGCGCGCCCTGATCAGCGTCTCCGACAAGACGGGCCTGGTGGAGTTCGCCCGCGGGCTCTCGGCGCTGGGCATCGAGATCCTCTCGACCGGCGGCACCGCCTCGCTGTTGGTGAAGGAAGGCATCAAGGTCCTTCAAGTCACGGACTTCACCGGCGCCCCGGAGATGTTCGGCGGGCGCGTGAAAACGCTGCACCCGAAAGTGCACGGAGGCATCCTCGCCCGCCGCAAGCTCGCCGGGGATCAGGCGGACATGCAGAGGCAGGGCATCCAGCCCATCGATCTGGTGGTCGTCAATCTCTATCCGTTCCGGGAGGCGGTCGCGAAAGGGCTGCCGTACGAGGAGGTCATCGAGAACATCGACATCGGCGGCCCGTCGATGGTCCGCTCCGCCGCGAAGAACGCGGACTACGTCACGGTGGTGGTGGATCCCGCCGACTACGGAGTCGTCCTGGCCGAGCTGCAGCAGAAGCGCGAGGTGCACGAGAGCACCCGGCGGCGGCTGCAGGCGCGGGCTTACGCCCACACGGCGGCGTATGACGCCGCGATCTCCGGCTGGCTTGCGGAGCAGCTGGCGAGGGCCCATCCGGAAGAAGGCGGCGGCTTCGCGGAATCGCCACCCCTTCCCGAGTACCGGCGCCGGCAGTCGCTCCGCTACGGGGAGAATCCTCACCAGCGGGCAGCGTTCTACGTGGCCGTGCCCCAACCTCGCGAACCGACGCTCGCGTCCGCCCGGCAGCTGCAGGGAAAGGAGCTTTCCTACAACAACCTTCTCGACGGGTCGGCGGCGCTGGAAGCCCTGAAAGAGCATGCGATGGGCCCGCAAGGGCAGGCGGCGGTCGTGATCGTGAAGCACACGAACCCGTGCGGCGTGGCCAAGGCGCCCACCGTGCTGGACGCGTACCGGATGGCGCGCGATGCCGACCCGGTCAGCGCATTCGGAGGGATCGTGGCCCTCACCCATCCGGTCGATGCCGCGACCGGGACGGCGCTCGCGGAGACTTTTCTCGAGGCGGTGATCGCGCCGGAATTCGAGCGTGGCGCGCTGGAGGTCCTCAAGGCGAAGAAGTCGCTGCGGCTCCTTCAGGTTTCGCTTCTCGCCCAGGGCCGCGACTCGTGGGCTCCCGAGCCGTGCGAGGTGCGCAGCATTCCCGGCGGACTTCTCGTGCAGTCGCGCGACCTGGCGGACGCCGACGCTCGAGGCTGGAAAGTGGTCACGCACAGGGCGCCCACGCCGGACGAGATCGAGGCGCTGGCGTTCGCCTGGAGCGTCGTGAAGCACGTGAAGTCCAACGCGATCGTGCTCGCCCGCCGCGACGTCACCGTAGGCATCGGCATGGGGCAGACGAACCGCGTCGATTCGGTTCGCATCGCCGCCCAACGCGCGGGGGAGAAGGCGCGCGGCGCGGTCCTCGGATCGGATGCGTTCTTCCCCTTTCCGGACGGCGTCGAGGAGGCGGCGCGCGCAGGGGTGACGGCCATCGCGCAGCCCGGCGGATCGGTGCGCGACGACGAGGTGATCGCCGCCGCCGACGGCGCCGGCGTCGCCATGGTGTTCACCGGCGTCCGGCATTTCCGGCATTAGCCGCGCCGGTCGCAGGCCGGTTGGCGGCTACTCTTGAGCGCAAACACTCGCAGGCAGGTTATGAAATGGGTCCTGATCGCGCCCGCCGAAGGGGGCTTGGTGACTGCTCTTCGGCCCGAACGCCCGCCAGTCAGGTTATGAAATGCATTCCAAGATGATCAGGGTCGTCGTCATCGGGAGCGGCGCGCGGGAGCATGCGCTGGTGCGCGCCCTGCGGCGCGGCGGGGGCGCGCGGGAGATCGTGGCCATCCCCGGAAATCCCGGCATCGCGCGCGAAGCGCGCTGCGCTCCCGCGCAGCCGTCGCTCTCGGATGCGGCGCTTGCAGAGTCGCCCGATCTGGTCATCGTCGGCCCCGAGGCGCCGCTCGCGGAAGGGTTCGCCGATCGGATGGCGCAGCGGGGCGTGCCCTGCTTCGGACCGCTGCAGGCCGCTGCCCGGATCGAGTCGTCGAAGGCGTTCGCGAAGGAGATCATGCTCGCCGCCGGGGTGCCCACGGCGCACGCGGCCGTCTTCGAGGATGCGGCGGCGGCGCGTCAGCATGCGCGGGGCCGAGGAGCGTGCGTCGTGAAACTCGACGGGCTCGCTGCCGGAAAGGGCGTGATCGTGGCGGACGATGGCGCCGCGGCCGCGGCGGCGGTCGACGAGCTGTGGAAGCCCGGCGCGAGGCTCCTGATCGAGGAGCGCCTCTCCGGCCGCGAGGTATCGATCATCGCCCTGTGCGACGGCGAGACCGTGGTCCCCCTGCCGCCGGCCCGCGACCACAAGCGCCTCCTCGACGGGGACCGGGGCCCGAACACCGGCGGGATGGGCGCGGTCTGCCCCCCGTCCGACGCGACGGAGGAGCTGGTAGACTTGACCGTGCGCACCATCCTCGAGCCGACGGCGCGCGAGCTCGCCCGGCGCGGCGCCCCGTTCGTCGGAGCTCTCTACGCCGGGCTGATG
>Ga0137415_10007147_pt1 | contig 11068 bp, 13 predicted proteins | sample CZODoug3_1_1_16f_FD_183082 | JGI IMG/M metagenome (GOLD analysis project Ga0137415, IMG submission 183082) | Vadose zone soil fungal communities from Angelo Coast Range Reserve, California, USA - CZODoug3_1_1_16fungal (Hybrid Assembly) | ecosystem: Environmental > Terrestrial > Soil > Vadose...
CGAAACCGATGCCGGGCGCGTCCGGTGGCGCGACGCGGCCCTTCACCGGCGCGGTCCCGTCCGCGAGGCCCCCGAACGGGGCGAACGCGAGCGGGTTCATCTCGGCGCCGCCGAGGCCCAGCGCGCCGGCGACGTGCAGCGTGAAGAGGTGACCGCCGTGCGGCCAGAAGGCGCGGCGGGGCCAGCCGCGGGTCTCGAGCGCCCGGACGATCTCGAGGTAGCCCGGGATGCCGTAGCAGTGGACGGGATCGAACAGCAGGATGTCGCGGTCGCGTCGGAGCCCACCGTGGCGGTCCAGCAGCCGGGCCTCGGCGGCGGAGAACAGCGCCTCGCCCGCCGCGATCGGCGGCGGGTACGCCGCGGCGACCGCGGCGTGGGTCTCGAAGTCGAGCGGGTCGCAGATGTCCTCGAGCCACCACAGGTCGAGCGGGGCCAGGGCCCGGGCCGCCTCCAGCGCGCGCGGCGCGTCGTAGGCGTTCATCGCGTCGACCGCGAGCTGCTCGGCGGGCAGCACCGCGGCGGCCGCCTCGATGCGGCGCAGGTCCCGGTCGAGCGGGACGCCGCCGATCTTGATCTTGGCGTGGATGACCTTGCCGTCGGGCATCTTCTTCACCGACGTGACACTGGTCGTTTCGAAGAACTCAGCGCCGAACTGCTTCGCGTGCGCGGCGAATTTCTCCGCCAGCTCGTGACCGAGAACTTTTGGGAAGCCGATCACGTCGTCCAGGTACTCGGTGTTGAGCAGCTCACCGCCCGGAAATCCGCGCTCGAGCACAGCCGTGCGCAGCATGGCACGGCCTGTATAGAGGGCGGCAGTCATTCCTGCCGGCCCCGCACCGACGATGACAACATCGTAGTCGCGAATTGTCGCCACAGGACTCACTTAGAGAGAAGCACAACTGAGACAGAGAAACATTTAGCGCGCTGTGAAATATAACCGCGGCCGCGCGTGCATTCCCGAATCAGATGCGAACGTGACGTCCTCCGTCGACGATAATCGTCTCGCCGGTGACGTAGTCCGCGCTGAGGAGATACAAGACAGCCTGCGCGACATCCTCGGGCGAGCCGAGCCGGCCCAATGGCGTGGTGGAGATCAGCTTGTCCGCCTCCTCCTGGGTCGACCCCTCCGGCAGCAGCACTGCTCCCGGAGCAATCGCGTTGACCCGGATCTTCGGGGCGAGCGCGTGCGCGAGTCCACGCGTCATCTGCACTACGCCAGCCTTCGTGATCGCATGGGGGATGTACCCGCGCCACGTCTCGAATGCAGCCAGATCTGCGATGTTGACAATCGAGCCGCCGCGATCGCGCATCACGCGGGCGGCCGCCTGACAAAGAAAGAACGGCGCCCGAAGGTTCAGCGCGAACATCGCATCCCAGTCTTCCACGAGGACTTCGCCGACCGGCGTCCGCAGCATCACCGCCGCCGAGTTCACGAGCACGTCGAGCGAGCCAAACACCTTGACCACGTGCTCGACGAGTCGGGGACCGGTGGCCGGATCCATGAGGTCGCCGGGGAGTGTGCGCGCGTCGCTTCCTCCGCGAACTATTTCCTCAGCGGTGTCGCGCGCGCCCTTCTCCGAGCCGGCGTAGTGCACCGCCACGCGCATGCCCGCCTTGCCGAGCGCGAGCGCGATGACTCTGCCGACGCGCGTGCCGGCGCCGGTGACGAGGGCCGTGCGCCCTTTCAGCTCCACTTGAAAGACTCCATCACGCTCTCGTGGAAGACGTCAGTGAGGCGACTCTTTCGTCCTGCTTCTCCAGCCATTCCATCGGCACTTTCATGATCCCGAGGCGCCGCGGCCCATCCGAAGCGCCGTGCCAGTCGGATCCGCCACTCGGCACAAGCCCGAAGAAATCGGTCAGCGCCTGCAGTCGTTTCACGTCCTCGCCGGAATGGCTCGGGTGCCGGATCTCTATTCCGTCGAGGCCGGCAGCCACGAGTGGCTCGAGGCGCTCGCGCCGTCCGCCCTCGGACGGATGCGCCCAGATTGCGAGGGCGCCCGCGTCGTGCGCGATCCCGATTGCATCCTGGACCGAGAGCCGCTCCTTCGCTACGAACGCGCTTCCGTTGTTGCCGAGGTACCTCATGAACGCATCGCGGAAGTCTGCCACGATTCCGCGCGCAATCAACGCGCGCGCGACGTGTGGCCGGCCGACCGCACCGCCATTCGATTCGCGAAGTACTTCGTCCAGAGTGAGCGAAATCCCGAGTGCGTTGAGCTTCTCCACGATCTTTCCGGCTCTAATGTGGCGCGAGGCGCGCAGCTCCGCCAAACGCTTCTCCAACGCCTCCAGTCGGGAAAGGTGGAGCGCCAGCACGTGTACTTCGCGCTCTTCGTCGAATGCGCTCAGCTCAACCCCCGCGATCACGCGAATGCCAGCCTGGTCCCCGGCCTGACGCGCCGCGCGCACACCGTCGATGGTGTCGTGATCCGTGAGAGCGAGCGCCGCCAACCCGCAGCGCGCCGCGGCCTCGATTACCCGTTCGGGAGGGAGAACGCCGTCAGAGGCGGTCGAGTGCGTATGCAGGTCGACTAGCTTCGGCCCGCCCGCCTCGGCGCTCACCGCTCGTAACCGGCCTCAGGCGACGTAAAGCTGGGCTGGGATTGCTCGAACAGCTCCTTCAGCTGAGCATCCGACAGCTCCGCGAACGCCTGCTCCCGCGAGCGTGTCCCCTGCGGCGAATACCGTGTCACGCGAACCTCGCGATCCTTTCCCCCCCCTCCGCTGCGCGAGAACAGCAGACCATATTCGTCCTGAGTGTATTGGGTGATGTGCCCCGACGGGTACACTTGCCACTTCTGGCCGTCAACTTCGAGCGAGCGCGCCGGCATTCTATAGGTCGACCTCCTGATACACGCGCGACGGATCGAGAGTCTTGTGGGGAGCGTTGGCGTGAGCGACGGCAAGCGTCTGCTCGTCGTCCGCCTCCGTGAACTCGATGAAAGCGCCCGGGAGCGAAGACTCCTCGAAAACCCAGAACCGACAGTTTGCCGCGTTGTAATGGGACCGAAGGGCCTTGAGTCGCTTGGTGTAATTTGCGCGCTCGGCCGAAGGAACTGTCGAGCGCTGAATTGTGAGAGCCTTGGGCATTTTAGAGTCCAGTCTCCGGAAATGTCTCGATGGTTTTCTTCACAAAAGCCAGGAACTGGTCGGCGATGGCGCCGTCGATGACACGATGATCGAATGAGATCGAAAAATAGGCACAAGTGCGGATCGCGATCGTGTCCTCTCCATCGGCGCCGGGGAGAACCTTCGGCCGCTTCTCGATCGCTCCGACGCCGAGGATCGCGACCTGCGGTTGATTGATGATCGGCGTTCCCATCAGAGACCCGAACACTCCCGGGTTAGTGATGGTGAATGTTCCTTCCTGCACTTCCTCGGGCGAAAGTTTCTTGGCGCGGGCACGGGCAGCAAGATCATTGAGCGCTCGCGTGATTCCCGAGAGCGAGAGATCGTCGGCGTGCTTGATGACGGGCACGATCAAGCCCCATTCGAGCGCCACCGCAATGCCAATGTTGATCTGCTTCCTATAGATGACGTTTGTCCCCGCAACTGAAGAGTTCATCACTGGGAACTCACGAAGCCCTTGCGTCACCGCTTTGATGATGAACGGCATGTAGGTCAGCTTCTGCCCAGTCGCCGCCTCAAAGTCGGCGCGTTTCTTCGCGCGAATGCGCGCGATGCGCGTGAAATCGATCTCGATGAACGAAGTGACGTGCGCGGAGGTGTGTCGCGAAGCGACCATGTGCTCGCTGATGAGCGCGCGCATCTTCGACATCGGCTCGACGACGTCCCCCGCCCACGGCTGGGGCAACGGCAGCGCGTGACCGCCGGTCCAACCTCCCGCTGGTACTCCGGGAGCGCCATGTGTTGCTGCACCGGAGTCGATGAAGCCGACGATGTCGCGCTTCGTGACGCGTCCGGCGATGCCGGTGCCCTGCATTGAAGAGATGTTCAGCCCGTGCTCAGCGGCAATCTTGCGAACGAGGGGCGACGACTTGGTGCGGACGCGATCCTCGAATGAATCCCCGTTTCCCGAGTGCGATGCGGCGATTGCAGGCGCGGGCGGCTGCTGACGCGCGGGACTCGGCGCTGGAGTAGCTTCCCGTTGGGGGGGCGGCGGTGCAGGCGACGCGGCCGGTGCAGAGGCGGCCACGGGTGCCGAGACCGCTGCGCCTTTCTCCGTTTCGAGCCGCGCGACAACCGTCTGAACGGCTACCGTCTCGCCTTCCTTCACCAGAATCTCAGCAAGCACGCCCGCCGCCGGCGCGGGAATCTCCGCGTCGACTTTATCGGTCGAGATCTCGAAGATCGGCTCATCGCGCTTCACCTCGTCGCCCACCTTCTTCAGCCACTTCGAAAGTGTGCCCTCGGCGATCGACTCGCCCATCTGCGGCATGATGATGTCTACACGCGCCACGGCTTCTCCTTCCTTCGCCTATTTGTCAGGCCGAGCCTGGTTCAAACGTATCAACGCAACAACAGGAAGCGTCAGCGCTCCCAGAACCGCTCCGATACCAGCATACACCCACCAATTGCACGCCGGAAGTCCCTCGGGCGGCTTACATCCCTGAACGCTTCCAACGACCTTGCCAATGAAAATAGCAATCATTCCACCGCCGAAAAAACCGGCGACCGTTGTGACGCAGCCGACGCCGACGTTTCTCGCTATGATCCCCTCGCGATCGAGCTCCGGTGACGCCATCAGTAAGCAGCAAGCTTCCGCAACCCCAACACGATGTCGGAGGTCTGCGGCAGCACGTAATCCTCGAGCGGCGGAGAGTAAGGCAGAGGCACGTCCGCCGCTGTGACGCGCAATATCGGAGCGTCCAGCCACTCGAACGCGCTCTCATTGATACGCGCTGTGATCTCGCCGGCGACGCCGCCGGTGCGAGTGTCCTCATGCACGATCAGCACCCGATTCGTTTTTTTCGCCGTCGCGAGGATTGCCTCGTCGTCCATCGGCAATATTGTCCGCAGGTCGATCACTTCGACGGAAAGGCCATCCTCCTTCTCGACCTGCTCCGCCGCTTCGAGCGCTTTCCAGACAGTCGCCGCGTAGGTGATGATGGAAACGTCTTTTCCTTCCCTCGCTGTTCGGGCCTTTCCAATCGGCGTGAGATGATCCCCCGACGGCATTTCTTCCTTGATCCGTCGATAGAGGTATTTGTGCTCGAAGTAGAGAACACAGTCCTCGTCACGAATCGCTGATTTGAGCAATCCTTTGGCGTCGCTTGCCGTCGCCGGATACACGATCTTCAGACCGGGGGTGTGCAGAAACGCCGCTTCCGGGTTCTGCGAGTGAAATGGACCGCCCCTCACGTATCCACCACTCGGTCCGCGCACCACCATCGGACACGGAAGCATCGCGCGATACCTCGCCGTCGCCACATAATTCGTGAGCATGTCGTAGCCGGTCGAGATGAAATCGATGAACTGCATCTCGCACACCGGCCGCATCCCCATGTGTGCCGCGCCTGCCGCTGCGCCAATGATGGCGGCCTCCGAGATTGGAGTGTCGATCACGCGCCGTTCGCCGTACTTCGCCATCAGCCCTTCGGTCACCTTGAAAGCGCCGCCGTACGCGCCGATGTCTTCGCCGAGACAAAATACATTCTCGTCGCGGTCCATCTCCTCGAACAACGCTTCCCGGATTGCTTCGAGGTAGGTGACTTCAGACATCGTGCGTTCCCCAGCTCGAAGGACGCTCGTGCTCTTCCACCGCCGACTTGATTCCTTCCCGGAACCAGAGTGGAGCGATGGCCGGAGGGTCCGCGTAGATCCCCAGCAGTGCATCGGTCGGATCGGGCATCGGCGACCCTTCCGCCTCGTCGGTCGCGCGATCGATCTCTTCCTTTACTCTCGTATCGATTGCGGCGAGCTCCGATTGAGCGAAGCCTTCGCTCAGCAGACGCTTGGCGTAACGATCGATCGGATCGTTCTCGCTCGCCCACCGGTCGATCTCTCCTGCGGGGACATACGATTGGTTGTCGTGCTCGGCGTGTCCCTTGCGGCGGTAGGTGATCAGCTCGACGAGCGTGACGCCTTCGCCCGCCCGCGCGCGATCGACTGCCCGCTTTGTCACCTCGTAGGTGGCTATCACATCGTTGCCGTCGGCTTGCTCGCCCGCAATCCCATATCCGATCGCTTTGTCCACGAGCTGTTTGGCGGCGGTCTGCTTCTTGAGCGGCGTCGAGTACGCGTAGCCGTTGTTCTCCACCACGACCACCAGAGGACAGCGCTGAACCGCAGCGAAGTTGATCCCTTCGTGAAATGCGCCCGTGGAAGTGGCACCATCTCCGACGTAGACGAGACCAACTCGGTCCTCGTTTCGCATCTTGAACGAGAGCGTGACGCCGGCCATCACCGGCACCATGTCGCCCAGGTGCGAGATCTGCCCGATGAATCCGCGCACCAGGTCGCCGTAATGGATGTTGAGCTCTCGGCCTCGAGTCGGTGAATCGCCCTTCGCCATGTATTGCTTGATGATCTCATTGGGCTTGGCGCCCTGGACCAGCATCGAGCCGAGATTCCGGATGAGCGGGGAGAGCACATCGCCCTTCGACCGATCGAGCGCGTAGGCGCTGCCCACGGCATCGGCTTCCTGCCCGAGGGAGCGGAAAAGACCGCCGACTACTTTCGTCTGGCGATAGAGGTTGACCAGGCGTTCCTCGAGCGATCGCGTGAGCCGCATATAGTAGTACAGCTCTAGCTTCTGCTCCCGCGACAGCGATCCGTCTCCATTCGAGCGACCCGAGTCACGTCGCGGGCTCGCCGGCCTCGATGCGGCGGTACTCGACCGCGCCATCCTAGTACGCCGCTTCGATGCGGTGGCGCGGGTCGCCCGCCTTGTGCAGCTGGACGAAGAATTTCTTGGCGTTGCGGTCGAGACGGCTCTCGCCCATCTGGTCCGTGGCGATCTCGACGAAAGTGTAGTGGCCGCCTTCCTTGCGGACGCTCAGTTCGAGCTTGCCCAAATCGCCCGCGAACATCCGCGACCGCGCGGTGTGACCCGTGCGCTCAACGCCGATTTCCGGAAAGAATTCATCCGCAATTCGCAGCACGTCCACCGGAGTCAATTGTGTTCTGAAAAAATGACGCATACGGGCGCTACGTTCCTGGTTCCGAGGCCGGATGGATGGTCTGAGTCCAGTCAACGCGCTCCAAAGGCATTCGCGGATTCTTCTCGCGCCGGAACTGGAGCGCGGCCTGCCAGTCCCCGGTGGTCGCGAAGAAAAGACGTCCGGAGTAGGTGCCAAGCTCCTTCTCCTTCTTGAGTCCGTCGCTCGTGTTCGCGCGATCGACGCTCGTGGCGAAAATTCTTCCTTCGCCGGTGTCGATCGGTTGGCCGGTCTTCTTGTCCTGCACGACTATTCGATACGCAATCGGTTCGAGCGCGCGCGGCGGCATTGGGTCCGTGGTGATGTGGAAGGCGTAGTTGTCGGACCAGAGCCGGAGCTCTCGGGCCTTCGGATTCGGACCGCAGCTCGCGAGGGCTGCGGTCGTCAGCGTCAACAACGCGAGGCGGCGGAGCATCAGGCGTAGTACTCCAGGCCGAGGTGGGTGATCTGATCTTCACCCATCAGATGGCGAAGCGTGTTCTTGAGTTTCGTCTGCTGGATGAACAGGTCGTGCTCGGGCTGCAGTCCCGGCGCGGCCATCGGACTCTTGTAGTAGAATGACAGCCATTCCTGGATTCCCTTCATCCCGGCGCGCTGCGCAAAGTCGGAGAACAGCGCAAGGTCGAGCACGATCGGCGCGGCGAGAATCGAATCTCGGCAGAGGAAGTTGATCTTGATCTGCATCGGGTAGTTCATCCACCCGACGATGTCGATGTTGTCCCAGCCTTCCTTGTTGTCTCCCCGCGGTGGGTAGTAGTTGATGCGAACGACGTGGGAGAAATCCTTGTAGAGATCCGGGTACAGCTCCGGCTGCAGGATCGTGTGCAGCACACTCAGCTTGGATTCCTCTTTCGTCTTGAACGACTGTGGGTCGTCGAGCACTTCTCCGTCGCGGTTCCCCAGGATGTTGGTCGAGTACCACCCGGCAAGTCCGAGCATGCGCGCCTTTAGTCCAGGTGCGATGATCGTCTTCATCCACGTCTGACCGGTCTTGAAGTCTTTTCCGGAGATAGGAACACCCCGATCCTGCGCGAGCTTCATCAGGGCGGGGGTGTCGACGCAGAGGTTGGGCGCGCCGTTCGCGAACGGAATGCCTTCCATGATGGCCGCATAGGCGTAAAGCATCGATGGCGCGATCGCGTCGTCGTTCTTCTCCATCGCCTTCTCGAACTGCTCGATCGTGGCGTGCTGCGGCCCGGCCTTGATGAAGATTTCGGTCGACGCGCACCAGACAATCACGAGGCGATCGCACTTGTTCTTCGCCTTGAAGTCGCGCATGTCCTGGCGCAGCTGCTCGGCGAGATCGCGCTTGGTTTTTCCCTTCTTCACGTTGGTGCCGTGAATGCGCGTGACGTACTTGTTGTCGAACACCGCGGGCATCGGCTTGATCTGGCGCAGAAAATCGGCGATGGGCTCGATGTCGCGCTCGTCGAGTACTCCGGCCTTGCGCGCTGCAGTTAGCGCGTCGTCGGGAATCGGATCCCACGCGCCGAAGACGAGGTCGTCCAGTTTGGCCAGGGGAACGAGATCCTTGATGAGCGGGGCGCGCTTATCGGTTCTCTTCCCGAGGCGGATGGTCGCCATCTGTGTCAGCGAGCCTATCGGCTTGGAGTGTTTGCGCCGGATGCTCTCGACGCCAGCCATGAACGTTGTGGCGACTGCGCCGAGGCCCGGCGTCAGTATTCCCAGGCGGCCTGTTGCCGGCGCTATGGACTTCGGGGCGGGACTAGAGGACGATCTGCCCAATTTGTATCTCCGTATTTGTTATTAGGATTGTGCCCGGCGTGTCGCTGATGCTCCCGTCGCCTTCGGCGGAGGCGCTGAATCGCTTACCATGCGGATCGGCTTCGGATCGAGATGTTTGGTATAGCGATAGACGAACGCGATCCGCTGCACTGCCGTGATCCATGCGGTCACGCTAAGAAGAATAATAATCGCCATCAACACCCAGCCGTTCCAGAAAAGCCCGAACAGTGCCTGCGGCGCCGAGAGGAGGACTATTCGCTCCGGACGCTGCATCACCCCGACTTTCGCATCGACGCCGAGCGATTCCGCCCGCGCACGTGTGTACGAGACAAGAAAGGTTCCGATAATTCCCACCAGACAGACAACCACCATGTACATGTTGTGGTGAACTGGGCTCGTCATGTAAAACACGGTGAGCCCCGCCATCAGTGCGCCGTCGGCGACACGGTCGAGCGTGGAATCGTAGAACGCGCCAAAAACGGTCGACCTTCCGGTTCTTCTCGCCACCTGTCCGTCGATCACGTCGAAGACTGCCGTGACCGACATTAACCAGCCCCCGGTCATGATGTGGCCTGTCGCGTAGACCACGCCCGCGGCAATCGTCAGGAGTGTCCCGACGGTCGTGATCGCGTTTGGACTTACGTTGTGCCGCGCGAGAAAACCCACCGCCGGGTCGATCACCCGCAGGAACCCTTTCTTTATGTAATCAGTGGGAGTTGGCATTCAGCAGGGCCGGCGGTAAACGGGAATCGGCCGACGTGCCGGCTCCTCGGGCTGACAGCGCAAAAAAAGGGGCCGTCGTGCAAGTCACGCCGGCCCCCTAAAACTAAGTCCTTCAACAATCTATCGCCAGCAAGCTCGCTACCTGCTGAGACAGGTGCCCGTCACGGCAGACGCCAGTCGTACATGGTCGAGATGGTCACGTTGTTCTTGGTGTAGGTGCGGGTCCCGTCAACCGTCACTGCCCGAAGGTTCACCGTTGCGCCCGATGGAACTCCCGCGACCGGAATGTGCTCAACGCTGTTCGCCGCAACCTGCTTGAGGAAGATGTCGTTCCCCCCGCTGACCACGTAGACGTTCACAGCCTGACTCAGATTATTCGTCAGATGAATTGCTGTTTCCGTCGCCGGCTCGGGTCCCGTGCGCACTTCGACCTGCCGCCCAGAGCACGCAGCGAACGCCAGCATACACAGCGAGACCATGAGAACACGCATTCTGTGCCTCCAAGAATGTTGTTGGACTGGAGAGCGCTAGGCTTTGCAAGAGATGTGCTTGGAATGAAACTGCAACGTTGATCTTACCTGTAGATAAGGTACTGCCTGGTCTTCTCCCGAAACGCGTACGCCGATTTGTACTCGCGGTCAATCAGTACATCCGGGTCTTCGCCGCGAAGCAGCGCTTCCCTCACCCGGGGAGCTCCGAACCGCAAATCGAAGCCTCGATTGTCGATCGTGAGTTTGCTGCCGGCGGTCCTGCTAATCGCCCACAGCAGGTTCGCTCCTACCCGGGCCGATTGCAGCGCGCTGCGATTGACGACAACGATCTTGATTCCGGGAATGATCTGACCCGCGTATTTCCCATCCGTCGGACCAACTGGAGTGAAGCTCTCGACGTAGAAGCGTACACCGGGAATCTCCCTGTCCCTCAAAATCGCCACCGTTGCCGCTGCGTTCAGCCACGGTGCGCCGATACGCTGAAACGCCTCGGGGGTTCCTCGTCCCACCGACAGATTCGTCGACTCGAACGCCACGAGTCCGGGATAGAGCATCGCGCTTTGAAGCGACGGCATGTTCGGCGATGGCTTCACCCACGGGAGTCCGGTGAGGTCGAACCACACATCGCGCCGCCATCCCTGCATCGGCACGACGTGGAGGTCGGCGCGGATCTTCAACACATCGTTGTAGTAGAGGGCCAGCTCTCCAATCGTCATTCCGTGCCGAAGCGGAATCGGCCAGAGTGCGTACGCCTGGCCAGGCCGTCCGGGCGCGGGCTCATTCGGATTCGCCAGCGAGCTGTCGAGAACAGGGCCTTCGACGATGTAGCCGGTGATGGGATTCGGCCGGTCGAGCACGATGATCGGTTTTTGTACCCGCGCCGATGCGCGCATCGCGTAGACCATCGCTCCAACGTAGGTCCACGTTCGGGCGCCGATGTCCTGGAGGTCGAACACCAGCGCATCGAGCGAGCGGAGAATGCTG
>Ga0137415_10007149_pt1 | contig 11063 bp, 10 predicted proteins | sample CZODoug3_1_1_16f_FD_183082 | JGI IMG/M metagenome (GOLD analysis project Ga0137415, IMG submission 183082) | Vadose zone soil fungal communities from Angelo Coast Range Reserve, California, USA - CZODoug3_1_1_16fungal (Hybrid Assembly) | ecosystem: Environmental > Terrestrial > Soil > Vadose...
GCCCTTGGACGCGGCGAACGCGCTCTGTTCCTGGTAGGACCACACGCAGCCGAGGATCCACACCGAGCCGACCGCGATGAGGGCGGTCCGCATGGGCAGCGAGGCACTGAAACGGCGCCAGCGACCTTCGCCCCGGCCGGGTGGACGATTCCAGGCGGCGTCGGGGTTGGCCATGGAGATCCCCCATCTCCGCTACTTCTCACGGGCAGCAGTAGTCGTCTCACTGTAGGGGCTACCCCTGTCGGGTCTCTACCCGAGTACGGACTGCCCCACCGGCAACAGCTGTCAGGTGTGTCGTAGGAAGCGTGCGATTCGTTCCAGGGCTTCCTCCAAAAGGGGCAACGCCGTGGCGTACGAACAGCGGATATGCCCCTCGCCGGGTGAACCGAAGACGTTGCCGGGGACCACCGCGACCCCCTCCTCGTGCAGCAGCCGCTCGGCGAACGTCTCCGAGTCCAGCCCGCTGGCCCGGATGGACGGGAAGGCGTAGAACGCCCCACCGGGTTCCGGGCAGTCCAGGCCGATCTCCCGCAGCCCCTTGACGAACACCCGGCGCCGGCGGTCGTAGTCGGCGACCATCATGTTCACCTCGTCCCCGCCCGAGGTGAGCGCCTCCACGGCAGCCAGCTGGGAGACGTGCGGCGCGCAGAGCATGGTGTACTGGTGCATCCGCAGGCACAGCTCGGCGACGGGGCGGGGCGCGCACAGGTAGCCGACCCGCCAGCCGGTCATCGCGTGCGCCTTGGAGAACCCGCCGAGCAGCACGGTCCGCTCCCGGGCACCGGGCAGCGAGGACAGGCAGGTGTGCGCGCCGGTGTAGGTCAGCCGGTCGTAGATCTCGTCGGAGATCAGGTACAGGTCGTGCCGGATCGCCAGCTCGACCAGGGCGGCGAGATCCTGGCGGGTCTGCACCGCGCCGGTGGGATTGGCCGGCGACCCGATCAGGATCGCCTTGGTGCGCTCGGTGACCGCCGCCTCGATGACGTCCATGCGCAGCCGGAAGCCGTCCTCGGCGCTGGTCGGCACCGGCACCGGGAGCCCGCCGGCGAACGACACGCACGGTTGGTAGGCCACGTAGCAGGGCTCCGGCACGATCACCTCCTCGCCCGGCTCGAGCAGCACCCGCAGGGTCAGGTCCAGCCCTTCGGACACCCCTGCGGTGATCACGCAGTCCGTGTCCGGCGCGTAGTGGACGCCGTACCGCCCGGCCAACTCCGCGCAGATCAGCTCGCGCAGCCGGAGCAGCCCCGCGTTGGAGGTGTAGGTGGTGGCCCCGTGCTCGAGGGCGTAGATGCCGGCCTCGCGCACCCGCCACGGGGTGACGAAGTCCGGCTCGCCGACGCCGAGTGAGATCACGTCGGTGCGCTGCGCGGCGATGTCGAAGAAGCGCCGGATCCCGGACGGCGGGCAGGCGGCGATGATGCTGTTCAGCGGTTTCACGGCACGACCGGGAGGCGGTGGTCCGTCTCGGGTTCGAGGAACGCGTCCCCGTCGCGCTTGTAGGTCTTCAGTACGAAGTGGGTGGCGGTGGCGCGCACCCGGTCGATGGTGGACAGCTTCCGCGAGACGAACTCGCTGATGTCGCGCAGGTTGGTGCCGGTGACGGTGCAGCGCAGATCCTGGCTGCCGGACACCAGGTAGACCGAGCGCACCTCGGGGAACCGGGAGATGCGCGCCGCCACGTCGTCGAACCCGACACCCCGCGCCGGCGCCAGCGAGACGTCGATGAACGCGGTGATCGTCTCAGGCAGGTCGGTCGGGTCGGCGGCCTGGTTGTACCGGTCCCAGTCCACCACCGCCTTGTAGCGCAGGATGATCCCGGCGGCCTCCCACGCGCTGATCCGCTCCCGGACGGTCTGCTCCGGGATGTCGGTCATGGTGGCGATCCGCTCGGGGGTCGCCTGCCCGTCATGGTCCAGTATCTCCAGGATCTCGCGCACGGGCTCGACCTTAACCGCGGGCTGTCACGGTTGCTCCGCGCGCCCGGCGGACCGGGTGGCCTCCCGCCAGCGCTGGGTGAGCTCATCGGCCTGGGCCCTCGGCATGGCCAACACGTCCGGCCGGTCGGAGTACTGCTCGCCGGCGAAGTTGGCGAGGTAGTCGTTCATCTCCCGTACCGCCAGGTCGGCCCGGGCGCCGGCTTTCTCGGCCGCGTTGTCCTCCAGCGCACCGCTGCGGACGGCGGCCACCCAGGCGCTGGCCAGGTCGAGCAGCAGGGCGAACACCGCGCGGTCCAGCTGGGGTGGCGGCCCGCCGCGCCGGGTGCGGCCGCGCCGGTCCAGGTAGGTACGGGTCTCGGGGTGGTCCCGTACCTGCTCGGCGATGGTGACCGCGCTCGTCGCCCAGGTGGCGCGCAGCGCCGGGTCGAGGTCCCGCTCCAGGCCCACGGCGAGCCCTCGCAGGTAGGTGCGGTACGCGACGCGCAGGCTGCGCCAGCGGCCCTCCCGCTCGGCCGCCCGCTCCCGCTCCGGGGTAACCCGCTCGAGCAGCTCGAGGCCGCGCAGCACCTCGTCGGCGTCGTCGGACTCGATGAGGAAGGCGGCGTAGTCGTGGTCCAGGTAGGTCCGCTCGCGTTCGTCGGCGATCAGCTGGCCGCGCAGCTCGCGGGAGACCTGCCACCAGCGGCGCATGTCGGAGGTCAGCTGTTCCGGGGAGGGCTTTCCGACCATGCCCCGGCTGGCCGCCCGACGGGCGTTGTTCAGGTCGAACAGCACCAGCTCGAGCTGCTCCACGAGGTCGGCCTGGCCGAGCCCGGTCCGGGTGACCCGCTCGATCACCCGGTCCACGGTGGCGGCCAGCTCGGGGTAGTAGGGGGACGGCCGCCCCAGGGTGGCGTCGTAGGGGAGCTGGTAGCCCAGGCCGAAAACGATCAGCCGGTCGCGCAACGGGTCGTCCTCCTCCAGCAGCCGGCGGGCGGCCTCCACCAGCGTGGCGCACCGCTCCACGCACTCGGTGCGATCCCGGCGCCGGCCCAGTGCGGTCATCCCGCCGATCCAGCCGGCGGCGCGGATCGCGTAGTAGTGCGCGAGCAGCGTCGCGCGGCGTCGCAGCAGGCTCTCCTGCTCCCAGTCGGCCGGATCCAGCCGGGGCAGGGCCAGCACCCGCTCGTCGTGCACGGGTTCGTTCGGGCGGCCCAGTTGGACCCGGTCGGCCAGCGCGGCGAGCATGACCTCGATCTGCCGCTGGCGGGGCACCACAACCTCGACCCAGGGGTTGCCCTCGGCCGGCCGGCGTACCCACAGCTGGCAGCGGGGCGCGCCGGGTGTGCTGCCGGCGAGCTGCGACTCGCTGCTGTCGCGCAACCGCACCACCAGCCGCTGGCGCTCCTCGGCGTCGCCGGTGCTGGTGTTCAGGCCGTCCTGCTCGAACCGGGTCAGCGGCAGCGGGCGCAGGTACGGTTTCTGGTCGGGTTCGGCGGGCACCGGCAGCCCGCGCGAGTCGAACAGCGCGCCGTGCGCGACCAGCGCGTCCCACACCTGGTAGACAACGCTGAGGTCCCTCGGCGGGTCCGGTATCTCTTCCTTCGCCCAGCCGAGCTCCACCCGGGCCAGCCGCCGGGGCGCCTGGTCGTCGGACTGGACCATCCCGGCGGGCAGCAGCAGTGCCCGCTGGATGATGCCGGCCTGGACGCCGTTGAGCACCAGCACCGGCTGGGCCTGCAGCACCTCCTGCAGCAGGCACTGGGCGACGGCGGTGAGCAGCAACTGGTCGTCGAGCTCGGCCAGGATGTGGTCCAGGGCGGTCAGTACCGCGTCGACGACCGGTTCCAGCACCCGGTTCGCGCCGGTCAGTACGAGCGCCGCCTTGGTGTCCGGGCCGAAGTGGGCCAGCGCCACATTCGGGATCGGCAGGTACTCCACCGCCGCGCCGTTGACCGGGACGAAACGCCGGCCGTCCCGGATGAACACCCCGCTGTCGCGCACCAGCGGATCGTCCGACTTGGCGGTGACCGGCGCGCCGAGGGTCAACTCGGTCATGGTCAGCTGCCGGTAGTCCGACAGCCAGGCACGTCCGCCGCCGGCGTCCTCCGAGCTCTCCGGGTCGCCCGCGATACCGCTCAGCGCGGCGATCTTGCGCGCGATGCGCAGCTCCATGAGGCCGCGCGAGCCCATTCTCGCGGGTGGCATCGGGGCGGCGAGATACATGGAGGCGGGCCCTTCGGTCGCGGCTTCGGCGAGTGTGCACCCGGACTCGTGCATCTGCAAGCACCTGGCCATACGACATGCACTGACTGAGAGTAATTTAACGAGCAGTAGCTTTCACCTGTTAGGCAGATTTCTCTTGAGCAGTAGGATGCGATTATTGAGGTGTAAGTCACAGACTCCTCCGAGGGAGGCTCGACATGTGGACCTTCTGGATGATCATCGGACTCGGATTCCTGCTCTTCCTCGCCTTCCAAGCCGGCCAGTCGGCCGACGCCACGCGGGAGCGCCACCTGCGCCAACGCACCGCTGACGAGGTCCGGCGGCTCGCGGAGGAGCGGAAATGGCTCGCCGCCGAGCGGGACCGCTACGTCGAGGCCGCGCGTGCCTGGCGGGAGGCCCGCGAGGAGCGCGACACCCGCCGCGCCGAGCGGGTCGCGGCCGGCCACACCGGCGCGCCAACCGATGACGACGACCAGCCGCCCGGCGGTACACCCCTCGCGGCCTAGCTGCTGGTCGGCGCCGGCGCCGGCGGCCCGGCGTGGCGGGCCGGCGTGTCGGGCGTGGCCGCCCGGCGTGGCGGGGTGGCGGGTCGGCGTGGCCGGGCCGGCCGGCGTGGCTGGGGCTGGCTGGCTGGCGTGGCTGGCTGGCGTGGCTGGCCGGCGTGGCTGGCCGCGCCGGCTGGGCCGCGTGGCTGGCATGACTGGCGTGGCCAGTCGGCGTGCGGGTCGGCGTGGCCGGCCGGCGTGGCCGGTCGGCGTGGCCCGGTCGCGCCGGTCGCCCGAGTGTCATTCAACATCAACGCAACGTAGATCTGGTTTTTGAGGCTGAAAAATCAGACTCACGTTACGTTGACCATGAAATGAGACCGCTCCGAGCCTGCCGCTGAGTTTGACCATAAACAGCACGGCGCCAACCCGGCACACGTTCATGGCCAACGGCCTGGCGGCTGCGTGGCTGGCCTTGCCGGCATAGCTGGACGGCGTGGTGGTCGGCGTGGCGGGTCGGTCGCCGGCCTGTGGTTACCGAGCTGCACAACGGACAGGTCGGTGGCCGCGAAAACCTGCCTCTCGTGTAGTTGGGTAACAACCGGCAGTCGGTACCAGCAGGCCCGCCGAGGACGATTGGAGGCCGCGGCGGGATCGGGTCGGCCGGCTCGGGGCGAGCCGCGGCGTGCCGGCCGGGCGGCTCGGGCCACGTTCCGGCATGGTGGGCGGCTCGGGGACAGGCCGGCTCGGGGGCGGTCGCCGCCCCGGGGACAAGCCGGCTCGGCGCCAACCACTCGCCACTCCGGCTGCCCGCCACGCCGGGCGTTCCCCCACTCCACCGCTCGGGGACAAGCTGCCCCAGGGCGGGCCGTTTGCGGCATCGCGGCCGGTCCAGTCGGGCCTGTGGCGTAGCGTCGGCCCGGTGAGTGGCCCGACAAACGGCGGCGACGGCCTGTTCGACCTCGACCTCGAGCGGCCGTCCGGTGGCGCGACCGCGTCGGCGCTCGGCTCGGGGGTCAGTTCCGCGCCCGGCTCGGGGCGCGGGTCCATGTCCGGGGACGTGCCGTCGGCGACGTCCCCACTGGCGGTTCGGATGCGGCCGCGCACGCTGGACGAGGTGGTCGGGCAGGCGCACCTGCTCGCCGAGGGCGCGCCGCTGCGCCGGCTGGTGGAGGGTGCCGCGCCGGCGTCCGTGCTGCTCTACGGGCCGCCCGGCACCGGCAAGACGACCATTGCGCGCCTGATGGCCGGGCACGGCTCCCGACATTTTGTCGCGCTGTCGGCGTTGTCGTCCGGGGTGAAGGAGCTCCGCGCGGTGATCGACGATGCGCGCCGCCGGCTGGACTACACCGGTCAGACCACTGTGCTGTTCATCGACGAGGTGCACCGGTTCTCCAAGACGCAGCAGGATGCGCTGCTCGGCGCGGTAGAGGACCGGCTGGTGCTACTGGTCGGTGCGACCACGGAGAACCCGTCCTTCTCGGTGGTCAGCCCGCTGCTGTCGCGCTCGTTGGTGCTCAAGCTGGAGTCGCTGACCGACGCGGACATCGGCGTGCTGCTGGATCGCGCGGTGGCCGACGGGCGCGGCCTGGCCGGCGGACACACGCTGGCCGGCGAGGCCCGGGCGCAGCTGGTCCGGCTGGCCGCCGGCGACGCACGCCGCGCGCTCACCGTGCTGGAGGCCGCCGCGGACGCCGCCACCGCGCTGTCTGGCACCGAGCGGTCCGGCCACGACCTGAACGACACCGCGCTGTCCGGCACCGCGCTGAACGACACCGAGCGCGCCGGGCCGGTGATCGACGGCGAGATCGTGCGCACCGTGGTCGAGGAGGCCTCGGTGCGTTACGACCGGGCCGGTGACCAGCACTACGACGTGATCAGCGCGTTCATCAAGTCGATCCGGGGCTCGGATGTGGACGCGGCGCTGCACTACCTGGCCCGAATGATCGTGGCCGGCGAGGACCCCCGGTTCATCGCGCGTCGGCTGATGGTGCACGCCAGCGAGGACGTCGGGATGGCTGACCCGACGGCGCTGCCGGTAGCGGTGGCCGCCGCGCAGACCGTGCAGTTGGTCGGCATGCCCGAGGCGCGGTTGGCCTTGGCGCAGGCCACCGTGCACCTGGCCACCGCGCCGAAGTCCAACGCGGTGATCATGGCAGTGGACGCGGCGATGGCCGAGGTGCGCGCGGGCGCGGTCGGCGCGGTGCCGCCGCACCTGCGGGACGGTCACTACGCCGGCGCCGCGCGGCTGGGCAACGCCATCGGTTACCGCTACCCGCACGAGGTGCCGGAGGGCGTGCTTACCCAGCAGTACCCGCCGGACGAGCTGGTCGGCCGCGACTACTACCAGCCCAGCGCGCACGGCGCCGAACGACCGCTGGCCGAGCGGGTGCCCAAGCTGCGTCGGGTGATCCGAGGCGAGTAGGCATGCTCGACGGTCGCGGCCGCTACCTGGGCGTGCGGCCGCTACCTGGGCGCGCGGCCGAGGAGGGCAAGCGTGCGCGGCCAGTCGGCGGCGTCCACGGCGACCGGCAGCACCGGGGCGAACGCGGCGCCGGGCTGCTCCCGGGCCGGGCCGGTCGGCACGAACTTGGCCACCCGCAGCGTGGCGGCCACCAGCTCGTCGTCGGGCTGGTAGTCGAGCTCCAGTGAGGTGGCCACATCCCAGCCGTGCACCACGGTGTCCAGCAGGTGGAAGGCGACCACCAGGCCGGCCGGGAAGGGGAACTCGGCGCTGATCTCCGGCAGCAGCACCGGGCGCTCCAGGTCGGCGCCGGCGAACGCCTCGGCCACCCGGTCGGCGGAGGCGGCCCACTCGGCGGCCGGGTCCGGGGCGGGCGGCCGGGGCGCGAACGCCTCCAGCGTGGCGTCCCCGGGGCCGGCGACGGCGTCGGCGAAGCCGTGGTTCTGCCCGATCATGTGGCCGAGCAGCGCGTGCAGGTCCCAGGGCGGGCACGGCGTGCTCCGGGTGGCGTCGGCGCTGGTGACCCGGTCGACCGTGACGGTGGTCAGCTTCAGGGCGCGGCGGTGCAGCGGGCGCAGGTCAATTATCTCCATAGGTAGACCATCTACTATCGTTTACTAATTGTCCAGCGGTTATCGTCCAGTCATGACCGGGCAGCGTCACGACCTGGGCGCGACCTTCGTCCGATTGGGTCGGGCCATGGTGGCCGCCGAACAACCGGTGCTGGACGAACTGGGCATCGAGATGTGGGACTACGTGGTCCTGGTCGCGCTGCGGGACGGCCCAGTGCACACGCAGGCCCGGCTGGCCGCCGCCACCGGGCGTGACACCACCCGGTTGATCCCGATCCTGGACCGGCTGGAGGGGCGCGGGCTGCTGTACCGGACCCCGGATCCGGCGGACCGGCGGAACCGGATCGTGGAGCTCACCGCCGAGGGGGCCGAGCTGGTCACGGCCGGCCAGGCGGCGATCCGGCGGATGGAGGCCAGGCTGCTCGCCGGTCTGCCGGAGGATGAACGGGCCGGCTTCATCTCCACGCTGGAGCGGGTCGCGGACCTCATCGCCGGCCCGCGCGACCGGCTCTGAGCGGCCCGTTCAGCGAGATTGTGCGCTCGGCACAGCTGCCGCGGCCTGTTGAACCCGGGTCAGGGGGCGACGGTCACGCCGAGCGCTGGCAGGTTGGCGCCGGCCCCTGAGCTGAATCGCTTCCAGCTCAGCGGGTCCAACTCGTTCGTCGCCCGCACCAGCACGGTGCCGCTACCCGCGCCGGCCAGCACCCAGCCGCGGACCAGGTCGGTCACGTCCACGCTGGTCCAGCCCGGCTGGCAGTGGGCGTCGTGGCCGCGGGTGTCGGTGCTGGTCGCCCAGGCGCGGTCCCCGGCGGGTTGGCTGGTCCACCGCGTCGCGGGCCCGATCGGCGGGCTGGACCACACCTCCCACCCGCTGGCCTGGCAGGACGCCGACCAGTTCGAGTACAGCCGCAACGCGGCCGACATGACCCGCTGGTCACGCAGCCCGCTCAGATCCCAGGAAAGGAAGGCCCTGGCGACCGTGCGGCCGTCGTAGCTGCCCAGCTTGAGGTCCGGGTCGCCGGACAGGTCGGTGGTGCCCGCGGTGTTCTGCACGGTGGTGTCGAACGGCAGGGTGAGCCCCTCGCTCGCGCTGGCCACTACCCGGCTGAGTACCGCCCGGGCGGCGAGCGTTCCGGCCGGACCGGTCATCAGCTCGGGCGCCGAGGGCGCCGAGTCGGTGGCGGGTCCGGGGTGGGTGACCCGCAGCGTCAGCGGCGTGATCGGCGGCGCCACGGGTGCTGTCGCCACCGCCGGCGCGGGTTCGACGGCGGGCGCGGGGACCGACTGTGCGACGGCGGGTGCGGGGGCCGACTGTGCGACGGCGGGTGCGGGGGCCGGCTGTGCAGGGGTGGGTGCGTGCGGCGCGGCGGGTACGTGCGGTGCGGTGGGCGCGTGCGGCGCGGCACGTGGGACCTCCCGGGTCGCGCCGCCGGCGGACTCCAGGGTGGCCACGAACCCGGTGCGGGTGACCTCGATGACCAGGTCGGCGCCGGGGCGGGCGTTGCGGTACACCGCCCGGTTGCCGTCCAGCCGGGGTGCCGGCAGTGGCCCGTCCCAGGGCAGCGCCGTGTTGGTGCCGTCAGCGCCGCGCACCGCCGCCGCGTCGGCCGGCTTGCCCCCGCCGGCGAGCCACAGCGTGTCCGGGTGCGCCACCGGCCTGATCCCGCCGTCCGGGTCCCGCCGCAGCGTGAGGTCGAGGGGCTCCCACTGGCCGTTGTGCCGCAGCCGGATCGGCCCGGCGGAGAGCACGATGGTGCGGGCGCCGTCCGGGTGGCGGTAGGCCGTCGTGGCCTCGCCGCGCTGCTCGAGGATCTCCACCGGGCCCACGCCGGCACCGGGCACGCCGGCACCGGGCACGCCGGCAGCGGGTGCGGCACCGAGGGCGCCGGGCTGCGCGGGCACCCCGGCGGCGGGCGGCGCGAACGCCGGCGGCGCGGGGGGAGCGGGCGGCGCGGGCTCCCGCTGGGCGACCGGAGCGACCAGGGACAGCAGCAGACCGAGCACGGCGCCGGGACGTTCGAGCACGGCCACAGCGTGGGCTCTGCCGGACGCCGTTTCAAGATCATCGAACCGGGACACGCCACCGCTGCGTGGCCGCTCCGCCCGTTCGAGTGGAGATCCTCCTCGGCCGGGCCGCGCACCCGGGATATCGCGCGGGGCGGTAGCCTGGCCGCGCTGTTTGAGAGGCTGTTTGAGAGGCCGTGCGGTGTCAGGGCTGATCTAGGGCTGCTACAGGGGCCCCGCGACGCGGAGGCCCAGGGACCCGGACTGGGGAGGCGCGCCATGTCGGCAGGGCAGATCGCCGCGTTGATCGCCGCTGGCGCCTTTGTGTTGCTGGTCGTGCTGCTGGCCATTCCGCTGATCAAGCTCGGCCGGACGCTCGACGAGGCCACCATCGCGATCCGCAAGACGCACGAGAGCAGTGCCCCGCTGCTGAAGAACGCGGACCGAACCATCACCCACGTGAACACCCAACTGCAGCGGGTCGACGGCATCACCACCAACGCACGCACGGTCACCGGCAACGTCTCCGCGCTGACCTCACTGTTCACCGCGACCATGGGCGGCCCGCTGGTGAAGACCGCGGCCTTCTCCTACGGGGTGTCCAAGGCGATCAAGGCTCGCCGGGCCGCCCGGGAGCGCTCCCGAGGGCGTCGAGGCTCGAAGTGATGAAGCGGCTGTTCTGGCTCGGCCTGGGAGTGGCCACCGGCGTCATCGTCACCCGCAAGGCCGCCGAGGCCGCGCAACGGCTCACCCCGGCCGGGGTCGGCGAGCAGCTGGGTGACGGCCTGCGCGCGCTGGCCGCCGGGCTCGGTGCGTTCGGCGCCGAGGTGCGCGCCGGCATGACCGAGCGCGAGCACGAGCTGACCGATCTGGTGGAGCAGCGCACCGGCATACCGCTGCCCGGTGTGTCCAGCACCGACCGACCGACGCCGAGGCGAGCGCCCAGGGCGGCGGATCGGGGTTAGCCTCGTTCCTGTCGCCTTGCCCCGCGCCGCCGGCGCGGCCGTGCCGCCCCCGGACGGCCGGCGGCCGGCCGGCGTCGCGGCCGACCAAGCCCTCAGCCGTATCGACCTCAAGAGAGTGCCACCGTGGAAACCCACGAGATCAACCGTCGGTTCACCGACCACTTCGTCAACGCCGGGCACACCCGGGTGCCCAGCGCTTCGCTGATCCTGGACGACCCCACCCTGCTGTTCGTCAACGCGGGCATGGTCCAGTTCAAGCCCTACTTCCTGGGCGAGGCGCCACCGCCGTACCCGCGTGCCACGTCGATCCAGAAGTGCGTGCGCACCGGCGACATCGAGGAGGTGGGCAAAACCACCCGGCACAACACGTTCTTCCAGATGGCCGGGAACTTCTCCTTCGGCGACTACTTCAAGGCCGGCGCGATCGA
>Ga0137415_10007150_pt1 | contig 11063 bp, 12 predicted proteins | sample CZODoug3_1_1_16f_FD_183082 | JGI IMG/M metagenome (GOLD analysis project Ga0137415, IMG submission 183082) | Vadose zone soil fungal communities from Angelo Coast Range Reserve, California, USA - CZODoug3_1_1_16fungal (Hybrid Assembly) | ecosystem: Environmental > Terrestrial > Soil > Vadose...
TCCGCCACGAAGTCATTGACGACTGCGCCCTTGCCCGCGCCGTAAAGCGCACCGGCGGACGCCTCTGGATGGGTATGACGCGCGCCAGTATCAGCCTGCGCGCCTACACCACCTTCCGCGAAATCCGCGACACGATCGCCCGCACCGCATTTACGCAACTGCGTTATTCGCCATTGTTACTCCTCGGCACGCTGGCAGGCATGTTCCTCACCTACGTCGCGCCGGTCGCCCTCATTTTCGCGCACGATCCCTCGCCGCGAATTCTAGGAGCCTGTGCTTGGTTGCTGATGTCCCTCCTGTATCTGCCGACGATCCGCTTCTATCGCCTATCGCCAGTACGGGCCGCAACGCTGCCGCTAACCGCGCTGTTCTACTCTTACGCGACATTAGTCTCCGCCGCGCGCTGCTATCTCGGCCGCGGCGCCCAATGGAAAGGCCGCTCCCAAGCTCACCGGTGAACCACGCTCGCGTTTCAACTTGTTCTTGATTCTCTCGCAGCTTGACCAGCGGCGATTCCTCTTGTCACCTTCCATGCGCGGCTACCAAAATTTCCACCAGGGTTTTCGTTTTCGTAGTTTGATTCCGCCCTGCTCAATGATCGAAGGCAAGTTCTGTGCGATTCTCTCGTATTCCTGGTGATCTTTTATTTTCTCTCTCTCGGGGTCAAAAGCCTTACCAGTTTGCGGGTCGTACGCAAAATAACCTGTGGCTTTGCAGATTATTTGCAAGTACGCGCCTAGTTGCTCGAATACTTGATCGGCCTTCGCGCCTGTATACCAATAGGGGATCGTAAAGCTGACATGGTCTCCATACACTTCTATCTGTATCGCGAGATCTCCCTCTGGCGGGTTCAATTCGACATGGTTCCACTGTGCTCTTGCTTGTTCTTCTGAGATTTTCATGAATTTGGCTATCTCACCGTAGTCGCGTTTGAAAGGCTGCAAGCGAGGGTCGTATCCGATCAGGGCGGCCACGACTTTTTGTTTCTTTTCGCGAGCCTCTGCGTCATCACGCCGAATCTCTCCTTCTTCCGAATCAATGATGGCTCGCGCCTCCTCTGTGCTCGGAGCACTCGATGTTGGTTGGTAGCAGTAGAAGTCATAGCTCATGATTTTGATTGACCTTATAATACGATTATAGTAGACTCCTTTGGTAGGGCATTGCGCCTTGCCTCTGTCGGGACTCCCAAAAATCCCAATTCTTTCTTCCTGGAAATTTACGTATTCCACTAATCGCACCAAGGGCGTTCATTTCGCTAACGCCGCTCCTCTTGTGCTCGTTACGCGCACTAAGGAAGGGTTCCTCGCTAACTTATTTAGAATCAACACTTACGAAGGTAAAGTTCCGTAAGTACCTTCAGAATGAACACTTATGAAATATCCCGAGGGGAGGGGGCCTGCCCGATCGACGCATCAACTGCATCCTATGCCCCCAGAATTGATATTTTGCTCGACCGAATCGAATTTTGCTATTCTTGAGACGTTAGGTACAGGGCTGTATCCCGATTTTAGGGAACGGTACCGGAGGCCATCATGAGTGTCGTCCCAAACCCGGGCAACGGCAAAATCACCGTGCCCGAGCTTCTGCAGCGAAAAGCACAGGCTGCAGGTTCCCCTTCCAATTCCAAGAAAATTGTTTGTCTGACAGCGTACGACTATCCCACCGCGCGTCTTCTCGACGAAGCCGGCGTGGACGTCATCCTCGTGGGCGATTCGCTGGCGATGGTAGTGCTCGGTTACGACAGCACGCTGCCGGTGACGCTCGATGAGATGCTGCATCATGCGCGAGCGGTGCGGCGCGGCACCAAGCATTCCCTGGTCGTCGCGGATATGCCCTTCGGCAGCTATCACGCGGACACCGCGGAATCGCTGCGCAACGCGGTCCGCTTCGTAAAGGAAGCAGGCGTTGAGGCCGTCAAGGTCGAAGGCGGCGAGCGCCGTCTCGAGCTCATCGCGCGCTTGACCGAGGCCGAAATTCCGGTGATGGGCCACATCGGCCTGACGCCGCAATCCGTGAACGCGCTCGGCGGCTATCGCGTGCAGGGCAAAACCACCGACTCCGCCGAGCAATTGCTGCGCGACGCCCGCGCGGTGGAAGCGGCCGGCGCCTTCTCCGTCGTCCTCGAAGCCGTGCCGCGCGAGCTCGCCGCGCAAATTACCCGGGAGTTGCGCATTCCCACCATCGGCATCGGCGCCGGCCCCGATTGCGACGGCCAAATTCTCGTCGTCCACGATATGCTCGGCCTGACCTTCGATCAGACACCGAAGTTTGCGCGCAAGTATGCGAACGTCGGCGAAGCCATTTCCAGCGCCGTGCGCGGCTACTGCGAAGACGTGCGCAGCGGCACGTTCCCGTCGGACAGCGAGTCCTATCACTCAGGTTCGTCAGCAAAGACAGACAATCCAGTTCGTATTTCCATTTGCTAGGTCGCGCAAACGAGAAATCGTGACAAGATATCGCTTGTGAGGGAGTTCGATGTCTCCTGAAGAAATCCGCCTGCTGTACGAGTACAACGCCTGGGCCAATCGCCGCTCGCTGAGCGCCGCCGCCGCGCTCACGCCGGAACAATTCACCAAGCCGATGTGCTCCAGCTTTTCCTCGGTGCGTGACACGCTGGCGCACATCTTCGGCGCCGAATGGCTTTGGCTCGAACGTTTTCAGGGCCGCTCGCCCTCTTCGCTGCCCGACACCACGCAATATCCCGCCGTCGCAAGCCTGGGCGAGCGCTGGGGCGAATTCGAGCCGCGCCTACTCAATTTTGCTCGCGGCCTGACGCAAAGCGACCTGGACCGCGTTATGGAATACAAGACGCTGAAATTCGGCGTGTACAGCAATCCGCTGTGGCAATCGATGCAGCATCTGGTCAATCACGGCAGCTACCATCGCGGGCAGGTCACCACGCTGCTCCGTCAGCATGGCGCGCCTGCAATCTTGACCGACCTGATGCATTTTTATCGCGAGCGCGCAGTAGCCGCCAACGCCTAGCTCTCGTCTCCCACCAATTGTGGAAACCATCCGAACCATCGCCTGGATGAAAGAGTCAGCGCGGCAAGCCCGCGCGGAGAGCCGCATCGTTGGCTTTGTGCCCACCATGGGCGCTCTGCACGCCGGGCACACCGCGCTGGTGCAGCGCGCGAAACAACAATGCGCGCCCGTGGTTGCATCAATTTTCGTGAACCCCAAACAGTTTGGACCCAACGAAGATTTCGCAAAATATCCCCGCACGCTCGAAGCGGACTCCGAGAAATTCTCCGCAGCCGGAGTCGATGCTCTCTTTCTGCCCGACGCCGCGGAAATTTATCCCACTGGCTTCCGCACCTACGTCACCGTCGACGGGCTCAGCGACCGCCTCGAGGGCCGTTCGCGCCCCGGCCATTTTCGCGGCGTCGCCACCGTCGTTATGAAGTTGCTCGAGATCGTCCAGCCGCACTACGCCTATTTCGGCCGCAAAGACGCGCAGCAGGTGCGCATCATCTCGCAGATGGCGCGCGATTTAAATCTCGATACGGAAATCGTAGTTTGTCCCATCGTCCGCGAGCCGGACGGCCTGGCGCTTTCCTCGCGCAACGCGTATCTGAACGCCGAGGAACGCCGCGCTGCGACCGTTTTGCACCGCGCGCTGGAAGCCGCTCGCGCAGAGCTGACCGCCGGCGTGCGCGACGCACTGCAATTGCAAGCGGTAATCCGCCGCGTGTTGGAAGCGGAGCCGCTCGCCGCGGTGGATTATGCGGAAATTGTCGACGCCGACGCATTTGAGCCCGTCACGTGCGTCGCACGCCCGTGCTACGTTCTGCTGGCCGTATTTATCGGTAAGACCCGCCTCATAGACAACCTGTACCTTGAGCCAGTTGGCGATTCCGGAGAACTCGCCTACCATTTGTAATCAATGTGATGCTCCGGTGGAGTATCGCGCCCTGCCGTTCGCGGCAAATTCTGACCATCTGGAGGCGGAGATGCATTCTCGCACGCGATTTTCTATAACGCTAATGGCCCTTTCCTTAGGCCTGGCAACTCTGACGCACGCAGCGACCTCGGTTCCCGCGGGCACCGCCATCACGGTTACCATCGATCAGTCCATCAGCTCGAAGAACGCGAAGGCTGGAGAAGGTGTTGTCGCCACAGTCGCGCAAGACGTGACCGCCAACGGCAGAGTGGTGATCCCCAAAGGCTCGCACGCCAAACTCGTGGTGAGCAGCGCGCAAGCTTCCGGCCGGCTCTCCACTCCTGCCAAACTCTGGCTGCGGCTCAAAAGCGTTGAGGTCCACGGCAAGACGTACGTGATTGCAACGAGCTCCACCGGTAGAACCATGGGTGGCAAAGGGAAGCGGGACGCTGGATTTATCGGCGGCGGAGCAGGCGCAGGCGCATTGATCGGCGGACTCGCCGGCGGCGGCAAAGGCGCGGCGATTGGCGCCGCGGCAGGAGCTGGAGCCGGCACTGCCGGAGCCGCAGCCACGGGAAAGAAAGAAGTCGAGTTCCCCGCCGAGACGCGGCTAAGTTTTACGACCCGCGCCCCGGTTACGATCAACTAATTTCAGCTAGCTTCGCTTAGCGGCGGCCTGAGCTCCGCCGCCATTTGCAGAGGCCACCGCGAGGACTTCGGCGGCGTGGCCTTTCGCTCTTACGTTGTCCCAGACGTGCTCGATTTTGCCGTCGGCGCCGATTAGAAACGAGCTGCGCACAATTCCCAGGAACGATTTGCCGAGGAAGTTTTTCATGCGCCGCGCGCCGTAGGCTTCGATCATTTTAAAATCGGGATCGCTCAGCAGCGAAAAATTCAGTTTTTGCTTTTCCTTGAAGCCGGCCTGCGTTTTTACGGGATCCCCGCTGGCTCCCAGGATAACCACATTCAGCTTGTCGAATTGCTTCTTTGCGTCGCGAAACTCGGACGCTTCGGTCGTTCAACCCGAGGTGTTAGCCTTCGGAAAGAAAAACAGGAGCACGCGCTTGCCGCGAAAATCCGTGAGCGACACGTCTTTCCCGTCGTCAGCCTTCACTTTGAAATCCGGAGCCTTATCGCCAGCTTTCAACATTCTTAATCACCTCAAGATTCTTGGAGTGCGGTGGTCTGGCCGCCGCTTTTACGATGCGGGCAATTACAAGCCTGCTCTAACAAGCTATTCTACGAAAGAAGCCTCTTCAAAATATCATTCACCGCCTGCGGATTCGCCTGCCCCCGCGTAGCTCGCATCACCTGGCCTACAAAAAACTTGAACACTCCTTCATTCCCGGACTTGTATTTCGCCACATTGTCCGGATTCTTCGCAATAACGTCGCGCGCCGCCTGCTCGATTTCTGAGGCATCAACAATCGGCGTGACGCCGCCCTCGGCTCTAACGGCATCGTCGATAAGCATCCCCTTTACAAAGACGTGGTCCAATACCTTCTTTGCTGACGCGACTGTGATCATTTTCTCTTGGATACGGCCCAGAAGGATCGCGACTTCCGCATACGTCGGCCACTGCGACTTTTCAATACTTTTGCCAGTCTCATTTGCCAATTTGAGAAACTCGTTCTGTATCCAATTGGCCGCGAGCTTCGGATTGACGCGAGGCGAAAACGACTGCGTAACGACATTCTCGAAATAGTCTGCGAGATGCTTTGAAGCTGTGAGCGTGTCAGCGTCATATGGGGTGAGACCATAGTCTCTAACGAAACGCCCGCGCTTGGCCTCCGGCAGCTCCGGCAGCGCGCCGCGAATCTCCTCGCGCCAAGCCGCGCTCACGTGCACCGGCAACAGATCCGGCTCGGGAAAATACCGGTAATCATGCGCTTTCTCCTTCGAGCGCATAGAATCCGTGCGGTTCGCGGTCTGGTTCCACAGCCGCGTCTCCTGTGAGATGCGGCCGCCGCCTTCGAGGACGCCGATGTGGCGTTCAATTTCGTACTCGAGGGCCTTTTGCAGAAACCGGAACGAGTTCAGATTTTTTACTTCCACCTTGGTGCCAAATTCCCGTGAGCCGCGCAGCCGCACGCTGACGTTGGCGTCGCAGCGCAGCGAGCCTTCTTCCATGTTGCAGTCGCTGACGGCCGTGTACAGTAGAATTTGCCGCAGCGTGGTGAGATACGCATAAGCCTCGTCCGGCGCGCGCATGTCCGGCTCGGACACGATTTCGCAGAGAGGCGTGCCGCAGCGGTTGTAATCGATGTAAGCCTTGGTCGCCGATTGCGAAAAACCTTCGTGCAAATTCTTGGCTGCGTCTTCTTCCAGGTGCAAACGCGTGATGCCTATGCGCTTTTTCGCGCCCTCATGCTCAACTTCGATCCAGCCGCCCGTCGCCAGCGGCAGTTCGTACTGCGAGATTTGGTAGCCCTTGGGCAGGTCCGGATAAAAATAGTTCTTCCGCGCAAACCGCGAATGCTCATGCACCGTGCAATTCAGCGCCAGAGACGCGCGCGTAGCCATCTCCACCACGCGCTTGTTCAGCACCGGCAGCGTACCCGGAAGCCCCAGGCAAATCGGGCAGGTGTTGCTGTTCGGTGCATCGCCAAACCGTGTCGAGCACGCACAGAAAATCTTGGAATTGGTCAGAAGCTGGACGTGCACTTCCAACCCAATAACAGGCTCGTATTTGGCGAGCACTTCGGGAGCGATACCTGCCGCTTCTTGGGCCGATTTCACCATCAGAGAAGGGAATTATAGCATTGGCGGTTAGCTGCCCTGTCAAAATGCGGACAACTGTCCAAAGACATCTACTGCGTCAGGATTTTCTCGAAGAACGCAAGCGCCCGCGGATCGTGAGATTGCCCCAGCCAGAACATGGCTTGCTTACGGACTTCGCGATTGCGGTTGGTTTGCGCCACTTCAATCAGCTTCGGTACGCCTTCGTCCTTTGGAAGCTGGCTCAGCGCGAAAACAGCTTTCTTCTTCACGTCGGTGTCGGGATCGTTCTCGATAGCCCCGGTGATGGCGCCCACGGCTTTCTGTCCGGCCTTCTGCGCCAGCCAGAATAAGGCCTGCCCGCGCACATGCGCGCTCTGATCGTCATGCGCCATCCGGATCATTTCTTCCACGGCGCCCTGTTCGTGGCTAACGGAAAGAGCGAATGTCACTTGCGCGCGCACTTCCGAACTGGGATCGCTCTTCGCCAGTTTTTGCAACACCGCGAGTCCGGCCTTTTCTCTTGCTGCACCGAGCCAGAAGGCGGTTTGCTTTCGCAGAGATTCGGGCTCGCCGGCGCGCGTGAACGATTCGAGAGCGCGGTCGGCTGCGGGATCGACATGAAGTGCGATGGCTGTCAGCGCGCTGTGCGAAGTGTGGTTGTCATCATGCGCGCCGAGGTCTGAACCTTGCACAAACGTTTCAAGCAGCTCGACGCTCTCCGCGGGCTTCACCCCGCTGAGCCACACAAAATGCAGTCCGCCCGCATCGAGTGAGCATTCCAGCGACATCACTCGAATTTTCGTTACGTGTTTATTCTCGGCCCGGAATAGCACGGCGATGAAGCGCGGCGCCTCCAGCTTCGCTGTGCCCGTGTCTTCCTTCGTGGTCATATTCGTTCCGTCGACGCGATCCTCCAGCCGGCAATGCCCGCACCCATTTCGCCACGAGCCGTCATAATCGCCGCAGCACATCGTCCGCTCTCGCCCCATCTGCGGCACGGCGTAGCCCAGCCATTGCGGCTGCTCGGCCTTCGTCGCCCATGCCTTCATTTCCGCGGCGAGCGGCTCGGCGAGCGACTTCTTTTCCACACGGGCATTTTCCACCTGCGGAACATCGCTGCTCTGCGCTTTGGCCACCGGCGTTGCTGTCACTGCTGCGAGAATCACGCCCAGGCCTAGAATAATGGCGCGCATGTTCGTTCCTCCCTTTCGCCCGCTGTTAATTCTTCTGCAGGATTTCCATCAAATAGTCCGCGGCTTCCTTGGAGTGCATGATGGAAAGCTTGGACACGGCGGTTCTCTTGAGTTCGGGATCTTTCTCGTTGCGCGCGATGGCCACGATGGCCGCGGCATTCCCTTGAAGAAAATATGAGTTCAGCACCTCTTCTTTGATACCGCGGTCGCTTTCTTTCGCGTAAATGGATTGCAGCGCCTTGGCCGATTCATCGGAATGGATCAGGCCGAGGTTGCGAACCGCGACGCGGCGCAGTTCCGGGTCTTTTTCGTTTTGCGCGGCTTCCAGAAGCTTCGGCGCGTCGCCTGCAAGGAAAAAAGCCTGCAGCAGTTCGCGGCGCACAGCAGGCGAATTATCGCTGCGATAGAGTTGCTGCAATTCGTTCTGCGCGTGAACCAGGCCGAGCTGGCGGATCGCTTCCCGCTTCACGTCGTCGTCCTTTTCACTCTTCGCCGCGGCAAACAGGTGCTCTCGATCCCCGCTAATCATGTAGCTGCGCAGAATGGTTCGCTTGATCGCCGGGTCGGAAGTCGACGCATAGACCTCCGCCAAGGTCTTACGTGATTCCGCTCCGCCAAAAATTGCCAGGTACTGAATCGCCTTACTTTGCAGCTCCGGATTGCTCTGGCCGCGAGCGATCTTCCCCAGAATTTCGCGGGCCTGCGGTGAGCCGCTTTGCGCCAATATGAAGAGCGCTTGCGATTTTTCCTTAGGGGAAGCCGAGCCGTTCTCAAGAACTTTTCCCAGCAGCGGCATAGCGCGCTCCGGGTCGTTATTCATCAGTCCGCGAATGGCCAGCATGCGCAGCTCGTCATCTTTCTGCGCTTCGGGATGAACCGTCTGGCCTGACGATTGACGAACCTCCAGTTCCAACGCTGCCGCATCCTTCTGCCAGTGGCTCTGTGGAAAGCGGCGCTTCAGTTCAGCAATGTTTGCCAGGGCGGTATCTCGTTTGCCGAGGCGGTTTTCGGCGTAGGCTTTCCAATAAAGAGCGGCGTCTGTTTGTGGACCGTTTATCTGCGCCAACTGGTCGAACTTGGATTCAGCGCGCTCGTAGCGGTCTTCATCCAAGGCTTCGCGGCCCTCGTCGTACAGCTCCGTCAAGCGGTCGAGGCGTTCTTGCTCGCGATCCTTCTTTTCCTGCTCGCGGTCCCGTGCTTCCTGTTCACGATCGCGCTTTTCTTGTTCGCGGTCACGCTTTTCCTGCTCCTGATCCTGGCGATCCTGCTCCATATCGCTGGCTGCTTCGTCGCGCTCCGCATCGGTGCTTGCTTGGCTTTGCGCCGCGGAGGCCGCTTGTGGCGCGACGATAGGGGCGCCGATGGCACTCGTCGTGCGTGGTGCAATGCTGGGCATCGCCAGCAAAAGCGCCACGACAATCCAGGTTCTGTTTCGCATCACGGATAAATCTCCCTTACTCATACCTTGTTCCTTTCGCTTTTCGCGGAACCGCTCGGCGTTGCGGGCGCGTTGCCCGATTCGCTGCGCTGCTGCAGTTCCTTGCCGACCACACGAACCTTGAAGAGAATGCTGCGCGCTTCGATGCGCTGGCGAATGCCTTCTAGCTGCACGGGAGTTACCTGCTGCGGGCTGTGCGCCACATCCAGAAGGACGCGCTCGAGTTCATCAAGCACTTCGGCGAGTCCGGAGTCTCCCTGCTCCAGCGCGGTTTGCCGGTACAGCCGGTTTTCCTCGAGCAAATCTTCCGCGCGGCGCTGCTCGCCGGAGATATTGACCTGTTTCTGGCCCGCATTCTCTGGCCCGCTGTTAGCCAGCTCGACCAGAACCATTTCCGACCGTCCGAGGTGCTCACCCACTGCCATGACTAGAATTCGCTCGCGAACTTTGCTTGCGTCCACCGCTACAGGAGTGCTTGGTCCATTGGATCTGCTAAAGCGGCCGGCGACAAACGCGGCGAGTACGAGCGCGGCAATCCCTCCAGCGGCAACCCACCGGCGCGGTGCGAGCCACGGAACGGTCTTCGGTTCGCTGAAAAGAAAGTCCCACCAATGCGCGCGGCGCTGCGGCAGGCGCGGCGAAATCTGCTGCCATACTCGCTGGCCGTAGTCTTCCTCGGGTTCAGGCACGGGGATAGTGTTGAGCGCGGCGAGCAACGCATCGATGCGCGCGAGTTCCGCCTGGCATTCCGGGCAATCGCCCAGATGCGCCGCAATCCCCTCGCGACCAGCAGCCTCGCCATCGTGATACGCGATCAATTCTTCCTCTTTCGGATGTTTCATAGTTCTGTTCCCATCGCTCGCGCTTGCCCTCGTCGCTCCACAAACGGCTCCAAAGCCTTGCGAAGTTTTTGCACCGAGCGAAACACGGTATTTTTCGCGGCGCTCGTGCTGGACTTCAGCGCGTCCGCGATTTCTTCGATTCCCGATCCTCCCCAATGACGCATAACAAAAGCCGTTCGCTCCGCAGGCGTGAGCTGGCTGAGCGCGAGGCGCATTTGCACGGCTAGCTGGCCGCTCTGTGCCAGACGCTCCGGCGAAGGCGCGCCATCCGGAATCGTGCTCATCAAGTCCACCTCCGCACCTTCCTCTGTTTCTTTTGCGGGCTGTTGGCGATTCGAATCTTCGCTTTTCCGCTGCCGCATCCGGTCGATCGCATAGTTGGCGGCGATGCGGTAAACCCAGGTCCCAAAATTCGCGCGTGAAGCAAACTGGCTCAATTTTTGATACGCGCGCAAAAAAGCCTCCTGGACCACTTCCTCGGCATCCTGTTGATTTCCTGTCATTCGATACGCCAGCCGGTACACATTGCGGCTGTGCCGCTCCACCAAAACGCGAAATGCGTCGCGATCACCGGCCAGCGTGCGCTCGACGGCGATGGCGTCGCTTTCTAAGGTGGTCTCGACGCTTGGCCTCATCCGGTTCATTAGACAAGATTTCGCCCTTCCGGTTAGGTCCGCTTTTCGGGAATCCGGGCACCAGTAGCACAGGCTTCGAATCGCTCGCACCGGAACTGCCGGTCAGGCGTGCCTTTTAGGCCTGAGGCTTTTCTACTGCTTCTGTCCGTTTGGTCGCGCCCTGAATGGAAATACCGTATCATTACAAAGGTTTTGCGGGTTAGCAGGGCTGATTACCGGCTGCCCGCGCGAGGAGCGGAATTGATTGTACGGTACACCCGTGAAGACATGGGCCGCGTCTGGAGCGATTCGAACAAATTCGCGCGCTGGCTGGACGTCGAGCTAGCGGCCACCGAGACGCTTGCCGAGGCC
>Ga0137415_10007152_pt1 | contig 11061 bp, 7 predicted proteins | sample CZODoug3_1_1_16f_FD_183082 | JGI IMG/M metagenome (GOLD analysis project Ga0137415, IMG submission 183082) | Vadose zone soil fungal communities from Angelo Coast Range Reserve, California, USA - CZODoug3_1_1_16fungal (Hybrid Assembly) | ecosystem: Environmental > Terrestrial > Soil > Vadose...
CACGCACGCACTCGGCAAGCGCAAACTGTGGAGCATGCAGCCCTCCGCGCAACTGCCCGCCGGCATGCTCACGAAGCTCCGCATCCTCTCGATCGCCGAACCCGCCGGCGGCCTCGGCGTGCTCGTCGGCTTTCTCACCCAGCTCGCCGCCCTCGGCCTGGTGATCGTGATGCTCGGCGCGATCCAGTTCCTGATTACGAAAGTGCATCGGAAATTCACGGGCGAAAACACGGCCGGCTGGGAATTCGAATTCATGCTGCTGATCGTCGCCCTCGCCCTCGCGATCCTGGGCGGCGGGAAGTTCGCGCTCGACCGCGTCATCTTTGGCATCTAGTCACCCCTAACGGGACTCAATTAGGCGCTAAACTCGCTTCGGCGTATATTCGGGTCCATGTCGCTCAACCCGGGCCAACTCGCCGCCGCCCAGCACCCCGCGACCCCCCTCCTCATCATCGCCGGCGCGGGCACCGGTAAGACCAACACCCTCGCGCACCGTGTCGCGCACCTCATAAAGGAAGGCGCAGATCCTGGCCGGATTCTGCTGCTGACGTTCACCCGTCGCGCCGCCGAGATCATGACTCGACGCGCCGAGCGGATCGTGGGGAAGCAGGCGCGGGTGAGCTGGTCGGGAACGTTTCATTCGGTCGCGAATCGACTGCTGCGGCTGCATGCGAATGCCGTGAGCCTGGACCCGAGCTTCACCGTCCTCGATCGCTCCGATTCCGCCGATCTGCTCAACGTCGTGCGCAACGATCTCGGCTTCGCCAAGCTCCCCGCGCGCTTTCCCAAGAAAGACACCTGTCTCGCGATCTACTCTCACGCCGTGAACGCACGCGCGCCCGTCGAGCAGACGCTGCAGCGCGCATTCCCGGCGTACACCGACTGGGCCGATCAGCTGAAGCAGCTGTTTCGCGCGTATGTCGACGCGAAGCAGAAGCGCGCTGTGCTCGATTACGACGACTTGTTGCTTTATTGGCGCTTTCTCATGGATGCCGAACCAATTGGGCAGCGATTCGATCACGTGCTCGTTGATGAGTATCAGGACACGAATACGCTTCAGGCCGAGATCGTATTGATGCTTGGCAAGTCGATCACCGTGGTGGGGGACGATGCGCAAGCGATCTATGCCTTCCGCGGCGCGACGGTTCGCAACATTCTTGACTTCCCCAGCCAGTTTGATCCACCAGCCACCGTCATCAAGCTGCAGCAGAACTATCGCTCGACGCAGCCGATCCTCGACGCATCGAACGCGGTGATCGGTCTAGCCGCCGAGAGCTTCAGGAAGAACCTGTTCTCGGAGCGGCGCTCAGAGCAGAAGCCGGTCCTCGTGGCCGCGAAGGATGAGCAGGCGCAGGCCGACCATATAGTAGAAAGGGTGCTGGAGCACAGAGAGGCCGGGATCCCCCTGCACCACCAGGCCGTCCTGATGCGTACTGCCCATCACTCCGACCTGCTCGAAATCGAGCTCGGTCGCCGCAACATCCCGTTCGTGAAATACGGCGGCCTCAAGTTTCTCGAAGCGGCGCATGTGAAGGACGTGGTGTGCATCCTTCGCTGGGCGGAGAATCCCCGGGACGACATTGCGGGGTTTAGAGTCCTCCAGCTCCTGCCTGGACTCGGACCAGCCCACGCTCGTCGAATCCTCGACAGCACCGACCGCCTCGACCGCCGAATCAGCACCGTGCCCGCTGCCGCGCACCGTGAGTGGCCGCCGTTGTGCGAGCTGATCTCGACCTTACGCGATGCGACCGCATGGCCTGGACAGCTCGGCACGGTACGGAAGTGGTACGAGCCACAGCTCGAGCGACTCTATGAAGGTGGGGCCGTCAGAGTCGCGGATCTCGAGACGCTCGAAAGTCTGTCGAGAAACCACGCGTCACGCGAAAGCTTTCTAAGCGACTTGACCCTCGATCCACCCGAAGCGTTGGGTGACCTCGCCGCGGATCCGTTGATCGATGAAGATTACCTGATCCTCTCCACGATCCACTCGGCCAAAGGCCAGGAGTGGGACGTCGTCTACATCTTGAACGTCGTAGACGGCTGCATTCCGTCAGACATGGCCACGGGCAGCAAGGAAGAGATCGAAGAGGAACGGCGCCTGCTCTACGTCGCGATGACGCGGGCCCGCGATCACCTTCATCTCATCCAGCCGCACCGGTTCTACACGGGCTCGAGTCGCAGGAACGGCGACCGGCACATCTATGCGCCACGGACACGTTTCATTCCGGAGGATCTCGTGCCTCTGTTCGAGCGCGCAACAGCCGGAAGCGTCGAAAACCTCCACAACCTCCACCAACCTTCACCAACCTCCACACTCAATGTCGCTGCCAAGCTCCGCGAAATGTGGACCTAAGGGGTATATTCGAGACAGGAGGTAGACTCACATGCTGCTCGCCCTATTGCTCTCGCTCGTCCCCGCCGTTCCACAAGCAGACGGCCCTGCTCCGATCACGGTCAAGCTCAATCACGAACAGTTCTCGCGCGGCGACAAAGCGCGCGTCTACGTAGAAACCGCCCGGGATGGTTACCTCGTCGTACTGCACGCCGATCCCGAAGGGCGCGTGCGCATCCTCTTTCCGCGCGATCCCACCGACGACGCCTTCGCCCGCGGCGGCCGGCGCCAGGAGATCCGCTCCCGCTCGGACCGCGATGCGTTCATGGTCGAGGGGGGGAGCGACGATGGCGCGGGCACCGTACTCGCCGCCTTCTCAGCAGACCCGTTCTCCTTCGACGGCTTCGTCCTCAACGGCCACTGGGACTATCGCGCCCTCGGCCAGGGCACGGTCAAAGACGACGCGCTCGCCGGGCTGCTCGACATCGTGCGTCGCATGAGCGGCACCCACAACTTCGACTACGATGCGGCGACCTACGTCGTCGACCGGGAGATCGCAGCAGGCTACGGCTACGGCCATGGCTACGGATACGGATCTGGCTACGGATATCCGCGCTTCGGCTTTCGCTTCGGCTACGCATACGACCCGTTCTACGACCCGTTCTGCTACGACCCGTTCTGGGGCTGGAGAGCGAGCTGCTACGGGTATGGCTACGGCGGCTTCGGATTCGGCTACGGCTTCGGGTACTCGGCCTATCCGCGCCGGCCCTACGGGTTCGGCAGGCCGTTCGTGTTTGGCCGTCCCCGCGTCGTGATTCCGGCGAACACATCCCGCGGACGTTTCACGCCAGTCGAAGCGCGCCCGCGCAACGGCGCCATGAGTCCACCCGTGCGCTCATTCGGAGGCGCTCCGCGCGATCGCGGCGGAAGGTCGTGGTCAGGCGGCACCGGTGGAGCGGCCAGGCCGAGTGCACCGCGCGGCGGTGGCGTGTCGCGGCCCGCGGGACGGCCGTCGTCAGGCGGCCGCAGTAGCTCTGGCGGAGGCCGGCGGCACTAATAGCACGCTCCAAGCTTCACGTCGCGTTCGAAGTCGGCGTCATCCTCAAGGGGCTCAACGGCCTCCTCGAGCTGATCGGCGGCACGCTGCTGCTGATCTTCCCGCCCAGCGCGATTCAACACTTCATCGTCGGTCTGACGCACAACGAGCTCAGCAAAGACCCCAACGACTTCATCGCCACGCACCTGCGCTCTGCGGCCGAACAGCTCTCCGTCGGGGGCGAGCTGTTCGCGGCGATCTATCTGCTGTCGCACGGCCTCATCAAAGCGGTCCTGGTCTATGCGCTGATCAAAGACAAGCTGTGGGCGTTCCCATGGGCGATCGGCGTCTTCACCGCCTTCGGCATCTACCAGATCTATCGCTACTTCGTGCAACCATCGGGCTGGCTCATCGCCCTCACCATTCTCGACGTCATCGTGATTGCATTGACCTGGCTGGAATGGCAACGCGTGAAGCAGCAACGCTCTCTAGAGCGTGCGTAGTGCACGCCGTCTAGCCCAGAGTAGCTTCAGAGCATGGATCGCCTCGCCTACTCAGCCGCCCATTCGGTCGCCCATACCGTCGCCGAGCACTTCAAGCGCCACGCGGCGGGTCGCGCACCTGACGCCGCCACGATCGAGCGCCTCATCAGCGCCGCGTTCTGGGCCTCGCTGCGCCGCGAGGAAGGTCGCGCGCCCACGATCTCGCTCGCGTATCTCTCGCCCGAATCCGCCGGCTCCGCCCTGTTCGTAGAGCGGCCGCTGCCGCTCGATCCCAACACGCTGACCAAGCTGGCGCCCGCCGTCGAACGGCCCGGGATTCATCTGGGCGTTTGGAAAAACGGCGACGATCTCGCCGTGTGGGGCGCGACGCGCAACATCCCACCCTATTGCTTTGTCGTCGAGGTGATCGAACCGGGACTGCTGGTGATCAAACACCGCCGCCCCGAGCCGGATGGGAAGTTCGCCAACGTCGCGGTGCTCGAGGGTGAGCTGATCAAGATCGTGGAGGCCGAGGGGATGATGGCCTCCGAGTGCCCCGACTTCGTCACCAGGCTGCTCGGCTTCGATCCCGCATCGAGCGACTCCGACAACGTGCTGCTGCCGCTGGCGCTGTCGATGCGCGCGCACGGCCACGGCGGGTCGCTGCTCGTCGTGCCGCACGAGAAGGACGCCTGGCGGCAATCGATCATCTGGCCGGTGCCTTACAAAGTGGCGCCGCCGTTCTCGCGGCTCGGCGATTTGGTCCGGAGCGGCGAGCGCGACGGCAAGTTCAAAGACGCGACCGACGCCATCGGCGGGCTGACGGCAGTCGACGGCGCCGTGGTGTTGAGCGATCGCTGGGATGTGCTGGCCTTCGGCGCGAAGATCGGGCGGACCGAGTCCGGGCCCTTCGTCGAGGAGGTGCTGATCCACGAGCCGATCCGTGGACACGCACCGGTCAAGGTCCATCCGGGGGAGCTGGGTGGGACGCGACATCTGTCGGCGGCGCAGTTCGTACACGAGCAGCGCGACTCGCTCGCCCTCGTGGCTTCGCAGGACGGCAGGTTTACGGTCTTCGGCTGGTCTCAGCGATCAAAGATGGTGAACGCGTATCGGGTGGAAGCGCTGTTGCTGTAACTGCTCCCTCCGCTTTCTAGCACCTGCCCGCCGCAGGTCGTATCATAGTGCCGTGGCTGAGCTCAGAGATCGCCTGCAAACCGCCCTGGGATCGCCGTACAACCTCCAGAAGGAGCTCGGCGGCGGCGGCATGAGCCGTGTGTTCCTCGCCGAGGAAGTCCGGCTCCACCGCTCGGTGGTGGTCAAGGTGCTCCCGCCCGAGTTCGGCGCCGGTGTCAACGTAGAGCGGTTCGAGCGGGAAATCGCCCTCGCGGCGAAGCTGCAACACCCCCACATCGTCCCGCTGCTCACGGCCGGCTCCCACGACGACCTTCTCTATTACATCATGCCGCACATCGAGGGCCAGTCACTCCGCGCCAGGCTCGCACATGAACGCGAGCTGCCGGTGGCGGAGACGCTCCGCATCCTGAGCGATGTATGCGACGCGCTGGCCCACGCCCACTCACACGGTATCGTGCACCGCGACATCAAGCCCGACAACGTGCTGCTCAGCGGCAAGCACGCGTTGGTGGCGGATTTCGGGGTCGCCAAAGCGGTCCAGGAATCGACAGGCAAGACGGCCCTCACGTCGATGGGCGTCGCCCTCGGCACGCCGGCGTACATGGCGCCCGAGCAGGCGACGGCCGACCCGAGCACCGATCATCGCGCGGACATCTACGCCGTCGGCGCACTCGCCTACGAAATGCTCGCCGGGCGGCCGCCCTTTACCGCACCGACAGTGCAGGCGGTGCTCGCGGCCCAGGTCACGACGCAGCCTGATCCCGTCACGAAATACCGCGACAGCGTTCCGCCGGCGCTCGCAGCGCTGGTGATGCGCTGTCTCGCGAAACACCCCGCCGATCGTTGGCAATCGGCGAATGAAATCCTGGAGCAGCTCGAGCAGATGATGACGCCGACCGGCGGCATCACGCCGACAGCCAGCGCGCCATACGACGCCGTGGCGGTTGCGGCAGCACGGCGCGCCCGGCCTCTGCACGTCGCTGCATTGTTCGTTGCGGCGTCGGCCGGTGTGCTGGCGGTCGTCTATGTCGTGCGACAGCTCCTCGGACTCCCCGATTGGGTGCTGCCCGGCGCCGCGGTGCTGCTGGCCGTGGGCTTGCCGATCATGGTGGCGACGGGGCTGTTCGAGCGGCGTCGCGCGCTCGCACGCAGCACGGGGCGGATTGCCAGCACGTCATCCGGCGGATGGCATCGGCTCTTCACGTGGCGCAAGGCGACGACGGGCGGGGTGCTCGCGTTCGCGGCGCTCGGAATCGGCGCCCTCGGGTACATGGCGATGCGGGCACTCGGCATCGGCCCCGTGGGGACGCTGGTGGCGAGCGGGGTGCTGGGGGAACGCGACAAGCTGGTGCTCGCGGACTTTGAGAACCGCACGAGCGATACGACGCTCGGTCCGTCGGTTGGCGAGGCGTTCCGGATCGATCTGGCGCAGTCGCGCGCGGTCCGGTTGCTGGACGCATCCGCGATCGGTGATGCCTTGCGCCGCATGAACCGCGAGACCGCCACGAAGCTCGACGTGTCGCTCGCGCGCGAGCTGGCCCAGCGCGAGAACGCCAAGGCTGTCGTGCGGGGGCAGATCGATCCCGTGGGCCGCGGCTACGTGCTCGCGGCCGAGCTGATCTCAGCCGCGGACGGCTCGATTCTCGTCGCACTGCGAGAGAACGCCCGGGACGACGGCGAGATCATCGGAGCGGTGGACCGCCTATCGAAGCGACTGCGCGAGCGCATCGGAGAATCGCTCAAGGCAATCCGGTCCAGTGAGCCGCTGGAGCGCGTGACGACCGGCTCGCTCGAGTCGCTGCGGCGTTACTCGCAGGCGCTGAAGACAGAGGATCAGGGTGAGAACGATCGCGCAGCCGCCTTGCTGGAAGAGGCGATCGCGCTCGACACCGGCTTCGCGATGGCCTATCGCAAGCTGGCCGTCATCCTCGAAAACACTGGAGCCTCCTCGTCCAGGTCGAACGCGGCGGCGGCCAGCGCATTCCGCCATCGGGAGCGACTGCCGGCGCTGGAGCGACAGCTGTCGACGGCGTACTACTACGACCGAGTCGATTACGACCGGACGAAGGCCGAGAACGCGTATCGGTCTGCTTTAGAGCTCGACCCTGACGATGCCATCGCCGCCAACAATCTTGCGCTCCTCTTTAACGGCATGCGCCGATTCGCGGAGGCCGAGTCGCTGGCCCGCCCGCAGCTGAGTGGGGAGAGCGCTCCGATCTACATGAACGCCGTTCGCGCGCTCGTGGGGCAGGGCAAACGCGACTCGGCAGCGGAGGTAGCGCAGCTATTCGCGCGGAATGCCCCGGGGCGACCGATGATCTCGTTTGTGCGCGCGTGGCTCGCTGAAGGTCGAGGCGACTATGACAGTGCCGAAGTCTATCTCCGGTCGCTCGAGCGATCACAAATCGACCTGTCGTGGCAGGCGTTAGAGGCGTTTAACGCGTTCGCCCTGCTCCAACTGCGCGGCAGGCTCGCGGCCGCGGAACGAGAAGCGCAGCGCGTCATGGAGGTAAACGAGCGGCGCCGATTGCCGGGCTCCTATCTCACAGCGGCCACTGAGCTCGCGTTACTGCAGCTGCGGTTCAAGGCACCCGCGACGGCGCGTCAAACGGTGGAGGCAGCCCTCGCCCGTTATCCGCTCGCGACGGTGGAGGCGGAAGATCGCCCCTATTCTCTGCTTGCCCAGTTTTACGCCGAGGCTGGCCAGCCGGAGCGTGCGCGGCGTCTGCTCGCGGATTACGACGCCGCAGTTCCGGAGGGCGTCCGCCGCGGCGACGCGAACCGGCTCGGCGCCACGGCAACGGTGGCGCTGGCAGAGGGGCGACTCGCAGACGCCGTTGGCGGCTACCGGACCTGGTACGATGAGGGCGAGTGTACGACGTGTGGCCTCTACGACCTCGCGCGGGCCTACGACCGGCTCGGACAGTCCGACTCGGCGCTGGCAATTTATGAGCGAGCCGTCACAACACCTGCGCTGCAACGGGTTTTTCCCGATGCGCCGAATTTGGCCCTGGCAAACAGGCGGCTCGGCGAGCTGTACGAACAGCGGGGCGACCGAGCCAAGGCGCGGGAGTATTACGGCAAGTTCCTGGACCTGTGGAAGGATGCGGATTCTGAGCTACAACCGGCCGTGCGCGACGTGCGCGGCCGGCTGGCGAGACTGACGGCGGAAAAGTCGCCGTAGGTCCTAACGGACGTGGGCGGGTGCGCTTGCTGCGGCTGTGCTTGCCACCGAGTTCACGAACGCGTCATACACCGGTTCCGACCACCAGCCGCGACACTTCTCGATCTCCAGCATCGCCGCTTCATGCGACATCGCCGGCCGGTATGAGCGCGCGGTTGTGAGCGCGTCGTAGACGTCCACGATGCCCACGATCTGCGCCGCGACGGGGATCTCCTCACCGCGCAGGCGGTCGGGATAGCCCGTGCCGTCATAGCGCTCGTGGTGCCAGCGGATGATCGGCTTCAGGTCCCACGGGAATTCGACGGCCGCGAGCAGCTCGAGGCCCCAGATCGGGTGCATCTGCACGATCTCGAATTCCTCGCGCGTCAGCGGACCCGGCTTGTTCAGGATCTCGTGCGGCACGCGCACCTTGCCCAGATCGTGGAGATAGGCGCCGAGCCGGATCGTCGTCTGCGCGGTCTCATCGAGCTCCAAGCCGCGCGCCACGGCGCGGGCGCGCTGCGCGACCCGCTCGCAGTGGCCGAACGTGTAGCTGTCCGCCGATTCGATCGACTGGCCCCACTCGCGCACCAGGTCGAAGTAGGTGGTCTCGAGCTCGGAGACTTTGCCGCCGACGTAAACCAGATCGACGCGTGCGTCGAGGCGCCGGAACAGCCGGTGCGCCGTGTTCAGCAGCTTCAGCGCGTCCTGGTTGCGGCCCATCGCCTGGAGCAGCAGCGCCAGCTCGCGTGAGGCCTCCGCTTCGTTCAAGACCGAGCCGGCGCTGACCGCCAGGTCGATCGCCGTGCGCAGCCGCGACTCGGCGAGCGCGGGGCGCCCCGTCTCGCGGTACACCATCCCGATCATCTTGTAGGCTTCGGACTTGTCGGCCTGGGAGTCGAGCTGATCGAAGATCGCGAGCGCCGACTCGGCGTTGCGACGCGCCTCTTCGTACCGGCCACGCATGTAGTGCGCCTCGGCATGATTCACGAGGCAGATCCCCTGCAAATGCATGTCGCCGGAGCGTTCCGCTATCGCCAAGCTGGATGTGAAGTAGTGATCGGACTTGTCATACTGCTTCAGATCGGTGTGCGCGATGCCGAGATTGACGTATGCCGTCGCGAGCCCGTGCTCGTCGTTGGTGGCGACGTGCGCTTCCACCGAGCACTCGTAATGCGCCACCGCGGCGGTGATATCGCCCCGGATGTTCGCGAGAATGCCGAGGTTCTGCTCGACCCGCGCGAGCAGCTCGCGGGCTTGCCCGCCCCGTTCGAGCGCCTGAAGGAAGTGGGCGCGGGCTTCCTCCATGGCGCCGGTGCGCAGGGCGAGCCCGCCCATCGTGTTCAGCGCTTCGGCGGCGAGTATGTCGTTCTTGAGGTCGGTGGCGACTTTGTAGCTGCGATTGCACAGCTCGCGCGCGCGCGCGGATTCGTTGCGGTGATGCAGCACGACAGCCAGGCGGCGCAGCGCCTCAGCCAGGACGGCGCGCTCACCCGTCCGCTCCGCGGTAGAGATGGCCGCTTCGTAACAGGCAATGGCTTCGGGGATGCATGCGGCGCGGTCGCGGGCGCGTGCTTCATGCAGCAAGTCCCCGGCCGGGCGCGCTGCCGCCCTCGGACCCGCCTGCCCCGGACCGGGGATGGCTGCCGAAGTCATTTGCTCCCCACTCCCAGCTTCCAGATCCCTTCCATTACCACGCGACGGCGTAATCCGAGAAGTGATTGACTTTGCCGGTGACGTACTTGCTGAACAGGTTGTCGAGCGACAACAGGTAATACAGGATGTTGAGGTTGTTGTCGGTGTAGGCGATGCGCTTGGGCAGCAGCTTGCCGAGCAGGCTGCAGTTCGCGTAGCTCATCGAGAGGGCTGCCGGCGCGATGAACCTTAGCCCTGCAGGCTGGAACTTGACGGCGTTCACACCGAGCCCGGTGGGAGCGGTCATCGTGATCTGAGTCGGAGCGAGCAGCGCCCCGGGTGGGATCACGAGGGTGTGCGGGCCGGCGCTGATCGTGCCGCCCAGCGGCCCAATCGTCTTCGTCTCCGAGTCGTACGGCAGATTGGAGCACTTGAGCAACCCCGTCGCGCCGAGCAACGAGCCGATGAGATCGGCCTGGGGCGCGGGGGCTGCGGGGGCTGCGGCTACGGGAATCGCTGGGGCTGAGGGTGGCTCGCCACAGGACTGCGAGACCAGGAGAACGAGGACGAGGACGGCGAGCGCGCGAACGGCCTTCATGGGCCTTCTCCTAAGGGTCGTACCGGGTTCGGATTCAGGGGAACCTGCCGAGGTACAAGATGGGACTATCCCCGGGTCCTTTCCGTGAGAAATGTCACACAGGTCCCGTTTGGGGACCTATGAGGTCCCTGTTCTGTCCCGTTTGCGCAGGGTCCTGCAGCGCCGCATAGTAGCGCCCATGGCTGAGCCAGCCTCGGATACGATCTCCAAGCTCTCCCGCGCGCTCGGCGCCAAGTACGAGGTCAAGCGCCTGGTCGGCTCCGGCGGCTTCGCCGAGGTCTACGAGGTGTGGGACAAGGACCTGGAGCGCCGCCTCGCGGTGAAGGTGCTGCGGCCGGACGTGGCCTGGACCTCGGGGATGCTGGAGCGCTTTCAGCGCGAGACCCGCGCCGCGGCGCGGCTCGAGCATCCCAACATCCTGCCGATCCACTTCGTGGGCGAGGGCGAAGGGCTCGCGTACTACGCCATGCCGTTCGTCGACGGGATGTCGCTCGGCGAGCTGCTGAAGCGCTCCGGTGCCCTGCCTCCCGAGCGCGCGCTCGCCATCATCATCCCGATCCTCGACGCGCTGGACCACGCCCACAAAGCGGGGCTGCTGCACCGCGACATCAAGCCCGACAACATCATGCTCGACACCGCGCGCGGCCGGCCGCTGCTCGTCGACTTCGGCATCGCGCG
>Ga0137415_10007153_pt1 | contig 11060 bp, 10 predicted proteins | sample CZODoug3_1_1_16f_FD_183082 | JGI IMG/M metagenome (GOLD analysis project Ga0137415, IMG submission 183082) | Vadose zone soil fungal communities from Angelo Coast Range Reserve, California, USA - CZODoug3_1_1_16fungal (Hybrid Assembly) | ecosystem: Environmental > Terrestrial > Soil > Vadose...
AAGCTGCTTTCGCCCCGCGCGGGTGAGCGAGTAGAATTTCGCCCTCCTCGAATTCTCGGTTTCCCGCCACTGGGAATCCAGCCAACCCATGCGCTCCAGCCGCTGGAACGCGGTCAGCAGAGACCCGGGATTCACTTTGAAGACTCCGCGCGACACCTGCTCGATGCGGCGCGCGATGCCGAATCCATGCATAGGTTCAAGGCTGAGCGACTTGAGAATAAGCATGTCCAGCGTGCCCTGGATCAGGTCTGTATTCGGTTGGTCCATGAATGCGCTTTGAGCATAAGCTCTTTCCTCTTGGCTGTCAAGAGATGATCGCCAAAGGAAGTCATATCCGTGATGGTGGCGCGGCTGAGGAGGCCCTGAAACCGCAACTGTCTGGGTTTCAGGTATCATCACTCCGCGGTCGCGGCGACTCGGCAAGGAGCCGATTGGCGCCGATCGGAAAATGCGCAGAGGCGCTGGACCGCATTATTCCTCGCTGACGGCGTAGTGTTTGGCGACGAGCACGGCTCCACGGGCCGCTGCCTGGCAGAACTACCCACCAATCGGGGCCAGCCAAAACTTATTTCCCGGTTGTCATTTTGGGCCAATTCGCGCGGACTCGTCGCATGGGTTTGCCCAGGGCGGCTTCCTTGGCTTGCCTGTACTCGACCCATTTCTTCTTTCACGTCGGCACACGCGGCAGCTTCTGTGGGAAGCCGATGATGAGAACAAAACGCACCTCTTATGGCGGGAACGTCGTTGCCTCTCCTCCAGTCTTGCAAAACGATCTCGAGAGTTCTAAGGTATTCCACCGCCCGGCATTAGCGTCTCAGACCTATTCCGCCTGCCAAAAGGGGATAGTAGATGAAAAGGAAGTAGAAGGACCAGAGGAGCCGAACCGGGGTAGTCCCCTCCAGATAGTTCACGTCCAAATGGAGAATCCTTGCCATTCTCCTTACGATGAAACCGAAAGGGTCGAGCAGGTCCTGGTGTCGAATGTATGAGAATTTTCTTCCTGATCCGTTCAGCAGGTAATAGACCCTGCCGGCGTTTGTCGACTTTCCACTTCCGTGGGTTCCGCTCAGTGTTACCAATACTGTCTTCATCCTACCATAATCGCCCTCCGAGCAGCTTGAACCCGAAGACAGCGTTGACGAAATCCAGCAAAAGTAGAGGTGGAGAAACAAGACACTTCAGTGCGCTTCGCCACCTCCCTCTGGAGGCCTCCCGGACTCCCTTGAGAAGGAAAATCATGATAAGCGCCGTAGTGGGAATCCGGTATGGCAGGACAAGCCTGTCTCTCCGAAAGACTCCGAGCCGATCCTTTCCAAACCTCTTTTCGCCCTCTGTTTTCAGCTCCTTCATCTTAGGGTCCAAGACGTCGCATGCGGTAAGGAATCGGTCTATAGACTCGACGAAGAAGAGAAAAGCATCTCCGATGTCCGCCTTCTGCGCCTCGTCCAGAATCTCTTCAGTAGTGCAGTTACGCATCAGAGTCTCAAAGTCTATGATATCCGATAGCTTCAGAAAATTGTGCCGGAACATTGCATGAATTATTCTTATCAGAACTCTGTCTTTGTCAGAGGTCACCCAGACATTCTTGCCCTCGATCCTCTCTATTTTCCGGCCTTTGAGGATATTGCTGGGCTCCACGTGTTCTTCGCCAAGCTGGCTAATCGTAGGGTAGAGTTCGAAGTCGTGGTCGAAGCCCGGGAGGAAGCAACTAAACTTGCCTACGAGCTTGTCGCAGTGCGTCAGCGGTTGGGGCTGAACCTTCATCTTACCGAGCAACAATTTCTCAGCTTTCCTGAATCCTGAAGAATCCGGCAGGAGAAAATCGAGGTCGTGACCGATATCCGGAAGCGAGTCAAATGATTTTATCACAACGAAGGGGACTCCTATCTGCTCGAATTCGTCGCTCATCAGATCGTACAGGCGCATCGCCTCATCAGCTTCCATCCTGGCTTTCTTGACGACCCCATCTGGCGCGCCTAAGAGTGGAGCTGCTCTCAGAATTACTTTGTTTTTCTCTGCCAGTTTCAGGAACCGATTCTTGTCCACTGGACGAAGGGTGTGCTTCTGGATCAACGCTTTGAGAAGTAGAACGGATTCAGCCTCTCTCCTAGCCGTCTTTACAATTCCCAGCTCCTCGAGAAAGTTCACTCAGAGACTCCCCCTAGCACCGCTGTCATGATGCGCATGCGCGGTATGTTTGTTCCGCGACTTCCTCCCATGTCTTGATCAAGGGCGACTTCATTCCAATTGGCGAGAACCGTTTAGGATCGTCTAGAACCTCCTCGATCTTCGAGGCAAGCTTTGCATAATTCACAGGCGGCTCGATAGGCTGAGCCAGCCCCTCCTGAACAAACTCGGCGAGTCCCGACGCATCTGCAACGATCGTAGGCGCACCGACGCCAATGGCCTCGGCTGCTGCTACGCCCATACTCTCAGACTCAGAAGGAACGATGACGGCGGTAGCCGATGAGTAGAGCGCGAAGAGCGCGTCACGCGACAAGCCTTCAAGCCACTCTACACCACCGTTCACCTTGAGGCTCGCAGCTAGCTGCAGTAATTCCGCCTTGAACGGTCCTCTGCCCACTATGGTTGTCTTGAGGTCTTCATGGGTTCGCTGCAGTTGCGCGACAGCCCTCAGGATCTTGTCTACGTTCTTGTACTTCTCCAATCGTCCCGCGTAGAGGATTCTCGGCTCCGCGGGCTGCCTCCAAGGGTACTTCTCCTGAAATTCGCCGTCAACACCGTTTGGGATAACTTCGATCTTCCCCGACGAGTCTGGAAAGGTCGCTGCCATCAAGCGCGCTTCAAAACGAGACGTGCAAATGATCCTTGGAACTTTTTTGATCAGATTGTGGACAAGAGGGCGATACGCTTTGAAGAGGACGCGGCCTAGTCTCGAGTTGATCCTCCCGACATAATGTGGGGTGAAAATGAGCGAACTCTGGGAGTCCATGAAACCTGCGACCGGGCCAGGAAGATCATGGAGAGCGTGGATGTGAAGCACGTGTGGACGCGATTCTTTTAGTTGTGCGAAGAGCTCGATGGGAGAAGGGAAGTGATAGTTCTCGCTAGGAGCGAAGGATCGTATCCGATGAATGGTCGCTCCATCGGCAGTCTTCTGAGTGCGTCTGAGATGCCACGATGGGTCCGTGGTTATGACGGACACGTGCTCAAAGAATTTGCTCGCTCTCTTCGCCATCTGCGAAACATGGGTCTCTACTCCTCCAATGTACGGAGGGTATCGCGGACACACGAGTACTATGCTATCCACGAGACTCTCATCGCATCCTTGATAGATGTTTTGCCCGCCAGCTATTTATTCAATTCTTGATAACAGGCCTAGTTTAGATCCTTGGGTATCCAAGCATATCCTAGGATGTGCCTTTATTGCGACATATTCCGCATTTCGAGCTCAAACAAGCTTGTGCGACGTGGAACACTCAGTTTCAACCCTATCATAGGAAAGAGGAAGCGCATTGAAAAACCATTCCGGTTCGAAATAGATCCTATCCAATCCGAGCGATGGGCTCACTCGCCTCTGCATCAATTTAAGGAGGCGGACTCTCTAATTGCGCGAACAGACGAAGATAAACTTGAAAGCGCTAGTTACGGGGGGTGCTGGGTTCATCGGGTCCAGCCTTTGCGAGGCTCTGGTGGCGGCGGGCTGGCAAGCAAGAGCATTCGACAACCTTACTGTAGGCTCAAAGAAGAACATTGGTCGGCTATTGCACGGGTCTGGCAAGAGCCGGTTTGAGATCGTAGCAGGGGATTGCACTCGGCTCGATCAGATTCGTAAGGCGGTTTGCGACTGCGATATTCTCTTCCATCTAGCTGCGAACCCCGAAGTTCGGATGGAACTCAACAATCCGGAACAATGCTATCGTCAGAACGTCTATGCTACATACTGCGTGCTTGAAGCACTCAGGACCAGCAAGGCTTCGACGATAGTCTTCGCCTCAACATCCACGATTTACGGGAGGGCAAAGACACTCCCTACTCCAGAAGAATATGCGCCACTCGAGCCTATTTCACTCTACGGCGCATCCAAGCTCGCCGGCGAGGCGATGGTCTCGGCATACTGCCACAGCTTCGACAGGCAGGGAATCGTCCTGAGGTTCGCCAACATATTAGGTCCAAGGAGTACACATGGTGTCGTCAACGATTTTGTTCGAAGACTAATTCAAAACCCAAGAGAGCTCCAGATTCTAGGAGATGGTAACCAGACCAAATCATATCTTTACGTCGACGATGCAGTCGACGCCATACTATCGTCGGTCAAAACTGCTCAAAGCCCAATTGAGGTTTTCAACGTCGGTTCGACCGACCAGATAAGCGTCAAGCAAATTGCCGCGACGATAATTGAGACAATGGAGCTGAAAGAAGTAAGGTTCAATCTCTCCGGCGGTCAGAGCGATGGAAGTGGCTGGTTGGGGGATGTGAAGAATATGCTCCTAGATATCAGCAAGCTCAAAGCTAGAGGATGGACCCCCGCACATGACAGTCGAGAATCGATCCGGCTTACGGTTCAATCACGGATTCAAGGACAGACCAGAGCTCACAAACTTTCAACCCTCGAAGTACAGTAAGAGAGGGCGCCGAGAGTGGATCTCTTGAAGAACATATCGTTCTTCATTGTGTATCTAGACATATCTTCAGACATTTTTTTATTGACGAATATCCCTTCTCACCGATTAGGTTAAGAGCAAAGAATCGTAATCACCACGCTTAGCGTGGTAAGATATGGGTAAGGAGAATCCGGCAATCTGGCGCATGATACGTGAAAGCATGCCAATTTCCAGGCATAACGTCTTATCACGGAACGGTCAATCGCGGCACTACTAAACAGAGCGTGAATTCTTTAAGAATGAGTCCTCTCCGAATCGCGGTCATAGGCTCCGGCTACTGGGGAAGAAAAGTGATCCGGGAGACACTCGCGATAGGACGAGCCACCGGGCAGATTCAACTACACTCCATAGTAGACAGCTCTCCTCAGTCACTCGCTCTGTGCCAAGAGGAATTTGGCGCTGGGATCGACTACAAGCTGGGATATCAGGAACTCGCCTCTGACCCAACTATTTCAGGGGTCCACGTCTGCACACCCAACGGCACCCATTTCGAAGTGGCCTCCAGATTTCTTAGACAAGGAAAGAACGTGCTCGTGGAGAAACCACTTACACTGAAGACAGAAGAATCGTACGAACTAGTAAGGATAGCAAGAGGAAACAACCGCGTCTTGTGCGTTGGACACATCCACAGGTTCAACAACGGCGTGCGGGAACTACGCCGTGTCCTAGCCCAAGGCCAGATAGGCGACCCCTACTACCTAGGACTGAGATGGACTGCATTCATGAACCCACAGCTGCAACGAGAAGTCATAACCGACCTCGCTCCACATCCCTTCGACATCTGCAACTATGTCCTTGATTCTTGGCCCGACAGAATCTCAGCTAAAGGCCGGGGATACCGAACGAAGCAGAATGAAGAAGTCGCGTTTATCACCGCAGAACACAAAGGAGGCATAATGGCTCACGTCGAGGTCAGCTGGCTGGACAGGGAAAAGCGACGAGAAGTCACCGTCATAGGCAATAACGGGACGGCACACCTAGACTGCGTCACGCAGAAGCTTTTCATCGAAGGACCGGACGGGAAACGCGAGGTCCCAGTGATAGCAAGCAATACGCTCGCAAGCGAAATCGTGCACTTCGCAGACTGTATCCAGAACAATCAAGACTCGACTCCCTATGCGAACCACTCCGACGGGATACTCGGAGCCCGCGTCGTCTCACTGCTAGAGGCGTCCAGAGAGTCCATGTTCCAGGACCGCACAGTTCAAGTCTCAGTACCCTTCATGCCTGAAATCCCGATCAGGCAATGAAGCCGACAAGATACTCGGTCATCAACAAGGCAACGATAGGGCGCAACGCGCGAATCTACGATCAAGTAAACCTCTACGGCTGCAAGATAGGCAAAAACACAAAGATCGATTCTTACGTATACATCGAGGAAGGCGTCGAGATTGGGGACGACTGCAAGATTCGGCCTTTCGTCTTTATCCCAACGGGAGTAGTCATAGAAGACAACGTGTTCATTGCCCCAAACGTCACTTTCACCAACGACAAACATCCCAGAGCGCACGGAGAATGGACAAGACTCAACACGAGAGTCAAACGGTTCGCGTCCATCGGAGCCGGAAGCACAATCAACCCTGGAGTGCAGATTGGAGAGAACGCCCTTATCGGGTCAGGATCAGTCGTTACAAAGAACATTCCAGACAACGCGATAGCAGTCGGGGTCCCAGCGAAAATTGTAGGCTCTCGACCGCCCCCTTTTCAGCCAAACGGCACTGATCTCCCAAGTAAGAGTAATCGTCGATGAGACGCGTTGCGATCATACCAGTCTATCGAGAAGTCGGAAAGATTGGCCGCGTGATCGAGAGATTTGCACCCGACTCAGTCGACCAGATCTATCTGGTCCTGGATGATCCTAACGCCGCCATACTAGCGGAGATAGAATCCAGTAGAAGACAGACACACGTTCCAATTCGAATAATAGAAAACCCTGTCAGACAGGGAATAGGATATGCCATCAAGCAAGGCTACACAACCGCTCTTGCCGAAGGAGCTACCATCATCGTGGTCATGGCCGGAAACGGAAAGGATGATCCGATGGAAATACCAAGGCTAACCAGCCCTATCACCCAAGACGGCTTCGACTACGTACAGGGATCGAGATTCCTCCCGGGAGGAAGAGGCGAAAGAACACCGTTCTTGCGAAAAATTTTCACGCGCCTATTCCCTCTCGCCTGGACGCTGCTGACAGGAGTACGATGCACAGAGGTCACAAACGGGTTCAGAGCATACCGGGCGGCTGTCTTGCAGGACCCTCAAATCAACGTCTGGCAGGACTGGCTAAACGGATACGAGCTAGAATACTACCTTCACTACAAGGTTCTAACCCTCGGCTACAAGTTCACCGAACGCCCCGTGTCGAAGACGTATTCCCAGAATCAGAAACGGGGATATTCGCACATATCGCCCTTGAAAGACTGGCGTCAGATAGTGACACCCATAGTCCTCCTAAGAATAGGAGCAAGGCACTAGATGCTTGAGATCTCTCAGACTCGACCCATCGTCTTGAACTCGGACTCTGACGCCAAAACCAAGATCCTCCGAGAATACGCAGATTTCTGGAAGATACCCTACCAGCTGAACACCCGCGTCAAAGCCGCCACGATTTTCGCAACGAGCGATGCGCTTGCTCCAGACGAGTCGAGAAATTCTCCGCTGATAATCTCTCCCTATGGAGTGAAAGAAAGCGAAAGAATCGCTAGGGATTATGGGCTGAGCGTATCTGTAAAGAACGCCCTGATTTCTCTTCCCGCAGCTCCCGGTATTGAGGCGTCCATCAGAACAGATGTCCACGAGTTCACAGGACCAGCTACAGAGCCTATTCTCATGTCAGGGGACACTCGGGTTCTCACCAAAGTGAGAGACAGCGAAGTCTATCTCCTTTCACTCGATCTCGTTGGCGAGTTCTCAAAGAGAGTATACGGCGGCCTTGAAGAGACCCCTAGCTGGAAATTCCGGATGGCCACTAGACTACCATTCTCTTATTCAGCAATTCCTCGCTTCGTAAGAGAGCGATCCTTCCGCACTAAAGAAGGCCTTGGAGAGATCTTGCCTGAGAAATTGGCACCCGTCGAGTGCCTTAGAATACTGTTCTTGGCGAGTCTAGTGATATCTTCCGGTCCAATTCCGCGCATCGGTTTCTGGAGGCGAGGAAAATCCTACGCTTTGGTCGTGTCACACGACGTTGAAGGAGCGTACGGCCTAGAGAATGGAGCAGCTCAACTGCTGGAAGTTGAGCATGGCCTCAAGATTCGCTCGTCCTGGAACCTTCCGAGCGACCGATACCCTCTGTCGGTCCAGTCCTTAGACAAATTGAAGAACTCGGGAGAGATTGGCGGGCACGACACCAAGCACGACGGACGGCTTGCATTTCTGACCTTTAGCGAGAAGACCCAGCGACTGAGAGAGTGCAAAGACCAACTCGAAAAACTCACCGACCAACGGGTCAGAGGTTTCAGGGCACCTCTGCTACAGCACAGCCAACAGCTTGCCGAGTCAGCGGCCAAGGCTGGTTTCGAATACGACTCGTCCTGCCCTTCTTGGGAAATACTGTCGCCGACATCCCTCAAGCCACACGGTGTCGGAACGATATTCCCATTCGAGATCAACGGAATGCTGGAAATCCCAATATCACTCCCGCAAGATCATCAACTGATAAGAGTGGCCGGCCAACGGGCATCGGCTGCTGTCGACACCCTCCTCCGACTCTCAACCTGGATTCGCGGGTTGGCGGGACCATGCGTCTTGCTCGTGCATCCAGACTACGAATTTGGTATGCCAGAGAACCACCTCGAGTATACGCGACTCCTCGAGGGATTCTCTAGGGACCCGGAGTGCGAAATCATGACGCTGGGTGAACTCTCGGAATGGTGGAAGCTGAGATCGAAAGCTCACTGGCGAACGAGCGACGAGCAACCCGCTGTTCCCGCGCTCGCCGAGACCCGAGAAGAGCTTCGGACCGAGCTGGTCACTGGATATGGATCTCAAGGATTCACCACGGAGCCTCTCCCTTGACAAGCCTCTTCTTCGTCCTTTGGATTGTCGTGGGATCGATCCAAGTAGGCGTACCGATTGGATATTTCGCTCTCATGAAGAGACTAACGGCGAAGCGCGACTATCATGTCGCGCTTCAATCGGACACACAACCAACGGTGACGGTTATCGTTCCGACCTACAATGAAGCGAGTGTAATAGAACAGAAACTGACGAACATCACCCAAGGAACCTACCCTGTCAGCAGACTGGAATTGATCGTCGTAGACAGCGCCTCCTTGGACGGTACACCCAACATCGCTAGACAATTCTTGGAGCTTAGCCGTCTCAACGGACAGGTGATTGAAGAGAGTCGGAGAAGTGGAAAATCTGCAGCCCTCAACATAGGCCTTGACAGGGCGAAGGGAGAACTCGTCTGTATCAGCGATGCGGAGTGCGGATGGGAAAAAAACGCGCTCGAAAACGCTGTACGATATCTCTCAGACCCCGCTGTGGGTTCCGTCTCTGGGGTCCACCATGTGCCAGACTCAGGTCGGACCATGGCAGGAAATGTGGAAGGCTCATACAGGTCGATATATCGAATGCTAAGAGTTGCCGAATCCAAACTCGATAGTACGCCAATTGGGGAGGGCGAGATCCAGCTGTTCCGACGGCGAGACCTCGATCACTTTGACACAAATGTCGGAGGAGACGATACCTGCGCCGCCTTATGCATGGTAGAAAAGGGCCTGCGGGCGATCAACCCGGATGACGTAGTCTTCTTTGACCCTGCTCCACCTGCATGGAGAGCCAGATTCAGGCAGAAGATAAGACGAGGGCAACATGTTCTCCAAGCCTTTCTAAGACACAAGAGACTCCTGTGGGGCAAGGGCGTATTTTCTAGGCTAATCTTTCCTATGGAATTTTTCATCTACGTCATCAACCCGCTAATCTTTCTGCCACTCCTCGTTCTGACGGCAGTTGTGATGGCAGCAATCCCTCTAGTCGCCTACATCGTAACGGCCGCAATCATTGTCACCTTAGCTATACCGAATACAAGAACTACCGCTACCACTTATGTCTCAAACAATTTCACGATGGTGGCAGCCCTCATCCAAGAGGCAAGAGGAAACAAGCAGCTCGTGTGGACAAAGATCGACGAGAACCGGCCACTGACCCAAACGGTGAGCCAACCAATCACAGCAACATAGAAGCAATGTTGATCGGACATCCGACTTGACCTATCCTGAAGAAGCTATTGTTGACCAAAAAGACGCTGATCGCCGCAATCCCCTACGAAGCGTCTCCGACAGTCGCGCTTCTGCCCGAAAGCAGGTCAACAGAGCTTTTGCCGTTCCACGCCGGAACTGGTTCTTAACGCGGAATATCTTCGATACGAAGCAAAGAGGGTTGCCGTAATAACATAACCAGCGGAGGCCAAAACACTGGACACACCTGTAAATAGGTACCCAGCACCGAGTGCAACTCCGATCGCTATCGAAATCACTACGCTTAGAAATATGCTTAGAAGAAGCCTCTCCAAGATACGCAGCTCACTTGTGGGAAAGAGAATCTGAACCGTCGAATATCCGGGCAAGAATCCCAGCAAGCCAAGACCGAACAGCAGCCTGAAGCTCACCAAGAGACTATTCTGCGTGGGATACGCGACTAGAAATAGCTCTAAAATGGAAACCGACACGACGGCGTACACCCACCAGGAATTGGTTGCATCCAGAAGGAATTGAGGAAAGGAATTGAGCTTGACCGGTTCGAACAAATCAATCTCGCCATCGCTCCGTAGCTCACGCACAATTTCCAAGAGATCCTCGTCAGTTGACCGAATCCCCTCCTCGGTCAATCTCTTCCTTAGCTCGACGATCGTCGAGGGATGGTACTTCTGAAGGCATGCGAGGACGGTTTCCCTCCTTATATTGGTCAAGATCTCAGGAGATCTAAGTATCTCGCGCTGGGATGAGAATGTTGCGTTTACAGTTCCCGACCGCACTGGCATGCCTCCTGATTACTTCAGCACTTCTGAGCTCAGTAACGCACCCGGCGTCGGGCCAGTCGAAGTCAAGCAACCGCGAGTGCACGACCGGCGTTCTCGGGAGGAACGCGAGAAGTTTACCTCGGCGATCTTGCCGCCCTACCTGCGCAAGACCAAAAGCATCGAGGAGCTGATCCCCTGGCTTTACCTCAAGGGAGTGAGTACGGGGGATTTCAGTGAGGCCCTGGCCGCCCTCCTGGGGCCGGATGCTCCCGGGCTCTCGGCCTCGACAGTGGTCCGCCTCAAGGCAGTTTGGGAGACGGAGTACCAAGGCTGGAGCCAGCGTTCCCTGGAGGGAAAGAATTACGTCTACGTCTGGGCAGACGGCATCCACTTCAACATTCGTCTCGAAGAGGATCGACAGTGCATCCTGGTGTTGCTGGGCGCCACGGCGGACGGTCACAAGGAGCTCA
>Ga0137415_10007154_pt1 | contig 11059 bp, 9 predicted proteins | sample CZODoug3_1_1_16f_FD_183082 | JGI IMG/M metagenome (GOLD analysis project Ga0137415, IMG submission 183082) | Vadose zone soil fungal communities from Angelo Coast Range Reserve, California, USA - CZODoug3_1_1_16fungal (Hybrid Assembly) | ecosystem: Environmental > Terrestrial > Soil > Vadose...
GTGGCCGGGGAACGTACGGGAGATGGAGAACGTGGTCGCCCGGCTCAAGGTACTGAAGCCGGAAGGCGACTTCCAGCTGGTCGATCTACCGCAGGCCATCCGCGGCGCGCAGCCGCTGCCCGCGATCCCGCAGAAGGCGTCGTCATCGGCGACGACGGGTGTCGATCTCTATGCAGCGCTGGGGGAGCTGGAGGACCGCCTGATCCGGGAGGCCCTCGAGCGGAGCGGGGGAAACAGGAACCAGGCCGCGCAATCTCTCGGCCTCAACCGCACCACGTTGGTAGAGAAGCTGCGGAAGATGTCCCGGCGCTGATGTCACTGCCCCACATGCGCTTGGGTTCGTTGCTTCGCGTCGACGTGGAGTCGTATCTGGCGCGGCCAGTTCGGCTTCTTAGCCGTGCGTAATCGAAGTTGCGCCGTCGTGTTTCTGCAGAGCGTGGACGGTTGCCCCATCAAGACATCGCGCGAGCGCGTCAGAGTGTGTGACGACGAATACCTGGCCGCGCTTCGATGCCGACACGATCAGCCGCGAAAGCGGCTCGAGCATGTCGGGATGCAGGCTGGTCTCCGGCTCGTTCAGCGCCAGGAACGGCGGCGGGCGAGGCGACAGCAACGCCGCGAGCAGAAACAAGAATCGCAGCGTTCCATCGGAACCTTCGGACGGCTCGAGAGGCCGAAGCAGCCCGGGCACCTGAAGGCGGAACGAGAAGCGGCCGGACTCGCTCGTCAGGTCCAGCGAGGCGCCGTGAAACGCGTGCGAGACGGCGTCGTTGAGCGCTACCCCATCTCCGATCTCCCGGATTGTCATCAGAGCGGCGGCCAGGTCGCGCCCGTCATGTGCGAGTGCGGGCGTGCGTACGCCGACCTGTGGCTGCCGCGCCGGAGCATCGGCATCCGTGCGGAACGCATGGTAGAAGCGCCAGCGTCCGAGTCGCGCGCGCAGCTCCGCAAGGAGCGGAAAGCGCTGAGGCTCGACGACCTGGGCCAACATTGACTCGCCTCCCCACAGCTGGAACGGAAATGCCGTACGTCTTCCTTCTGCGTCGCGGGACCAGGCGCTGTTCGCCCTCCTTTCGGCGGCGGGGTGCAGTTTGCCGCCGTCCGGCACAAGGACGCGCTCTTCCTTCACGTCTGGGTCAAGCGCGAAAGCGCCCTGCGGGGGCGGGATGACACCAAGCTGCAGCTCGAATGCCAGGTCTTCCACGTCGATCCACAGCTCTATGCGATGACTTTCGTGCTTGCGACGCGGGCCAGCCCACATCGCCGAGGGCAGCCCGCCCTGCGCAGCCAGGAACTGCGCCAAGGTCCCCTGCGCCGCAGAGGCGAGAAGTTGCAGTGCCTGGTACAGATTCGTCTTGCCAGTGCCGTTGGCGCCGACCACGACGGTGAGCGGCGAGAGCTCGAGTGCGATCTGGCGCAGCGAGCGGTAGCCGCTCACGCGGAGTTCGCGCAGCATCAAGCCTACCCCGCGTATCTTTCGCGGTTGCGCCGGCCGACAACCTGACGACGGCGGAAGCTGACGATCATCTCCGCACCGAGCGCGCGGGCAACTCGCTGCAGCAGGTCCAGCTTGGGCCAGGCTCGGGCGCCCTCCAGCCGCGCGATGCTCGGTTGCTTCGTGCGCACGCGCTCGGCGAGTTGCTTCTGCGAGAGCCCCGCCTTCTGGCGCAGGAGTTTGAGCTGCTGCGCGAGGCGATACCTGTCGAATTGCTCCTCGAGGCCAGCGGCAAACGACGGATCCTTCTTGGACTCCTCTTCCAACCAGTCGTCGAGAGCGCTACCGATGTGCTTGTTGCGATGGCGGGTCGCCAAGTCTGCCTCCGTCTTACTTCCTCTTCTCCTGCTTTCGTCGCTGCTCTTCCTCGAGCACCTGTTGCATGCGCCTGTGCGCGACGTCCAAGTCGACCTTCCTCGACTTCCCGCCCTGCTTCTTGCACCCGTGCAAGACCACCATCGTCGGGCCCGCGACCATTACGTACATGAGGCGGTGCGGATCCGGCTTGATCTCCCAGAGCTTCCCTTCCAGCTGCTTCTTCTCCACGCCCGGAGCGTCGAGCCGAAGACCATATAACGCTCATGGTATACTGTCTAGGCTCGGATACTCCGCCTGGGGGGCGGCGCTGGTGACGTCAGACACGCGCGTCCTCTCGAGGTCCGCTACTGACCCGTCACCCCGTCAGTCTGGGCCAGCCCCAGTTGGTCGGCGAACGTGCCCACGCACGGCTGCAGGATGCCGGGAAGCCCGGCGCGTCCGACTGCCGGAATGAGCCTGAACGAGTCGAGGGCCTTGGTGCCGAGGCTCGCAGGATCGGGCACCACCGTGAATTGATCGACCGGATGGCCGTTCGGGATGAGCAGCGACGGATGATCGAAGGGTGCCTGATCACACTGTACGCGGCGGTCCGTGAGAGAATCCAGGAACGCGACCAGATCCAGCTGCTCCTGTCTAGTCAGGAAGAGGCGCTGGATGTCGGCATCCAGGTTGCTGGGCACGCCCGTGCTGTCGCCACCTGGGACGTCGATGCGATCGCCTCCACGGTTGTAGAACGCCACCACCTGCCCCAAGGTGGCTTGACCGCCGTTGTGGAAATAGGGCCCGGTCAGCGCCACGTTCCTGAGCGAGGGCGTCTTGAAGGAGCCCATCACCGCCGTGCGCAGTCCGTCGATGTCTGCCGGTTTGAACGGCACGCCGCGGCAGTCAGGGCTCGTCAGGGACGTGAGCGGGAAGTCGACGGTGAACGGGACCGCGAACGTGCAGGCATTGACCTGGAACGGATCGGGCACGCACCGACCTCGCAGCATGTCGATGTACTGCTCGGTGAACGAAAGCGGGTTCCCGAACGGATCCCGTCCACCCACACCCGGGTCGTCCTTGGTCGGGCGTACGCCGATGTTGTAGAACCCGTTGTCGTAGAGCGCGACCCTCTCGTCGCCCATCAACATGCGCTCCACGAGTCCCTCCTCCTGGTTCTCGGGCTGGAGATGGGTCGCTGCGCCGCTGAACTCCGGCCCCTTGTGGCAGGCGATGCACTTCCCCTTGGTCATGAACACGTCCAGTCCGCGTTTCTGCTGGTCAGTGAGCGCATTGGGACTCGGAGGAGTAGTGGCGTCACCCCGGAACTTGTCGAAAGGAGCTTCGTCGGAGACGAGCGTCGCTTCGTACAACATGATGGAGAGGCCCCAGAACAGCGAGAAGTTCGCCTCCATCTGCGTGAAGGTCCCGCTGACCGGCGTCGTCGCGGCCCAGTACTTGTCCTGGAACGCGTTCTGGACGAGCTGCTGATAGGTGAATCTCAGGCCGGTCGGCGGCAGCACGTAAGGTCCCAGGACGCTGTCCTGCGCGTGCACGGCCTGGCTCGCAAGCGCCCGGCGCGGCAACATCTTGCGGCCGAGGTTGGAGAAGGTCCTCCCGGCGCACGACATCTCGAAGTCGCTCAGAGGCGGCCCGACGGCTTGGGAGGCGAGGCTGGCGTTCTCGAGCTCCACTCGGACCTTCTCCACGGTGGGCGGCATCAACGGCAGGGCCGGCGGGACCTGCACCCAGACGCCCGCATCCGGATCCCGGCGGCCGAATGGATTGACGCCGTTGAAGATGTTGTCTGCGCGGCCGTCCCAGAAGTTCCGGAAGAAGAACCCCGCATTGATCATGGTCGGAGTGTTCCGCGGCTCGACCTTCCGCACGAAGACGGCGCCGACGTGGAAGGGGTTCGTCGCCGCATCGGGCGTGACGCACTTGTCGGTGCCCAACAGGGGCAGGATGGGAGTCGAGACGAACGCGCCGTTGAACGTGCCCTGAGAGGAGAACCGGTCGTTGGTGTCATAAAGCACGGCCGATTGGCGGTCCTCCGGGTCCGACAGGCGGTGCAGCGGGAAATCGCCGGCGACGGCCGTGTAGTTGGGGCCCGCCGTGGCGCCCGAGCCCGTCAGCCCGGACGCGTCGCCGAACGTAAAGTCAGCGGTGATCGGGAAGCCCGGGTTGAACTGATTCTTGACGCGGTCGTCCGCTCCGGCGTGGAAGTGGCAGCTCGCGCAGGCCTGCTTGTCGCTTCCGACGTCACTGTCCCAGAACAGCGCCTTGCCCAGGACAATCGCCCAGGCCCTGCTCTTCACGAACGCATCGAGGTCCTTCGGTAGCGGGACCGCGACTCCCTTGAGTGAAGGTGGAACCGTGGGTGGTGGATGTGGGGGTGGAGGCGAGCTCGAGGTCGTCAGGGTTGCGAACAAGGACCAGTGGACCGTGTCGCCCCCCGGTGTGGTCGAGAACGTGGCCGGCATCGGACCGTAGGGCCGAGAGAACCATCTTCCGGCTCCCGTCATCTGCTTCCGGAAGCTGAGCCCACTGTCGCTGGGGAAGTACGCGAGCCAATAGGTTCCCGCTGGGAGAGTGATGGAAGCGGTGACGTTCGCCGTGTTCCAGCCGGCCGTGGGCGTGATCTCGACGGTCTCAGCTTTCTTCGCACCGGGACCACCGCCGGGACCAGTGGCGTCGTAGATACCCAGACGCAGCTTCCCCGCCGCCGTTTCGACGTAGAACGAGAGGCTCTGAAGGGTCGCGGCCTGCGCGAGCGAGGTTTGTTGGGCAACCAGCAGGTCCCCGTTGCCGCTGTCGGGATCCGGGAGGACGGACGTTTCCCCGATGGTAAGCGTGCTGCTGGGAGGAGGAGGTGCTTGAGCGAACGCGACCCCGGAGAGACAGACAGCCCCGGTCAGAAAGAGCGAAGGGGCCGCAAGCCTTTTCATGATAGCTCTCCAATTCACTTGCGATTCTCCAAACGGCGTTTGTCGTTCAATGATTTCGGTAAATCCTCCCAGTCGTTTTTGGCGTAGACGCCAGCCTTCCCACGATCGATCGCGGGAGGTCCGATCCTCGAATTTTGCGTGGGTTGCAGACTTCGTTCGGAGTCCAGACTCCGTTCCTACGTCCGGCGAGATCCTCCTTTCATCGGGACTGCCCTCCTTGTCATTGATGCACGGCACGAGCTCGACTCCGACCGGCTTTGCGCCACGCCTGAACTGAACGGGGAACGGAGCGGGCCCGCAGCCTCCTGCCGACCGCGGCGCGGGCGTGTGCCGGCGACTTGGACGACGTCGCCGGCCGCCGGAGCCGGATCTTCGTGCAGGAGGTGGTGACGGAGCGTGGGCATCTCGCTCTCCGACCGACCACCGCTGCAAAGTGTGTACCCGATGTGGCGTAGGGATTATTGACGATCCCTGCGCCCTCGAAGAGCGGCTTTACGGCAATTCTGGACAATTCCTCCCTGGCGCTAACGTAGAAGCAGGGCACCTCGGTCGAAGTTCTTACGGGTTTTTACCGATCCGATCGCGGGAAGAATTACCGCTCGACCGCGTGCCGTTCGGCTATGCCTGACCTGCGAGCGGGGCGCTGGGTGTCCGGGCGGTACCGCTGCGCAAGTGGCCGAGTGCTTGGAAGCATCAGCCGTGCGAGACGTCCAGGCACTTCACCCGGCGCGCAGCCTCGGGCTCCTCGCGAACGATGTGTTCCGGCAGGCCGCAGATCCCGATCGGGACGTCGACGTTATTGACGGTCCCGCTCTTACCGGTCCGGGGCTGGAAGACCTTGAAGAGCGAATTGATGGCAGCCTCTTCAGTCGCCTCCACGGTCGCCTCGAACAGCGGGGTGAGCTTCTCGTCAGGAGGCGGCGATCCAGGGCGCGTGCTGAAGGCGATGACGAAGTCGCCCGACCCATGGGTCATGGGGCTCCCAGTCCGGCCGATCTACCACGACGCAGGGTTTCTGGGAGACCTACTGAAACATCACGACCGCTGCAACAGGCATAGCCGCATTGCAGTCGCGACACCGGACACCCGCTTCGGTAATTCTTGCGGCACCTGACTGGTCAGTTGCCGTCAATTGATGATGAGCGCCTACGTCTGCTGTCGTTCCGGTGAGGTTTTTCTTCCGGATTCAGCGATCATTTGGGGTCATTTGTAGTCATTCGCCGTCAATCATTTTCTACGTCGCGGAGGTATGTCATTTGCAAAGCGCTCCGGGCTGGGGAGAAACACCATGAGCGCTTTCGGCAGAGCGATCCGCTTTTCCCGGCGCGATCTCGTCAAGCTCGGATTCGGCGTTGCAGGTGCGGCGACGCTCGGAAAGATTGTTGGTCCGCGCGCAGCGCGGGCGCAGGATCCACCGCCCACACCGATCCGGTTCACTCCGTTCACCCGGGAGCTTCCCATACCTCCCACGCTCGCCCCGGTGGCTCCCTTCGCCACGAGCTGCCAGTTCGCTACCGCCACGACCCCGAACTTTTACAGGGTGCTCATGCGCAAGGCGTTCACCGAGATCATCCCGGGAGTGCAGACCGAGATCTGGGGATACGAGGGTCTCTATCCGGGACCGACCATCCGCGGCCGGATGGGACAGCCGGACGTCGTCCGGCAGGTCAACGGACTCGACGTGGAAACGTCCGTTCACCAGCACGGCGGGCACAACCCGAGCGATTCCGACGGCCTTCCCGTACAGGATCAGCTCATCTTCCCCGGCGGATTCAAAGACTACTGCTACCCGAACGCGGAGGCGGGATCGAGCCGCGGCGCGGGCGATCCGAACGACAACCCGACGACGCTCTGGTACCACGATCATGCCACGGACATCACGGGGCCCAACGTCTACCACGGCCTCGCGGGCTTCTATCTGATCACCGACGCCCTCGAGGAAGGGCTCGTCTCCTCGGGCAAGCTCCCGGCTCCGGCGTTCGACGTGCCACTCGTGCTGCAGGACCGCCGTTTCAACGCAGACGGCTCGCTCTTCTACAATCCGTTCGACCACGACGGCTTCCTCGGCGACGTCTTCGTCGCCAACGGGAAGGCGCAGCCGTTCTTCCGCGTACAGCGGCGCAAGTACCGGTTCCGGATCCTGGCGGGCTCGAACGCGAGGATGTTCTTCCTGCGACTCTCGAACGGATTCCCATTCCTGCAGATCGGCAACGATAGCTGGCTGCTCCCCTTCGCGATCCAGCGCGACCGCATCTTCCTCGGCATGGCGGAGAGGGCAGACGTGGTGATCGACTTCCACGACGCGCCCGACGTGGTCTTCCTCGAGAACATCCTCAGGCAGGACTCCGGCCGGGGACCAGGGGGCGACACCGACAATCCGGACGTGCGGGTGCCGGGTACGCCGCTGGTGAAGTTCGTGGTCGAGGGCGCGAACGTCGCGAACGACGCGACGATCGTAGCCGGCGATCTCCTCCGCCCGAATACGCCGATCGGCGCGGACGAGATCGTCGCGACCCGGCTGTTCGAATTCAACAGGAGCAACGGCGCCTGGCAGGTGAACGGCCGCTTCTACGATGAAAACAGGGCGGACGCGAACCCGGCGCTGGGGTCCGCCGAGCGCTGGATCCTGAAGAACGGCGGCGGTGGCTGGTGGCACCCGATCCACGTGCATCTCGAGGCGCACCAGGTGCAGAGCTTCAACGGCATTGCGCCTGCCTTGCACAACTCGTTCAAGAAGGACACGACGAACCTGGGCCCCGGCGACGAGGCGGAAGTCTTCATGCGGTTCCGCGACCACCTCGGGCGCTTCGTCATGCATTGCCACAACATCGAGCACGAGGACATGCGGATGATGATCCGCTACGACGTGGTGTGAGCCCATGGATCGCTCTCGCTTGGCATTTATCGCCGGCTCCGCCGTCGCGCTCGCCTGTCGCCGCCGAGCGGCGGAGGTCCCGTCGGCCGCGGACGGACCCTACGCCGAGACGATGATCGCCGGCTCGCGCCGGCGCTTCCCGAATCCCCTGCTCACTTCGCACGAGAGCCGGGCCGTCCGTCTCTACGACGACTTCGTCCGCGGACGGCTCGTGCTCCTCAACTTCGCTTATACCCGGTGCGAGGGGAAGTGCCCGCTCGGCCTGCGGACCCTCCTCGCAGCGCGCTCGCTTCTACTGCCTCGCCTGGGCTGCGCGCCTGGACTCGTTACGCTGACGTTGGACCCCGAGCACGACACGCCCGGGGTGCTGGGCCGCTTCGTCGCGGCCCACGGTGGGCCCGCAGGTTGGACCTGCCTCACTGGCGCGCGTGCTGACCTGGAGACCGTCCGGCGCTTCCTCGGATTCGTCGAACCCGACCCGCGCGTCGATGCCGACCGCTCGCAACACGGCGCGCTGGTCGCAATCGGCGACGATCGGCGCGGGCGCTGGCAGGTTGCGTCGACCCAGATGGGGGCTGCTCAAATCGCACAGCTTGCGCTCCGGACAGCCGGCGTCTCGAGCCCGGCGTCACGCCCAGCGACGACTTGCGCCGCACGGGGAGATTGATGACGATTCGCCCTACCCCAGCGGGACGCTCCTTGGTTCGATAGTCATTCGTAGTTATCGGGCGTCATCGGGCGTCGTCTCGATCACAAGTGGCTTGTCGGTCGTCTCGGCCCGTTCGCATAGTCGTCCCAGGTTCTGTTTCAGTGGGGTCGGACAATGCAGTCGAGAGCGAATGGTTCCGCGACGATGTTCATCGTGACGGAGTGGCGCAGGTCTTTCCTCCGGAACGGTTGTCTCTGGGTTGGCGCTATCGCAACGATGCTGATGGCTGGAGTCTTGGCCACGTTCAACGGGTACCCGGTGGTCAGCTCCGCGCACGCGGACGGCCTGGCTCCGCTGAATACGGTGCCGGTTCCGGAACCGGCCAATTTCGCCGACTTCATCAAGGACCGGCAGGCCGCGATCGTGCTTGGCAAGGCGCTCTTCTGGGACATGCAGGCGGGGAGCGACGGCCAGACGGCCTGCGCGACCTGTCACTTCTCCGCGGGCGCCGACCTCAGGTCGAGAAACCAACTGAACCCGCGGGTCGGGAACTTCGTCGTGAACGGGCCGAACTTCCAATTGTCGGCGGCCGACTTCCCGACCCATCGGCTCGCCGACCAGAACAACCGCGCCTCGAGCGTCCTCTTCGACACCGAGAACGTCAGCGGGTCGCAGGGCGTCCTGCCCTCGACCTTCGTCGCGATCGTTCCGGGCAGCGCGGTCGACCAGGTGACCTTCGCCGGGCCCGATCCGATCTTCAGCATCAGGGGCGTCAACGTCCGCCGCGCGACGGGCCGGAACACGCCTTCGAACATCAACGCGGTCTTCAACCATCGCAACTTCTGGGATGGCCGCGCCCAGAACGACTTCAACGGCGTGAGCCCCTTCGGCGCGCGAGATGTCGGTGCCAAGGTCGCGCAGGTCAACGCGGCGGGCGGAGCCGACCTGGTCACGGTGAGCCTGAACAACTCCTCGCTAGCGTCGCAGGCAGTCGGGCCGCCCGGCAACGACGTCGAGATGTCGGCCGCCGGGCGCAATCTCAAAGACATCGGCAAGAAGCTGTTCGCGTTGCAACCGCTCGGCGAGCAGCGGGTCAGCGCAAACGACAGCGTGCTCGGGCCGCACTCGTCGGCCTCCGGCACCGGACTGAAGACGCCCTACGCCGACCTGATCCGGCAAGCGTTCCAGCCGAAGTGGTGGAACTCGAACGCGAGCCTCACCGACCCCGCGACGGGGCGCTCGTACACGATGATGGAGTTCAACTTCTCGCTCTTCTGGGGGCTCGCGATCCAGACCTGGGAAGCGACGCTCGTCTCCGACCAGACCCCAGTCGACCGGTTCCTGGCCGGTGACAACTTCGCCATCAGCGACCAGGCAAAGGCCGGGCGCAGCGTGTTCGGAGGCAAGGGCCGGTGCGACAAGTGCCATGACGGGCCAGAGCTGACCAACGCCTCCGTCCGTGCCATCCAGGCGCTCGGGCTTACCGACCCCGAGGGGGCCTCCGACACTGGCTTCGCCAACATCGGCGTGAGGCCCACCGCCTCCGATCCCGGGAACGGCGGCTTCGACCCGTTCGGGAATCCGCTGTCGGAAACGAGGCGGGCCGGTCGGCCGGACAACGGCGTGCAGGGGTCGTTCAAGATCCCGGGGCTCCGGAACGTAGCGCTGACCGCCCCGTTCTTCCACAACGGCGGCCAGCTTACCTTGCGGCAAGTCGTCGACTTCTACAGTCGCCAGGGCGACTTCGCGAACCCCGAGCAGAACCCGGAGATCCGCGATCTCGGACTCTCAGACGGAGACAAGGACGCCCTCGTCGCCTTCCTGAACGCGCTCACCGACGACCGGGTGAAGTTCCAATCGGCCCCCTTCGACCATCCGCAGTTGTTCGTCCCCGCCGGCGAGCAGACGAACGCCGACGGCTCGATCAAGACCGACGCCGACGGGCGCGCGGTGGACTGCTTCCTCGAGGTCCCGGCCACGGGTGCGTCCGGCGGACCGCCGCTCCCGGCGTTCGAGAGCTTCCAGTTCACCGGGCCCCCGTGCGGGGCGGCGCCGCCGCTCGTCAACCCGCCACCCCCGCCACCCCCGCCGCCTCCGCCGCCTCCGCCGCCTCCGCCGCCTCCGCCGCCTCCGCCGCCTCCGCCTCCGCCGCCTCCGCCTCCGCCTCCGCCTCCTCCGCCTCCGCCTCCGCCTCCCGGTACGTCGACGCTGTACGCGCAGGTCGGGAACGGAATGTCGTTCACGGATGCGAACGGGAATCGCGTCAGGCACCTGGCGGTCGGGACCTACAAGATCGTCGTGCGGGACACCTCGACGAGCCAGAACTTCCATCTCGAAGGACCGGGCGTGAACTTGAGGACGTCAGGCCCGGATGTCGGTGAGGTGACCTGGACGGTCACACTGCGGAACGGGGAGTACGAGTACTACTCCGACCGCGGCGACCTCGAGGGCCAGTTCACCGTAGGCGCCGGGGACTAGTCGAGTCGACTGCGCCTGAAGACAAGGGAGTCCCGGCCGGCCCGTGCAGGGCCGGCCGGGACATACCCTTTCAATGACCCTGACCGCAACGGTGTGTCCGGGATCCACGATTTCGTTGACAGATTCGACTGGTGCTGCGGTGAAGCAGCTGGCGCCTGGGACGCACACGATCGTCGTCAACGATCAAGCGGTCGATCACAACTTCCAGCTGGCGGGTCCGGGTGGCGACCGGTGATGAACGGCGGCTTCAGTCGTGGCGGCGAACACGACGCCGCCGGACACGGCGATCACGGCCGGCCCGAGCGGGGCGGTTGAAC
>Ga0137415_10007155_pt1 | contig 11059 bp, 12 predicted proteins | sample CZODoug3_1_1_16f_FD_183082 | JGI IMG/M metagenome (GOLD analysis project Ga0137415, IMG submission 183082) | Vadose zone soil fungal communities from Angelo Coast Range Reserve, California, USA - CZODoug3_1_1_16fungal (Hybrid Assembly) | ecosystem: Environmental > Terrestrial > Soil > Vadose...
GCGCCGCCCTGGTCCAAGTCGGCATCGCCTCGCCCGACGAGCGGCTGCGCGCCTATCCGCACCAGTTCTCCGGCGGCATGCGCCAGCGGGTGGCGATCGCCATCGCGCTCCTGCACAAGCCCAGGCTGATCGTGGCCGATGAACCGACGACCGCGCTCGACGTCACCATCCAGGGCCAGATCCTGTTCGAGATGCAGCGGCTCTGCCGCGAGAGCAACACGGCGCTGATCTGGATCACCCACGACCTCGCCGTGGTGGCGGGCCTCGCCGACCGCATCGCCGTGATGTATGCCGGCCGCATCGTCGAGATGGGCCGCACCGCCGACATCATCGAACGGCCGATGCATCCCTACACCAAGGGGCTCATCGGCTCGGTGCCGTCGCAGAACACGCGCGGTCATCCGTTGGCGCAGATTCCCGGCATGACACCCTCCCTGCTAAAACTGCCGGCCGGTTGCGCCTTCAAGGCGCGCTGCCCCATCGCCATCGACAAATGCAACGAGATGCCGGCGCTGGAGGCCCATCGCCCGGACCAGCTCGCGCGCTGCTGGCGGGCGGCGGCGTAAGGTACGCAGGCGGCCAGCCGCCGGGATGGCTTCGCTCGACGAACTGCCGAAATTCAGCGGTATTCGGTAGCAAACGGGCCCTGAAGGCCACGGTGCGGTCTCATTTCTGTGTCACCTAATGTCTCAGCTTCCGCCCGGTCCTCGCGGATCGGCGGTCCCCCTCTTTTCTCAGAAGAAACTTGGACGGAGGCACAGTTGCCCAATACCAAAATCGTTCGCCGGAAAACGGCATTGACCGCCAGCGAGAAAGCCCTGCTGGACGTCGTCCGCATCGTCGGAAATCAGCGGGACATCCTGCAAAAGTGGCTCCGCCGCAGGGATACGCTGCGGCACCGCCGCAGTCCGGCGGACGTCGGCTATCCGACGCTCATAAGGCACTAGTCCGGCCGCACTTGATTCGCGTCGTTCTGGACACGAACGTCGTCATTTCCGGATTGCTGTCGCCCAGCGGCCCTCCTGGCCGGATCAACGATCTATTAACGCACCGGCTGATCCAGATCGTCTACGGTGATGCAATCCTCGTCGAGTATGCCGACGTCTTGTGGCGCCGCGAACTGAAGATCCTCCTGCCTGATGCCGCCGATGCACTTCTCGAAGAAATCCAAGGCCGTGGAACGGCCGTCGCGATCGCGCCTTGGGCGATACCTGTCCCCGATGGAAGCGATTCGATTTTTCTGGCGACTGCCTTGATAGGCCAAGCGGTGGTGATCACCGGCAACTTGCACCACTTTCCATCGAACGTCAGATTGGGCGTGGAGGTATTGTCACCACGTGCTTTCGTCGACCGGCACGCCATCAATATCGTGCCGCTCCGCAAGCACCCTGAAGATCTCGAATGACCGCCCCCCTCCTCTCCCTCAGCGGCATCACCAAGCGCTTCGTCCAGAGGATCGATCTCGCGGGCAGGATCGCCAACACGTTGGGCGCCGGCGTGCGCGAGATCGTCGTGCAGGCCGTGTCGGACGTCGATCTCGACGTGGCCGAGGGCGAGGTCGTGGGCCTGGTCGGCGAATCGGGCTGCGGCAAGAGCACCTTGGGCCGCATCGTCGCCGGCATCCTGCCGCAGACCACGGGCGTCATGCGCTGGCGCGGCCAGGACGTGGCGGCGATGGCGGGCGAGGAACGCCGCGCCTGGCAGCTCGCCGTGCAGATGATCTTCCAGGATCCCTACGCCTCGCTGAATCCGCGGCTGCGCGTCTCGGAGATCGTCGGCGAGGCGCCCCGGGTGCACGGGCTGGTGCCGCGCGCGGGCCAGGCGCAATACGTCGCCGAGATGCTCGACCAGGTCGGGCTCGACGGCGCCTATTCGACCCGCTACCCGCACCAGTTCTCGGGCGGCCAGCGCCAGCGCATCGGCATCGCCCGCGCGCTCGCGGTGAAGCCCAGCTTCATCGTCTGCGACGAGGCGGTGGCGGCGCTCGACGTCTCGATCCAGGCGCAGGTGCTGAACCTCTTCATGGAGCTGCGCGGGCGGCTCGGCCTCACCTATCTCTTCATCTCGCACAATCTCGCAGTGGTCGAGCATCTCTCCGACCGCGTCGCCATCATGTATCTCGGCCGCCTGGTCGAGATCGCGCCGGCCGACGAGCTGTTCGCCCATCCCAACCACCCCTACACCCAGGCTTTGCTGGCCGAAGTGCCCAAGCTCGATGCGGCACGGCGGGTCTATAAGCCGATCGCGGGCGAGCTGCCGTCGCCGCTCGATCCGCCAACCGGCTGCGCCTTCCACCCGCGCTGCCCGCACGCCATGGCCCGCTGCAAGGCCGAGCGGCCGGCCCTCAGGGAGGTCGCGGCCGGCCATATAAGCGCCTGTCACCTGAACGACGCCTAGGCTAGACTAAAACCCGGTCCACAGTGGGTCGCAGGGAAGGACGCTTCGCATGACCTACAGGCTATGGTGGACCGTCGGTTACACCTGCAGTTCGGAACGCGAGTTCCTCGCCGCCAAGCATCGGCTGCTGCCGGCGACCTACGAGATGCTGGACGATGCCTTGCGCCGGGCCAGCCAGGTCGGCCGGGCCGGCGGCGTGGCCTGGCTGATCGAGGGCGACGACAAGACGCGGCTCGAGCGTGGCCTGATCGAGAAGACGCTGAAAAAGCGCGGCCAGGAACTGGAAGCCACGGTGCCCGCCTCCGACCGGCCGCACGACCGGCGCGGCCCCGACCAACGCCGCGAGGGAGCGGCGCGGGATGACAGGGGCAAGATGACGCGCTAAATCCGCGCCGCGATGATTCTGTTTCCGGCGATCGACCTCAAGGACGGCAAGTGCGTGCGCCTGCTGCGCGGCGACATGGCGCGCGCCACGGTGTTCAACGACAGTCCGGCCGCCCAGGCCAAGGCCTTCGCCCATGCCGGCTGCGAGTGGCTGCATCTGGTCGATCTCAACGGCGCGGTCGAGGGCCATCCGGTCAACCGCGCAGCCGTCGTCGAGATCCTCAACGCGATCGAGGTGCCGGCCCAGTTGGGCGGCGGCATCCGCACCATCGAGAACATCGCGCGCTGGTTCGAATCGGGCGTCAAGCGGGTGATCCTGGGCACCGTGGCGGTGAAGGAGCCAGGCCTGGTCAAGGCCGCCTGCAAGCAGTGGCCGGGCCAGATCGCCGTCGGCATCGACGCGCGCGAGGGCATGGTGGCGGTCGACGGCTGGACCAGGCAGAGCACGGTGCGCGCGCTCGACCTCGCACTGCGCTTCGAGGACGCCGGGGTCTCGGCCATCATCTACACCGACATCGACCGCGACGGCGCCATGGGCGGCGTCAATGTCGACGCCACCATCACCTTGGCCCAGCATCTCACCACGCCGGTGATCGCGTCGGGCGGCGTGAGCTCGCTCGACGACCTGCGGGAGCTCCGGCCCGCCGAGGAGTACGGCATCATGGGCGCCATCGTCGGCCGCGCGCTCTACGACGGCAGGGTTACCGTCCCCGACGCCATCCGCGTGCTGAAGGGCGACTGAGACGTGCTGAAGGTCCGCATCATCCCCTGTCTCGACGTGCATGACGGCCGCGTGGTCAAGGGCGTGCAGTTCGTCGACCTGCGCGACGCCGGCGATCCGGTCGAGCAGGCGAGGGTCTACGACTCAGCCGGTGCCGACGAGCTCACGTTTCTGGACATAACGGCGAGCCACGAGAACCGCGACACCATCCTCGACGTCGTCGCCCGCACGGCGGAGCAGTGCTTCATGCCGCTGACGGTGGGCGGCGGCGTGCGCAGCCTCTCAGACATCCGCCGCCTGTTGCTGGCCGGCGCCGACAAGGTCTCGATCAATTCCGCCGCCGTGGCGCGACCGGACTTCGTGCGCGAGGCCGCCGAAAAATACGGCGACCAGTGCATCGTGGTGGCGATCGACGCCCGCCAGTCGGCGCCTGGCAAATGGGAAGTCTTCACCCATGGCGGCCGCAAGGGCACCGGGCTCGATGCCGTCGACTGGGCGCGCCGCATGACCGAGCTGGGCGCGGGCGAGATCCTGCTGACCTCGATGGACCGCGACGGCACCAAATCGGGCTTCGACCTCGAGCTGACCCGCGCGGTGTCGGACGCCGTGCCGGTGCCGGTGGTGGCCTCGGGCGGCGTCGGCACCCTGGATCACCTGGTCGAGGGCGTGATCAGGGGCGGCGCCTCGGCCGTGCTCGCCGCCTCGATCTTCCATTTCGGCGAGTTCACCATCGCGCAGGCGAAGGAATCTCTCGCCCAAGCGGGCGTTCCGATCCGACAAATCTCGCACGCGGCGTGATTTTGGCGTAAAATCACCGCAGCGTCCGTCCAAGAGGCGCTTCTGGATAAGAGTCGATCGCCCGTCCCCCCGGGCGGCGGAGTTTCCCCTCGGATGGCAAAGAGCAAGAAAGCCAAAAAGAAGGCGCACGGAAAAAGGCGCCAGAACGGCCCTGCGGGCGTGGACGAGCACGTGCTCGACCGCCTCTACCTCGTGATCGAAGGTCGCAAGGGCGCTGATCCCGACACCTCCTACACCGCCCGCTTGTTCAGCCGCGGCCGCCAGCAGATCGCCAAGAAGCTGGGCGAGGAGGCGGTCGAGGCGCTGATCGAGGGCATCCGCGGCGACCGCCCCAAGCTCGTGGGCGAAAGCGCCGACATGCTCTACCACCTGCTGACCCTGTGGGCGTCGCTCAACGTAAAGCCCCAGGCGGTGTGGCGGGAACTCGCCCGCCGCGAGGGACTGTCGGGGATCGCCGAGAAAGCCGCCCGCAAGCGGTGATGGCAAAAGGCGCGTTGCGTCGGCGCACGACCTGAGGGAACGTGCCGGGCCCCAGTCGGAGGCCGTCATGCCCGCCTACGATCGCAACAACATCTTCGCGCGCATCCTGCGTGGCGAGCTGCCGTGCCAACGGGTCTACGAGGACGGGTTTGCGCTGGCCTTCCACGACATCCATCCGCTGGCGCCGGTGCATGTGCTGGTGATCCCCAAGGGCGAATACATCTCGCCGGCCGATTTCTGCGCCCAGGCGCCGGCCGAGCTGGTGGTCGGTTTCTGGCGGGCGGTGGCGCGGATCGCGCAGGATCTCGGCCTGGAGCCCGAGGGTTATCGCATCGTCGCCAACCACGGCCCCAACGGCGGGCAACTGGTGTTCCATTTCCATGTCCATATCTTCGGCGGCCGGCCGATGAGCCATCGCATGGGCAACATGCCGCGACCCGGCGACAAGGCCGGCGCGCCGGAATGATCAGCCGCCGCGCGCTGATCGCGGCCGGAATTTCGCTCCCGCTGGCCGCAGCCGCCAAAAGCCCGTGGGCCAAAAGTCCGTGGAAGGGTTACTACGCCTCGGGCACGCGGCAGCGCGCGGTACGCTTCGCCGGCGGCGACGGCGCGACCCTCGCCGGCACCCTGCTGCTGCCGGTCTGGAGCGAGCTGCAGAAAGTCCCGGGCATCGTGCTGGTGCCGGGCAGCGGCCCGACCGACCGCGACGGCAACAATCCGCTGGCGCCCGAACGCATCGACGTCTTGAAGCGGATCGCCGAGCTGCTGGCCACGGCGGGCATCGCCACCCTGCGTTACGACAAGCGCGGCATCGGCGGCTCGACGCCGCGCCCACGCGGCACGCTCGCCGAGCAGGAGCGGTTCTTCGCCTGGGACAATTTCGTGGCCGACGTCACCGCCGCGCACGGCGAGCTGGTGAAGCACGACGAGGTCAAGTCCTACGCCGCGGCGCTACTGGGTCACAGCGAGGGCGGGCTGCTGGTGCTGGCCGCTACGCCTGCGATCACCAAGAACCGGCCGCATGGCATGGTGCTGGCGGCGACGCCCGGCCGGAAGCTCCGGGACATCGTGCGCGCGCAAGTCACCCGCGGGGCGCCCAACCTGCTCGAGGCCGTGGAGCGCACCATGACGGCGATCGAGGCCTCGGGTCACGTGCCGGCCGGTCTGCCGCCTGAGCTGCAGGCGCTGTTTCCGCCCTATGCCGGTCCGTTCCTGCAACGCCTGCTGGCGTTCGATCCGGCCCAGGCGCTGCTCGGTCTCGATCTGCCTTGCCTGCTGCTGCAAGGCGCGGCCGACCGCCAAGTCGTGCCGATGGAGGATGTGCAGCCGCTGATCGACGCGCTGGGCAAGCGCGGCGCGCCCGGCGAGGCGGTGATCGTCCCCGGGGTCAGCCACAATCTCAAGCTCATGTCCTGGCCGAGCGATTCGGGCTTCGGCGGACCGATCGCCCCCGCCGTCGCGACCAAGCTGGTCGACTGGCTGGTTCCGCTGCTGGGTGCTTGATGAGGGGAGCTTGATGAGGGGGTGCTTGATCGCGCACCGATGCGGGCCGATCATCCCGGCAGGAACGGAGGAAACGACATGGCCGTGACGGTCCGCGCAGTGACCCCTGCCGTGGGAGCGGAGATTTCCGGCGCTGATCTCAGGCGCTCGAGCGACTCCGATTTTGCGGCCATCGAGCACGCCTGGCACAGCCATTCGATGATCGTGCTGCGCGGCCAGACGTTGAGCGACGACGACCTGCTGGCGTTCAGCCGCCGCTTCGGTGCGCTCGATCCACCGCCCAACCAGGAGCGCGGCCGCATCAGCCCGCCGGGCTATCCCGACATCTATGTCGTGTCCAACGTGCTCGACGCCAAAGGCGATCCGATCGGCGCCCTGGGCGCGGGCGAGGCGGTGTGGCACACCGACATGAGCTATCTCGACACTCCGCCCGACGCCTCGATGCTCTATTCGCTGGAGATCCCCGAGAGCGGCGGCAACACCTGGTTCTGCGGCATGCAGGCCGCCTGCGACGCGCTGCCGGCCGAGCTTTTACGCAGGATCGAGGGACGGCGCATCAAGCACGACGGCACCTACAATTCGGGCGGCTATCTGCGCCAGGGCGTGACGCCGACCGACGACCCGATGGCCGCACCCGGCGCCTGGCATCCGGCGATCATCAAGCATCCGGCCAACGGCCGCGCCACGCTCTATCTTGGACGGCGGCGCAATTCCTCCGTCGAGGGTCTTGCGCGCGTGGAGTCCGATGCGCTCCTGGAGGCGCTGTGGATGCACGCCACCCAGCCGCGCTTCGTCTACGAGCATGTCTGGAAGCTGGGCGACCTCGTGATGTGGGACAACCGCTCGACCATGCATCGCCGCGATCCGTTCGACGGCGAGGCGCGCCGCATCATGCATCGCACCCAGATCAAGGGCAGCCACAGGCCGGAGGCCTTCGCGGCCTGACCAAACAAGAACAATCGGAGGAAACATGCGGCGGCAGAAGAAGTTCTATGCCTGGGGCTATGCCGACGAGGATCTGACGCCAGACGAGATCGGGCCGTGGGAGGCCGAGATCGCCGAGCGCTACGGCCTCAACGGCTTCGACGTGACGCCGCCGCCTAGGCCGGAAGAGATCACTCTGCGCGCCCCGCGCGTTGCCGTGCCGCCGGCGCTGCAGTCGATCGTGCGCACCGACCACCTGACGCGGCTCGAGCACAGCTACGGCAAAGCGGGCTTCGACACGCTGCGCATGTTCATGCGCTCCGTGCCTCACCCAACCGACGCCGTGGCGTTTCCCGAGAACGAGGCCGACATCGTGCGCGTGCTCGACTGGTGCGATTCCATCGGCGCCAAGGCGATCCCCTATGGCGGCGGCTCGTCGGTCGTGAAGGGCATCGAGCCGCCGGCCAACGCCGAGAAGGTCGTGACCATCTCGACGCGCCACATGGACAAGGTGCTGGAGGTCGATGCGGTGAGCCAGGCCGCGCGCATCCAGGGCGGCATCTACGGGCCCGCCATCGAGGACCAGTTGCGCGCCTCGCCCTTCACCATGCGCCACTACATGCAGGCCTATCGCTGCTCGACGTTAGGCGGCTGGATCGCCACGCGCTCGGGCGGCCATTACGCCACGCTCTACACCCACATCGACGATTTCGTGGAGAGCATGCGGGTCATCACACCGGCCGGCACGCTCGAGACGCGCCGCCTGCCCGGCTCCGGCGCCGGCCCCAGCCCGGACCGCATGTTCTTAGGCTCCGAAGGCATTTTGGGCATCATCACCGAAGCCTGGGTGCGGCTGCGCAAGAAGCCCAGCTTCCGGGCCTCGGCCTCGGTGCGCTTCAAGACTTTCTTCGACGGCGCCGATGCGGTGCGCGACATCACCCAGGCCGGCCTCTATCCCGCCAACTGCCGGCTGCTGGAAGCGCGCGAGGCGCTGCCCGGCATCCCGTGGAGCAGCGCGGAAGCGGTGCTGGTGCTGGCCTTCGAGGGGGCCGACCACCCGCTCGACGCCTGGATGGCGCGGGCGCTCGAAATCTGCCGCGACCATGGCGGCGCGGCCGACCCGACGGGCGACGACGAAAACGCGCACCGCTCGGGCGCCGCCGGCGCATGGCGCAACAAGTTCATCCGCGCGCCGCACTACAGCGAGCACGCCGTGGCGCGCGGCATCCTCAGCTCGACCTTCGAGACTTCCATGACCTGGGAGCGCGTCCGCGACTTCCACCACAAGATCACGAAGATCACCCGCGACACGATCAAGCGTGTGACGGGGCGCGACGGCACCGTCACCTGCCGCTTCACCCACGTCTATCCCGACGGGCCCTGCCTCTATTTCACCTTCGGCGGCATCCTCGACAAGAGGATCGCGCTCGACCAGTTCATGGCGGTGCTGTCGACCTGCACGGCAGCCGCCGTCGAGCAGGGCGGCACGACCACGCACCATCACGCCGTCGGCCGCTTCCACCGGCCGTTCTATGACAAGCAGCGGCCCGAGCTGTTTGCCCGTGCGCTGCGCGGCGCCAAGCGCGAGCTCGATCCCAAGGGCATGATGAATCCCGGCGTGCTGATCGATCCCTGAGGCTCTCGATGGAACATCTCACCGGCCCCCTGGTCGCCTTTCTCGGCATCTCCGTCCTGGTGATCGTCACGCCAGGACCGGACACCGCGATTACCATCCGCAACACCTTGCTGGGCGGTCGCGCCGGCGGCATTGCAACGGCAATTGGCGTCGCGACCGGCCAGGCGATCTGGGCGCTCGCCACCAGTGCGGGCATCGTCGCCCTGCTGGTCGCCTCCGAGCCGCTGTTCCTTGCCGTGAAGTATGCCGGTGCGGCCTACCTGATGTGGCTCGGCATCCAGTCGCTGCGCGCGGCCTTTCGGCCCACGAACCACGTCGCGGCGCAAATGCCCGCCGCGCGCCCGCTGGCGCCGCGCGCAGCTTTCGGCCAGGGCGTGGTGAGCGATCTCGGCAACCCCAAGATGGCAGCCTTCTTCACCAGCCTGCTGCCACAATTTGCACCGACAGGTGATACGAGCTTCGCAGGCCTCGCGGCGCTCGGCCTGCTGTTCAGCCTGATGACGCTGCTCTGGCTGGTCGGCTATGCGCTGGCGATCGCCCGCGTCGGCAACGTCCTGCGTCGCCCGGCAATCCGGCGCGCTCTCGAAGGTCTCACCGGCGCGACGCTGATCGGCCTCGGACTCAAGCTCGCGACCGAGGAACGTTGAAGGAGATCGAACGATGACCAAGACCTACAAGGGAAGCTGCCACTGCGGCAAAGTCCGCTACGAGGCCGACCTCGACCTCAGCGCCGGCACCGGCAAGTGCAATTGCTCGATCTGCAGCAAGCGGCGCTATTGGGGCGCCATCATCAAGCCGGAGGCGTTTCGCCTGCTCTCGGGCGAGGGCGAGCTGGCCGACTATCAATTCGGCACCATGAGCGGCCATCACCGGTTTTGCCGGACGTGCGGCGTCCCGGCGTTCGGTCACGGCTACATCGAACAGATCGGCGGCGCCTACTATTCGGTGAACCTCGCCTGTCTCGACGATCTCGATCCGACGGAACTCGCCGAGGCGCCGGTGAAGTACATGGATGGCCGCCATGACAACTGGTGGAATGCGCCGGCGGAAACGCGGCACCTGTGAGGGCATACCAGCAATCTCGATCATGCAGGCCCGCACCGAATGACCAAGCGCACACCTTTTTGAGCGATCTTCCGGACCCTCATCGCTCCTGACACAACGTTGTCAGCAGGCGATGCTTATAGCGACAGGCATTGGATCACACCGGTCGCCAATCGGACTGGACGGAGGCTTGCATGCTGACGAATTGGATCTCGCCTGACTCTCTCGCCAACCTGAATGACGGCTTCGTCGTTGCGATCATGCTCGAGGCAAAGGACGGCGAGTCGGAGGCTCTCGCTGAAATCCTGCGGGTCCTGACCGCCCCCACAATGGCCGAGCCGGGGGTCAAACTCTTTCTCCCCTACCGGTCGCCGACAAACAGGTCGCTGTTCTTCGTCTTTGAACTCTATGTCAACGAGGCCGGATGGGCGGCGCATGAGGCGACCGACCATTTCAAGGCGGCGGTCAAGGAGCTCCTGCCGCGGGTTACACGGCGCGAACGCGTGCCCTTCATTCCCTTCCTGTAAGTTTGGGAATTCTCGGTCGCGCGCTCCTACCGCCGGAATCTGTCGTAGCTTCTGCGCAGCTCGCGGCGTAACCGCTGCCGCTCTTCTTGCTCGGGAGTGAGCGGGCGAATCCAATTCATAAGCATTTCAATCGCCGGGATGCCCGCAACAAGGATGACAACTGCGCCAATAATCATAAGCGTATACATCGGGCACCCCCACGTCGCGGTCAGAGTAGACCGTTATGGGCCTCGCGCACGCGGAAACAGGACAACTCGCAGACCACCCGTTATGCCGCCATCGCCTGGCGCGGCTGCGGGCGGCGGTAGCTCAGGGCCTCGGCGATGTGCAGGCGGCGCACCGAATCGGCGCCGTCGAGATCGGCCAGGGTGCGCGCGACCCGCAAGGTGCGATGCCAGGCGCGGGCCGACAGGCCGAGGCGCTCGGCGGCGCGGGTCAACAGGGCACGGCCTTCGGCATCGGGTTCGGCAATGGCCGCGAGCACCGCGCCGTCGGTGTCGGCATTGCAGCGCGGCTTGGACCAGTTGCGCACGCGGTCGGCGAGCAGGCCCGCCGTTTCGTCGGCCTCGACGGCCAGGAGCTTGCCTTTGCGGTCGCACTCTTCCAGTCGCTCGCGCTGGACGGCGCGCGCCGCGGCGACGCGGG
>Ga0137415_10007156_pt1 | contig 11059 bp, 10 predicted proteins | sample CZODoug3_1_1_16f_FD_183082 | JGI IMG/M metagenome (GOLD analysis project Ga0137415, IMG submission 183082) | Vadose zone soil fungal communities from Angelo Coast Range Reserve, California, USA - CZODoug3_1_1_16fungal (Hybrid Assembly) | ecosystem: Environmental > Terrestrial > Soil > Vadose...
TTCATTCATCTCCCCGGACAGGAACGCCACGCCGAGCGACTGCTGCGCCACGCGGAGTGCGATCCCCAGCGCGAGTGCCGACTTACCGCTGCCGATGTCGCCGCCGAGCAGGATCAAGTCGCGCCGCCGCATCCCACCGCCGAGCACCTTGTCGAGCGAGCCGAACCCTGTGGGGACGGTGTCGCCGGTGATCTCGCCGGGACGCTGCGCATCCACGCGTTCGACGAGGGCGTCGAGCGAGGGGGGGCGCTTTTCGAATCGGCGGGCTGGAGAAGGCATGGTCTATAAATGCAATCTGGCGGTGCGCGCGGCAACGGTGACGGCATCCGCCGCCTCCGCCCCGAGCACATCGCGCGCGGGCGCCGCGAGCTGGCTGAGCACGAGCGCCGCGGCGTCGGGGGTAGACGTCTCCAAATGCTGCCGCGCCGCGACCAGCGCGCGCTTGAGTGGAGCGGGAAGCGCGAGGCTGCCGAGCCGCGATTCGAGCGCCTGCAGGCGACGCCGGTGGTTCCTGGCGCTCACCGGGGCCGGGGGCAAGAGTGCTTCCGCGGCGCGCACGACGAGCCAGAGCGCGAACAACCCCTCGCGCTGCGGGCCACGCGCCGATTCGGCGATCAGCGTGACGAGCCGTTCCTCGGCGGGCGAAGTCACGCGACGAGCTTCTGCACGGCGGCCGCCACCTGCTCGGGCACGATATCGACGAGACAGCGATGATGTCCCAGCGGACACCGCTCCGTCCCCATCGCGGAGCAGGGCCGGCAGGCGAGTTCGCGCTGGACCACGGTGGCGCGTGCCTGGTAGGGGAAGAATCCGAACGCTTCGACGGTCGGGCCGAACAGTGCGACGACCGGCGTTCCGACTCCCGTCGCCATGTGCATCACCCCGGTATCGCCGGACACCACCACGGCGGCGCGTTCGAGGCAGGCGCCGGTCTCCTGGAGCGGCAGCTCGCCCGCGGCGTTTACGACGCCGGCGCCCAGCTCCGTGACGAGCGCTCGATCGTCGGGGCCGCCGACGGCGACGAGCCCATACCCCATTTGCCGCAACCGATCCGCCAGCGCGCGCCAGTGATCGAGCGGCCAGCGTTTCGTCGCGTGCGCCGCGCCCGGCGCGATCGCCGCGAGCGGCCGGTCGAGTAGTCGGCGTTCGCTAAGCCACTGTGCCGTCCGCTCGCGGGGCTCTGGCGCGAGAAAGAATTCCGGAGGCTTGCCATCGGGCTGCACGTCGAACGCGCGCGCGGCTTCGAAGTACCGCTCGGGCACGGGGACGCGCTTCCCATAGAGATCGATGTGCGCCGCGATCAGCGCGGTGCGCGCGATTTTGCGTTTCGAGTAGCCGGACCAGCGCGTGCGGACGAGCAGCCGCAGCGCCGCGCTGCGCAGGCTGCCGTGCAGGTCGAGGCCGTGGGTTGGCTCGAGCGCGCGCAGTCGCCGCGCCAGGTTCGTGATTCGCTCGCCCGGCTCGAGGGCGACGACCGCGGTGAGATGCGGATTGTTCTCCACGAGCGGCGCCATGGAGCGCTTCGTGACGAAATACAGCTCGGCGTCGGGATGGCGACGCTTCAATGCGCGCAACAAGGGGGTAGTGAGAAGAACGTCGCCGATGGAGCTGAACCGCACGCACAGGACACGCGACACGCGGCCAATGTAGTCGCGCGTTGCCCGGCTTCGCCAGCGGGACTAGTTTGTCACGACGATGCCGCGTCCGAAAAGCATTCTCTGGGTTGACGACGAAGTCGACGGGTTGGCGGCGCATCGCCGCTTTCTCGAGCAGCAGGGGTTCGCGGTGACGCAGGCGGCGCACGGCGACGACGCGCTCGCCATGTTGCGCCGCCAGCCGTACAGCATCGTGCTGCTCGATGAGCAGATGCCCGGCCGCCGCGGGCTCGACCTGCTCCCCGAGATTCGGGCGATCGACCCCGCGATGGCCGTCGTCATGGTCACGCAGAGCGAGGACGACGCGCTGCTGCGTGACGCGATCGGCACCCAGATCGACGATTACCTCGTGAAGCCGGTGCATCCGCGCCAGGTGCTCTCGGTCGTCACGCGGCTCCTCGAGGGTGCTCGCATTCGCCAGCAACGCCTCGCGCGCGACTTCGTCACCCGCTTCCGCGAGCTCGAGGGCCGGCGCGGCTCGGCGCTCGCGTGGCGTGAATGGGTCGAGCTGGTAGCCGAGCTGGCGCGCTGGGAGGTTCGGCTTGCGGCGGCGGAGGAGCCGGGACTCCAGGAGGCGTTGCGGACCCTGCAACAGAGCCTGCGCAAAGACTTCTCGGGCTTCATTACCAAGCACTATCCGCGCTGGCTCGCCGATCCGGAACGGGACCGCCCGCCGCTCTCAGTGGATGTCGGCGCGGAATTCCTCGTGCCGGCGTTGAAGCGCACCGGCCGCGTCGTGTTCATCCTCATCGACTGCCTGCGGCTCGATCAGTGGGAAATGCTCCGCGACCTCGTGACACCGCTCTTCGACGTCGAGGAATCGCACTACTACAGCATTCTGCCAACCGCGACGCCCTTCTCCCGCAACGCGATCTTCAGCGGGATGTTTCCCATGGAGATCGCCGCTCGCCATCCGGAATGGTGGGGCCAACCGACCGACGAAGAGAGTCTGAACGCGCATGAGCCCGAGCTGCTGACCGAGCAGCTCCGGGAATTGGTCGGTGAGCCCGTGCCCGTGCGGTACGAAAAGCTCTTCACCGCCGCCGACGGGGCCGATCTGCTCCGGCGTCTGCCGGCGCATCTCGCGCAGCCGGGCGTTACCGCATTGGTCTTCAACTTCATCGATCAGCTCACGCACGGTCGCTCCGAGAACGCGATCCTCTACGAAGTCGCGCGCGACGCCGACGCGCTCCGCGGTCTCACGCGCACCTGGTTCGAGCGTTCGCCGGTGCTCGCGGCGCTCCAGGAAGCCGAGCGGCGTAACGTGCCCGTGTTGCTGACGACGGATCACGGGTCGATTCATTGCGACACGCCCGCCACCGTATTCGCGAAGCGTGACGCGACCGCGAACCTGCGGTACAAGTTCGGCGAAGATCTGCGCGCCGAAGATCCGGAAGCCGCGATTACGGTGGAAGATCTGAAGTCGTTCGGTCTGCCGGCAAAGGGACTGGGTGTGCGGCTCCTGCTGGCGACCGGCGACCGTTTCTTCGTTTATCCCACCAAACTGCGCGAGTACCAGGCGCGCTATCGCGGCGCATTCCTGCACGGCGGCGCTACGCCCGAGGAGATGATCCTGCCGGTCGCGCTGCTCACGCCGCGCGGCTCCCGCTAATGGGCCACAGCGGCGCTCGGCTGCTGACGCTGCTGCGCCCCTACAAGCTGCTGTTTGCCGCAACCATCGTGGCGACGGTCGTGTCGTCGATCCTCGATGGCTTCACCTTCGTCCTCCTGATTCCGTTTCTCCGGACGCTGTTTGGCAATGCCGCGTTGCCGGTGGAAGGCAGCACCCAGGTTGAAGTCGTGCTCAACAAGATCGCAGGACCGTTCCTCCAGGCCGGAGCGCCGGCCGTCGCGCTGCGCAACGTCGTCATCGTCCTACTCGTCGCGCTGCTGCTCAAGAACCTGACGTCGTTTCTCGCGTCGATCGGCAGCGTGGCGATTCAGGAGAACGTCGTCCGCGACCTGCGGCTACGCCTCTTTGCGCATCTCCAGACGCTGCCGCTCGGCTATTTCCAGCGCACCCGCGGCGGCCAGATCATCGCGCGCATCATCAGCGATACGGATCAGGCGAAAACGGCCGTGAGCGCTGCCTTGGCCTCGCTGCTCCAGAACGTCGTCGTCATTCTCGTCTACGTCGTGATTCTCTTCGGGCTCTCGGTCCGGCTCACATTGCTGTCGTTGCTGCTTGCGCCGGTGCTGCTGCTGATCATCCGGCCGATGATCAACCGGTTGCGCCGCCGCTCGCGCGAGCTGGCAGCCGAGCGGGGCGAGGTCACGAGTCACGTGGGCGAGATGATTGCCTCGGCGAAGCTGGTGCGCGCCTACGTCGCGGAAGCGTTCGAGCTGCAACGCTTCCGCGAGCTCGCGGAGCGGTATTGGAAGCGCGTTTTACGCGCGCAGCGCTACTCGAGCCTCACCGGCCCCGTGAGCGAAGTGTTCGGCGGTGTGATGATCGTGTTGATCCTCGTCGTCGGCACCCGGCTCGCGCTCGGCGCGTCGGCGACGCTCGATCCCGCGGTGCTGATCACGTTCCTCGCCGTCAGTCTGCGGCTGATGTCGCCGATCAAGTCGGTCTCGAACTACCCCGCGACCATGGCCGCGGCGGTCGCGTCGGCGGAGCGCGTGTTCGAAGTGCTCGACCTGCCATCCGCGGAGGGAGACCGTCCCGGTGAGACGACCGCCGAGTTCAGCGAGCGCATCGAATTCCGCGGTGTGTCGTTCGAGTATGAGGCGGGGGAAGCCGTGCTGCGTGACGTCGATCTCGAAGTGCAGCGGGGACAGGTGGTCGCGATCGTCGGTCCGTCCGGCGCGGGGAAGACCACGCTCGTCGACCTGCTGCCGCGCTTCTACGAGCCGACGCGCGGCGCAATCCTGCTCGATGGCGTCCCGCTGACGAACTACACGCGTACGTCGCTGCGGCGGCTGATGGGCATCGTGTCGCAGGAGACGGTGCTGCTCAACGACAGCGTGCTTGCGAACATCGCCTACGGTCTGAGGGACGTGCCGCTCGAGCAGGTACGCGTGGCCGCGCGCGCGGCGAACGCGGACGAATTCATCATGCGCCTGCCGGAAAGCTACCGCACGCTGCTCGGTGAGCGCGGCACCCGGCTCAGCGGCGGCCAGCGCCAGCGCATCGCGATCGCGCGCGCGCTGCTGCGCGATCCGCCGATTCTGATTCTCGACGAAGCGACGAGCGCGCTCGACACCGAATCGGAGCGGCTGGTGCAGGAGGCCATCGAGCGGCTGATGGCGCATCGCACCGTATTCGTGATCGCGCATCGGCTCGCTACGGTGCAGCATGCGGACTTCATCGTCGTGCTGGCCGAAGGCCGGATCGTGGAGCGCGGCAGTCACGACCATCTGCTCGCGGGGGACGGTCTCTACCGCCGCTTGTACAACCTGCAGTTCCGAACCTGACGTGCTGTCGGGATTCACGCTGGTGCGGAACGCGGTCAAGCTGGACTTTCCGATCGTTCCGGCGATCGAGTCGGTGCTGGCGGTCTGCGACGAAGTCGTCGTCAACGTCGGTAAGTCCGAAGATGAGACGCGCGATCTGGTCGCGTCGATCGACGACCCGCGGGTTCGCATCGTCGATACCGAGTGGGATTTCACCAAGAAAAACGTCATGCTGTCCATCGAGACGCAGCGCGCCATGGACGCGTGCCGCGGCTCGTGGGGCATCTACATCCAGGCGGACGAAGTGCTGCACGAGCGCGGCGCCCAGATCCTCAAGGAGAGGGTCGCCGAGTGGGATAAAGATGAAAGGGTGGAAGGGTTACTTGTGAAGTACCTGCATTTCTACGGCGCCTTCGATCGGATTGCCACGAGCAGGCGCTGGTATCGCCGTGAGGTGCGCTGCATCCGACTCGGCAAAGACATCCATCCCTATCAAGGCGCGCAGGGATTTCGCGTGGGCCCGAATAACCGAAAAATCCGGGCCCGCGCGACCGAGGCGGTGATGTTTCACTACGGCTGGGCCCGCCCCGCTCACGCCATCAAAGAGAAGCTCGAGATCTCGAAGACGATTTATCCGTGGAGCGCCGAGCGTTCGGAGAAGGAGCAGGCGCGTGGCTTCCTGGAATGGACCCCGCTGCTCCGGCACTTCACGGGCGAGCACCCCACGGCCGCGCGCGAATGGATTGCAAAGCGGAGCCACGATCCCGCGCGCGTGATCGGCCCCGCGCACTTCAAGCCCGAGCACCTGCGCTTTTACGTCTCGGATTGGGTCGAGCGGCTGACGGGCGCCCGCGTGTTCGAGTTCCGCAATTACGAGATCGTGTAGGGAGTGGGCCGGCCGGCGCCCAGCGCCCCGGTCGCGAGCAGATTTCGATACAGACTCAGGTACTGCTCCGCCATCGTGATGTGTGTGAAGTACCGCTCCGCATGCGCCCGGCACGCCTCCGCTGAGCGGGTCTCGATCGTGCGGGAAGCCGCGATCAATTCGTCGAGCGTGTCGCCCAGCGCGCCGACGTCGGGAGTCACGATCTCAGGGAGTGCGCCGCGACGGGTTCCGACGACGGGCGTTCCCGAAAACAGCGCCTCGATGAGCGTGAGGCCGAACGGCTCGTCCCACAGCGCGGGCATCCACAGGCACCGCGCGCCGGCGAGCAGCTCGCGCTTGCGGGCGCTATCCACGACCCCGGCGTAACGGATGCGACGGCGGAAACTGGGCCGCCACCCTCCGGCGACGATGAGGCGCCGGCCCGTGCGCTTCGCAGCCTCGATGGCCCAGCGGTACCCCTTCACGCTGTGCAGTCGGCCAAGGAACAGATCGTAGTCGTCCTTCCGCGCGCGGAACGTGAAATCGACGGGATTGAGGCCGTTGTAAGCGAACGTCGTGGCACCATGGCGTCGCGCGTGATTCCGCGACAAGAACACGGTGTTGGGAGGCACCGCTTCGCCGGCCGCGAGATTCCCGTGCAACGTCTGCAGGAACGCCACGCCGGCTGGCAGCCGGGGCACGACATAGTGCGCGTGTAGGATTTCGACGCCGGCCGGGACGTGACTGCGTACGTCACCCTCGCGGCCGAGCAGCACGGCGGCAGGCACATCGATTACCGTGGCGCCAAACACGTAAGTGCCTCGCGGCGCGAGCAGTGAGACGCGGTGACCAAGCGCCGCGAGACCCTCCATCAAAGCCACGACCACGCGCTGCGTTCCACCGTATCCGCGTGCCGGCAGAGGATGGCGCGACGCGATGGCGACGTGCAGGGCTAGCGGCCCCCCCCTCCCACTTCGTCTTGCGTTGCGCGGCCCTTGGGGAGGGCTCCGCTCGAGATCACCGCCTGATACATGCGGACGTACTCCGCGGCCATCACGAGATGGGTGAACCAGCGCTCGGCGTGCGTGCGGCAGGCCGCCGGATCGCGCGTGCCGATCGTTTGCGCCGCCGCGATCATTTCGTCGAGTGTCTTGCAGACCGCGCCAACCGCCGGCGTCAGGATCTCCGGCAGGGCGCCGCGTTTGGTGCCGAGCACGGGCGTGCCGGAGAACAGCGCCTCGATCGTCGGGAGGCCGAACGGCTCGTCCCATTGGGCCGGCATCCAGAGACACCGCGCGCGGGCCAGCAGCACCGCTTTGCGCTTCCCGCCGACTTCGCCGACGTACTTGATGACGCCGGTGAAGCTGGGCCGCCAGCCACCCGCGACGATCAGTCTTCTGCCGGTGCTCTTCGCCGCATCCACGGCCCAGTGATAACCGCGGTCGCTGTGCAGTTTGCCCAGGAAGAGATCCCACTGCTCCTTGCGGCGGCGAAAGATGTACTCGGCGGGATCCAGTCCGTTGTACACGAACGACTCGCTGCCGTGGCGTTGGGCGTGGTCGCGTGAGAGGAAAATGGTGTTGGGAGGGAGCGGGGTGCCGGGTTTCCAATTGCCGTGCAGCGTGTGAACGAACGGGAGGTCTTTGGCCCCCTGTTTGAGCGGAAAATGCGCGTGCAGGACGTCGGCGCCGTCGGGGACGAAAGGCGAAAGGTCGCCACCTGTATTCTTGAGGATGCTCGGGGCGACCTCGATGACCTTCGATGCTTCAGTGAGGCGGGTGCCGGGTTGGGCAATGACGCTGACCCGATGACCGTGAGCGGCGAGCCCGCGCACCAACGCAACGACGACGCGTTGTGGTCCGCCATAGCCTTCAACCGGCAGTCGGTGATGTGAAGCGATCACGACGTGCATCGGAGTCCCAGTATAACTACCTTGGGACCAGGACGCCCCGGCCGAGGGGGCGGCGATTGCTCGCGGGGGAACCGTCCCGTTAGACTTCGGAACATGCCGACACCGGTGACGGCCGTCATTCCAACTCTCAACGAAGCAAATCAGATCGCAGACTGCGTTCGCGCGGTCACATGGGCCGACGAGGTCATCGTCGCGGATGGCGGCTCGAGCGATGAAACGACGAGAGCGGCCGCAGCCGCAGGCGCGACGGTATTACAGGGCCGGTGGAATACGATTGCGGCGCAGCGCAACGCCGCGATCGCGGCCGCGCGCAACCAGTGGGTGTTCGCGGTCGATGCCGATGAGCGGGTCGGCCGCGATCTCGCTGAGGAAATCGGGGCGACCGTGGCCACACCGGCTCATCCCGCCTACGCGGTGCGTCGGGCCAACATGTACCTGGGGCGCACCATGCGGTACAGCGGCTGGGGAGACGATTGGGTGATCCGACTGTTCCAGCGCGATCGCCGCTTTGTGGAGCGGCGAGTGCACGAACATTTGGAACACGTCGACGACATCGGACGCTTGCGCGCGTCGCTGTTGCATGTCCCCTACCGCGACTTGTCACATCACTTGGAAAAGCTGGACCGCTACGCCACCTGGAGCGCGGAAGAGATGGCCGAGCGCGGCCGGCGAGCGCATCTGCCTGACATTCTCCTGCGCCCGCCCGCGACGTTTTTCAAAGTGTACTTCGTGCGTCTTGGTGTGCTGGATGGGTGGCGAGGTGCGGTGCTGTCCGGCCTCGCGGCGGTGCATGTGTTCCTCAAGTACGTCCGGCTATGGGATCTGCAGCATAAAGTCGATGGCTAAGACTTTTCTTCTGACCGGCGAGTTTCCGCCGATGCAAACCGGCATCGCCCGCATGATGGGCGAGGTCACGCGCCGCTATCCGCGCGGCGAGCTCCTGGTCTCGACCGGCCAGCATCGCGATTCCCAGGATTCCGACGTGCGCTTCAGCGGCGCCGTCGTCGACCGGTTGCCGGTGCCGAGCAAGGCGCTGCGCAATCTCGCCGGCCTGCTCTTCTGGGCGCGTCGCGTTGCCTCGCTCGCCCGCCAGCACAAGCCGCGCTTCGCCTGGTGCGATTCGATCAGACCCTGCACCTATCCCGCGAAATGGATGCACGAGCGCGTCGGCACGAAGTACGGCGTCTTCGTCCACGGCGGCGATCTGCTGAAAGAGCTGCACGCGATCCATCACTCGCGCTTCGCGCGCAAGACCGCGAAAGCGCTGTTCGGATCCGCGGTTGCCGTCGTCGCGAATAGCCAATGGACGCGCGAACAGGCGCAGAAAGTGCTGCGCGAGCTGGGACTCGATCCGCTCGCGGAAACCGTGCGACTCGTCCCGCTCGGCACAGATCCCGAACAGTTCCGACCGGGGATCGACACCCACGCGGTCCGCTCACGGTATCACCTCAATGGCGAGGCGCCGTGGGTACTGACGGTGGCGCGGCTCGAAGCCTACAAGGGCATCGACATGGCGCTCAGGGCGGTCGCGCAGTGCCGGTCCGATGGCCTGGACGTCAATTATCTGATCGTCGGGAGCGGTAAGAAGAGGAAGGCGTATCAGAAGATGGCGGAGGAGCTGCGGATCGCCGACCACGTGCGGTTCGTCGGTAACGTTCCGGAAGCGGAGCTGCCCGCCGTGTTCAACATCGCGAGCGCGTACATCGGCGTGTCACGCCGGGCGGACGGATCGCGCGTCGAAGGGTTCGGGGTCGCGCTCGTCGAGGCGAGCGCCTCGGGATTGCCCGTGATCGCGGGTCAGTCGGGAGGATTAGCCGAAGCGGTCAATGACGGCGAGACCGGCTTCGTCGTGAATCCCGACGATCCCGACGCGGTGGCCGCCGCGCTCAAGCGGCTGCTCGGCGATCAGCTGCTGGCGCGCCGGCTAGGGCAAGCGGGCCGCAAGGCGATCGAGACCTACTACAACTGGGACCGTGTGATCCGCGACCTGCGGGACATCGAATCACAAGTCTCCTCCTAGCGTTCAATTTTCCGCCGCACGGCGGCGGGATCGCCCGCATGATGGGCGAGATGGCGCTCCGGTATCCGCGCAACACCCTCGTCGTTTCGACCGGCACGTACGAAAACAGCGCCGCGAGCGACGCGCGCTTCCCCAACCCATTGATCGCATCGGCCTTCGCGCCGCGCGGCTGCGCACGGTGCAAGGGCTGGCGCGGTGGACGTGGCGGTCGGGCGCGCTCGCAAAGAAATGGCAGCCGGGCTTCACGTGGTGCGCCGAGCTGAAGCCGGCCGGCTATCCGGCGCGCTGGCTCGCGTCGCGGCACGGCATTCCCTATGGCGTCATTGTGTATGGCACCGAGCTGCTCTTGATCGATGCCAAAATCCGACGCAGTCGTTTCAAGCGACGCACCGCCGCCGGCATCTTGGGCAAGGCCGCGGTCGTCGTGGCGAGCAGCCGCTGGACGGCGGATTTGGCGCGCGACGTCCTGGGCACGCTGGATCGCTTGGCGCGAGAACTCGGCGTCGGAGAGACCGTACGGTTTCTCGGTGCGGTACCTGACACGGAGCTGCCCGCGCTCTACAACGCGGCCGATCTCTACGTCGGCGCGTCGCGTCGCGTGGAGCTGTTGGCGGAAGGGTTCGGGATCTCGCTGGTCGAGGCGTCGGCGTGCGGCCTCGCGGTCGTCGGGGGCCGCTCGGGCGGCGTGCCGGACGCGGTACGAGATGGCGAGACGGGGGTTCTCGTGGATCCCGACGATCCAGCGGCGGTGGCGGCAGGGATCAACGAGCTGCTGGCGAATCCGGAACGACGAAGACAACTGGGTGCGGCGGGAAGAGAAGCGGTGGAGAGCTTTTACAATTGGGATCGCGTGGTGAGAGAGTTGGTGCAGATAGATCGGCGATATCGGTCGACACGCTGAAGCGTGCGCCCGGTGGGGCACTGCGCTTGAAGCGCAGTGTATGAACCCACCCCAATCCCCGCGTCGGAGCGAGCATGCAATCCCGCGCTCTCCTTGTGTTTTTACTTGCTGCGTGTGCCTCGAGTAGAACGCGGTCCAACCGTCCTCTTGCCCCTTCCGACACGGTCCCTGCCGCACTGAGCCCCGGATCGCACAACGTCGTTCTCAACGGCGTGCGGTTCTACTACAGCGTCAGCGGCACTGCCTCGGCGCAAACACCACCGGTCGTCTTTCTTCATGGCGGGCCAGGTCAGGGAAGCGCGCATTTCGA